>CAJICE010000121.1_pt1 | contig 34731 bp, 32 predicted proteins | sample 9199531 | NCBI WGS metagenome assembly CAJICE01 (sample SAMEA7708327, study PRJEB35096) | sediment metagenome | biome: marine neritic benthic zone biome [ENVO:01000025]; feature: sediment [ENVO:00002007]; material: shallow marine sediment [ENVO:03000034] sea grass bed [ENVO_01000059] ... | reverse complement strand
GAGTTCGATTTGCCAGAGTCCTTGTATCTTGCTCCATAATCCCTCAAGGATTTCCTGAAAGCTGAATCGGCTTCGTTTCAGCTTGATCTCATCCACCAGCCTCTGTTCTGTTTCACGTGCGCCCAGAAGCACAGAGATGAATTCATCACCCCGTTCGGTCAATTTCTGAAGGGCGCTGAGGCGTGTCTCCAGATGCTGTTGAATGACCGTGTCCAATCCTTCTTCAGCGAGCTGTTTTTCAATGGAGAGCATTTGAGTCTGCACACCGTGCTGATGACTTTGTTCCAGGTGGATGCCGCTTTCGATTTTCTCAATGACATCGTCCGCCTCTTCCCTCCAGAGGTCGAGCTCGGCATAATCGATCTCTCCCTTAAGAAGCTCATAACGGCGCTGCCAGGCCTGTTCTTCCCGATTCAAAATACGCATGTCAATCTCGGCCCTGTCCAGCACTCTATGGTAGGTTTCACGCCATGCCTCCCGGGCCCTTAGCAAGGCCGAGGATCGAGCTTTACCCATCTCATCATCCGCCTGTACTGCATCCAACTCCCTCAAAGCTTCCAGCCACTTGTTCTCCACTCCTTTCTGTTCCTGTATCAGTGTTTTAATCCTCGCCTGACGGGCTTTTCTTCGCTCCGCAATGAGGCCGAGCTGCCGGTCCAGGTCTTCCTGGTTAAAGGAGAGATGGGACTTAATCCAATCCACCTTGCTTTGTGCAATCTGCTTTTTTAACTGGGCGAGCTGTAACTCAATGGAGGCATTTTCCAGTCTAATCCTTTGCGAATCATAATTTGCCTGCGCCTTTTCCGCTTCTGTCCTGGCATACCCCTGCCTCCAGCTCAAGGACAAAGGAGTCTCTTCAGGGGTTTCTTTAGCTATCTCTTCCTGGATGCTCCGCAGTTTCTGTCCGGCCTCATCCAGGTCGTTTCGGGCCTGTTCCAGACCTTTTTCGATAAACTTCAATGTGTTGGTTGCAGTTTTTTCCTGCTGCTCCGCATCCAGCAGCTGGTCAAGAAGACTATCGTAGAAGCTCAGCGTATAGGGAGGAGATTCGGAGACCAGACTTTCCTTCTCGGACAAGAGAATGGCCCCTAAATTGTTCTCTTCCTTTTTCAATGAGTCCCGTCTCTTCAATGAAGTCAGCTGGCGCTGATACATGGCCTGCAGGTCCCGGAGCATGGCATTTTTTTCCTGCAGTTCTGCCACGTCCACACCGAGCTGTTGCGCCGACTCCTCATTCTCCAGGGTCAGAGCAGATTCCAGTTTTTCATTGATTTCCTTTAATCGCTCTTCCACCTTGGCAACATCTACCCCGGGTGACGGATCCTCTTGTGTAGTGGAGGGGGTCGGTAGCTTCTGCTGCGCATGACATTGGCCTGGAAACGTCCACAGCCCCATTACGATCACAAACATGATCGGGAGAAAACCGTAGACCTTCTGACGATCTATTCTTGACATATACAAATCCTCTTGAAATCCCTCATCTACCGGGAGCTTTTCTCCAGGTGTTGTGAGATATAGACTCCCACCAGCATGGCAATCAGGACGGTCAGATAGATCTGGCCGATCACTGCCTCAAGCAGGGAGAAGGAACTGGCCACTTCCGTTAAAGGAGTGATATCACCGTAACCCAAAGTGGTGAGAGTGATGAAGCTGTAATAGAGAAAAAGGAGAATGGGCTCATCGATTCGGCCCTCCACGATGCTGAACGATCCTGGCTGGAGGATCTCTATGGTCGAGTAAATAAAGGCCCACATCACACCAAGCAGAAGATAGACCACAATCGAGGCATAGATCACATCTCTGGTCACCTCACGAACTCGAACGATAAACGATAGAATAATCACGATCGTATAGGCCACAAAGAGAACCCCGAAAATCTTACCTGTTAAACGCAGATAGGGGATGTAGAATAAGTATTCTATCCATATCGATGATAGCATGGGCAAGGCAAGTAAGATCGCAATGATGGAGTGATGCTTTTTTGTACCCACCGCAAGTACCCCTGTAATCAATATGACCGAAAAAAAGATATCCATGAGGATCTTGATTTCCATGATATTCCCGATGAGGGGACTTATGACTAACATGAGCAGGATGGAGATTAGAAGAAAAAGAAATCGGCCTTTGGTTATAGCCAGGATAAAGGGATTTCGAATTTTATGGTTCATGCCTGTCCTCCCTCATCTCCCATCAGACGGGGCTTGAAGCGTCGCGTACCCTGTGACGTAATAGATTTACTCATGCTATATTCGGGTTAAATTAATTGTTGGTTACTCATAATCGATACCATGGGGATGTTAAGCTTGTCAAGCAGCCGCCATACCTTATTCGGATTACTGCATTCCCATTTTTACACTCTTTTTCGCTGCAAGGGGAATAACCTCGGAACCTCTCTCTGATATCTTCGGTATTCATCTCCAAACTGACGAACCATTCTTCTCTCCTCGAGCATAGACCCGAGATAGAAATAGAGGGTCGAGAGGATGACAATGATCAGTCCATTTCGTGTACTCACAAGATAAGGTTCTCCCCAGAGAACCAGGATGCTTCCGAGGTAGAGGGGATGACGGACACGGCCGTAGATACCATCCCGAATCAGGGTTTCATCGTCACTTTCCGGCTCACCTTTTTTATACCTGATCATCTGCCGGACTCCGATAAAATATAGAAAGTCCGTCTTCTTTCCCGCCTGAATAAAGACCCAGATCCCGAAACATTGAAGGATCCGCATCCCTATACGGGTCCAGGTTGAATACGTAAAGAGGTGATGGTCCGGCAGTGAGACCAGATAAGGAATCATGAAAAGCAGGATCAGAGTATTTGCAGCGGTAAAGAGGAATCTGTAGTAACCCTGATAGAATCCCTTTCCGAGCAAATGAATCATCCATGCCTTAAAGGGATCGGAAATTGTAACGCTGTGCTGAATGGCAAAAAACAGGAAAAGCAGAGCGGTGATGAGAAGGGACTCATCCATTAAACCTGCTCGAGAGGAGTATGGGGAAGCCCCAGTGATTCCGCGACCAGGGGATGTGTGAGTTTGCCCTGATGGGTATTGACCCCCTTACTCAAAGGGGCTGAAGATTCCAGGGCTTGGGGAAGGCCGAGATCGGCGATCTCCGAAAGATAGGGGAGCGTCACATTGGTTAGGGCATAGGTGGATGTCATGGCCACGGCACCGGGAATGTTGGTGACCGCATAGTGGGTGACATTCTCTTCTTCATAAACCGGCTCCGAATGGGTGGTGGGCCTTGTGGTCTCGATGCAGCCCCCCTGGTCCACGGCCACATCCACCACCACCGATCCTCCTTCCATGGAACGGATCATCTCCCGGGTCACCACCTTGGGGGCCCTGGCTCCGGCCACGAGCACGGCACCAATCAAAAGATCCGCCCTGGCCACAGATGTGGCGATATTCTTCTTGATGGGAGTCAGTGTTCGGATATTTCCTCCGAATCGATCATCCAGGATCTTGAGCCGCTGCGGATTTTTGTCGATCAGGGTCACCCGCGCCCCCATGGCCCGGGCAATGCGCGCGGCATTGGCACCGACGATCCCTCCCCCGACGATCACCACCTCGCCGTTCCGGACTCCGGGGACGCCCGAAAGAAGGATTCCCTTTCCGCCGTTATGGCTCTCCAGATAATAGGCCCCGATCTGGACGGCCATACGGCCGGCAATCTCGCTCATGGGGACAAGAAGAGGAAGACCGCCATCCTCGGCCTCGATGGTCTCGTAGCCGATGGCAGTGATTTTCTTCTTCATCAGTGTTTCCGTTAGAGAGCGGCTGGCTGCAAGATGAAGAAAGGTAAAGAGGATCTGACCCTTACGAAGGTGATTGAATTCACTGGGAAGAGGCTCTTTGACTTTGAGGATCAGGTCGGCTTCGTCGAAGAGGGCCTTGGGGTCGTGAAGGATCTTTCCGCCGGCCTCCTCAAACTCATGGTCTGAGATGCCGCTTCCAACCCCGGCCCCTTCCTGGATCAGAACTTGATGCCCCGCTTCGGTTAGCTGTTCCATCCCGGCAGGTGTCATGGCGACACGGTATTCGTTATCCTTGATCTCCTTGGGGACCCCGATGATCATCGAGCATCCCTCCTCTCACTCGCCAAAAGTTCCTCATAAAGAGGCCCCTGCCGGTCCCGGAAAAATCCTGTTTGTTCTCTCGCCTCAGAAACCATGGAAAGATTCACATCCGCAAGAACGATGCTCTCCTGCATCCCCACCGGTTCTGCGACAAAGTCACCATAAGGATTGACACAGAAACTGTGACCGTAAAAGTCAAGTCCGTTGTCATGGCCTACCCTGTTGACACGGAAAACAAAGAGGTTGTTAACAAAGGCATTTGCGGAGATCACATTGAGCCATCTTTCCTGGGAGGCATAGGCTGCGGAGGTGGGAGCAAAGAGAATCTCCGCTCCTTTCAGTGCCAGTGTTCTGGATCCCTCGGGGAAGAAATTGTCCCAGCAGAGCTGGACACCGATCCTGCCGAAGCGCGTCTCGAAAACAGGAAAGCCCTGCTCGCCGGGTGAAAAATAGAACTTCTCTTTCCAGCCGGGGATATCCGGGATGTGTACCTTTTGATAGATACCGGATACGGAACCGTCTGCATCAAAGACTGCAGCGGAAGAGTAGGTCTTCTCTCCAAGTTTTTCAAAAAAGGGGCAGATCAGGACCACGTCATGCTTCTGCGCCGCCTGCCGGAAGGGACTCAAGACCTCCCCCTCTAAAGATGTTGCAAGATTCAGGGCCTCCGGGTCTTCGGCATTCAAGAACCAGGGGAGATAAAAAAGCTGGGGAAAGCAGAGGATTTGTGCATCGCTCTCCACGGCGTGTTCGATGTAGCGCAAGGCTTTCTGGGTGTTCCGGCCCCTATCTTCTGAACAGGCCATCTGAATGCCGGCGACCTTAATAATTTAACCCCTTTCTTGACAGGATTTACAGGATGAACAGGATTTTTTTTAACACCTACATAAAAGCAGGCGACAAGGTAAAACCCCACATTTAAATGTTTCATTTTATATAGGGCTCAAGATCTTTTGTATTTAACATGTAAGTCTGATGATTACTGATCCCGTTTATCCTGTGATCCCGTCTAATGGATTTGATTTTATCTACCGCAGCACTTCTTGTATTTCTTTCCGCTGCCGCAGGGGCAGGGTTCGTTCCTGCCGACCTTCTTACCCTTGACCACGGTCTTTCCACTGGTCGGGCCTCCCCCGCTTCTGGCACTGCTGAACTGCATCTCCTGAGGCTTTTGCGTTCGCTCAAGCTCCACTTCCTCGGGGCGCTCGATCTGGAGATGAAAGAGCATGGTGACCGTATTTTCATCGATCCGGTCCAGGGTATCCTGAAAAAGCTGAAAGCCTTCTTTCTTATATTCCAGCAGGGGGTCCCTCTGACCATACCCCCTCAGTCCGATACCTTCTTTCAGAGAGTCCATGGTCAGCAGATGATCCTTCCATTGCACATCAAGAGACTGAAGCATGACCATCTGCTCGACGTGACGCATGAAAGGCTCTCCAAACTCCAGCTCCTTCTGGTAGTAGGTATTGGTCACATTGGTCTTGAGTTTTTCCAGCAGGTCTTCAAACTCCAGACTCTGAATCTCATGGTCTTCAAAGGGGGGCGTTAAGTTAAAGATTCTAAAATAGAAATCCTTGAGACCGCTGATATCCCATCTTTCCTCTTTCTTATCCTCTTCAAGATACGTCTGTATGTTTCGCTGCAGCAGTTCCTCTATAATTGTTTGTATCATCCCCTTGGTATCGTCACCCCGGAGGGTCTCTCTTCGCAGGGAGTAGATGGCCTCCCGCTGCTGGTTCATGACATCATCGTATTCCAGGAGCTGTTTCCGGATATTGAAGTTTTGAGATTCCACCTTCTTCTGTGCATTCTCAATGGCCCGTGACACCATCCGGTTTTCGATGGGGATATCCTCCTCGATACCCAGCTTGTTCATGATCCCCGAGATCCTTTCGGCCCCGAAGATACGCAGGAGATCATCTTCCAGGGAAAGATAAAAACGGGATGTCCCCGGATCCCCCTGTCGTCCGCACCGTCCCCGCAGCTGATTGTCGATCCGCCGGCTTTCGTGCCGTTCCGTGCCCAGGATGTGCAGTCCGCCTTCTTTGAGAATTTTCTCACGATCCTCATTGCATTGTTTCATAAAGTGCTCGAGGAGAGACTCATACTTCTCTGTTCCTTCATTGGCTTTGGCATTGGCGAGAAATTCCGCGTTCCCGCCCAGGACAATGTCCGTGCCCCGGCCGGCCATGTTGGTGGCAATGGTCACACCGCCCAAGCGACCTGCCTGGGAAACAATCTCCGCTTCCTTTTCATGATGTTTGGCATTCAGGACATGATGGGGAATCCCTTTCCGTTTGAGGTAAGCAGAAAGCTTCTCAGAGTTCTCGATGGAGATGGTCCCCACCAGCGTGGGTTGGCCGCGCTGCTGACAATCTTCGATCTCCTTGACTACGGCCCGGAACTTTTCCTTTTCAGTTTTGTAGATCACATCGGGGGAATCCTTTCGGATCATGGGCTGATTGGTAGGAATAACCAGCACCTCCAGTCTGTAAATCTTCTGAAACTCTTCTGCCTCTGTTTCAGCGGTTCCGGTCATACCGGCAAGTTTGCTGTACATCCGGAAATAATTCTGAAAAGTGATGCTGGCAAGGGTCTGGTTCTCCCGTTCGATTTTGACCCCTTCTTTGGCCTCCAGGGCCTGGTGCAGGCCGTCACTGTATCGCCGTCCGGGCATGAGCCGGCCGGTGAACTCATCCACAATGAGCACCTCATTGTCCTTGACCACATAATCGATATCTCTTTTAAAGAGCGTATGAGCCTTGAGGGCCTGGTTGACATGATGGACCAGCTCAATATTTGAGGGATCGTACATGTTCTTAACTCCGAGAAGTTTCTCAACTTTTTCATTCCCCTCCTCGGTCAGAGCCGCAGAATTGGACTTCTCATCTACGATGTAATCCGCTTCCTTCTTGAGCCTCGGGATAATCTTGTTGATCCGGTAGTACTTGTCTGTGGAATCCTCGGACGGGCCGGAGATGATCAAAGGTGTACGGGCCTCATCAATGAGAATACTGTCCACTTCGTCCACGATGGAATAATTAAAATCCCGCTGGACAAAATCTGAAACGCGTACCTTCATGTTGTCCCGGAGATAGTCAAAACCGAATTCATTATTGGTCCCATAGGTAATGTCCGATGCGTACGCCGCTCTCCGTTCCTGCTCGGAGAGTCCGTGCACGATACAGCCTACGGTTAAGCCGAGAAAGGTATAGATCCTTCCCATCCACTGGCTGTCCCGTTTGGCCAGGTAATCGTTCACCGTAACCACATGGACGCCTTTCCCCTCCAGGGCATTGAGGTAGACCGGCAGCGTTGCGACCAGAGTTTTTCCTTCTCCAGTCTTCATCTCTGCAATCCGGCCCTGATGGAGGACCATCCCGCCGATGAGCTGGACATCAAAGTGGCGCATGTGCAAAACCCGGACCGACGCCTCCCGAACCACGGCAAAGACCTCGCAGAGAAGGTCGTCAATCGTCTCTCCTTTTTCGAGCCTCTCTTTAAACTCAAGGGTCTTGCGTGCAAGATCAGAATCGGAGAGGGATTTGACCTCCGGCTCCATGGAGTTGATCCGCTCCACGTGGGGCATTAACTTTTTCAGTTCCCTTTCGTTCCGGGTACCGACAATTTTATTGAACATGTATGAAATCATAGAATTCTTCCGGCTCGTTCCGAGGTTTTTCAAAGGAGAAACAAAAACCCCCGGGCTTCTTCAGCACCGGGGGTATGGTAACCTAAACAACCTGTTTTTTCAATGGAAAACCGTGGTCTTCCTGCAGGTCGGAAAACTGCTCAATTCAGGATATATTTCATGGGGTTCACGTGCACGCCATTGACTATGACTTCATAATGCAAATGGGGGCCCGTACTGCGCCCGGTGTTTCCCACATAGGCAATCAGGTCACCCCGCTTGACACGCGTTCCCACTCTCACCACGATCTTGGAATTATGTCCATAACGGGTGACGATCCCATTACCACTGTTGATCTCCAGCATCTTGCCGTAGCCGTAATCCCTCTTGATCTTGGTGACGATCCCGTTACAGGGAGCAATGACAGGGGTCCCTGTCCGGGTCGCGACATCCAATCCTTCATGCATCTTTCGGTAACCGGTGAAGGGGTCTATCCTCTTCCCGAAACTGGAGGTAATCCAGCCGCGAACAGGCCATATCGAAGGGGTGCATGCCAGAATCGACTTCTGGTCTGAGAAGAAGTCGGTGAGTTCCTGAAAGCTGATCTCCTGTCTTGCTGAGTTCAGACGAAGATCATTGAGGTCCTCACTGATCTGAGCGGAAAGATCCGTCTGATATTCAGGCGGAAGGGAGATCTCGTCCGGGCCTCCGATTCCAAGCATAAAGTCGCTGTCCGGAATCTTGTCAAGATCAGCCATGACCCGAAGCTTGTGATCAAAATTTTTCAAGGAATTGAGTCCTGTCTTGATCAGGCCAAGATCTTTGGTAAAGGCCTGAAGCTGAAAACGCTGGACCGTATTCTCTTTACGAAGACTATTCAGTTCCTTGAGCTGACTTTTCATTCGGACATAATCTGATATAAAGTAGATAGAAAAAGAGAGTGTCAGCAGGACAATCACGATTGCAGACGTTATCATCTGAAAAGGGGCCGGGGCAGGAACCTTGATTTTCCTAACCTTGGCTGTCGGATCGGACATGATCATAACCGTGTATTTTTTCATGGGCATCCTCTATGATTGACCAAAGGGCAGGTATAAGATCTTGAAAGTCTTATCATATTCAAGATTCCCCTGTCAATCTTTTTTGATTAGACCTCTCTTATTTCAATACCCTTGTATGACTCGCAAAAAAATATGGGCTTGGCCCATACTTATATTATAAACGTCATTGGAAAACCCTGTCAATGTATTATTTTTACAATGAAATCAATATCTTATGGTGTTCTTGCGGGACAGATCATGAGGAGTTTCCGGAATTTACTCTTGACCTGTATATTCCTGAAAAGCCTTGATTATACTCTCCCTGATCTCTTTCTGGAGATCTCGACTTATGGGACGAACGATTTCATGATAATTCTCATCTTTGCCTTTCCTGGAAGGAAATCCGATGAAAAGACCGCCTTTCCCACCTTGAAGGATACGTATCCCCTTGACAAGGAGCTGTGCATCGAATTCCACATCGGCATAGGCCAGCACGTGACCGCCGGCAGCTGTCGTATCAAAAGGATAGATCTTGATTCCGGTAATCTCCATCTAAAATCCCTGAAGCGGACATTCTGAACAGTCGGGCTGAGGTATGCAATACTCCTTTCCCACACAGACCAGGAGGGCATGATATTCATTAAACATTCTTGTATCGGCAGTCAGGTTTTCCATAAAGAGGGTCTGCATCTGATCGTAATCACACCCATTCTCGCAGAGGCCGTGCCTGCTGAGTATCCTCCGGGTATAGGCATCCACGACAAAGACCGGCCGACCTCCAGCATAAAGTAATATGGAGTCAGCGGTTTCCGGGCCAACGCCTTTCACAGACATAAGCTTTTTCCGTAAGGTGCCCGTCTTCTCCCTGAACATCCTCTGGAGGTCCCCGCCATACACTGATTCGAGAAAGTGTAGAAAAGATTTAATTCTGTCCGCTTTGATATTAAAATATCCCGAAGGTCTGATCAGTGTGGCGAGCCTTTTTTGGGATACCTTCTGAAGTGCCTTGGACGACAGGAGATTCTTATCTTTCAGGTTGGCAATGGCTTTTTCTACATTTTTCCAGTTCGTGTTCTGAGTGAGGATGGCACCGAGGATCACCTCGAACCGGCTTTTCGCGGGCCACCAAGACTGCGGACCATAATGAGCATAGAGGGTTTTGTAGACCTTCTCAAGCTTCAGGGCCAGCCTATCCATCTCCCTCACTCACGACCCTGTTCAAGAAGATGTCCACCAGTTCCGGATCAAATTGGGAACCGCTTTTTTCCTTTAGCTCCTCGAAAATCTCGTCTCGCCCTCTTCGCTCTGTCGCCTCATCATGACACATGGCATCATAGGCCTCAACCAGACTGATAATCCTTGAGGCAACAGGGATATTCTCTCCGGATATGCCATCGGGATACCCTTCTCCGTCGAAGCGTTCATGATGAGAACGGACGATCCTTTTGATCTCGTCAAACCCATCCAGGTTACTGAGCATCCATTCCCCATCCACAGGGTGGGCCCGTATAACCGGAGAGACTTTTTCAGATCCATTCTTTTTTGAGTTGAGAACCTCATCAGGAACGGAAAGAAGGCCGATATCATGTAGAAGCGATGCAGTAGAAAGTTCTCTTTGGTCTTCGGGACTCGAAATCCCAACCTCGAGGGCCATCTTCGCCGCCAGATTTTGCACCCGTTCAGAGTGGGACAAAATATACTCGTCTTTTTTCTCCATGACCCGCGTCATCACACGAACCAGACTGTCATGCTTTTGATGCATCTGGTTTTCCCTATCCACATCTCCTGTGATATCCGAAAAGATCTCCACCCCCCCGATCACGGTGCCGCTGCTGTTACGAATGGGGGCGACATTCAAAGAGAGAATGCGTTCACTCTTCTTGCCATTATTATACTGGACGTACCGGCTGCACCGGGATTCTCCGGTTTTCAGGGCCTCATCTAACAGACAGTTCATCTCGCAGGTCTCTCCATAGATCTGGGAACAGGGCTTGCCTAAAAAATCCTTGTCCGGGATATTGAGAATATCCTGGGCTGCCTGGTTGCAGGAGACCACCTGTTTCTTTGTATCCACCACCACCAATCCGAAGGGGATCGACCCCAGTATTGTCTTGAGGAGGCTGGCCTGCCCTTCGATGGTGTCCTTGCTCAATTGAAACTGGAACTTCGCCAGGTCTTCCTTCCGACTCCCCGTTACAATGTTTTGTTTAAGCCGGTATTCCAGTTCAGACAACAGTCGGTTCTTCTCCTGAAGCATCCGGGTCTGATCCTGAACTATCTTTTTTAATCTCTCAACCTCACTCATGTAAGATCTCCCTTTGGAATTCCTGGGTACCCCGGATGACGATGACTGGAAAGAGTGCGTATATGATATTGAATCAAATCCATACTTTTATATATTGTAGAATGTTTCTTCATAAACTTTCAACTGAAAACCAATCATTCGATTTCAATATTATCATCATCAGAGAATTCATCGGATAAAAATGGAGGAATCAGACATTTATTAACCTAATTTGCTGGATATTTCTGATAGGCATTTCAAAACTGGATAGGTCCGTTCTTATTCATCCGACTCTGCCGCCAGCCATTCAAGATAAGGCGGAGAACCCTTGAGAACCGGCAGGGCGACAACCTCAGGAACATCATAACTATGCAGCTCCCGAACCCTCTTTTCGATCCGGCCAAATCCGCTGGATCGGCCCTTCATCACCAGGAGGACCTCTTCATCCTTCTGGACTTTATTTCTCCAACGGTAGATTGAGCGGACCCCGTTGATTAGATTGGCACATGCTACCAGACGGGATCGAACCAGATCTTCCGCAATGGTCTCCGCCTCCTTTTCCGAAGAAGCCGTGACCAGAATAACAATATATTCGCTCATGTTTTACTCTCCATCGCGGAGCGAAGTACCTCATTGTAAATCTCCTTCAGAGGTACCTTCTTCTCCCTGGCCAGCTTACAACAGGCCTCATACTCGGGAGACGTGTTGACGATTTCGTCTCCCAGGTAACCGAACTTCACCGGCACTTCTCCATATAGGGTCTTTACAGGGATTATCTTTCGAACGAGTTTGTCCCGCTCCACCGGATAGCGCCTTACACCGATGGCTGTGGTCTCCTTGAAGAGGGTTTTAATCAGCACATCCTCTTTTCCTGACGGCGAAAGTACACTGATCCGGGTGGCCGGCCTTCCCTTCTTCATCATGATCGGCGTGAAAAAGACATCCAGTGCTCCTTCTGCAAAGAGCCGCTCCATCACGAATGCATAGAGTTCAGGATTCATATCATCTATGTTGCTCTCGATCATCCAGCACCGGTCATGATGCCGGTTGCTTTCCTCGCCGATCAGGATACGTAAGCAATTCGGCCATTCCGGTGTGTCCGCACTCCCAAGACCATAGCCGACATGATCGACCTGCATCAAAGGCTGCTCTCCGAACTCCTCACACAACCCGGCAAGAATCGCTGCCCCGGTGGGGGTGGTGAGTTCCATGGGGATACCCCTGGCATAGGTAGGTTTTCCCTTTAGGAGGGATGCTGTTGCCGGTGCGGGAACCGGGAGTGTGCCGTGCTGCGCTGTGACCGTCCCTGTCCCGACATTCACCGGTGACGCAACCATACGGCGAATACCGAGGCTTTCTATGGCGATCACTGCCCCCACAATATCCACAATTGAATCCACGGCACCCACCTCATGAAAATGCACCGAAGAGAGATCCACGCCATGGACACCCGATTCGGCTTCACCTAAAAGCTGAAAGATCCGCCGGCTTTTTTCCTTAACCTCTGAAGAAAGGCCGCTCTTTTCAATCAGCGCAAGGATCTCTTCAAGGTTTCGTTCGGGCTGATCCTTCTCGATGATCACCTGTACATGGATTCCCGAGATAGATCCCCGTCGTGCAGATCGGCTTTGGATTGTGTAACCGGTGAGGTCCAGCTTATTTAATTCGGAGAGAAGAATTTCTTTTTGAAGGCCTGCATGAAGCAATGCGCCAAGGGTCATGTTTCCGCTGATGCCGGAAAAGCAGTCCAGGTAGGCGATCTTCACAGGTTATTCTCCTTATACAAATTGCATCACCGAACCTACCATACACCAATGGGTATCTCAAGAAAAAAGGAAAGTCCAGTACTGATTGCACCCATGTTCATGCTCAAGGGTGATCAGGTTGAATGGACTGTACGACACTTTGATTAACAACGGGCGGCAATTTTTCCTTGACTTATCCTACTGAAATGGATAGTTATATTAGGCATATAAGGATTCAATAACACAGCATGAACGCCTGACAAAGAGACGATTACGGAACACTGTCCAGGGCAGGGCAAAGAGACTCTTTATGAGGCATTCATGGAACTAAAGAAAGGGGACGCTGAATGGCAGAAGGGCAAGTAAAATGGTTTAACCAGGTAAAAGGGTATGGGTTTATCTCCCAGGCAGAAGGGAATGATGTTTTTGTTCATTTTTCAGCGATTCAGGGTGATGGATTCAAATCCCTTGATGAAGGAGATAGTGTGACCTTCGAGATTACTGACGGCCCCAAAGGTCCTCAGGCTGTCAATGTGGTTAAGAGCTGATAGTCCAGGAATCGGATAATGAAACCCCGGGCAGGAATCCCGGGGTTTTTTTTTGCAGACAGGGACAATCGAAAAAAGAAGCTGCAGATGGAAAAAGAGATGAAGGATCATCCGAAGATCAGACCCATCATGGCGTTTCCGTTCAAATCCGAAAAAGGGGATGCCATCTGCCTGAGAGACCCTGAAGGATATTCAGACGCCACCCTGGTCATCAACCATGCCACCTATTTTATGGTCACCTTGATGGACGGCTCCCGTAATGTCGGGGAGATCCAGGCAGACTTCATGCAGCAAACCGGCGCAATGATACCGGACGACCAGATCCGGGACCTGATCGGAAGACTGGGGCAGGTCCTGTTTCTGGATGATGAGACCTTTCATCTTCACAGGAAAAAAATTGAAGAAGAATTTATCAACGCAAAGACCCGGCCATCGGTTCACAAAGGAACGGCTTATCCCGCATCCCCGGAAGAACTCTCAACATATCTCGATGCTTTCTATAAGAACATCCGGCAAACCGGAAAGGAGAAGGATAAGGTTACCGGGATCATTGCTCCGCACATTGATATCCGGCAGGCCGGGACCTGTTATGCTGCTGCCTATGACCGTTTCAGAAAGAGTACATTCTCGACAGTCATCATGCTGGGAACAGCCCATTGTAATATGGGCCAACACCGTTATGCAATTTGCCCCAAGGATTTTGAAACACCGCTGGGCCTGCTCCCCTGTGACCATGAAGGGATCAAAGCCATTCAGAAGGAGACAGGCCGGGACTGGACTGACGGACAGATCAGCCACAGGACCGAACACTCTCTGGAATTTCAGGCGGTCTTCCTGCGCTATATCTTTCCCCACAGCCCGATTCAGATCATCCCGGTTTTATGCAACAGCCTTGAGGACCTGATGGATACATCGCAAGGCCCCATGCATGACGAATCGATCAGGTGCTTTTTAGATGCCCTTCGCAATCTTATCAACCGGAGTGAGGGTAAGGTCGCCCTGGTTGCAGGGGCGGATCTGAGCCATATGGGCCCAAAGTTCGGCCACCCTTCCCCCTTGAGTGAAACAGACCTGGCTTCGCTCAAGACCCATGACTTGTCTCTGATCAGACAGATCGAAGAGGGGAATCCGGAGGGATTCTTCAAAGCAGTACAGGAAGAGAGGAATCACCATAATGTCTGTGGTGTTCCCAACATCTATGCTTTCTTAAAAGTTATGGAGGGAAGGCGAGGTCAACTCATAGAATACGGCCAGTATTTTGAACCGCCCACAGCTTCAGCTGTAAGCTTTGCCTCTCTGGTGTTTTAATCTTCCAGGTGGGAGGGCTCATTCTTGCTCAACTCTTTTTCTAGTTGAGATGTCAAACGGGATTAGACCGGGAAGCGGACGGAAACCAAAAGTATGGCAACGGAGAGGACCCCCACCGTAGATATAAAAAAAGCGATGATCCTATTATAGAGCGTTTCTTTCATGATATCCTCCTTCACACATAGTCTATACGTACAGTGTTTTCATCTACTTAGTAACCGAAAGGGCCCAAAAGTCACAAAAAAAAACTTGAATCTGTCCTGAAGAAAGTTAACCCGGTTATTGCAGATTTGTTATTATTTTGCTATAACAATCACGTTGGGGGTATCTTTCAAAGCAGCAAAAATGGGGGATTATTCAGGGTATTAAGAAAGGAGAATGTGACATGCTAACATCTGCATCAAGGACACTGGTTGAACTGACGATTATATTAGGTATTTTCAGCATCACCATCGGCCTGTTACAAAAACTGATCAATATAACAACTATTTACCTGCCCCGTATCATGGGCTTAACACCTACAGACTTCCTGATGTTCGCAGTGGTCTGCTTTCTTCTGGCTCTGTCCCTGACAGGCAGGCAGGTTTTAAAATATATGGAATTCAATGCCTCTAATGGGCAAACCTGATGCAACTGTGTCTTGCATCTCTATTATCAAGGAGAATATACATCGGGGGAAGAATCTGGTGTCAGACACCGATGAGTTAATCGGTGTCTGACACCAGATTCTTTCTGACTCTATATAATTACCGGGTCCAGGCCAGCCAGCGTAAAAAGAGGTTCTTGACGAAAGGCGTGAGTCGTGTCCGGTTATAGAGATCTCCGACCTGACGGATCGCCTCGGCCTGGGTGGGATAGGGATGGATCACGCCAGCAAGTTTGGAAAGACCCACGTTACATGCAATGGCCAGAGTGATCTCACTGATCATTTCGCCGGCATGTCTGGCCACGATGGTCGCCCCAAGGATCTGATCGTTCCCCTTCTTCACATGGATTTTGACAAACCCCTCATTTTCGCCTTCGGTTATTGCCCGATCCACTTCTTTCATGGGTTTCACAAAGGTATCCACCTCGATCCCTCTGGTTTTGGCGTCACGCCCATACATACCCACATGGGCAACCTCAGGGTCGGTGTAGGTACACCACGGTATGGTTAGCGCGCTCTGTTTTTTACGCCCCTTGAAGAGGGTGTTCTGAATGACAATACGGGCCGTTGCATCGGCTGTGTGGGTGAACTTGTAGACCAGGCAGATATCGCCGGCAGCATAGATATTGGGATTCGTGGTCTGCAAGTTATCATTAACCTTGACCCCTTTTCTGTTATCGTACTCCACTCCCACACCCTCAAGGTTCAGTCCCTCCACATTGGGGGCACGGCCGGCCCCTACCAGAATCTCATCCGCCGTGATGGTCTCATCCTGGCCATCGGTTTTCATATGAATGACCTTCTCCTTGCCTTCAAGACTGACGGACTGGACCGTGGTGTTCAGTCGGATGTCCACGCCATCACGCCTGAAGGAATGGGCAAGGATGTCCGCTGCATCCCTGTCTTCCCGTGCCAGGAACTGAGGCCCCCGTTCGATAATCGTTACCTTAGTGCCTAGTCGCTGGAAGGCCTGCGCCAGCTCACACCCAATGGGGCCAGCGCCGAACACCGCCAGACGCGTTGGCCGTTCCGTTAAAGAAAAGACGGTCTCATTGGTCAGAAATCCAGCTTCGGACAGCCCTTCAACGGGCGGGACCACGGCCCTGGCACCTGTGGCAAGGACGGCCCTTTTGAAGCGCAGCGTCTTGCCATTCACGTCCACCGTATCCGGACCTGTAAAGCGTCCTTCTCCCAGGAAGAGATCCACACCCAGTTCCCGAAACCGTTTTGCAGAATCATGATGGCTGATCTGACTGCGCAGACGGCGCATGCGTTCCATGACACCGGGAAAGTCGACCTCCGTTCCCTGGGGTACCTTGATGCCGAACTGTTCAGCATCCCGCACATCCGCAGCAGCCCGGGATGATCGGATCACGCACTTGGAAGGCACACAGCCCACGTTCAGGCAGTCGCCGCCCAGGAGGTGCCTCTCAACCAGGGCCACCCTGGCCCCCAGGCCTGCCGCACCGGCCGCCGTAATCAGGCCGGCGGTCCCGGCTCCGATGACCACAAGATTATACCGTGGCGCAGGATCGGGATTCTGCCAGTCCCGAGGATGGACATTGGACTCCAACGTGGAATTGTATTCGTCCTGCGGCAAAACTCTCGGATTTCCACTCATGTGAGACTCCTCAACGATTCTCAGATGGACTTATTATAAAGCCGTCATTTCTGCTTTCGATCCGCTTCTTTATCCTGCAGCTTTTTCCGCGCCTGATTCACCAATACACCCAGCAGGATTGCCACCACGGTCACCGCTCCGATCAAACCCCAGGGGACCCGTCCTTCGGAAAGGCCCTTGGCAAAGGCATCGGCCCCGATCACATAAAGGGCGGTCCCCGGAAGCATACAGATCCATGACCATAGCAAATAGGTGTAAAAGGGGACCTTTGTCAGCCCGAAACCATAATTGAGAAGATTGAAGGGAAAGAGGGGCACCAGCCTGGTAATGGCCACAATGATCGCCCCATGCTCTTCGGTGAGGCGATCGAGCTTCTGGAACTTTTCATTGGAGGATGTCCACCGGGTGACGGCATCCCGGGCAAAAAAACGGGCAATCAGGAAGCAAAGCCCGGCGCCGATGGTCGAACCGATACTGACCAGGATGACTCCAACGATGGACCCGAAAAGCGCTCCGGCTGCCACGGTAATGGCTGCACCGGGAATGGCCGCTACCACTGCAGCAATATAAAGAAGCAGAAAAACCACCGGCCCCCACCCGCCTAGTGAACTGATCCAGGTTCTCAGTTCACCGAGGCGTTCACCGATTCCAAAGATCCTGGCCAGAATGAAAATCACAATCAGGGCAGCTATGAGTGCTAACGGCCGCCACCAGTCTTTGGATTTCTGTTTATTGTTATTTGCAATAGCCATTCATTTCTCATCGCAATATAAACGTTTAGTATTCGTACTTTATTGAAGGGTTCGAGGATTAAAAGGGCCAAGTGTATGTCCCACAGTAAGTTTATAAAACTATTTAAATTATAATAGCATTACAGTCTTTCACTAGCACCCTTGACCCCTTGGATTCTTATGTCTCACCCACTCATTCGTAAATTTTATTTACGAATTGTTTTTCTATACCAGCGCTCCCTTACATGAGGACCCGCACCCTGCGGTACACCCGAAACAATGCTCACCTGTCACAATCCTCCGCTTTTCCAGTGCGGACTGATCAAAACCCTCAATATGGTTCGGAGCACCGTGATTTACAGGCATTCCCAGAGCCAGATTGAAATCGCAGTCATAGACCCGTCCGTCCCAGCCGACACTGATCTGGTGCCTGCACATCAGGTTTTCTAATGTTCCCGGATTAAAGGCCTCCCTGAGAAGAGAAAGATATTTCTGGTCTTCCCTTTCTCTTCTAAGCTTTGTCCAGAACCGCCCGATCGGCATGTTGGTAATAGTCAAAAGCCGGGTAAAGGAAATGCCGAAACGCTGGTCCAGTTCGCGGCGGTAGTCGTCTTCAAGCCTGGCCTGTTCGGGGGGGAGAAAGGCCCCGCCGGGATTGTAGACAAGGTTGAGTGCCAACTCAGTATCCCTGCCATACCCCAGTTCATTCAGACGGCGAATGGCTTCAACACTCTTTTCATAGACCTCAGCCCCCCGCTGGGCCTTGACATTCTCTTCCAAGTAACAGGGTAGAGAAGCCACAAGCTGGACCTGATGGGCTTTTAAAAACTCCGGGATCTTTTCCAGACCGGTCTCCAGCATGGCGGTCAGATTGGTCCTGACCTGCACAGTAAAGCCTGGCTTACGAAGCGCTTCCACAAATCTGGTGAAATTGGGATTCAGTTCCGGGGCCCCGCCGGTGATGTCGATAGATAGGGGTTTAACGTTTCTGGCTGTTTCGAGCACCCGTTCCATGGTGGGCCATTCCATGACTTCACTCCGTTGAGGAGAGGCATTGACATGGCAATGGGCACATGCCTGGTTACATCGAAGCCCCACGTTAATCTGTAAAATTTCAATATTCTGAGAATAAAGGCCGCTCCCTGTGACCGGTGCGATCTTCTCTTCAAAGTGGTTCATGAAAAATACCTCCGTTGAGCACTCATCCCGATTTCAACACGACGGTCCCCGGTATCCGATGCACGGGAACCGGAGAAGCATATAAAACTCAGCAATTTAAAACCTTCACCCAGTATAACAAGAATACTACCTGAAACGTTTAAAAGACGTCAAGTAGGTCGAAAAAGGCTCACACCCCAGACCACAATAAGACCCAGAAAGAACCCGGGCACCAGTTCATAGAGTGCACCCGAGAGAAGAGGGATGTTTTTCCATATAATTACGGTGATAAAAGCCGCTATGGCACCGGCGATCGCTCCTGAGGACGTGGTCTTTTTCCACAGAAGCCCCAGGATCAATGGCGGTCCGAAGGTAGCACCCAGGCCGGCCCAGGCATAGAGCACGAAACTGAAGATCACCCGATTCTTGGAGAGCGCCAGAAGCATGGCCAGAAGCCCAAGGATCCCCACGGCCACCCGGTCCATGGTCACCACATGTTTAGAATCCAGATCCTTTCCGGTGAGACGGGCATAGAGATCATGGGAGATGGAAGAGGAGGCCACCAGGAGCTGACTGTCTGCTGTGGAGCAGATAGCGGCCAGTACCGCCGCAAGCATAAGCCCGGCCAGCACCCCGGGTAGGAGCTGGATCGCAATGATGGGCAGGGCCTGTTCCGCATCGGGAAGGGTACCGAAGAGGGCCCGGCAGGAGAGCCCCAGCACCACCGCACCGGAAAACACAACGAGTCCCCATACCATAGCGATGATCCTCCCCCTCTTGACTGCCTCTTCATCCCGGGCCGCCATAAAGCGGATAATCACATGAGGCTGGCCCGGATAGCCAAGACCGATCCCCAGCCATCCAACGATAAGGCCCAACATTAAAAACCCTGTTTTACCGGCAGAAAAACTCACAAGGTTCGGGTCCTGGCCGGATAGGGTTGCCATCATACCGGACCAGCCGCCGGCATTTTGGACCGTGATCACGGGCAGGAAGATCAGGGCCAACCACATGAGTCCTCCCTGAAGGAAATCGGTCCAGGCCACGGCGCGAAAACCGCCGGTCATGGTATAAAGAACCACGATCCCCACACCGATGAGCACGCCGATTTCATATCTCACATGAAAGACCGCTTCAAAGGCCTTGCCTGCGGCATTGAACTGGGCAGCCACGTAAGCGGTCATCATAAAAAAGATCACCAACACCGAAATCAGACGGATCGCCAGGGCCTTCTCCCTGAAAATCGAGGTCATCAGATCCGGGATGGTATAGACATCATGGGAGGCGGCGTGGCGATTCACGGGCCGGGCCATGATCCACCAGTTAAAGGCATAGCCCAGAAGGCAGCCCGGCACCACCCAGAAGGCGGCCATGCCTTTTGTAAACGCGGTTCCCACCAGGCCGAGAGTGACCCAGCCCGATTCGGATGAGGCCGATGCCGAGATGGCCGTGACCCAGGACCCAAGCCCCTTTCGAGCCAGGAGATAATCCGAGGTAGAACGGGAGGCAAATCTGGCGGAATAGAGCCCAACCAGGACAATCCCCACCGTATAGATCACGAAGGACAGGGTGACAGACCAGGGGGTCTCCTGCACAATCCCTCCCTAATAGTTAAACCGGATATAATGCATAAATTGAAAGAGATTTTACAATCTTACTGCTCTGCTGGCAATGTTAAATTGAATAAAAAAAGCCCCTTTCAGTTATTCAGAAAGGGGCTTTTTAAAAAGGGGATTGGGGATTGCACATTCGAGCACTAATTTTGGGGGATAGTGCCCGATCCAATCTATAAGTTATATAAAGCATATATCATGCCAATCTCTATTTTCATTATAATAAAGATTATATATCTTCTATAAGTTATTTATAAATAAACAACAATTAGATTAAAATAAGAAAACGTTTTCAAGTCTTTAAAAACATACGAATCATTTAATATATGTAGATTTTTTCCTTTTTTATGTAAATTTTTTCTCTTTTATTAACGTATATCGTGCAAGAGGCAATCCGGAATATAATTGAATCATCCAAGATGCTTAAGTATCCTACCGGCCATGAAATGCTGTATAAAACTCAGAGGTTTGTGTAGATTAGAAGCGGCGACGAATAGAATGGCGAGAAAAAAAGCCCCGAACCGGTTTCTGGTTAGGGGCTTTATGATTCATGTTTTGAGCAGACTTATTTGAACTTCTTCCTCAGTCCAATCAGGCCCACAAGCCCGGAGCCGAGAAGCAGGAGGGAGGTAGGTTCGGGAACAACGTACGGCACTTTTTCACTATAATCCCCGCCGCCCTGAAACTTGACAACAAAACTGTCGGAATTGAGGTAGAAACTGGTATCAGGAATATCTGTCGTAGCATTACCGAACTCGTCTAGCAGAGCGATATGGAAACGTACTGTGTCAAAGACGGTACCATGATCAAGGTTGGAATCCTTCGGGTCATCAGGCTGCAAAAATCCGTTGGCCCAGCCTTCTTGTGGAATATTTGAGCCATCCAGTATATTCAAGCTCCCAATGGTACTGTCATTCTTGATATTATCGGCTTCACCTGTTATAAAGCATTTGTCCATACCCGGGGTTATGGTATCCATCACATTGTAATACAAGGTTCTTACCGAAAGCTGTGTTGCTATACCACCTGGTCCTTGTGCAAAGTAATCACCAGTCACAGATTCTGCAAAACTGTTCGCTTCGTCCATGGTGAATCCGTTGTAGAACTTGAAATCCATTTGGGTGATAAATGGATTAGCGTAGCCATTCGGAGTCAGGATCGGACCCAAAGGTGATGTATTGGTGAGTTCCACATCTAAATATCCAGGGCCGGCAGTTACAGTAGCTTCGGCTGAAGCCTCAATAGGTAATGCCGCAGTTCCTCCGCTGATGTCCGCTGAATAAAAGTTTACTGTCACAGCATGAGCTTGCGAGGCTATCAAAAATAAGCAAAAAAACGCTAGAAGATAAGTCCGCAATTTTATCTTCACCCCTTTTTCCTCCCCCTTTGAGTATATCCAGATCTGTATTAAGGCAAGAATAATGTGATTTTTATGTAATAAAATATTTGCACTTTTCGTACCAATCCCCAGAGAAAGCGAAATAAAATCAAAACCTTATAAGTTATTGAAATACTTCTAGTAATCATTATGCCATAACGATACTTATATGATCTTATATGGTTTTATTTTGACATCGTTGTGAAAAACTTATCTCTTATTGGGAAAAAATTTTCCTATTTTAGGAAAAGAATTTCTCTTTGTAGTATATATGTTACAGAAATATTTTAAACACAGACTTGCACCTGGACTCAGGTTGCCGCAGGCGATGCAGGCTCGGTCACATGGATTCGTGCTTTCAGGAGCAGGAGCCCACCGGCAATGATGAGTGCGCCTCCCAGCCATGCCAGAGGGTGGGGGATTTCACCCCAGAGAAAGTATCCGTAAACCACGGATAAGATGACGGACGTATAGCTGGCAGAAGCCACAACCGGAGCACGGTCCATCTGGTAGGCCAGGGTCATGAGGAACTGGCCCATACTGGCAAAGATCGCCACGCCGATGATAAAAAGCCATTGTCTGGGATCGGGCATGACAAACCTCGGCAGGACCCAGAGAGAAGTAATGACGGCTGTGAGGAGTGTGAAATTGAAAACAATGACCAGCGGGGCATCCGTAGCATTGAGGCGCCTCACCATGAGATGGGCCAGGGCCGAAGCCAGGGCCGCACCGAGCGCCACCCAGGCGGCCAGGGGCCAAGCCATGGCGGGCTTCATGATCAGGGCCACCCCGATCATCCCGGCAAAAATGGCAGCCCAGGCCGATTTCGGAGTCTTCTCCCCGATAATGAGGGGGGCGAAAAGAGAGAGGATCAGGGGCTGGGAGCGGCCGATAAAGATGCACTCGGCCAAAGGCATATGGGTCAGGGCATAAAAGAAACCGATCATGGCCGTCATGCCCAGAAGGGTCCGGAACAGCAGGACCCGCCTTGCCTGGACCCAGAGAGGGCGTTTTTTCAGCCGGACAAAGAGATAGAAAAGGGGCAGGGCGAGAAAACACCGCAAAAAAACAAGCTCCATGGGAGAAATCCCTGGTCCCACCGCTTTGACCAGGGCGGACATGGTGGCAAAACAGGCCGAAGCCATCAGCATTAAGATGATCCCCATAGACTCTCCATAAAAAGTGCCAGCCATCTTAACATAAGAAAAGGCAGCCAGACAAAAAAAGTGCCGGCCCCATTAGAAGTCTTTGATTTTAAAAGTGTTAATCCCTGGTAATAACTCTCCAACAAGACTAAGCTTCTAACGGGGTGAGTGGAAATGTGACAATAAAGCAAGGCATTACAACCCCCTCCCCTTTATCCCCTCCTCTATGAGCCGTTGGCCCCGAGCCATAGGCCGCCAGGGGAGGGGAAAGAAGACTTTTTACGAGACCATCTTAGGGCACTTCAAACGGGGCAAATTCGTTCTTGACATATGCACCAAGATTATTTATATTTCGTTATCTGGCGAATTATAGGAGCTAACAATGCGGGATTTCATGGAAATCTCACGGGCCCTTTCAGACGAGAACCGGGTTCGGGCCCTCATGGCACTTCGCGACAGGGAACTCTGTGTCTGCCAGATCATCGAACTCCTCGGCCTGGCCCCTTCCACGGTCTCCAAACATATGTCCATCCTCAGGCAGGCCCGTCTTGTTGAAAGCCGGAAACACGGCCGCTGGATCTATTACCGTCTGGCCAATGATGAGACCCCTGCCAGATTGCAAGAGGCCATTGACTGGGTCTGTCATTCACTCTCCAATGATCCCCGGATCTTAAAAGACAGGGACATCCTCAAGGTAATTTTGAATAAAGATCCTGAGGAGCTGTGTAAACTTCAAAACAAGAGCTGACCGAAGCACAACGGAGAACGGGCCATGGAACCCAAAGCCTGCATTGCCAAGGAATCCAAGGGATTGAGTTTTTTTGAACGGTACCTCACGCTCTGGATCGTCCTCTGCATCTTTGCAGGGATCCTGCTCGGCAGGTTCGCGCCGGGAGTGGCCACCTACCTGGATGGTCTCGCGGTCTACGTGGGAGAGGCGCCGGTGGTCTCCATCCCCATTGCGGTCTGTCTCTTCTTCATGATGTATCCCATCATGGTGAAGATTGATTTTACCGAGGTCCTGAAAGCCGGGAAAAATATCAAACCTGTGGGGCTCACGCTCTTTGTAAACTGGGCCATCAAGCCCTTTACCATGTATGCAATCTCCCTCTTTTTCCTGGGCACGCTCTTTTATGAGCTGATCGGTCCCGAGGCCATGGATTACGTGAAGATACCCCTTGGACTGAACCTGCCCGTTGGAGCCATGCACGGTGAAGGCAGGGTCGTGCTCATAGATGGCGTCAAGATGCTGCAGGTTCCGCTTTGGCGGAGCTATCTTGCAGGTTGTATCCTGCTCGGTATCGCTCCCTGTACAGCCATGGTTCTGGTCTGGGGATATCTGGCCAGAGGGAATGACGGTCACACCCTCGTGATGGTGGCGATCAATTCTCTTACCATGCTCTTTCTTTACGGTCCTCTCGGCGGTTTTCTCCTTGGTGTGGGCCGCCTTCCGGTCCCCTGGGAGGCTCTCCTCCTATCCATCGGCATCTATGTGGCCCTTCCGCTGGGGGCCGGTTACCTATCTCGAAAATGGATCATTGCAACCAAAGGTGTGGAGTGGTTTAACCAGAAGTTCCTCCATGTCCTGACTCCGGTTACAATCATAGCCCTTCTGATCACTCTTGTTCTTCTCTTCTCCTTAAAGGGCGAAGTCATTCTTGCCAATCCTCTGACCATCCTCTGGATTGCGATCCCGCTCTTCATACAGACCAGTCTGATTTTTGTGCTGGGGTATTGGCTCTCCAGGAAGATTCGACTTTCCTACCAGGACGCAGCCCCTTCCGCGATGATCGGGGCTTCCAACCATTTTGAGGTGGCCATCGCCACGTCGACCATGCTATTCGGCCTCTCCTCGGGTGCGGCACTGGCAACCGTTGTCGGTGTGCTGATCGAAGTTCCTGTGATGCTGCTGCTGGTCAGGATCTGCCTGAGGACAGATGACTGGTTCTCTTAAAATCATGTCAGGCACCGGAGTCCTTATTAAAAAATCAATTAAAACAAAGCGTTAACCTGTTGACCGGTGAACAATAATTCTGTTGACTTATTAATTCCTGCCCTGATATGATTCGCAAATTGAAATCGAATCTGTTCCATAAGACATTTTTCACCGGGAAATAATGATTTTTTTTCCTACCATTTTATTCATAAGGAGATACCACTTGAAAACACAACATCAAATAATAATCTTATTTTTTCTCGTGATCGGATTGTTCATCTTTCCTGCCTGTGCGGTCGCTGAAGATCCGGTCAAAACCACCGAAAAATCAGACACGGAGCAAACAGCAGATACGGGAAGCATGGTGGTGGCCAAGGTCAATAAAACGGAGATCATGGAGTCTGATCTCGACCAGGCCATCAATTCGGTTGTCGCTCAGAATCCTCAGCTCCGGTCACTCATGTCGTCGGAAGATCAAATGAAAGAGTTCAAGGCACAGGTGCTCCAGCAACTCATCTCTACGGAACTCCTCGCTCAGGAAGGGAAAAAACTTAACATTAAAGACCTTGACCAGCAGGTGGATGAGGCCTACAAGAATGTCAAGGCAAACTTTCCGAATGAAGAAGACTTCCAGAAATCTCTTAAATTACAGAATATGACCGAAGAGGACCTGCGTCAGGAAATTGAGAACGGCGTGCGGATCCAGAACCTTATTGATGAAAAAGTGAAAAAGGATATTTCAGTCTCTGAAGAAGAGACCAAAACCTTCTATGATAAAAACCAGGAAAAATTTATTGAGAAGGAATCGGTCAAGGCCAGCCATATCCTGGTCAAGTCTGACAAGGATACTGAAAAAGAAAAAGATGAAAAGGCCCGGGAAAAGATCGATGGGCTTTTGAAACGTGCAAAAAATGGAGAAGATTTTGCAACACTTGCCAAGGAGAATTCTGAGGATCCCTCGGCTGAACGGAACAGCGGGGAACTTGGATATTTTTCCAAGGGACAGATGGTTCCGGAATTTGAAGATGCAGCGTTTGCCCTCAAGGTCGGTGATATCAGTGATGTGGTGAAAACCTCCTTCGGTTACCACATCATCAAATGCGAGGACAAAAAACCTGAGCGCTCTGTACCTTATGAAGAAGCGCATGATAAAATTACTCAATACCTGGAAAGCACAGCTGTTGAAACCAAGATTGCCGAATATGTGGAAATCCTGAAGGAAGAAGGACAGGTAGAGGTCATGCTGAAGTAAGGAATGCCTGAAAGAGACCTCCAGAGATACAAGACCCCTTGAACATCAAGGGGTCTTTTTGTCTCGGGGGCCGATTAATCCGGATATTACATGAGTGATCGTCATGAGAGGCCGTAGAAGCGCCACAGGCAATGGGGTGCCAGGCAGAACTGCCTGGGCACCCTTATTCTGGCTGAAGCAGGTTGCCAGGCAGGCGTGCCTGGCATCTACTATTTCGAAGTCAGGAAATTTTCTGTAACACCGCATGAGGCAGCTTATCCGGCCTCGTAATAGATTTACTCATGCAATATCCGGGTTAAGACAAATCCTTCACGAAGAGTGAATACAACTATGAAAGGCAGCAAAAAATTTGACTCATCGCTCACCATAAGGTATCTATTGAATCATATCCTTCTGTTCGAGATTCGGGTACAGGGAGATAGGATTCGCGGATAAAGATTTTCGGCTGTTCTCAAGTCGGTCCAGGATTAAATAAAAGGAGGAATCAATCCATGATGAAAAAGATCAGCAAAGCTTTTATGGTGTTCATGTTTGCTATTGTGATCACATCAACTGCCAGCTGTGTCACCATCGGCCGGCCCTTTCCAGTAGGTGCGGTCTACCAGATCAAGATGGGAGAGACCACTCGGGCAGAGATCAACCGCCTTTTCGGGAATCCCTGGCGAACAGGTCTTGACAACGACAGGAAGACCTGGACCTATGCCCATTACCGATACGCTCTCTTCAGAGCCCCCATGACGCGCGACCTGATTGTCCGTTTCGATGAAAAAGGTATTGTGGTTTCCTATACTTTCAACTCAACCTATCCCGGGGATAACAGATAGAAAAACGCTGCTACCCGGTCCATTTACCTTTATAAAGGAGAGAGAGATGAGTGAAATAAGCGACCTGATTGCAGTGATTGAAACCAGCAAAGGAGAGATTCACCTGAAGCTTTATGGTGACAAAGCCCCTTTAACGGTTGCTAATTTTGTGAACCTGGCCCGTCGCGAGTATTACAAAGACATGGCCTTCCACCGTGTGATCTCAGACTTCATGATTCAGGGCGGATGCCCCAGAGGGGATGGGACCGGGGGTCCCGGGTATCAGTTCCAGGATGAGTTTGACTCGGAGCTCCGACATGACAGGCCGGGAATTCTTTCCATGGCCAACGCAGGTCCAAATACCAATGGGAGCCAGTTTTTCATTACCCACGTGGGCACACCATGGCTGGACCAGAAGCATACGGTGTTCGGCGCAGTCATCGATGAGAAGGACCTGGAGGTCGTCAACCGAATTGCCCAGGACGACAAGATCCAAAATATCACCATTCAGGGAAATGTTTCTGAATTAATGACCAGAACTCAATCCCAGGTTGATCAGTGGAACAAGGTCCTTGACCAACAGTAATATCAAATATACGGGTTAGTGTTTCACGGTTCTTCCTCCCCATGATGTAGTAGAATAAGGGTCTGTGCCGAAACTTCAACGGGTACAAACACGAGGAAAGTCCTTTTACAGTTCAAAAAAAACTCTTGTATTAGGAGCACTTATGTTATATGTTCAAGGTGAGGAGGAATTGTGCAGTTTTTATTAAGATCCGCTCAATTGAACTGCACATTCAACAGATCAACCCAAGGGTAAAGGAGCAGACCATGGCAGAGGGTACAGTAAAATGGTTTAACGATGGGAAGGGGTTTGGTTTTATCGAGCAGGAAAATGGCCCGGATGTTTTCGTTCATTTTTCTGCAATCCAGGACGAAGGATTTAAGTCGCTGAATGAGGGAGAGAAAGTCCAGTTTGATGTGGTGGACGGACCCAAGGGCCCTCAGGCAGCAAACGTCGTCAAGGCATAAACAAAGACATACATGATCGGTAATAAAAGCTCCACGCACAGCCGTGGAGTTTTTTTATTTAAGCCGGATAGTGCATGAAGGATTGTTAACATTGTATTGTAAAGTTCCGCTTCCCCTTCATGATGCAATGTTCAACTCAAGGACGCTGGACTTTATGAACCCATATTGATTAAGGCAAAATGATTCAGGTCACCGATTTAACAAAAGCCTATGGCAGGCAACCTCTTTTCGACAACGCAAGTTTCACGATCCATGCCGACGAACGGGTGGGCCTTGTAGGACGGAACGGCCATGGGAAAACCACCCTCTTCAAAATCATCCTCGGGCAGTCGAGCCCGGACGCAGGAACAATCTCCATACCCAATCACTATACCATCGGCCACCTGAACCAGCATATCCTTTTTTCAGAGGAGTCCGTTCTGAAAGAGGGGTGTTTGACCCTGGCACCCTCCGAGGACGGCAGGGATGAAACCTACAGGGTGGAAACAATTCTTCACGGTCTTGGTTTTTCCACGGATGACTTTCACCGTCATCCCATGGAACTCTCCGGTGGTTACCAGGTTCGCCTGAATCTTGCAAAGGTTCTGGTCTCTGAACCGAATCTACTCCTTCTTGATGAGCCCACCAATTATCTGGATATCCTTTCGGTCCGATGGCTGATACGTTTTCTACAAGGGTGGAAGAACGAACTGATACTCATCACTCACGACCGGGCTTTCATGGACAGTGTGACCACTCATACCATGGGCATACACCGGTGTAAAATCAAAAAAATAATCGGCTCCACCTACAAGTATTATGAGCAGATCATTCAGGAAGAGGAGATCCATGAACAGACCCGGATCAACGATGAGAAGAAGCGCGGGGAAGCAGAGCAGTTCATCGAACGGTTCCGGGCCAAAGCAAGCAAAGCCAGGGCCGTGCAGTCCAGGATAAAGACCCTCCAAAGAAAGGGGCGGCTCGAAAAATTATCGGGAATTGAGGCCCTGGACTTCTCCTTCAATGCCGTTCCTTTTTCGGGAAAGTGGCTGATGCAAGCTGAGGACCTCTGTTTCTCCTTTGATCAAGAGGGCCCTATGCTGATTCAAGGTCTCAATTTTTTCATTGGGAAACATGACCGGATCGGAATCATCGGGCAGAACGGAAAAGGGAAGACCTCACTTTTAAACCTGCTTGCAGATGAGTTAACGCCGCTGAGCGGAAAGATCGTCCGCCACGCTAACCTGAAGAGCGCTTATTTCGGCCAGACCAACATTGACCGACTGCACCCGGATAAGTCTGTAGAGCAAGAGATCCTTGATGTGCATCCCGATTATAACCGCAGGGCCGCTCGCGGCATCTGCGGCGTCATGATGTTCGAAGGTGACCAGGCACTAAAAAAAATCGACGTCCTTTCCGGTGGAGAACGGAGCAGGGTGCTCCTCGGAAAACTGCTGGTCAGCCCTGCCAACCTCCTTCTTCTTGACGAGCCGAGCAATCATTTGGACATGGAGTCCACGGAATCGTTGCTCGAGGCCATTGATGCATTTGATGGTGCCGTGCTCATTGTCACGCACGTGGAAACCCTTCTCCATGCCATTGCCACAAGGCTGATTGTGTTTGACGGCGGCAAGATCCGACTGTTTGAAGGTACCTATCAGGATTTTCTCGACAGGGTCGGATGGAAAAATGAGGACCTGACCCGGCTCTACAACAAGAAGAAGGAAAGAGTCCGCAACCCTAGTATTAGCAAGAAAGAGATTCGGCGCATGCGGGCAGAGATCGTTACCCAACGGTCCGATGCCCTGGGTGTACTGCAGGCAGGTATTGCGGACATGGAACAGACGATTATGCGCCTGGAGGCTAAGATTGAACAGGAGAACCGAGACCTGATGGAGGCTTCACACAAGGGTGAAGGCGAAATCATCAATCAGCTTTCAAAATCCATTCATGAATCAAAAGGAAAGATCGACACCCTTTTCAATGAACTCGAACAGCTTGCCACAGAGCATGAACGAAAAGCCAGGGAGTTTGATGAAAAGCTCAATGCCCTGTAAGAGCATACCTGTTTACTTTTCTCCCACGATATGCACCACGACCTTTCTTTGCCGCTTCTTGTTATCGAAATCCATAAACACAATCTGCTGCCAGGTCCCCAGGACCAGGCTCCCCTTGATCATGGGAATGGAAAGGGAGGGCTTCATCAGCGCGGCCCGTACATGAGAGAACCCGTTTCCATCACCCCACCGTTTATCATGCTCATAGGGGATATCGGACGGCGCCACCTCTTCAATGGCCCGCTTTAAATCACTGAGCACACCGGACTCATACTCGATGGTGGTCAGGGCGCCCGTGGAACCCGGACAGAAGACCGTGACCAGGCCTTCTTTGATCCCCGAGCGACTTGAAACAGAAGCCACATCATCAGAAATATCGATAATATCGCAGAAACCTTTTGTACGTAATGACAGGGATTCAGAATAGGTCATGATCACTCTCCTTTGCCTGACCGTTACATAAATTCGGCTTGACCATACCATACTTTGTGTGTAGTTTTTAAATTGCTGCCCCCTTTGGGATTTTGTTATACAATAGATTCACAGATATTAGCAATCTCATTTACCCGTTATAGGAGATCCAACATCATCACCGGAGCAAGGGAGAGCATATCATGTACTGTCATGCCTGCGGAATAGAAAATCTTTCACAAGCCAAATACTGCCATGCCTGCGGCACCCGGCTGATAAAGGTTTCCGGTAACGCCTATACCGGACAGGTACGCGGCGCATTCAGCCGGACACGGTACGCGGGTTTCTGGGTTCGAACCTGGGCGACACTTATCGATTCAATCCTGATCCTGCTTATCACCTATCCCATACTCATCTCTGTATACGGTATTGAATACTTTCTGTCCCAGGAACTCGTGAAGGGACCCATTGACCTCCTGACCTCCTGGGTCCTCCCGGCCATTGCTGTTATTGTATTCTGGATGTACAAATCTGCCACACCCGGTAAGATGATCTTTTCCGCCCGCATTGTGGATGCCAAAACCGGCGGGAAGCCATCCACCACACAATGTGTTATCAGGTATTTCGCCTACATCGTTTCCATCCTGCCCTTATTGCTGGGATTTATCTGGATCGCCTTTGACAAGAGAAAACAGGCATGGCATGACAAGCTGGCCGGAACAGTGGTGGTCCGTCCTGCGTAACACGAGAAAACGTCGAAGGCCTCCCCGAAACGGCTCTTTAGCCCGGATATTGCATGAGTTATCGTGATGAGAGGCCGTAGAAGCACCACAGGCAAGGCGCAGAAAATTTTCTGGATGAAGCAGGTTGCCAGGCAGGCCTGCCTGGCACCTACTATTTCGAAGTCAGAAAATTTTCTGCAACGCCGCATGTGGCAGCTTATCCGGCCTCGTAATAGATTCACTCATGCAATATCCGGGTTAGATCTTGGCGGCATATTTGCCCGGCCCGATAAAGATCAGGCTGATAAAGACAATCCCGTCTTCAAGGGCGTGGGAGTAAACCATAAAGGGATCCCCTTTGCTGATATGCATATTGAGCGCCACGGCCATGGTAATGGCCAGGATTAGGCATGCCGGCCTGAAAAAGAGACCGATGATCAGAAGGATCCCGCCTGCCGCTTCGGAAAGTCCTGCCATGAATCCCCAGAATACAGGAGCGAATGAAATGCCCAATGCGCCCATGGCCCCGCCCAGGGCCTCCCACTTTTCCGGACCGCCCATGAGTTTCGGCACACCATGAATCAGAAAGGAGATGCCGAGCCCGATACGCATAATAAGAAGACCCAGGTCTTTATACTGGTATAGAAAGTTTATCATAACCCATTTCCCCCCTTTTTCGCTTCATACATCGTCCTAGCCCGAATATTGCATGAGTAAATCTATTGCAAAGACGGATAAGCTGCCGTAGGAAAGGCACTTCTAAGGCCTCTCATGACGAGCACTCATGCAATATCCGGGCTAGCCGGAACCATCCTGTCGTGTTCTGCGATTGTAGCACAACATCATGAAACCCGCCTCTTATTTTTCAATGGCTTGAAAGACATCTCCATACGCTCTGATTGACAATATTTGTCACATTTCGGGCATTAATGGCAGTTTATTGGCGCCACTTAATTTATGTCCATCAAAATATGCCGTATAAACATGTCTATATATCAGTCATTTATGGGCTTTAATCACAAATAACATAATATTGGCACACCTTTTGCTTACTAAATTCATAGAGATTGCCAGGAAGGATTGCAGCATGATTTAATCGCACCACTAAAAGACGAGGTGAACCATGGATGAATGCATCTTACAACAGGCTGAGCATTACCTTGACGTCACCAAGCATATATTCCAGAACAAGGGCTTCCTTTTCTCCACGGCCTTTATCGTCGGCGATATTACAGAGGTCGTCAAGATGGACCTATCCTCCGAAGAAAAAAAGAATCAGTACTCGCATTTCATCAAGCAGCGCTTCTTTGAAACCAACGCCACACACCTGATCGTAATTCAGAATGCCTGTGTCTACCTGTATTCACCAGAGCAGATGGAAGGCATGGATGTAGACAGCAGCCAGGAAATGGAGGGTGATCAAAACTCGTACGAGGCCCTGGTCGTCTTCATCAGTTCCAGAAAGGGGAGCGAAGTCTGGCAGATTCCCTATATGCGGACTCATAATGGTGTCGCCTTTGCAGAAAAAGAAATCATGAGGACTATCGTCAGTGAGAATTGGATGATCAACTCCAACAAGCAGATGGCCACACAACTAAACTGAAAGGAAGATGACTGACAGAGGAGCAGGATTAAATCGTTTTATTCGAAGACCCTGCATCAAAGAGAGATAAAGAAAGGCGCCTTAACAGGCGCCTTTCTTTTTTGAAGGATGATTACTGCCATTGCCTCGGGGTTGTACCGATCGGGTTGTCGTCAAAATGACAAGCTGGTCCAGGATTGCATGTGGGTGGAGAAACCAGTGTATTATAATTCAGGCCTCCCTTAATTGTTGCGGAGGCACGTCCCGTACCAAGATTCTCCAGGACAGGATCGTCCAGACTCGTGAAATGGTCGACAGCGAGTATAGCGGTATCATGGCAGTCAGTGCAAACATATCCAAAAGATATGTGGTCATCATGCTCTCCGGAAACAAAACTATTGAATTCGTCCCGAGGTGGAACTTCATTCGGAGAACCATGACAGAGTGTGCAATCTGTATCAACATCAATAGAGTCGGTGAGCCAGTCCGGAGTAGGCTGTCCTCCGTGACAACTCACGGCAGAACAGGACCCGGCGCCATCATAAGAAGCCGTTCCGCTCTTTGCATCATAGAAAGACAGAAAAGAGATATCCTTTGAGAAATTATAGTGGCTGGTGGAGCCGCTGCCGGCCCCGAGATGGCATGTATCACATACATCTGTAACTGTTGGCAGCGCATTGTGCGGAATATGTGCGCCTTCAATATTCGGGGCAATACCGGCAGGACAAGGATCCCCTGGCCCCGGCAGACAGGTGCCTGTCCCGTCACAGACTTCATCACCATTGCAGAAGTCACCGTCCGGACAGGGAGTGCTTGCAGGAGCATCCGCACCGGCCTGGCAGTTCCCTGCTCCGTCACAGGTCTCATCACCATTGCAGAGAATAGTGTCCGCGCAGGATGTTCCTGCAACCTCGTTCGAACCTGGATTGCACGTTCCTGTTCCGTCACAGGTTTCAGAGCCATTACAGAATACGCCATCAGAACAGGAGCTTCCGAGAGACTCAAACGCACAGGTTGCGCTGCAGCAGTCCCCGTTGCCCGTGTTGCCGTCGTCGCACTGCTCACCGGCCTCCACCGAGCCGTTCCCGCATTCGTCGCAGTTGTCCGTGCCCTCGTTGCACGTCTGGCCGGCAGCACACGGATCCCCCGCAGACTGGCAGGTCCCCGCACCGTCACAGGCCTCATCACCGGTGCAGTAAAGACCATCGTCTGAACAGGCACTTCCGTTGGCTTCGAACTGGCAGGTTGCGTTGCAACAGTCCCCGTTGGATGTGTTGCTGTCGTCGCACTGCTCTCCCCCCTCTAAGATCCCGTTCCCACAACCGACTACTGGATCACAGAAATCTGTTGCTTCATTACAGGTCGTTCCTACTCCGCACGGGTCCCCTGCAGACTGGCAGGTCCCCGCACCATCACACGTCTCCGCCCCGGTGCAGTAAAGATTGTCATTGGTGCACGCACTGCCTCCGGCCTCGAACTGGCAGGTCGAATCGCAGCAGTCCCCGTTGGACGTGTTCCCGTCGTCACACTGCTCCCCGGCCTCCACCGAGCCGTTCCCGCATTCGTCGCAGTTGTCCGTGCCCTCGTTGCACGTCTGGCCGGCGCCGCAGGGGTCGCCTGCAGACCCGCAGGCCCCCGCACCGTCGCACGTCTCCGCACCGGTGCAGTAAAGATTGTCATTGGTGCACGCACTGCCTCCGGCCTCGAACTGGCAGGTCGAATCGCAGCAGTCCCCGTTGGACGTGTTCCCGTCGTCACACTGCTCTCCGGCCTCCACCGAGCCGTTCCCGCATTCGTCGCAGTTGTCCGTGCCCTCGTTGCACGTCTGGCCGGCGCCGCAGGGATCGCCTGCAGACTGGCAGGTCCCTCCTGCATCGCAGGTCTCGGCACCGGTGCAGTAAAGATTGTCATTGGTGCACGCACTGCCTCCGGCCTCGAACTGGCAGGTCGAATCGCAGCAGTCCCCGTTGGACGTGTTCCCGTCGTCACACTGCTCCCCGGCCTCCACCGAGCCGTTCCCGCATTC
>CAJICE010000147.1_pt1 | contig 35279 bp, 32 predicted proteins | sample 9199531 | NCBI WGS metagenome assembly CAJICE01 (sample SAMEA7708327, study PRJEB35096) | sediment metagenome | biome: marine neritic benthic zone biome [ENVO:01000025]; feature: sediment [ENVO:00002007]; material: shallow marine sediment [ENVO:03000034] sea grass bed [ENVO_01000059] ... | reverse complement strand
GGGGGTGCCGGATGAGCGTTGAGATGATCATCGACCAGTGGAGGCCCGAGCAGAAAAAGTACCGTGTTGAAACATTCTGTTATGGACCGAAATCCTGCCCACTGTGTCGTGCCTACCCTCATTTGCAGAATGACGATTTTGTTTTTCGACTGAACCAGGCCTTTTCCAACTGCTCTGTTTGTCCCATTGTCTTTAATGTGTATGAGTTTTTGAAGGATGAGCTCTGGCATGATGATGACTCTGACGAGTTTTTTGATGATAATCTGATGGGCATTGATCTTTGGGATGAGGATGAGTGAGAAACTCTTCTTTGAAGGTGAGATTATTTCGGTGCAGCCGAGGATCCGGCTCTTGAGATCCTTTGACGAGCGGAGCCATTCTTATCTCGGGTATCTGCTCGGGATCTCCGGCGTGATTGGGGGAGAGAAAGGAGATTTCCGGGTCGGGATCGGCAAGGCCCTTCAGGCCAAATACAACCTTGCCGTGGGATTCCGTGTGAGCGGGGAATGTCTGCCACCGTCGGACCCGAGAATGGAACCGGCCGACTACTACAAGGTGAGCAAGTTCAAAGTGACGGGCAAAAGGGAAAAAGGCAATCAGGAACCCCCTCCATGGCATGGTGTGCCTCCGGAGCTCCCGGTCTATCGTGAGCGGGGTCATCGGCGGCTCGACACCCGGAGATACAATGGCCCGTGCTCGACCTGCATCTGGGGGTGCCGGATGAGCGTTGAGATGATCATCGACCAGTGGAGGCCCGAGCAGAAAAAGTACCGTGTTGAAACATTCTGTTATGGACCGAAATCCTGCCCACTGTATCGTGCAGGCCCGGTGAGGAAGGTTCCAGGCAGGAAGGGGATGGTCTGGGAGGAAGAGGATTGGGTCGATGGAGATGCCACGGCCCATCGGGGTCCGGATGAATAGATGATAACAGATAAACCAGGAGTTGAAAATGAAAGAGAAGATTCCCTATGGGACAAAGTTTCCCGTGACAATGACCCTAGCAGAACGGGACCTGATCATGGAACACACATTCTGTGATCCTCATTTTGTAGATCTTGCAGAAGTTAAGCCCGCATATTGCATGAGTCTCCTACTGCAGCGTCGCATATCCCCGCATCTACTGCGTTGCACTCCCTCGGCCTCCTCAACGTACTGTCAAGTACGTTTCCGGGGGCGCTCGGTCGTGACGCCTTATATCTACGAGAATCTGCGCCGCTTCGCGACGTAAACTCATGCAATATCCGGGCTAGGGAAAAAACATTGTTCTGCGAATGGACCTTGATCATATCGAGGAGCTTTTAGAGTATATTGCGGCCGAGGCGAACCACACCGATGATAGAGGCCTCGAGAAAAAACTCGATCGTGTTTATGACAAACTCCAAAAGATTATGGACAAGTACGATGATCAGGATGAGCCGATTGTATAATTGAGGGAAGTGTATAGTGGATCGGCAATAAAAGGCTCACTTTAATGCGAATCCAGAAGGTATTTGTATCAAAAATATTGGTTGACTATATTGGTATAATTTAGGTATATTAAATATACCATGGATTTTGAATTTGACACTAAAAAAAGCAATAGCAACAAAGAAAAGCATGGGATCGATTTTGACGAAGCTCAGGAGTTATGGAACGATCCTGATTTAATTGAGATTCCCGTAAAGACCAGCGATGAACCAAGGTTTTTGGTGATCGGGAAAATATCAGGTAAGCACTGGTCTGGAGTCATTACCTATCGTGCCGAAAAGATAAGGATTATCTCGGTGCGACGGTCCAGAAGTGAGGAGGTTGATTTATATGAAGGCTCGTAAGTTTGACAAGAAGTTTGATGATGGCGAGGACATTTCCAAGTATCTTGATATGTCGAAGGCAAGAAGACCCGAGCAAGAACAGAAACGGGTCAATGTGGATTTTCCTTTGTGGATGATCCATTTGTTGGATAAAGAAGCAAGGCGCTTGGGCGTGCCCCGGCAGTCCATCATCAAAGTCTGGGTTTCGGAACGGCTTGAGAAGACACGTTCGTAATTGAAATTATGTGCGCCGTATTCTGGAGAAGAGCGAATCCCACTGTGACCAAATTGTGACCGAAGTCGGGGAAACAGGCAGAAAATCGGGGAACGGATAGAATCATTGGAATGGCCTTAAGGCCTTGATTATTAAAGCGAAAAAGGAAAACCGGACTAAAATCAAACCCTTACAAAAATTGCATTTTTTCCCGTCTTCGCCCTTCGGGCTTCGCCGTGACAAGTCCGTCTTTGCATAGCTGCTTCGCCGTGACAAGCCGTTACCGCAACGCTGAGGTCGGGGTTGAATAACCTTGCAGCTTTCTGCAAAGTTATTCGAAATGAGAGGAAGGTTTCATCGGTCTCAGCTCGCTGACCAGTGGTCAGCATCACTGCTGCATTGGCAATCCCGCTCACCTCCACAAATTTTATCTTGCAACAGAATGCAAGAATAAATTACCATAGCATTCCGTCTTCGCCCTATGGGCTACGCCGTGACAGGTCCGTCTTCGCCCTATGGGCTACGCCGTGACAAGAATCCGCAAGGCCTCGCCGGGCTGAATCCAAAGAATAAAAAGCCTGCCGCGGCGTGTCTATTTAATAATAAACAAATCAGATAGCGATGCTCTTCAACTCCTATGTTTTCATTCTTGCTTTTCTGCCCGTGACACTGGGCGTCTTCTATCTGCTCGGTCAATGGCAGCAGCCCCGCATGGCCATTGCATGGCTCGTGGGCGCTTCGCTCTTTTTTTACGGTTGGTGGAATCCCGCCTATCTTGGCCTTATCATCGCGTCGGTTCTGTTTAATTATGCCTTTGGCATGGCTCTCTCCAAGGGGCGGAAGAGACATGACAGGATCGTTCTTGTCATCGGGATTGCAGGCAACCTTGGTCTGCTGGGTTATTTCAAGTACGCAAATTTCTTCCTGGATAATCTGAATCTGTTGACCGGAACACATTTTAATCTTGGCACGATTATTCTGCCGCTGGGCATTTCATTCTTCACCTTCCAGCAGATTACTTATCTCGTCGATGCCTACAAGAAAGAGACCCAGGAGTATAATTTCCTGCACTACTGTCTCTTTGTCACCTTCTTCCCGCAGCTTATCGCCGGTCCTATCGTGCATCATCGGGAGATGCTGCCGCAGTTCGGACGACACTCAATCTATCGTTTCAACCCGTCGAATGCGGCGGTTGGCATAACCATTTTTATTATGGGGCTTTTCAAGAAAGTGATCATTGCAGACGGCATTGCCGCGGCGGCAACGCCCGTCTTTGATGCGGCATTTAACGGAACGATCCTGACCTTTGCAGAAGCATGGTGCGGGGCCCTGGCCTACACCTTTCAGCTGTATTTTGACTTCTCAGGCTATTCTGATATGGCGATTGGCATTGGCCGCATGTTTGGTATTCGCCTGCCGTTTAATTTTCATTCTCCTTACAAAGCAGGCAGTATTGTCGATTTCTGGCGGCGTTGGCACATAACCCTGTCGCGTTTCCTGCGCGACTATCTGTATATCCCTTTCGGGGGGAACAGAAGGGGAGACGGCAGGCGCTATATCAACATCATGATAACCATGCTGCTGGGAGGTCTGTGGCACGGTGCCGGTTGGACATTCGTCATCTGGGGTGGTTTGCATGGTGTGTATTTGGTCATCAATCATGTATGGTATAAGGCAGCCAAGGTTATTGGCCTCACCTTCACAGGTACCGTGTGGTGGACGAAGGGGCCGGCGCGCCTCATGACTTTTTTGGTTGTTGTGGTTGCCTGGGTTATTTTTCGTGCAGCCGATCTGGATACCGCCCTGTCCATGATACAGTCCATGGCCGGGTTGAACGGCTTCAGTTTAGGGGATCCCTTCAGCAATGCAATCCTGAGCAGCACAACGAGGATCCTGGAACAACTGGTTGTGTTGTTCGTCATCACCTGGAGCCTGCCCAATACGCAGCAGATCTTGGCCGCGTATCGGCCTGGCATCGAGGCCGTGGAACAGCCGGCAAAGCGAATACAGTGGAGGCCAAACGGGGTGTGGGCATTTTTCAATATGGTCCTCTTCTTCTGGGCATTCAGTCATATGAGCAGGATTAGCGAATTCCTCTATTTCCAGTTTTAGTGAAAATGATGAAACAAACCGAATACAGGTCTTTCCTTCGATGGCATCTGATCATACCAATTGCCGTACTGCTGATTGCGGCCTTTAACTGGTTTGTCGATCCCTATGACATACATCACGACATGGACAAAGAGGGTATCACGAAGATTAAACCTGCTCTCAAGTATAAGCATCGCATGAAAAAGGCTTATGCTGTCAATAGAATCAAACCCAAGGCCATCATACTCGGTTCATCACGAGGACTGAGGCTCCCCACGGAACATCCCGGGTGGGCAACATCACCTGTCTATAACCTCTCACTCCCAGCCGCCAGAGCCTACGAAATCATGCGTTATTTTCAACATGCCCATGCAGCTCAGCCGCTAAAACAGGTAGTGCTTTCCCTGGACTTTTTCACGTTCAATGTCTATGCTCAGCCAGGGCCGGATTTCAGGGAGGGCCGCCTCAATGTCACCGCCGACAACGAGCCGAACAAAAAGTCCTACGAGGACTTTTCTGCATCTCTCTTCTCCTTAGACAGCTTGACAGACAGCGTGAAGACCCTGACAAATCAACCTAAAAAGAAAAACAAGAATGCTGGGCAGCAGAAGAAGAAAAAAACACAAAAAAACAGAGAAGTTCTGCGTGAAAAATTTCTGTCAACGGATGAGAATTTTATGAGAAGTCATCTTGGTTGGTTTCCACAACCCCATCGTCAATATTCTTTGATACGTCCTCGAACGGATAACACAACCATTTCCTCTTTCAGGACGATTGTGGCCATCGCCTATCGGGATAATATCGACTTACGTATCTTCATAAGCCCATCCCATGCCTATCTGTTAGAGGCCATGCACGCCGTTGGTATTTGGACGCTGTATGAAGAGTGGAAGAAAATGCTGGTAAAGGCCAATGATGAAGAAGCCCGGCGCTCAGGTAGGAACCCCTTCCCGCTCTGGGATTTAAGCAGCTATAATAGTATGACCACGGAAGCCATACCGGCAAATGAAGACCCGCAGCAGCGCATGACATGGTTTAAGGAAAGCTCACACTACACAAAGAACTTGGCCCAACTCATATTAGACCGCGTGTTAAGCCCTCCCGTTTCGAATCATGAGCTCCCCGATGATTTTGGGATCCTCCTTACGGCGAACAATGTTGATGCCCACCTTCACTCAATACGTCAAGCGAGAGAACTTTATGTAGCGAACCATCCGGAGGATATTGCAGATATCAGAAAGCTTGCAAAGGAAAAAAGCAAAAGGGCCGCCGTTCTTAAGGGACAGTAACGAGTTTTTATTAAATATGAACTGGTCTCCAGACAAAGGTCATTTGGTCATAATTTAATCAATTCACTTCCGTACCATTTCTCAACCATGAATAACGGGTCTTTCATTATTGAATCAGCCTGGCCACGCGCCATCCCCGTTCATATTTTTCTCCATCCTGTTCACCTCAATTGATCACAGACTGGCTCAGAAGATCCATTGCCATCCGGCTGTCAATATCCAGTCGGTCTCAAGCTGTGGTCCATCCAGGTCCTGGTAGACAGGGAACCCGCCTTCGATGGCCAGCTGATGATTAATGAGTTTTCCCCGTGTACCCTTCAAAGCCACACCCAATAAAAGGTCCACCCGATTTCCTGCACGACGGTCAGGATCAGCCGTGGGGATCAAGGCTGGATTCAGGTCGGGATCGGCTCCGTCGATATTTCCCCAGACTTGCCCATCTATACGAAGTGATGTGCTCAGCCAATCGATCCACTCGCGGGTGATCCAGCCTGTCAGCTCTATTCTGTCCCCTAATGTATAGTCATTGCTGTTCTCACCCAGCCTGATGGTCGCCATGATCTGGGAACCCCAGGACCAGCCTTCTGTCTGTCCCACGTAGGTGATGCCAGGTAATAGGTCAACCGTACCGGATCCCAGCTGCATGGGGTAGGGGAGCTTCACATTTGATCCGGCAGGTGTATCATCCTTTTCATCGATACTGCCTGTGGGCCAACTCAAACCTGCATTGAGAAGAAGGCTGTGCGGATTATTGCTGAACAAATGATAGAGAGCGGTGGTCTTGAAGTCGCCGGCACCATCTGATTTGGTGGTGAAACGTACACCCATTCGAGTGATATGATCCATCTCCATACGTATGTATGGCACCATGGCCATTAAAGTGAGATTTTGTGTGGGTGCGAACATCAACCCCAGCATATGCATCTCCATGGTCATCTCAGTGGGTGAGACCATGTAGTCGGCAAGGACCTCCCGTGAGTGCAGATTGTCTCGTCCATCGCGATTTCCAGCCATGTCCATAAACATGTATCGATAGGAGATCATCCATCCGCCAGGATGATGGGTATGAGCTCCCATCACTCCGATAGGCTCATAGCCCCCTATATGTAGATGATCACCAGGCCCGTTCAACTCTGATATTGTGGCGGGTGTGACCTCTCGGAACCTGAGGGGGTTCTGGCCACCGTGATCTCTGGCAAACGTCTCCGCGCGCTCTTTTCCTCTTATCGGCACCAACTCGTTACCCATAGCCCCTGGGACATCGCTGCCTATAACAAAATAGGCATCTTTCGCGTTAATGAGCTTCGCTGTATGATATTCTGTAACATAGAGACCCATGATACTATCCGGGCTTGATTCACTCGTGTATTTTGACAGGTTGAAATAGTATCGAAACATGTCCTTGGGACCGTCAAAAAAGACTTGAGTCCCGTCTTGAAAAACGATCGTCGACACCCACTTGTCATATCTTGCAACATACATGCCGCAGACCGGACAGCGATCACTAGGACCCGGCGCGATGGGGTCAGCGGATAAGGCTAAACCTTTAAAAGAGGTTATGGCGACAAAGACAAGGATGAGGATGGGGAACCATTTCTGTCTTATGGCAGGGAAAAACCAACGACCGATCCCGGGGGCGTCGTACGTACATTTGGGTGATCTCGTGTATATGCATAGACTGGGGGTACGGAGGCATTGTCCCCATTGTTTTCTCCAGGCGAGCTTATAAGTCTTCACCTCCGAATCGAACTTCGGTATCCATTTCTGCATAAACCTTCTCCTATAATAAATGCACGTCTAACAGATAGTGCGTGAACCCTTAAAGGGGGGATTAAGGCCTACAGATTTTCACCACTTTATCTTATTGCCCATCTTATAGGTTATTTTTGCGTTTATATTTAAATCATACTTAATTAGGCATAATAATTCAACATATAATTATAATTATTATGTCGTGTTTCCATAGAATGCCTCTCTTTCATGCTTGACCCTCCCTCCCTTCACCATTGTAGATATCGCCGATGTCTTGGTCATGATGCGCTTTGCTTCGGGACTCATCACGCCGACCGTCGAGGAGCTTCTGCGAGGGGACGTGTTGCCGGATGGGGAAGCTGATGGCGTCATTGATAGGGCCGACGTCCTTGTGGTTATGAGAACGGCTTTTGGCCACAATGTTCTGGCTTGTTCCAACTGATGACCGCAGTCACTGTGGCGTTACTTATTAATATTTGTCTCAATGGCAGTCTTTTGGGGAGTCCTATTAGGTATTGGATATTCGAGGTTGTGACGTTGAAAAAGTTTATCCAGGTGATTGAGAGAGGTCAAGAAGACCGGTTCTCCTTCTCAACCATGAATAGCGGGTCTTTCATTATTGAATAAGCCTGGCCATGCGCCATCCCAGTTCATAGTAATCGGTCATACAGGCGGGGCATTTGGGCCATTCTATTCCCAGGATCATGTAGATCTTGTCTTCCAGGTAGTCCACACTGAAAAAATTATTGTCTAATGCCAGGCCGCCGCTCTTGATCTTTTTCCCTTTGTATTTGGAATAAACGTTCAAAAGATTTCCTGAGACCCTGGCATAATACTTGTTCGCGACCTTCCTGGCCTGATCGCTCTTTTCCGAACAGATGATTTTGATGTCGTCTGCATCAAGATGGACCACAATCCTCCTCACCAAACTTCTGGGAAGGTTTACCAACCGCACACGGGATGATTTCCCCACGGCATCAAGGATGGCCTCCACCCCCTCCTCCGGATCATAGAGGGTCATAATGTTCAAGACATCCATCTGATCTTCCAGCATGATGTCACGGTGCATGGACTGGATACATTTGACACACCGCTTGTAGGTGATACTCCCGATATTGAGGATATCTTTATCTGTGTACCACAAATTGTAGATCTTGTTTTTCAGGAAGATCTCCCCCTTCTCCACCACCTGCCCATAGAATGTGCCTTTCATCTGTACGGACGTGTAGACTTCTTTCCCCAGATTATGAATGTCGGGAGGCAGGCCTTCCGCTAGGTTGTTGTAAAAAATTATTTTCTTTTTCTGGAGAAGAGTTTTCCAATCCCGGATGAGGCCTAAAGGAAAGTTGATGAATTCAATTCTCTTACTCTTCTCGATATCCTGCCGGATGGTTCGGAGACCATCTTCAAGCGAAAAAATCTCATCCACCTGCATTTCAAGGAATGCCATTTTTCAATCCTTCCTGTGAATCCACTTATAAGATACAACAAGGGCCGCATGTTTGACAAATCTAAATTTGACGGCTGATATAAGGCCTTCACATTTGAGAAGAGAAAATGCAGTAAGAGCGTGTTCGGACAGTCAGACGGTTTCTGCGGGGATTGGAGTTCTCTCAATAATACCGATGGCATGAAAACCAAGCAGGGTCCGGCAGATCTCAAAATCGGGTATTTCCAGAGCTTTGCAGATCTCCCGGACAGAGTTCATGCCGTGGAGTGTCTCCAGGACACTTTTTTCCTTGGGTTTTAAGTAGATCCTGTTTGCGATATTTTCCATCTCTTCGCATAACTGGAAATTTGAATCCAGTGACCCGATAACAGACTGGATCATCTTCCAGTTGTTGATGCGACGTGTCCCCTCCAGAATCAGGTCCAGGGTCCTGGTCTTCAGGGTGATGGTTTCATTCTTAAGAGGATCCATGGAGATAAAGATATAGGTTCCCTGATCCCAGTTGAAAAGGCTCATGATGATCTCTTTGATCTGCTCCTTGACGGCCCAGTTCAGGTTCTGCCGGGTAATGATACCCAGTTCCACGAGTATCTCTCCGTGCCTGCGGTTTGGTGTCATAAGTTCAGTCGAACGCTCAAAATCCTCGAGAGAAAGCTTCCCATGTTGAAACAGAAAGACGCCCATGCGGTCGGACTGCATGTTGGATGTGGCAAAGATAATATTTCCATTGCTCAGGAAGATCGACTTATTTACCCCATTTTGTTCAAGTGTCAACATTCCGCTTTCCGATCTATCACATAGGGTTTTCAGGAGGTTGTAAATATGAGCATCTTCAAGTCGGCCTTCTTGTTCAAAAAAGATTTGCATGGATTTCACCTTTTTTATCTGGAATTTGATGGGTTTGAGCTGAATGCTTGTTTATTCAATTATATAATGAGACCGTGATCTTTTCAAGGGGTTTGCTTCACTCTAAAGGGTCAGACCCTTTAAAGAGCTTTCACTTTAAAGGGTCTGACCCTTTAGAGTGAGATCTGTTTGATCTGTTCCAGGACAGAGTTGCGGATCTCTTTGGGTTTCCGGAGAGGACGGACAATCTTTCCTGCTTCGAGCAATGGAAGCAGGAGATCGGTATATTCTCTTCCGCAGGAACAGAGGTTTCCGGTCTCGATTAAAGGCAGGATCTTTCGGGCATGGCATGCCGGACAGCGGACCACACGCTTTGCACCGGACCATTTTCCCCTTTTGGCCAGGGGTTTTCCTTCCACTTCGATGATGTCCATGGAATAATCGATGACCGGGGCATTGCTGATAAAGGTCCCGATGCCGTAGGCGTCGACCACAGGGTTCAACCGAAGGATTTCCTGTTCGTCCAGGCCGCCGCTGACAAAGAGCTTTAATTCCTTGAACCCCCTGAGGTCCAGTTCCCAACGGACCTCCCTGAGTATCTGAAGAAAATCCCCCCTTCGGGATGACGGCGTGTCGAGCCGGACTGCATAGAGGTCTTTGCCCATGGCCTCGGCCACCGCCAGGGTCTCAAACTTCTCATCCTGAAAGGTATCGATTAAAGAGACCCGTTTGACACGTGTGTCCATCACTTCATGGAAAGCCTTGGTGGCTTCGAGGGTGTCCCCCATGACCAGGATCAGGGCATGGGGCATGGTTCCCATGGGTTCGCTCTCGATGAGGTCGGCACTCTTTCTCACGGCCACACCATCGCACCCTCCGATATAGGCACTCCGTTCAATCATGGGGGCGATGGCCGGGTGCATCCTTCTGGCGCCAAAGCTGATGAGAAGGCGGTCGCTCCCTGCGGCCTTTCTGCAGAGTGCGGCCCGGGTGGCCACCCCTGAGGCCTGGCAGATCATGCCGAGAAGGGCGGTTTCAAATACGGCAAAATCCGTGTATTCTCCCTCCACTTCCATGACCGGCTCCCAAGTTTGGAACAGGGTGCCTTCCTCCAAGGTCCGGAAATTCAAGGGGTGATCCGCTATGAGGGCTGCACATTCTTCAATCCCCGAGAGGATCGCCCATTCATATCCCTCAGGGAATTTCTTGGCGATGAATTCGGCCCGGACACGTTTGCGGATTCCCTTCTTTTTCAAGATCTCAAGGGCCCGTTCAAAGTAGATATCGGTGATCTTGCCCTGGAGGATCTCATCATCCGTGGCGGTATGAAATTTTTTCTTTGCCATTTTATGCTTCCACTCTTTTTAAATTTTGGAAACGAGCAATTTTTGACTCGTGTCATCCGGACCCTCGCCCTTCGGGCAGCAAAACTGATTGCTGTCCGATTCTGCTCTTTTGCCGAATTGTCGCAAGGTCAAGGAAAACAAGGGGTTGTGCGGAGGCGTACGTTTGTTGGGTACGCCGCACAAGCAACCCCGCAGTTTGACGCCGAGATTGCTAGGAATAGGAGCCAGGCACAAGTGCCAGGCACCTATTCCACCTCGGCTCCAAGCACCTCCTTCATCTGCCTCAAGGCAAACCTGTGATCCTCGTGATTCAGTCCAGCCACACTATCCTGAAAGACCGTAACATGATATCCTCTGGAGCGGGCATCCGCTACAGTGTAGAGTACACAGATATTGGTCACCATGCCGGTCACCATGAGATGGTTAGTACCCAGTTTATGGAGCATCTGTTCGAGTCCGGTCTGGTAAAAACCGGAGAATCGTTTCTTTTGCACGACAAAGTCTCCCGTCTCCGGGGCAAGGGCTTCAATGACCTCTGCTCCGCGTGTCCCTTCAACGGCGTGAGGCGGCCAGTCCTGAAATTCCTGATCGTTCGGATCATGGGCATCACAGAGGTAGATCACGGGAATATTCTGTGTTCTTGTTTCCTGGATCCTCTTTTCCAAGGTGGAAATAATATCTGTGGCAGCAGGGACCCTTAGGGGAGCCCCGGGAAGGACAAAATCGTTCAGCATGTCAATGACCAGGAGGGCCTTTTGGGTGTCAGGTTCCGATAACATTCTCAATCACCTCCCACCTGATGAAGCCAATCTATCCGGGCTCGCCCCACCTTCAGAGCAGGGTAAACTCTGACAGTTGAATGTCTCTCACAAGTATAGCACAACCTCTAAAAATTTCACCCCGGGAAAGTCAAATAAACACTTTGAACTTTTGAGGGACCCCTAAATATTCAGAACCCTGGAACGTTGCACGTTCTTGACAGATCAGCAAGCCGTGATTATATTTTAGCTAGGGTAATTAGATGTTTAACGGTTTTTTGAGTGGTCTGAGAGGAGGTGGTCCCATGGTCTCCCTGACACGATGGAACCCCTTTAGGGAACTGGACACTCTGCACAGAGATGTGGATGAACTTTTCAGGCGATCCCTTGGGGAATGGGCCGGGTTTGGCCGAGGATTTGGTCATCTGTGGAGAGAAATGGAAGATTTTCCACTTATTGAAAGCTATGTCAAAGATGACCATTTCATCGTCAAAGCCTATATCCCCGGGATCGATCCGAAAGAGATCGATGTTTCTGTGACAGGAAACAGCCTCACCCTTAAAGGAGAGAGGAAGCAGGACAAGGACATCAAAGAAGAGAATTACATGCTCCATGAGATCTGCTATGGTTCGTTTGAAAGGACGATTGGGCTGCCGGAGGGTGTCAATGTTGAGAAACTTCATGCTTCCTTCGATGAGGGTATGCTGACCATCAGTGCTCCTGTCAAAGAAGGGGTCAAAACCAAGAAGATCAGCGTGGACGTCTCGAAGAAGAGAGCCAAGGCCGCATAGGCCCACTGATCCTGTTTGAGAAACGCTCCTTCAAAGTGAAGGGGCGTTTTTTTGTGAGGATCCCTATTGCCCGTTCTGCCGGGTTAACTTTCTCAATGTCGCCATATTCTTCCGGTCCATCTCGTCATTCTCCCCTTTGGGGGTCTCCAGGATCTTGGGGACATTCATAAAACGCTGGTCGTTCATCAGGGAGCGAAAGGCCTCCAGGCCGATCTCTCCCTTTCCGATATGGGCATGCCGGTCCACCCGGCTTTCCAGTCCTTTTTGTGAATCATTCACATGAAAGCAGAGGATCTTCTTTTTTCCGAAGTGGGAGAGAAGCTGCTTCATGGTCTTTTCATACCCCTCCTTTGTGCGGATATCGTACCCGGCGGCAAAGATATGACAAGTGTCCACGCAGACACCCAGGCGTTCCGGTTCCGAGACGGATGCAATCATCTGTTTGATCTGCTCGAAGCGGTAGCCCAGGTTGGTCCCCTGGCCGGCCGTGGTCTCCAGGAGGATCTTCATGCGAAACCCTTTTGTCTTCTTGTGCAGTTCGTTCAGGGAATGGGCGATGAGCTGGATTCCCTGTTCCTCTCCTGTCCCCATATGGGCACCGGGATGCATGACCAGGTAAGGGATGCCCAGTGCCTCGGCCCGTTCCATCTCGTCCAGCAGAGCTGCCTTTGAGGCGGAAAGTTTCTTGGGGTCCGGTGACGCAAGATTAATCAGGTAGGAGTCATGGACCACCACCGGTGCAATGCCGGTCTCTTTCTGCAGGCTCTTGAACAGAAGGATATATTCCTCAGAAAGGGGAGCGGTCTTCCATTGTGTCGCATTCTTGGTGAAGATCTGGATGGTACGGCATTGGGATTCTTTCCCTCTGATCAGAGACTCGTGCACCCCGCCGGAGATGGACATGTGGGCTCCGATCAAAGGCCCTTTTTTGTTTCGTGATGGCATACTTTCCTTTCCCGTGTTGATGGTGAGTCGCCTTTTCGCCGGAACAAAATAGATGTGCCGGACGCCAGAGGTTGCGGGAAGTCTCTGGATTCTTAAAGCTATGGTACAGGATGGGTTAATTTATGGCAAGCTGCTATGAGATTAATTGGGTATTTGAAAACCCGGTCCTCGAGGCCGAGTCATAGTTGAATAGCTGTACCGCCCTATCCCGTGGAAGAAATTCTAAATCCAAAGCACTAAATCCGAAACAAATTCGAATGACCGAAATCCAAAACGTTTTACCCAAACATTAAGTCATTATATGTGAGATTGTTTCTTACAATGAAGATTCTCTCATACAAATCCAAGTCAAACTTGAATGTCTACGATGTTTTAAACATTTGTATTTTGAGTTTAGGATTTGTTTCGGATTTAGATATTAGGATTTCGTGTTTCCTACAAAACCCTAATCAAGCGCCTTTCAGAATAATGCAAAGCCACGTCATTTGGGCGTGGATGTTTACTCAAAAGGCGGGGATTGGATCGGAAGCTGTCTGACAGCCGTCAGGTAGTTTGACTCGCTCAATACCTGTCTGCGGGCAAGTCGTTTCAGACTCTTCCGGATCTGTAAGGCAGACTCGATATTGGTCCGTCCTGTGGGATCAAGCCTCATGCACTCAGCATGGTCCAGGGAGATCAGCAGGTCAAGGATCGTGAGGCTTGAAAGGCGATGAAATTTTTCGACATCATTGTTTCCCAAGTCCCATCTGGAACGGGAGGCTATGCGGCGAACCATGCGGCGCCACTGTTTCAGTCGGTTGATCATCAGGATACTGTTGAAGATCCCCTTGTTTAGATCAAAGGGGAATAGGGTCCGTTCCACAACGTTCCGGATCAGTTTGTCGTGGTCTCTTTGGATCTCTTTGCTGATCTTTCCCACCTCATGCCAGTATTCCCGGCCGATCAGACTGTCTGCACGGATCTCCCAATAGGTATGGCCCGTTGATTTTTGTGAAAAAGCATTGATCATCTGGGTGGGGACAAAGAAATTGTGGGCCACAGTATCCGCGGCCAGGTGGCTCAGATAGCCGAAAGAAAATGCCTTCTGTGCCGTGGTTTCTGCCTCGGCAAGGATCTTAAAGCCGATCCGCCAGTTGTGGCAATGGTTATGGTAGTCAATATACTTTTTCCCCACAGTAATGTCTGCACTGATGCAGCCGTACAGGAAGTCATAGGGGAATTTTGTAAGGATCGAAGAGATCACCGGTGAGAGAACAGACAGATCTTTTAAAAGTTCCACGCCGAAATAGATATGTGTGGCAGGTCCCCATGCGTAGGCATTTTGAGGAGTAAGCAGAAAAAATATGCTGAAAACAATAAATGTAACTATAACTGTCATTATTTATCTAAAATGATCCTATATCAGGATATTTTGTTTATTTTATTTCTTAACTATATCATTATATAGGAATTTATGAATAAGTCAAGACAAAAGTTTGCTTTATTATAATTGACGAAATTCATGCTTTGCTGAAAACAGTAACTATTCAAAGCAGTTTTGCCGCCAGTTCCGCCAGGTTTGACCTCTCCCCTTTCATGAGGGTCACATGCCCGGCCAGCGGTTCTCCTTTAAATCTCTCCACCACATAGGTCAGGCCGTTGCTTGAAGAATCCACATAGGGATTGTCAATCTGATAAGGGTCACCGGTCAGGATCACCTTGGTTCCTTCCCCGGCCCTGGTGATCACGGTCTTGATCTCATGGGGAGTGAGATTCTGGGCCTCATCCACGATCAGGTACTGGTTGGGAAGGCTTCGGCCCCGTATATAGGTCAGGGCCTCCATCTGAAGCAGTCCCATATTTTCAAGGTCCTGAAGCCCCCTTTTGATCTCATCCTGTCCGCCTGAAGATGCGAGGAGCAGTTCCATGTTGTCAAAGATCGGCTGCATCCAGGGCATCAGTTTCTCTTCGATATCTCCCGGAAGATAACCCAGGTCCTTGCCCATGGGGAGGATCGGGCGGCAGGCCACCAGACGTTTGTATGTTCCCTGCTCCACGCTCTTTTCCAGGCCTGCTGCAAGGGCCAGCAAGGTCTTGCCTGTACCGGCAATGCCGACAAGCGTGACCAGTTTGACTTTTTCGTCCATCAGGATATCCATGGCATACTGCTGTTCCCGGTTCAGAGGGCGGATACCCCAGACACCGCTGCTGAAATCCTGCAGAGGTTCCAGTGCGTTCCGGTCGTTGTGATATCGGGCCAGGGCTGAATGGGAGCTGGACCCCTGGTCCTTGAGGTGAACGAACTGGTTCGGCAAGAGCCCGTTTGTTTCCCATGTGAGCATCTTCTGCTGGTAAAAGGTGTCGATGATATCTGACGTGACCTCATGGGTGAGTGCACCGGTATAGAGTTCGCTGATCTCCACCTTGTTGGTGGTGTAATCCTCGGCATAAATCCCGAAGGCATTGGCCTTGATCCTCAAGTTGGTGTCTTTGGTGACCAGGATGACCTGCTCATACTGGTCGGCCTGTTTGAGTCCCAGGGCCACGGACAGGATGCGGTTGTCTGCTTTGGAAATATGCAGCTCCGGGGGAAGGAGATCAAAGACCTTCTTTTCCACAAACACGCGAAGGGTGCCGCCTCCTTCAAGCTGCACACCCTGTGAGAGACCTTTGTGTTTACGAAGCTCATCCAGGCGCCTGGAAACCATCCGGGCATTCCTGCCGGTTTCGTTCAGATCCTTTTTGAAGCCGTCCATCTCCTCGATGACTACAACAGGAATGACCACATCATTCTCCTTGAAAGAGAAGAGTGAATTCGGGTCGTAGAGAAGGACATTGGTGTCCAGCACATAGATCTTTTTTACCCGGTTTTGTTTGTGATTTCCATTGTTCGTCATGGGGTTCTCATCCTGATTGACATGTGCGGGTTTCTCTTACCTGATATTTATATTATAGCATAGAATATTTTATATACTAAACCCGTCTTTACCATCAGGGCTGGGAAAAATTCCTTCATGGTTGCTTTTGAAAAGTATATATTTATTGACTTTTGTGATCAAATATCCTATTTTCCATAGGTTAAATGTCTCAAAGGAGAACTATGCCATTCAGAGGCTCGACTTTCATAAATTTGACAGGGATTTTTCTGTTTTTTTGCCTTATATCAGGCCTGATGACCGTGACGGCTCATGGTGCGGATTATGCCTTTCAAGAGGTTTTTCAAACCTATGATTATGTCAGTGCCTCGACAGGAGGGACTCTTCTCGAATTGGGAAACGATGAGGTAAGCAGTCCCATTGATCTGGGGTTTACATTCGATTATTATAACAACAGCACTTATACCCAGGTGATTATCGGTGACAACGGGGCCATCGGCTTCCCTGGCGATACCGTGGGCCTTGATACGGCTGTACCCCCTCTTCTCATCCCTGATGGCGCCGACCCCAATGCTGTGATTGCACCCCTCTCATCAGACCTGGATCCTTCCAAAGGTGGGAGTATCTTCACCCTTGCAGGGGGGGTGGCGGGGGAACGGTTTTTTGTGGTCGAATGGGTCGGAGTGCCCGTTCAAGGGCAGGGGGGAGTCCGGACGTTTGAAGTGATCCTCTATGAAGATAACAGCGATATCCTCTTTCAATACAGGACGCTTAGCGGCGGAGAAGTCATTAATGCTGCCAACACAACCATAGGGATTGAGAATCAGGATGGGACAACAGGACTGACCCTCCCCGATCCGTCGGGTATAGAAGAGGGCCAGTCGATCCTCTTTACCGTGAATAATCCGGACAGTGACGGTGACGGGATGATCGATCGTTTTGAAAATTTTTATGTGCTGGATACCGCCGTCAATGATGCCGGGGATGACAAGGACTCGGATGGTGTAACCAATCTTCAGGAATTTAATGCAGGGACAAAGGTCAATCAGGCGGATTCTGAGGGGGACGAGATTAATGACGGACCGGAATTCGGAGCCGATAAAGACAACCCTCGGGACTCGGACCGGAATGGGAGTCTCGATGCCGTGGAGGCGGATTCGGACAAGGATGGTCTTCGGGATATCAAAGAGGATGTGAATGAGGATGGTGTACCGGATCCCGATGAGACCGATCAAGCCAGTCCTGATACGGACGATGACGGTTACGGTGATGCCATGGAGATCACCTTTGTTGCAGATCCTATCGATAACCTCGTCAGTCCTTCTCTGTCCGGATATACCCTGGTGAGCGGTTTGATCCAGGACGCCATAGACAATGCTGTTCCCGGGGACATCCTCTACATCCCTTCCAAACTCGATGTGGATGGCAGGACGATTCCTCATACAGAGAATCTGACCATCACCAAAGCCATCACGCTGATCGGTGCCGATCCGGACACGGCCTTGCTGGAGGGCGGGATCACTATTTCAGGCGTAGACAATGTCGTCCTGACCGGCTTTACCATACAGAATTACGATCCGGCAGTTCAAATATTGGGTGACGCCGCATCCGCCACAGGCGTCTATCTTGTGAACATGACGTTGAAGGATTGTGCAAACGGAATTCTCATCTCCGATGACCCGCTCCAAGGCGGGGCCGCCGGTGCCGCGACCCGGGCCACTCTGGAGAAAGTGAGTTTTGTCATCACTCAGGATATGGGTGTGGGATACGGGGTCAGGGTGGAAGAGCTCCAGGATGGAGGCGATGAAGCACAGATCAATAATACGACGTTGTTTCAGACAGGCGATGTGGGTGCGGTCGTGATCCAGGGGAGTCAGAACGTCACGGTTACGGGATGTTCTCTATCCAGCGCAAATGCTGCGGGGATTTTGGTCCGGAATGGAAATGCAGTTTCGTCGAATGTGACCATCAACAACAACGCAATCCAGACCAACTTCGGTCACGGCATTCAAGTCGAGGACAGTTCGGCAGTGACCATTGACCGGAATACCCTCTCAAGCAATGGTGGAAATGGTATTGATGTTGCCGATGCTGCAGCGGTCACGGTTACGGATAATTTCATTGTTTTGAACAACGAGTATGGAATCAGCTCGAGTTCCACTGTGACAGTCATGAATTCGGGTAATTTTGTTTCAGACAACAAGATCGATTCGTACAATGGGAACGTGGACCAGCAGAACGAGACACCCGCAGCAGAAGTCGGGGCCACTTCCATAGGACTCATTACCTGGGAATCTGCAGCGTGGATTGAAAATGCCATGGGCGGCACGGTGGCTGTGATCGATTCTCCCAATGTGCTTGTGGACCCTTTAAGCAGTCTCTTCGGTGCCAGCATTACAGTACAACCCGGATCCATGACGAGTGACACGGTGGTGACGGTGGCGCAGTCTCAGGAAGCCCTTCCAGCCCTTCCCATCGCATTCGATATCGCTATGCCTGTGGTTCAGATCTCTTTGAATAGCGCTTCGTTAATAAACAATTCAACGGCAACCGTTACCCTGCCGGTCCTTGCCGGTTTTGATCCGGGTACGGCCCGGGTCTTCCGTTTGGTCAATAATAACAGCTGGGAGGAGATCACTCCATTGACCCGGTTGAGACATCTCGATACAGAACCCTCGTTGCATCAGCGGGTCTCTTTTGAATCGGACATCAGCCAAACGGAAACTTTTGAGTTGGTGATCGCGCTGCCTCTGATCAATAACGTGGATGAAAGTAGCAGTGGTTGCGGGATTCAGAGGCATATACACACTTCCGGTGATGAGATTAATTTGCCTGACATGTTCCTTGTTTATTTACCGGCCCTGATCCTGTTTCTGAAACGGCTGAAACAACGAGCGGTGGGATGATTGAGTGCTGGAGTCAGACTTGGCATTGATACAAAAGCGATCTGGATCGGGTGGGCAGCAAAGGAGGTTTTGGGTCTTATGGACGGGCATCATCGCGGCCCTGATCGGTTTTTTTGTCCCCCATGCCGAGGCTCAGGAGGGAAACGGCCCGATCATTCAAAAGATAGAAATTGTGGGGAATCGCCGGATCGACAGCGGAACCATTCTGAACAAGATCGGTTCCCGGGTTGGCGACCCCTTGTCTCTTGAAACGATTCAGGAAGATATTCGGGCCATTTACGGAATGGGGGGCTATTTTGAGAACGTGCAGGTGGAGAGCGAACCTGTTGAAGGAGGAATTTTTCTTTCCTTCAGGGTTGAGGAGAAGCCGATTATCTCGGGCATCAGTCTGGAAGGGAACAAGGAGGTGGAAGAGGGCAAGATTCTCGATGTCCTGATTTCGAGACTCGGTTCCCCCTATAGTTTGCAGAGAATCAAGAAAGATAAGGAGGCAATACAGCAGGTTTATCAGAATGAAGGTTTTTACTTCGTTCAGATCCAGAGCAGTGTCGAGGACGATAAGAATCAGAACAAGAAGCTGACGTACAAGATCGAAGAAGGAAAGAAGGTGGTCATCGGCGAGATCTTTCTGCAGGGCAATAAAGAACTGAAAAGCAAGCAGGTTAAAAAGAAGGCCATGGAGACCAAGGAGCACTGGATGTTCTCATTCCTCACCTCGGCCGGTGTGTATAAGAGGGAGATTTTGGACATTGATCTGGAACGGATCAAGGATTTTTATTTCAGCCATGGTTATCTTGAGGTAAAGGTAGGGGAACCGGAGATTACTTTTGATAAACCCCGGCGCCGATCATGGGACCGTTTTTATGAGTTTTTCAAAGGATGGGGATGGGATAAGAATGAGATCGCCATTACCATCCCGATTTCAGAAGGAGAGCAGTACAGGATTGGTACGATGGCCTTCAGCGGGAACACGGCTATTCCAGAGGAGACATTGCGGTCGTCTCTTTCCTCCAAAGAAGGGGAAGTCTTCAGCAGTGAATTGATCCGCACTGATATTAAGTGGATTACACATCTGTTCGGTGAGAAGGGGTACGCATTTGTCAGTGTCTCTCCATTGACGGACCTGAACCAGGTAGAGCAGATCGTCAATCTCACATGGAATGTGGAAGAAGGGAACCGTGTCTATATTGGAGAGATTAACATTACCGGTAATGACCGGACCCGGGACAATGTCATTCGCCGGGAGATCCGGTTCCATGAAGGGGACCAGTACAACATTTCAAAGATCGACCGCAGCAAGGTCCGGATCAGGAATACAGGATACTTTGAAGAAGTCCAGGATGCAACAAACCGGCGTCCGGGGGAACAGGTGGTGGATCTGGACATCAATGTCAAGGAGAGGCAGACCGGCTCCTTGAGCTTCGGAATCGGGGCCAGTTCCACACAGGGTTTAATCGGTTCTTTTGATGTGCGGCAGACAAACATATTCGGTACTGGACGGGAGCTGAATGTTTCCGCCATTTTGGGTGGGGAAGACAGCTCCTTCAACTTCCGATTTATGGAACCCTGGCTCTTTGACCGGGAGGTCAGCATGGGTTTCAGTCTATTCAAGACCAAAGGAGACTACGATTCCTTCGAAGAAGATAGTACAGGGGGGAGCATCACCCTGGGCAGGGCCCTGGATGAATACAGCCGGGGATCCTTAAGTTTTACCTATGAGCAGATCAAATATTCGGATGTGGATGCGACAATACAGCAGGGTTTGGCTGAGTCACAGTCCGTGTTTGGAGTGGTCCTGGGATGGAAAAGGAGTACGGTGGATAATATTATCGATCCCGGACGGGGGTATATCGCCCGGGCCTCAGCAGAATTTGCCGGGCTTTTGGGCGATGCTGACTTTAACAAATACTATGCGGCCAATAGGATCTTCTATCGGGGCCCCTGGAAAACGACGTTCTCTGTCAACGGTGAGGCCGGATATGTGGATGTGGACTCCGTCGATGATATCCCGGTTTCAGAGCTTTTTTACACCGGGGGTATCGAGTCGCTGCGCGGTTATGAGTATCGGAGTGTTGGCCCGCGAAACTTTTTTGGAAGCCTGATCGGCGGCAGAAAGCTGCTCCTGGTCAATACGGAACTCTATTTCCCGATTGTCCAGTCAATGGGTCTGAAGGGATTTCTGTTTTATGATACAGGGAAGGTGTATGATCCAGTGGGATCGGCGGTTGTTATCGAACAGGTTGATCTCGACGATGACGGTGATATTGATGCGTTCCAGGCGGTCAGCAGACCGAACTTAACGAATGGGGATGAATGGAAGAGCAGTTTCGGTTTGGGTTTCCTTTGGCGTTCACCGGCCGGTCCGATCAAGATTATTTGGGCCAAGGTCCTGGATGAGGAGAGTTATGATGAAGTAGAGACGGTCCAGTTCAGTCTGGGGACCTCATTCTGAAAGGATGAGAATGAACAGGGTATGCCATGACAGAATAGGGGAAATGATGTTTTTGAGAAGATAGAGACGGCTTGGCCGATCTCAATGTTTTATTTTTCATGTTTGATATTTCCAGAGGAGAAAGAGAATGAAAAAATTATGTCTGATTTGTATCATAGCGCTTGGAATGACAGTGTATGGTGTTCAGATTGCCGCTGCAAAAGATTTGAAAATAGGTTTTGTAGATTTTCAGAAAGTGCTTGACGAGTCTTCAGTATTTAAGTCACTCAGCGGCGTAATGGAGAAAGAGGTCAAGGCCGAAGAAGAGGTCTTTACCAGCAAGCGTGAAGAGCTTCAGAAAAAAGGGGAAGAACTGGAAAAGCAGAAATCCATTCTCAGCCAGGAGAAGCTGTCCGAGAGAGAGGACCAGTTACGCAAGGAATTTCGTGAACTACAGAATTACGCCAATGATAAGCAGTCTGAACTCCAGCGTAAAAACGCTGAAATGATGAAGAAAATCCTGGCCGACCTCAGTGAGATTGTCCGGGAAATAGGAGAGGGGAAAGGCTATACATCCATTCTTGAACGGTCGACGGGCGGAGTTGTCTATTACGATAAATCTTTGGATATTACGGAGAAGGTCGTAAAGGAATATGACAAAAGGCACAAAGAATAGACCCCCACTGCAGAACGAGGATGAAATATCCGTGCAAGACTTATTGCAGGGATTAATTCAGGATGTATCATATGTCTAGCCAAGAGGCAGAAAAGTTCTGTACACTGCAGGAACTGGCTCATGCGGTTCAGGGAGAGCTGGAGGGAGACGGGTCGATCCGGATCTCAAGAGTGGCGAGTATCGATGAGGCCTGTGAAGGGGAGATAACCTTTCTGGCAAATCCAAAGTATCACGTCTCCCTGGAGAAGACCCGGGCCTCGGCCGTGATCCTGTCCCCCGGCATCCCGACATCGCTGCCGGCCATCCGCTGTGAGAATCCATACCTGTCCTTTGCCAGAGTGGCCACCCTCTTGCAGATAGATTCTCATCGGCCTGCTGGCGTCAGTCCGGATTTGGTCCAGGGTGAAGGCTGTCAGCTGGGAGAGGATCTCTCCATCCATCCCCGGGTGGTTCTGGGGAAAAATGTGGTGATTGGGGATCGTGCCGCCCTCCACCCAGGTGTGGTCATTGGGGACGATACGGTTGTAGGTGAGGAGTCTCTGCTCCACTCTTCGGTGTCCATACGGGAGGGGGTCCGGATCGGCAAACGGGTCGTCGTCCATTGCGGGGCGGTGATCGGCAGTGACGGTTTTGGATTTGCCCAGGATGGGGAACGGTACTTCAAAATTCCCCAGATAGGCGGGGTCCGGATCGATGACGATGTGGAGATCGGCGCCAATACCACGATCGACCGGGGAACCCTGGGAGACACCGTGATCGGAAGAGGGACCAAGATCGATAATCTTGTTCAGATCGCACACAATGTTGAGATCGGGCAAGACTGCATCATTGTATCCCAGGTCGGGATCTCCGGAAGCACTGTGATCGGAGATCATGTGACCCTGGCCGGACAGGTGGGTGTGGCAGGGCATTTGACGATCGGTGATCGAGTCATCGTGGGGGCACAATCGGGCATTACCAAGGACATCCCCCCGGGACGGATGGTGGCCGGCCTGCCGGCTATCAATCATCGGGAGTGGTTAAAAGCGGCCAGTTCCTTTGAGCACCTGCCGTCAATACGTAAAGCGCTCAAAAGGATTCAGGCTCATGTCGATCGGCTTGAGCAACAATTATCAGGAGGAAAAGAGGATGATGGGGATCACTGAGATCATGGATTTTCTGCCGCACCGATACCCCTTTCTGCTGGTGGACCGGATTGTGGAGATGGAAGCACAAAAAAGGATTGTGGGGATTAAGAATGTGAGCATCAACGAACCTTTCTTCCAGGGACATTTCCCCGATCATCCCATCATGCCCGGCGTCCTGATCATAGAGGCCATGGCCCAGACCGCAGGGGTTCTGTCCCTGAAGATGGTTGAAGACCCGGCATCCAAGGTGATCTATTTTATGAGTATTGATAAGGCGAAATTCCGTCACCCTGTCTACCCCGGCGACCAGCTTCGATTAGAGCTGGAGGTCATTAAGATTCGTGTCCCCATCATGAAGTTCTCAGGGAATGCTTTTGTGGAAGAGAAGAAGGTCGCCGAGGCTCATTTAACAGCAACAATCGTAGACCGTTAAGAAAAGGGTACTCCATGAAGATACATAATACGGCCGTGGTCCATCCGTCCGCAGAGATTGGAGAGGATGTAGAGATCGGCCCATACTGCATTATTGGAGAACATGTCAAGATCGGCACCGGGACCCGGATTAAGTCCCATGTGAGTATTGACGGATGGACCGAAATCGGAGAGGAATGTGTCTTCTACCCCTTCTCTTCAATCGGGGAGCCGCCGCAGGATCTGAAGTTTCAGGGCGAGGTCTCCTGGCTCAGGATCGGGAAGAATAACGTCTTTCGAGAATTTGTCACCCTCAACCGGGGCACCGAACTCGGTGGCGGGGAGACGGTGATCGGGGACCATAATTTCTTCATGGCCTATTGTCATTTGGCCCACGACTGCAGAATCGGGAATCACGTGGTGATGGCCAATGCCGCCACGTTAGGCGGCCATATTACGATTGAGGATCATTCCATTGTGGGGGGGCTCACAGCCATCCACCAGTTTGTACGGATTGGGCGTTTTGCCATCATCGGTGGGGCATCGGCCGTGCCCATGGACGTTCCTCCCTTCTGCAATGTTACCGGCAACCGTGCCAAACTGCACGGATTAAATTCTGTGGGCCTGAAACGGCATGAATTTTCTGATGAGGTGATTCGGGAACTCAAAAAGGCCTACCGGATCCTTTTCCGCTCCGGCCTGCTCATCCAGGATGCCGTGGAGCAGGTCCGGAAGGAGGTGACGGATCTTCCTGAAGTTCATGAACTCCTTGATTTTTTACGGGACTCCAAGCGGGGGATCTGTAGATGAAGACTGCATCACTCGTCGGCCACGAAGGCATCAAGTGACTAAGATGTCATGCAATTTTCACCTTTGTGCCTTTGTGTCCATGTAGCAATAAAATAATAGAAGTTTAACGTTAAATCGAGAGTAAAACAGAAGCCTCATGAGAGACTATAAGCCTGAAGATTTGAAAAAGGTCAGGACTTATCCTATCGGGAAGCGTAAGAACAAAGTGGGAGTGGATGAGTTTGCCCGGGCCTCCCGCAAACGGGAAGGTTTTGATAGGTTCTTTTCATCTCTGCCGGATATCCTTGCCGCAAAGGACCTGCGTGAGATTGTGGAAGCAGTGGTTCAAGCCCATGAGAACGGCCGCCCTGTGGTTCTAGCCATGGGTGCTCATGTGATCAAATGTGGATTGTCTCCGATTGTCATAGACCTGATCAAAAGAGATGTGATTACAGCGGTGGTCATGAACGGGGCTGGGACCATTCACGATTATGAGGTCTCTCTGGTGGGAGGGAGTTCCGAAGATGTGGCTGAGGAGATCCGGACCGGACGGTTCGGTATGGTCGATGAGACAGGGCGGGATATCCTGGAATCCCTTGTTCAAGGTGCTTCAAAAGGCCAGGGGTATGGGGAGTCTCTGGGACGGTATATCCTCAAGAAGAAGAATATCCACCAACAGTACAGTATCCTCGCTGCGGCCGTCAAGAAGGGGATACCCGTTACCGTACACGTTGCCATGGGGACCGATATCATCCATATGCATCCCCATATGGATGGAGCGATCATGGGTGAGGCGACGCACACAGACTTCAAGATACTCTGTTCGGTCGTGGCCGAACTGGGACAAGGCGGAGTCTGGATCAATGTGGGGTCTGCCGTGCTTCTCCCGGAGGTTTTTCTCAAGGCGCTCACCGTGGCCAGGAATCTCGGTCACGAGGTGTCCGATTTTATCACTGTAAACTTCGATATGATACAGCACTATCGACCGCTAGAGAATGTGGTCAGACGCCCCACACTGGCAAGTGGGAAAGGGTACGCCTTGACCGGACACCATGAAATCATGATTCCCCTTCTTGCGAGGGCCATTTTGGAAAGGCTGTGATGGATGGTGCAGAATAAGCCGTCACTCCAATCTGAAAGAGGTGATGCCATGACCAGAGATGAAATCAAGGAAATCCTCTTGAAAGTGAAAGGCCGGAAGATTTTGGTGGTCGGCGATGTCATGGTGGATGAGTATATCTGGGGAAGGATTGACAGGATTTCCCCGGAAGCCCCTATTCAGGTCGTGGATGTCCAGAGTGAAGATGCATTGATGGGAGGCGCTGCCAATGTGGCGGCCAACCTTACAGGTCTGGGGGCCAGAGTCGTTATTGCAGGAGTCGTTGGAAATGACCTGAAAGGGCGGTATTTGAAACAGGGCCTCAAGGAGGAAGGCGCCCATATACAGGGACTACTCACCGATTCGAAACGGCCGACGTCAACCAAAACCAGGGTGATGGGGCAGAATCAGCAGCTTCTGAGGATTGACCGGGAACGAAGAGAGGTCCTGAGTAAACAGGTAGAGGACCGTCTGGTGCAGTATGTTCAAAAACAGATTCCTGCATGCGATGCGGTTATCCTTTCCGACTACGGTAAGGGTGCCCTGACAAAACGTCTCCTTTCCGAGACAATTCGTGCGGCAATAAAGGCGGGGATCCACGTCATGGCTGACCCCAAAGATCCGGACGTTACCCACTACTGTGGGGTGACCTGTATGACGCCTAACCGTAAAGAAGCCGAAGGCGCATGGGGCAGGCCGATTAAGAGCCCGCAAGAAATCCGTGATGCAGCGAGGTGGCTGCAGAAGAAACTGAAGAGCCGGGCATGCTTGATTACCCTTGGTAAAGACGGTATGGCCCTGATGGACCATAAAGCCTTTACTTCGATTCCCACTGTGGCTCGGGAAGTTTACGATGTCAGCGGTGCCGGGGATACGGTCATCGCTGTTTTTACACTCGTTGCAGCTGCCGGATATGACCTGGAAAAAGCTGCCATGATGGCCAACACGGCAGCGGGAATTGTGGTCGGGAAAGTGGGCGCAGCCAGGGCGACTCCCCAGGAGATACTGGATTATATCAGGGATCCCCAGGACACCTCTGCGCGGAAGGTCCTGATGCCTCAGGAACTCCAGAATAAGGTACGGAGACTTCAGGATGAGGGCAAGACCGTGGTCTTCACGAACGGCTGTTTTGATCTGCTTCATGTAGGGCACATCCGCTACCTTCAGGAGTCCAGGCGTCTTGGTGACTGTCTGGTTCTCGGTCTGAACAGCGATTCTTCTGTGCGAAGACTCAAGGGCAAAAAACGTCCGTTGATCTCACAAGGCGAAAGAGCCCATATCCTTTCGGCCCTGGACTGTGTGGATTATCTGGTCATTTTTAATGAATTGACACCGCTGAATCTGATCCGCAGATTAAAGCCCGACATCCTGGTGAAGGGAGGAGACTATAAGAAGCGAAGTGGTGGGGGCCGACCGGGTTGAGGAGTACGGCGGGCGGGTTGAATTGATTCCTGTGGTCAAGGGCAGGTCCACCAGTGATATTGTTCAACGGATTGTGGAGCGATACGGGGAAAATGGTTGATGGGGATCTACTATAAATTACAGTGGGTAGCAATATGTGAAGGATCACAGTTTTGAAAATAGGGAATAAATCCTAAATACGAAATTCGAAACTCGAAACAATATCTAAACTCAAAATACTAATGTTCAAAACCGTTTTGTATTTTGAACATTGTCATTTTGAAATTGTTTAGGATTTCGATATTAGGATTTAGAGTTTGAAAACCGTTTTATTGAAGACATTAAAATGGAGTTATAAAATGCAGGACGAAAAAAAAACAATCCGTGTCGGTGTGATCGGCGTTGGGTATCTGGGGCAGCACCATGCCCGCATCTATGCTGAGATGCCCGGCATCGAACTTGTGGGTATCGCGGATCTGGATCGGGACCGGGCAGATGAGATTGCAAAGAAGTTCGGAACGGTCTCCCATCTTGATTACCGGGAACTTATTGCAAACGTGGATGCGGTCAGCATTGTCTCTCCCACGGTCACGCATTATGAAATCGCTCAAGAGTTCCTGAAAAAAGGTATGGATGTCCTGGTGGAAAAACCGATTACCGTGACGGTTCCCCAGGCCGAAGAACTTGTCCGGATTGCCGGGGAGAGTGGGAGAATTCTTCAGGTCGGTCATATCGAGAGGTTTAATGGGGCCGTACGTGAACTGGCCCGCCTGGTGGAGAATCCAGGCTTCATAGAGGTGCACCGACTCGGTTCCTTTGTGGGCCGGGCAACGGATGTGAATGTGATTTTGGACCTCATGATCCATGATATCGATATCATCCTCAGCCTGGTCCATTCCCCTGTACGGGAGATCCGCGCCAAAGGTGTCCCCGTGATCACTACCAACGTGGATATTGCCAATGCCAGACTGGAGTTCGAGAATGGCTGTGTGGCCAATGTGACGGCCAGCCGTGTCTCGACTCATCCCCAGAGGAAGATGCGTTTCTTTCAGCCTGACACGTACATCTCTCTTGATTTTCAGGAGCAGAAAGTGGCCTGCTACCGTCGAATCGGGGATCATCAGGGTTTTCTTGAAGGGAATCCCCCGAAAATTGTGGAAGAGAAGATCTCGATTCCCAAAGAGGAGCCCCTTAAGGTTGAACTTTCATCCTTTATTGATGTGATTCGGAAGCGGTCCCAGCCGGTGGTCTCCGGCAAGGAGGGGCTCAAGGCGTTGAAAGTGGCTACCGATATCCTCCGGGAAATCCAAGCCTCGGGGTAAATCAAATCTATATTTATTGGCCGCGAATATTCATGAAAAATCTTCAGCCGTAAGAAAATTTGAGAATTGAAAAGAATAGCGCCCTGTTTATCCCGTCACTATTCGTGACAATTTGTTGTTCGAGAGACGCATAGATGGCAGAGCATAAAAGGATCATGATCATAACCGGCGAGGCCTCAGGAGATTTGCATGCCTCCCGTCTGGTCCAGGAGATCCGAAAGGTTCTTCCAGATGTTCAGTTTACCGGCATAGGGGGCAGCCGGATGCATGACGCGGGAGTGGACCTCATCTTTGAGAACAGAGAGATTACGGTGACCGGTATTTCCGAGACTCTCTCCAAGGTCAAGTCGATTATCAAGGCCTATCGAAACGTCAAAGAGACACTCAAAACGTTCCGTCCGGACCTGCTGATCCTTCTGGACTTTCCGGACTTTAACCTGCGCGTTGCAAAGGTCGCCAATAAAACGGGCATCCCGGTGCTCTATTATATCAGCCCGCAGGTCTGGGCATGGCGGAAAGGGAGGATCAATCAGATACGAAGACTGGTTGAGAAGATTGTGGTGATTCTCCCCTTTGAGGCATCCCTGTATGGGGACAAAGGGATATTTGTGGGACATCCATTGCTCGATGTGGTCCGGACATCTCTGTCAAAAGAAGAGGTCATGATGAGATACAATCTTCAGGAAGGGGCGCCGCTGGTGGCCCTTCTTCCGGGGAGCCGGAAGAACGAAGTGCACCAGCTCCTTCCGGTTTTTTTGGATGCGGCTCATCTGATCCAGGAGCAGATTCCGGACATTCATTATGTCCTGCCGCTGGCTCCCACCATACCGGAGGAGGAGATCCGGCCGCTTCTTCAGAATGCATCGGTTCCTGTCCATTTGATTAAAGATCAAATTTATGACGTCCTTTCAATTTCGGATTTCGCTATTGTGGCATCGGGTACGGCCACGCTCGAGACAGCGATCCTGGGTGTTCCCATGCTGATTGCTTACAAATTGTCGAAACTGAGTTATTTCCTGGCCAAACGTCTGGTCAGAGTCCCTCACATCGGTCTGATCAACATGGTGGCCGGTGACAGAGTTGTGCCGGAATTGATTCAGGATAATGTGACGCCCCGGCGAGTTACGGAGGAGGCCCTCAGTTTTCTGCAGAACCGTGATCGCAGCGAGCAGGTTTCAAGAAAACTGAAGGAGGCTGTTTCACGGTTGGGTGGTCCCGGTGCCTCAGCCCGTGCAGCCCAGGTCGTTCTGCAATGTGTGGAGGGAAGTGCATGAGAACGTACAAGCGTCTCCTTAAGTTTATGAGCAAGTACAAGGGGTATTTCATTCTCTCCCTGTTCTGCATGGCAGGTGTGTCTCTCGCAAAGGGCGCCCTGGCCTGGGCAGCCGGCCCCCTGGCTCAGGGGATCTTTCTCTCCAAGAAGATGTCTATCCTCGCGATCATGCCGATCATCATACTCTCCATCTATGCTGTCCGGGGGATCACCATGTACGGCCAGGCCTATTTTATGGCTCTGGTCTCCCAGCGGACAGTGCGGGATATTCAAAATGTTATTTATGAGCATCTTTTGAAAATGTCTCTGTCTTTCTTTGTCCGGAACCCCACGGGTGTCCTCATGTCGAGGATTACCAATGATGTGAACATGATCCAACAATCGGTTTCCAAGGCCCTCTCCAGCCTCTTCATGGAGAGCATGACCATTGTGGTCCTCTTCATTATTGCAGTGGTCAAGGATCCCATGATCACCATTGTCTTTGTCGTTATCCTTCCCCTTTCCACGATCCCGGTGGTCCGTTTCGGAAAGCGGCTGCGTCGAATCAGCACCAAGACTCAGGAGAATTTCGGTCTGATTAGTACTTTTCTCCACGAGACCATCACGGGTATCCGGATCGTCAAGGCCTTCGGTATGGAGCCCTATGAAAACAAACGTTTCAGAGACAGAAGTCACCGCCTTTATCGCACCCGGCTGAAATCCAATGTGGTCAAAGGGCTCTCTGAGCCGGTCATGGACCTGATCGAGGGGATCGGCGTGGCTCTGGTGATTTATATCGGCGGCAAGGGTGTCATTGAAGGGCGGCTGGACTTTGCCGAGTTTACCACGCTGATGGCGGCGATCATTATGATGTATGCCCCGGTCAAAAAACTCAGTAAGGTCCACTATATGATTCAGGAAGGGATGGCCGCGGCCGACCGTATCTTTGATCTCATGGATCAGGTGCCCGATATTCAGGACCGGGAAGGTGCCAGTGACCTGGGGAGGATCCGGGAGGAGATCCTTTTTGAGAATATCCATTTCCGCTACCAGGACAAGATGGTCATACAGGGGATCTCTTTACGGGTGAAGCAGGGTGAAGTCATTGCCCTGGTTGGAGCCAGCGGGGAAGGCAAGACCACCCTGGTCAATCTGGTTCCGAGATTTTATGATGTGACCGACGGAGCCATTCGGATCGATGGTGTGGATGTCCGGGATGTGACCATTCGTTCCCTGAGGGCGCAGATCGCAATGGTGACGCAGGAGACGATACTATTTAATGATACCGTCAGGAACAATATCGCCTACGGCCTGGAAGAGGTCTCCGAAGAAGATGTGATCCGCGCCGCCCGCGCCGCCAATGCCCATTCGTTTATCCGTGACCTTCCACAGGGATATGAGACCGTGATCGGAGAGAGCGGGATGACCCTTTCCGGAGGTCAGCGGCAGAGGATGTCTATTGCACGGGCCCTGCTCAAGGATGCGCCGATCCTGATCCTGGACGAGGCCACATCCTCGCTGGATACAGAATCGGAACGGGTGGTCCAGGAGGCCATCAACAACCTGATGAAAGGGAGAACGACCTTTGTGATTGCACACCGTCTTTCAACGATTACCGGTGCGGACCGGATTCTTGTCATCCAGGAAGGACAGATTGTGGAACACGGCCGGCATGAGGAACTCCTGAAATTGGGCAATGTCTATAAACAGTTGTATGAAACACAGTTTCAGGAGGAGACCGGTCCTGTTGAGGAACGGACCGGATGAAGATCCTGAGGTTGATCGACATTATCATCCCCTTTATTGCTTCGATCGTGATCAAACTGGTTGCCCTCACACTCCGTCTGGATGTTATCGGGAAAGAAAACCTGGATCGTTTCAGGAAAGAGAAGTCTCCTGTCATCTTTGTGTTCTGGCACAACAGGCTCCTCTATTCCTGCTATTATCTGCGTAAAGAGCGGTTGACCATGATGATCAGCAAGAGCCGGGACGGAGACCTGATTGCTCGAGTGGCCCGCTATTTCGGGATTCAATCGATTCGGGGCTCTTCCTCAAGAGACGGACTGCGCGCAATCTCTGGATTGGCCGAGTTCATCAAAAGAGGGGAAGGAAACGGCGGCATTACTCCGGACGGCCCCCGGGGGCCCAGTTATGTCCTGCAGCCCGGGGCCTTGATCCTGGCAAAAAAATCCGGAGCACCCATCCTGCCTGTTTCGATGAATTTCAACCGGAAGAAAATTTTTCAGAGTTGGGACCGATTCCTGTTTCCCTATCCCTTTGCCAGGGCGGTCCTTGTTATTGGTGAACCCTTCCGGGTCCGTGAAGATGCTCGCGGGGAGAAGCTGGACACGCTGAGAATTGGGCTGGAAGCCAGGCTGAAAGATGTGACCGAAAACTCGGACCGTTACTTTAATTGAAGAGAGATGACCCGTGTTTTTTCTGTATAACCTTTTGTTAACAGTCTTTACCATTCTTGCCTTGCCGTTTTTGCTGGTCAAGGTACTTACTACAAAGAAATACAGGAAAGGACTGACACAACGATTGGGGATCCTTCCGGAAGGGGAACTCCGGAATATTCAGGGAGAGGGCCCCATCTGGGTTCATGCGGTTTCAGTCGGCGAAACCATCGCGGCGATCCCTTTGGTGCGTGAGCTGCGGCGGAACTATCCGGAGAAAAAAATTCTTGTGACTACGGTGACGGTAACAGGCCATCAGACCGCAAGATCTCAGGTCAAAGAAGCAGACGCCATTCTTTTTTTCCCTTTTGATATGGGGTGGATCGTAAAAAAAGTTCTTAAGAAGATCGGGCCGTCCATGTTCATTCTTATTGAGACCGAGATCTGGCCAAACTGCATCCGGGTCCTGAGTCGCATGCAGGTTCCGATCCTGATCGTCAATGGAAGAATTTCAACGGCATCCTATCGGGGTTATCTCCGTGTCCGCTTCCTTATGAATAGAGTGCTTCAGATGATCGATGCGTTTTCCATGCAGACCGAAGAAGATGCCCGGCGGATCATTGCCATGGGGGCACCGTCTGACCGGGTCCGGAATTCGGGAAGTGTCAAGTTTGACCATCATCCCAATCCTCTCAATGAAGTCGAAAAGAAGAGCATGCGTGAAGATTACCACCTGCCTGCAGAGGGCAGGATTCTGGTTGTGGGAAGTACGCACCAGAATGAAGAAGAGTTGTTGATCGACACGTACGTGAGCCTCAAGAAGGAGTTTTCTGACCTCTCCATGGTTCTGGCCCCAAGGCATCCTGAACGCGCAGGAGAGGTGGAAGAACTGCTGAATAGAAAACACCTTGCATACCAGAGACGAAGTTCACCCGAACCAGGCAAGCCTATCCTTTTGCTGGATACTGTGGGTGAACTCTCCAGACTCTACGGGATCGGCAGCCTATCCTTTGTCGGAGGGAGCCTGGTCCCGACAGGAGGACACAACATCCTGGAGCCGGCCATATATGGTGTGCCCGTGGTCTTTGGGCCGCATATGGAAAATTTCCCGGAAATCTCTGTTGTGGTTAAGGAACGGGGTGGAGGGGTCCAGGTCAAAGGTTCTGAAGAACTGGTCCAGGTGATGGGTGATCTGATGCGGGATCCGGAGAAGAGCCATCGTATGGGCAATGCCGGGATACGGATCATCCAGGAAAATCAGGGGGCACTCAAAAGGACTCTCGACTTGATTGACACGATCTTTTCAGGTGAACAGGAATAGACGGAATGGGGATACGTGAAAAAGCGGTTCGGGCGGTTACCCGGGAGCAGGCAGACGGTTGGGGAGGGATGCTTCAGAAGAGTCTCATTCCTCTCTCTCTCCTCTATCGGGGAGGGACTGCCATCCGTTCATCGCTCTACGGCTCTGGCCTTCTTGCATCCAGGAGACTCACGCGGCCGGTGATCTCTGTGGGCAATATGATTGCAGGGGGGACAGGCAAAACCCCCCTGGTCATCAAGATTGTCGAACACCTTACCTCACAGGGAATGCGTTGTGCCGTATTGAGCCGGGGATACAAGGGGAAGGCCGGCCGGACCGTCAACATTGTTTCCGACCGTGATCAGATTTTTTTGTCTCCGGAAGAAGCCGGGGATGAACCCTGTCTCATCGCTCAGAAACTGCCGGGAACTCCTGTGCTGGTAGGAAAAGACCGTTACGTGCTGGGGAGCGAAGCGGTTCGGCGTTTTGACCCGGACTGCCTGATCCTTGACGATGGCTATCAGCATCTTTCCCTGAGACGGGAATGCAATCTTCTTCTGCTGGATAGTGACGCCCCTTTTGGCAACGGATGGTGCCTTCCTGCAGGAACATTGAGAGAAGGTCTCTCCGCGATAAAGAGGGCAGATCTTATCGCATTGACCGGGGACCCCGGGGACGAAGTGGTTGCAGTCATCAAAAGCATTGCAAAATACACACCCTTACACTCTTTGAAATTTACACCAGGAGGTATCCGGAGGCTTCCCCTGGGTCGGCCAGAGGACCAGGCCGGATTAGATGGAAAACGTATCATGGCTTTTGCAGGGATCGCAAGGCCTGAGCGTTTCTTCAGGAGCATCGAGGAACTGGGTGCGCACATCATTGAACGGAGGACATTTCCGGACCATCATCCTTATTGCCGAGAAGAGATTGTGACCCTTTGTCGAGTCGGAGCAGAGAAAAAGGTCGACATGTTGTTGACCACTGAAAAGGATGCGGTACGGCTGCCCGGGATTCCCGAGTCTCCGCCCATGTTTGCGCTTCAACTTTCGATAGAGATAACGGACCCGGAGGGGTTCTTTGGAGATATCCGTCGACTGATAGGGAAATAGTCAAACATAAAGAAAGCCTTATACTTATAAATGGTTGGAGAAAACATGGATCGCCCTGCAGTTTTTCTGGATCGAGACGGAACCCTGAATGAAGAGATTGGCTATCTCAGCCGTCCCGAGGACTTGGCCTTGATCCCGGGGGCAGGTGCGGCGGTGAGGAGGATCAATCAGGCCGGGATGGCCGCGGTCGTAATCAGCAATCAGTCCGGTGTGGCTCGGGGATATTTTGATGAAGGGACCCTGGGATCTATCCACCAGCGTTTGAAAGAGGAGCTTGAGAAAGAGGGGGCCTCATTGGATGGGATCTATTATTGTCCGCATCATCCTGAAGGTGTGGTTGAAGAGTACCGCAAAGAGTGCGGGTGCCGGAAACCTGAGATCGGCATGATCCGGAAAGCGGTTCAAGAACTTGCTGTTGAGCTTTCCAATTCGTATATGGTTGGCGATCATATCAAGGATATCCGACTCGCTGTCAATGCGGGCATGAGATCGGTGATGATCATGACTGGACATGGAAAAGATGAATGGTCCCGGGCCGGTGGAGCAGAACAATCCCTGCCCGATCATGTGGCGGAAGACCTTGCGGCTGCGGTAGATTGGATCCTGGCTGACCGGACAAGGAACACCAAAAAATAATATAGACTGACAATGTGAACGAGGTGATTTTTATTCAAGGTTTGGATGTGTTGCCCAAGTTTTATTTTTAATTGTAGCATCAGTATGCCGAGTACAAGCTGAACGCTTCTGAAGCGTTGCACAGGAGAATTAACGCACATTTTATATTAATGTCAAAGGTCAACATCAAAATGAGGGAGAATGATCATGGCCATCAAAAAAGATCTGCTCGATATCCTGGCATGCCCAAAGTGCAAGGGAGAACTGGAGCTTACGGAGAAGGAGGATGGGTTGAACTGCCTTGCCTGTAAGCTTTGT
>CAJICE010000015.1_pt1 | contig 36627 bp, 41 predicted proteins | sample 9199531 | NCBI WGS metagenome assembly CAJICE01 (sample SAMEA7708327, study PRJEB35096) | sediment metagenome | biome: marine neritic benthic zone biome [ENVO:01000025]; feature: sediment [ENVO:00002007]; material: shallow marine sediment [ENVO:03000034] sea grass bed [ENVO_01000059] ... | reverse complement strand
TGCATTCGCAAAAAGTCCGAAAACTTCCTCTCCCTTGATGGGAGTGGGGTGAGGTGGGGTGAGGGTGAAGAGCATTTAAATTTCAATCATTCAGTATCCCCCTCCCCTTTGTCCCCTCCCGCCAGGGGAGGGGAAAGAAGACTTTTTACGAGTTCATTAAAGAATGATAAATGGATTACGATTATGATAATGATTAAATATTTCATCCCTTAGGGTCACTGTTTTGCTATGTTTTCCCTTTACATCTTCAATTGTTGATCCTATAATTCAGTCTTTCAGAGGTGCTAAGGGATTAATATACAATCGACTAAATTTCATAATTTTTTGAAATAATGCTTTGAGGAGGAATAATGAAATTTTTTATTGATACAGCTGAGGTGTCGGAAATCCGGGAAGGAATGTCACTCGGAATGGTTGACGGTGTGACCACAAATCCTTCTCTTGTCGCCAAGACAGGAAGAAGTTTCCGGGAAGTGATTGATGAGATCTGTACCCTTGTTGACGGCCCCATCAGTGCCGAGGCGGTCAGCATGGACACGGAGGGGATGCTCAAGGAGGCGAGAGTACTCTCCGGGATCCATCCGAACATTGTCGTCAAGATCCCCATGACAGAGGCCGGCATACAGGCTGTCCGGGTACTCAGCACAGAGGGGATCAAGACCAATGTAACGCTCGTCTTCTCTGCCACCCAGGCCCTTATCGCTGCCAAGGCCGGGGCAAACTATGTCAGCCCCTTTGTGGGAAGGCTGGATGATGTCAGCACTCCGGGCATGGAACTGATCGAACAGATCGACAGCATCTTTCAAAACTATGCTTACGAAACTGAAATCATTGTGGCCAGCATCCGTAATCCCCTCCACGTACTGGAATCGGCTCTAATCGGAGCGGACATCGCCACCATCCCCCTCAAGGTGATCAAGCAGCTCATGAAACACCCGCTGACCGATGCAGGGATTAAAAAATTCCTTCAGGATTGGGAAAAAGTCCCGAAAAGTTAGTCTCTTATGAATGGAATTTACAATAAAGTTCAGAAAATATTTTTGACAGGATTGAAAGGTTTTTGAAAAAGGATCCTTATGCCGATTTACGAGTATCGATGCACGTCCTGTAAAGAGGACTTTGAGATTCTGGTAATGGGTGACCAGAACAATCTCCATTGCCCCCAGTGCGACGGACAGGACGTGACACGTAAACTCTCCACCTTCGCCTCCCATGGAACAGAAAAGGGCGGTTCCTCCTGCAGCGGATGCTCATCCAAATCCTGCGACAGCTGCGGATAACGATTGCAATCATCCCGCAAAGAAGAGCTGTCAGCACACCCCACATCCATCCGTTTATCGGACAGAATAATTCTCCATTCAATTGGTGTCTGACACCAATTGAATGCTTACCAGACGTTGGGTATCCTCTCATCTATTTATTTTATCTTGTTGATATCATTACATTTTAAAGTTTTATTTCATAGACATTTATTCTGGCCACCCTTTTGTGTTGAAAAAACGGGCTAAATATAATATATATAAATGTCAAAATATCTTTGACAATTTTATGTAATACGGATTGCACTACAATCTTCTCCAATCATGAGATGTCTATGGACAAAGGAACAGAAACAATACTGGTCGTGGATGATGAGCCAACCATCGTTCAGCTCGGAGAGAAAATCCTGACTGCACTCGGTTATAAGACTCTGGCCGCCTGCAGCGGCGATGAGGCCTGCAGGATATTTCAGGAATCCGCGGGTGAGATCGATCTGGTGATCCTCGATTTCGTCATGCCAGGCATGAGCGGAGAGGAAACCTTCAACAGGCTCCGGGAGATCGACCCTCATGTCCGTGTACTACTCTCTTCAGGGTACAGCCGGGAGGATAAGCCTCAGGAACTGATCACCCAGGGCATTCAGGGGTTTATCCAGAAACCTTATTTCATGAAGGATCTTGCCGATGCCGTACAGGAAGCACTCATGGATTCGCCAAACGTTTCTTCCCGGTCATGACCGCTCAGGCGGATGACGGGCTGTACAGGGGGATCTTGATCACACAGACGGTCTGCCCTGACTCGGCACGGAATTCAACTTTACCGTGGTTGGACTGAATGAAGCGGTAGATAATATTCAGTCCCCGGCCTTTGACATCCCCTTCCCTGACCTGATCGATCTTGTCTGCCGGTATCTCTCCGCTGTTTCTCACTTCCAGGCAGGCCATGCGACCTTCCCGATAGGTCCGCAGAGCAAGGATTCCCCCCTCATCAGGTATGGCCCGGGTGGCATTATTGAGGATATTGTCCAGGACGCGTTCCAGGCCGAACAGGGAACAGTAAACCAGGAGCCCCGACTCCAGGTCAGGAGATTGCATCCGGATATTCCTGCGCCGCAATTCCAAAAACGCCTCCTGGTTGATGCGCAGCCGTCTCTCCGCGACCTGACTGAGGTCGACCACCTCCTCCCGTCCTTCTACGCTCATGGAAAGTGTCATGTCCTGCAACCGCACAGTCTCCCGGATCAGAATATCCAGATAGGCGGCAAGCTTATCCCGATGTTCCATGAGATTCTCTTGATCAATCATCTTTCTGGCCCGTGCAGCAAAACCGGAGATGGCAATGGCTGGATTCTTGAAATCGTGCAGCACATCATCCAGCAGTTCAAGTCGTGACGCCTTCATGATCTCCCGTCCAAAGAACGTGAGCAGCTCAATCTCTTCATCTGAAAAGTACTGACGCTGGTTCGTGGCATAGAACATCATGAGGTACCGGATGGCGGCATCGGCCTTGAGCGGAACCAGAAGGATGGAATGTACCTGATGCTTGTCAACAAATTCACGTATGCCCTGACTGGTCAGGGAACTCTGTTCCGGATCCTTGATTAGAAGATAGGAGGTGTCAATCCGTTCAAAGGGACGGTCTCCGTATTCTTCTGTACCGTGAATCACGGTCTGGAAATAAGGATGATGACTCACGGTAAATGTGTAGCCCGGTTCATGGTAAGTCAAATCGAGGGGATAAGCCGTTTCCAGACGGATAAACTGCTGGTCTCTGGATACCGTAAAGAGAGAACAACTCTGCACCTGCAGATACTCCTCCAGGTCTGGTATGAGGAGGACAAAAAGATCTTTAAGTTTAATCCCTTCCTGATTACTCAATTTCACGAAGATCTTATTGACGATCTTCTCCTTCTGGGTATTCAGTTTCTGCAAGTCCAGAATTTTTTTCTTGGCCAGCACATAACTGACACGGCGGGCCAGGAGTTCAGCACGGATGATTTCAAGAGGATCAAAACTCCTGTTATCTTCCTTATAATAGATTTGGAGAGAACCGAGGAGGTCTTTTTCTGAGCCCATAAACCTGGGGATCCTTATCGGTACGGCCAGGAGAGAATGGACCCCCTTTTTCTTCACGATATCCTTGTTGTGATAGGCCGGATCCTTGATGATACTGGGGACGGGAATGCTCTTTCCCTGCTGTACCACCTTTCCGGCAATGGAATCCTTAAAGGGGATGGAGATCGCCCGCTCATCCTCAGAGAACCGATAGGCTCCGAAACTGCTCATCCGGTGCGTTTCCGGGTCAAAGAGACGGATGGAAGCCGCTTCGGCCATGAGGGTCTTGACAATCCTCTCTGCTGCGATCCCCAGGATCTTCTTCTCTTCAAGGTTGGAATCAATCCCCATGATCTCTTCAATCTCCTGGATGAGCTGGGACATATATCCGGCCAGATAGTCCTGCTCGATCGAACGGACAAGCTCTTTGCGCTCCTCAGCATCCAGGGAGAGTTTGTGAAACAATGGATGGCTGGCAAGGAACTGGGATAAACCTTTCTTCATTCCTGATTCTCCTCGCGGGACCGGGCAGTATGCTCCTCTTTTGTATGCAGAGGGAGAACAATCGTAAAAGTACTCCCCTTCCCCACGGTGCTTTCAACATGGATCCGTCCGTTGTGTTCTTCCACAATCCTCCGACTGACCGAGAGCCCGAGGCCGGTCCCTTCACCTTCGTGTTTGGTGGAAAAGAAGGGATTGAAGATCAGGCCGAGATTCTCTTCGGGAATCCCTTTCCCTGTATCCTGTATCTCAATAATTATATTCACGGTCTCATCCTCAGTCCTGGCGTAGGCCCGCACAGTGAGGAGACCGCCTGAAGTCATGGCCTGCTCCGCATTAGAAATCATATTTGAAAGGGCCTGCCCAAGCTGTTCTTCATCACCGAGCAGTTCAGGGAGGTGTTCTCCAAATTCTCTGACCACGCGGATCTTCTTTTCCCGGATCTCTTCACTGTGTATGCCGAGACTCTTTTCCAGCAGCGGGGGAATCGAGATCTTTCGCGGTTCATGGTGGGGCCCACGTGAAAAAACCAGCAGATCCCTCAGAATCTTCTCCAGCCGCTCCACCTCATCGACAATAATCTTCGAATATTTTTTTTCCTGAGACGATGGATCCATCCTGGCATTGCACCGTCTTGCATACCCTCCGATAGTCACCAGGGGATTCCGAATCTCATGGGCCACGTCCGAGGTCATCCGGCCCAGAGCCGCTAATTTGGCGGTCTCTATCAATTTAATCTGGGCTTTTTCAAGACTCGCCAGGGATGCCCGGAGTTCATTGTTCAGCTGGCTGATTTGTGTCCGATCGTGCTTCATCATCATCGACAGGAAACCGGCTGTGACGGAGAGGATAAACATGAACAAGACACGGAGTATAAAATCAGTCCAGTGGAACGGAAAACCGCTGTCCACATAACTCACAAAATAAAACAGCCCCGAGGCTGCCGAGACCACAAGGCCTACTTTTATGCCGTAGTAGAAGGAATGGAGGGCCACCAGGATATAAAAGGAAATAAAGATACTGCTCGCCGCACCACCGGAAAACATCATGAGCAGGAAAATAAAGACCAAGTCAAATAAGAGTCCCACAAGATAGAACACACGAATCCGTTCCAGGTTGAAAAAGATCGTGACATAGAGGGCCGCTGTATAAAAGGAGAAGAAAAGAAAAACAAGGAGGGACTGGACCTTGTCAACACGAGAGAGGGGTGCAAAATAGAGCCACCCGAACCCAGCAAAGAGGACAAATATACGAAGCCATAGAAAGGAAAGATCTATGGAACCGAATAGATTCTCAGCATCCTCCTTCAAAGTCGTCTCACGTCTGAGATCCTGCATCAGTCACACCCTCTCGGCTTGGTTTCACTATACAGTAAAACGTCACCAAGCGATAGAGTAAATTTCTGGAGAGAGAGACGGGGAAACTATTTTTTAAAGAAGGGAGTCTCCCGGAAATCCCGCAGATAGTTAACCAGGTCCCAGCGGTCATCAGGCGGGATCCTCTTTTTGAAGGAAGGCATACTGCCGTAACCGAAGGTCACCCGTTTAAAGAGATCTGCATCACTCAGCCTCTGAACCCTCACTTCATGGAGATTGGTAGGCTGGGGCAGGAACTTCTTTCCCACAAGGCCGTCTCCCATTCCCTGACTGCCGTGACACATGAGACAATTGATCTCATAGATCCTGCGGCCCCGCTTGACAGAGTCGTCCGTCCTGGGGGCTGGATTGATCAAGGCCTCGCCCGGAACAAAGACTTCCTTCCCCTGCATGGGCACAGACTCGTCAGGTGAAGTCAGACGGGGCCCTTCCTGGGCTTTGTATGAGGGCTGTTCATGCATATCATAACACCCCGCCGCTCCCAGCAAAACTGCCGTCAACAAAAGGATGAAATAGCGAGATCGGGAAAAGGCGCCTCTCATGATTCCCCCTCGTTTTGAATCTTTACCGCTCCTGTATTCTGCAGGATCTCCTGCGCCTGAGTCTGCATGGCCGTGTCCCTGCAGGCTACGGAGATTCCGATCCAACCCAAAGAGATTTCAGGCGCATATATTTTTTTCTTCAGTGACGGAAGCCCCATCTCCAGGAACATCCCGGCAATGGTGCCGAGAATGGCACAGAGCATGGTAAACTCGTAGGTGATGATCCCCACCGGAAAGAGTGAGACGATCGGCTTCTCCCCGGTGTGAAGGGGATAGAGCCATGCGGTTCCTGCAGCCAGCAAGAATCCGGCCCCCGCTCCGATGATGCCTCCAGCCAGGGCAATCCAGCGGAAAAAAGAGGCCTTCTCTTCTTTCACCAGGACCCCTTCAGGATAGGGGGCCGATGAGATTGAGGTCACCTCCTGCTCGGCAAAACCTCCCTGAACCAGGGCTTCCGCTGCGGCGGCAGCGGATTCCAGATCTTTATAAAGTCCCAGCGTTTCCACGCACTCAATCCTCCGTAATAATGGTGTTCAATCTGCCCCGGCCTAAACGAACTTCCGATTTGTAATGTTCACCTTCCATGACATCGTTCAGAGAAACAATGGGAAAGAACTTGGCAAAGAGGGTATAGAGGAGTGCAAACCCGGCAAAAGCTGCGGCCATAATCGAAACCTCGACCCAGGTGGGTATGTAGTGACCCCAGACAAAAGGAACATTCCGATGAGAAAGGACGGGAACAATAATCAGGAATCTTTCGATAAACATCCCCACATTCACAAAAAGAGAGAGGACCAGCATGGTTGGAATGGATCTCCGCACCTTTTTGAAGCATAGGGCGGGTATGGTGATAAACGAATTTCCAAAGACCATCAGACCAATCAGGTACCAGTATTTTTCAATGGTATAGCGAAAGACCTCCCACTCGATCGGTTTATGCCCATACCAGATGGTCAATACCTCTGCAAAATAGAAGTAGGACCAGAGCAGAGAGACCACCAGAAGGATCTTGCCCATATTATCGAAATGCAAAGGTCGGAGATAAGCCTCCAGGTGGAAGGCCCGCCGGATGATGACCATCAATGTGATCACCGCGGCCACACCCGAATAGATGGCACCAATCACGAAATAGGGGGCAAAGATGGTGCTGTGCCACCCGGGGACCAGGGTCATGGCAAAGTCCCAGGAAACGATGGAGTGGACCGAAACCGCCACGGGGATAATCAGGACCGCCATCATCGTGGAGGCCCTGGCAAAAACACGCCATTCATGGTCCGTGCCCCGCCAACCCATGGCCAGAACGCCATAGACCTTTTTCCTCCATCCCGTGGACCGGTCGCGAAGAATGGCCAGGTCCGGCAGCATCCCCAGGTAGAGAAACAGAGAACTCCCTATGATATAGGTGTTGATGGCCATAATATCCCAGAGCAGGGGCGACCGGAAGTTCGGCCAGAGCCCCCGCTGATTTGGAAGGGGGATAAAGTAGAGGAGCTTCCAGGCGCGGCCCAGGTGTATCAAGGGGAAGTTGGCGGCCACCAGGATTGTAAACACGGTCATGGCCTCCGCTCCGCGCAGAATCGGCCTTCTCCAGTTGGCCTTGACCAGGCGGAGAATTGCAGAGACCATGGTCCCCGAATGAGAGAGGCCTACCCAGAACACAAAACTGATGATATAAAACCCCCACATCACAGGGAGGTTGATTCCGGCCACACCCATGCCGGTCCGGAGCTGGTAGGCCCAGGCAATAGAACCCCAGATGATGACAAGCCCCAAAAACCCGGAAAGTAAAAACCATTTCCACGTGGGCCGGCTCATGGAGGAGGTCAGCTCCTTCTGCAGGGCTTCCGCACTTTTCGGAGCGTTCTCTTGATTATTTGACATATTCCCGCCCTCCACCCTTGAGGTAGATCACCACGGGGTCTGTTCCCAGGTCCTCGATCAATCGAAAGCGCCGGGGACTCTGGGCAAGCCGGAAGACACGGCTGGTGGGGTCGGCCATATTTCCGAAGACAATGGCTTCGGGAGGACAGGTCTGGGCACAGGCCGGATGGATTTCACCATCCTGGACCATTCTCCCCTCCAGCTTAGCCGTCTCCTTTCCCCTTCTAATCCTCTGGATACAGAAAGAACATTTCTCCATGACCCCCTTGCTGCGGACCGTCACATCCGGGCTGAGCTGCTGGTCCAGAGGCTTTGGCCAATGGGGCTCGAAAAAATTGAAATAGCGGACCGAATAGGGACAGTTGTTTGCACAATACCGGGTCCCCACACACCGGTTATAGACCTGGGCATTCAGCCCTTCGGCATTATGGTAACTGGCATAAACCGGACAGACCGGTTCACAGGGAGCGTCTTCACAATGCTGGCAGAGCACCGGGATAAACCGTGCCCGGACATTGGGATATTCTCCTTCCCAGTAACGTTCGATACGCAGCCAGTGCATGGCGCGGCCATAGCCGCTCAACTTCTTGCCCACAAAGGGGACATTGTTCTCTGCATGGCAGGCCACCACACAGGCGCCGCACCCTGTGCAGCGGTCCAGGTCAATCACCATCCCCCATTTGTAAGGGCTTTCTTCTTTCCGGACTTTCACAGCACGATTTTCCTTTCCTGCCTATCTTCAGCCTTCAGTCTTCTACCTTCTGTCTTCCGTCCTCTGCCTTCAGTCTTTCTATATCTCCAGCAGCTCCCCGCGGTAACTCCCCTCGGGATGTCCCATCACCACCAGATCGCCTTTGTCGGAAATCCTTTTGACCCGCACTCTGGTCGCGCCCCAGGCCGGAAGCTGGTTCTCTTCATCCAGTACTCCGGCAAGGAGATCAAGGGGATTGACCCCTACGTTCTCGGCATACCGGCCCATGCCGAGGTGCCCCTGACCCATGGGTATGGCCACGAGATCGGGTCGGATCGCAGGAAAGATCACAACCGGTACACGCACCGAACCCTGCGTGGATTCCACCAGGACCAGATCCCCTTGTTGAATGCCGAGCGACTTCGCAGTCACGGGGTTCATCTCCATCCAGGTACCCCATACAGCGGTGGTCATGGGATCGGCCAACTCCTGAAGCCACGGCAAATGGGCATTCCGGCCGTCATTCAGAACCGGTGAGGCAAAGAGCACAAGATGAAAGGGATACTCTTCTTCGTTCCCTTGAAAACGAGGCTCTTTTACAGAAACCGGGCTGAACCCTTGCACAGGCGCCACCACAGAGGCCGCTTTCTCTTTGTCATAGAGGCCGCCTCGCTGGAGGACCTCAACCCAACTCTTCTTGAATGCTGCATCGGAACTCTCATTCAGTGATTTCTGCACCGACTCTTTCAGCATATGGAGATAACTCTTGTAAGGTAAGGCCTTCCCCACTTCTCCGCCAAGACCCTTTGCCGCAGCGAGGATCACATCCGGGAAAGAACGGGTATCAAAAACCGGCCTGACCACGGGCTGTAAAAGTCCCCTCACGGGGGAACGGACCCCGGCCCATGGAATGACATCCCCCCAGCTCTCCAGATCCGTATGGTCCGGCAGGATCAGGTCCGCATAGGCTGCTGTATCATCCATGATGGAAGAGAAACTGATCACGTAGGGAATCTTCAGGAAGGCCTCCCGGAACCGTGTCGCCGATGGGAGTCCATGGACCGGATTGGTCCTGTAGACCAACCCCAGCTGAAACGTCTCTTTCTCCATGCCATCCATGGCGGATTGCAGATCCGCATAACCGGTTGCTCCTTCCTGAACAGACGGCCCTGACGGGAAAAGAATCCCGCCGGTCTTTCCCATATTGCCGACCAGGAGGTTGAGAAACTGTACGGCCTGAACCGCATCCTTGCCGTTAGACTGAAAGGCGACGGTATCTCCGGCCAGTGCAAGGGAAGGCTGGGTGGTCGCAAAATCGTGCGCCGTGGAAGCAATTTCCTCTGCACGCAGGCCTGTTTTCTCAGCCACTCTATTCAATTCATAACCTGAAAGTTTTTTCAACCACTCTTCGGGATTTCCTTTCATCTCCTGTACGGCCTTCCGGTCATACAGGCCCTTTTCCAGGATCCGCCGGGCCATGCCGAGTGCCAGAGTCCCCTCTTCTCCGGTCTTCACCGGAAGCCACCGGTCTGCGGACGCCGCAGTCATGGACATCCGTCCCCCGGCATAGGTAAAGGCCCCTCGGATGGTCTGACGGGCCTGCCGCATCTTGCCGAAGGCATTCCCGTAGCGGACCGGCGAGAGGTAGGTCTCAAGGAAATCGGCACCAAAACTCAGGAGATACTGTGTATTCTCCAGGTCGTAATCCGGAAGGTCTCCCCGTCCGAAAAGAGTCCGGTTGGCCTGTTCATAACATTCCGTATTGACCATCTCATAGGAGAGAAGATGGCGGGAGCCGTAGGCGCTCATGAAAGTCCGCACGAGTTCTGAGTGGGTTCCTTGCAGGCGGGGAGTCATCATGAGAAGGCGGTCCGCCTTCCCCTGTTCTTTGAGCGCATTTAACTGACCGAGAAAGAGTTCTATCCCCTCGTCCCAGGTAATAGGTGTCCATGCTCCAGAGCCTTTTTCACCGGTCCGTTTCATGGGCTGCCGGATCCTGTCAGGATGGTAGAGGTCCTGCAGGGCAGCCTGACCTCGAGCACAGAGTCTTCCGCGGTTGATCGGGTGCAGGGGGTTCCCCTCGATCTTCTTGGCCCGCCCCTCTGCAATCCGGACAAGAATACCGCACCCTGCAGGACACTGTCTGCAGGTGCTGGCAAAATAGTTGGCATCACCGGGAATGGCTCCGTCTTCGGGAGGGATCAAAAAGGGTATCAGCTTCTCCGTTCCCTTACCGCATGCCGATAACATACTTCCCGCTGCAGCCATCCCGGTCCATTGCAGAAATTCTCTCCGTTTCAATCCCACCTGTCGTATCTCCCTATTAAATATGGCAGGTCCAGCAGTCAATGCTGGCCGCCTTCTCTTTATGGCAGCTCATGCACCACCCCATTTTGAGGCTGGAGACCCGTTTGATCCGATCCATGGAGGCCACATCTCCGTGGCAGTTCGTACACTCGACTCCCGCGCGGACATGCATCTTATGCGGGAAGTAGACGTGGTCCGGAAGATCGTGAACCTTGACCCAGGGAATGGTCTCTTTCTCCTTCCAGTAGTTCATGAGTTTTTTGACTTCCGGCTTATCCCGTCCGATGATGATATGGCAGTTTCTGCATGTCTCCACATCCGGCACCCCGGCCGACCTGGAGACCTCGGCATAGGAATGGCAGTAGAGGCAGTGTATCCCATTTTCTCCGGCATGGATCTGATGACTGAAATGAATGGGTTGTACAGGGGAAGTATCCCCCATGTTCAAGGGAAGGTTATAGATCACAAGAAGCCCGGCTGCACCTGCTCCGCCCAATACAATCAGGATGATAACGATGAGGGCCGCTCTCATTCACGCTCCGTTTGAGATGACGTCAGGATTGTCGTGTACGAATTAATCGATCATGGCCGATCTGAACAGCACATATTCCTCTAACTATATACCAATCCCATCAGGTACTTGTCAAGCAGCATACCGCAAAATTATTTAACCAAATTCCTCCATGATCTTTTTCAACCTGGCTCTGTCAATCTTTCGCCCGATTAAAGGACCCTTCTCCAAGACCGGGAATTTCGACTCAAAGGGAGGTCTGTCATTCTTATAGATCACCCCCACCGGGATCTTCTCCCCCCACTCCATGGCCGTTCTGATAGCCCTTTCCCAGTCTGTGGGATCGTAGTCGTCGGGCAATTCATAACACCGCTTCTTGTACCAGGCAAAGGTGTTGACCTTGTTAAGCGAGACGCAGGGCTGGAGGATATCGATCAGTGCAAGGCCTCGATGTGCGATCCCCTGCTGAATCATCTCCGAAAGGTGACCGGTCATCCCTGAAAAACTGCGCGCTGCAAAACCGGCATGCATGGCCACAGCGACGGCCAGGGGATGGAACGGTTCGGACTTCACACCCTCCGGCTGGGCCTTGGTCACAAACCCTTCATCCGAAGTGGGACTGGCCTGTCCTTTGGTCAGGCCATAGACCTGATTGTTGTGGACCAGAACCGTGATATCCGGATTGCGCCGAAGGGCCGCCAGGAAGTGGTTTCCCCCTTCCCCATAGGTACACCCGTCCCCGCTTTCAGAGATCACGATCAGATCCGGGTTGGCAAGTTTTGCGCCGGTGGAGACAGGTAAATGACGCCCGTGCAGTCCGTTAAAAAAATTAGCATTCAGGTAGTGGGGCGCCTTGGCGGCCTGGCCGATGCCGGAAACAAAGAGCACTTGATGAGGCTCTACCCCCATCGCAACCAGGGCCTGCTTCACGGCCTTGAGGATCGGGAAGTTCCCGCACCCCGGACACCAGGCCGTCTCATACTCACCGTAATCGTTGAGAGTCACCATCTATTATTGCTCCGTGTTTCACCACTTAAAGGGGAAAATACACTATACCACCACGAAGGACACGAAGGGCACGAAGAAAAGCTTGGTAAGGTTAAAACAAGATAGATTCAACCATAAAAAAGCAACAAGGTTTTGTCTTATCTTCGTGTCCTTCGTGGTTAATATTCTTTTGATTTAACTCTTTTTTGCATTATCTTCGTGCCCTTCGTGGTTGACCCTGTTTTTCTTATACTCTATATAGCTTTTCTTCCTGTCCCTTCGTGTCCTTCGTGGTCAATATTTTTTTGTTTTTAGCATTAAAATATCCTCGTGGTTCTCCACTTTAATACTATAAATTCAACTCCCGAATGATAAACTCCGGTGTGATGGGAAGACCGTCGTACCGGAGCACTCTCTTTTCTATCACAAAGCCCGTCTCGCGGCGGATCAGCCTGGCGAACTGTGCTGTGGCATTCCCTTCAACACAGGCCACCTGGCTCGCTGATTCAAGATACCCCATGAGCCGGTCTGTATCCAGAGGCCAGACCTGGGGAAAATGAAGAGCGGCTGTGCGCGTTCCCTGATCATTCAGCTCGGAAACCGCCTCCAGCACGGCCCCTTTTGTGGATCCCCATGAAACCAGGAGGAGATCCGGTCCCTTCTCTCCTTCATAGGCAGGCGGGATGCCATCTTTTTGAATTCCTTCAAGCTTTTTCATCCGTTTCTCAACCATCCTGTTTCGCAAAGAGGGATCCTCGGTGATATGTCCGTCTTCAGAATGCTCGTCGCTGTCGACGATCACCAGGTGCCTGGAACGCCCGGGAAGAAGCCTGGGGGATATTCCTGTCTCCGTGAGGGCATAACGAAGATAGGGTTCTGTCGCGGTCTTCGGATCATCACCCGAAAGCACCGGGGTAAGTTTTTCCAGATCAAAGGGGGACACGGCCTGAAAAGAGTCAGCAAGGTACTGGTCGGTGAGGAGAAACATGGGTCCCTGGTATTGTTCGGCAAGTTCAAAGGCCTTGCGGGTGAGATGGAAACATTCCTCAAGGGTTCCCGGAGTGAAGACTGCACGGGGGAACTCGCCATGGCCGGAGTGCAGAACGAATTCCAGGTCCCCCTGTTCGGTCATGGTGGGAAGGCCGGTCGCCGGACCGGGACGCTGCCCCACAACAATCACGATGGGTGTCTCGATCATGGCCGCAAGGCTCACCCCCTCCACCATCAGGGCAAACCCTCCGCCCGAGGTGGCCACCATGCTCGGAGCCCCGGCAAAGGACGCGCCCAGGGCCATATTGATCACAGCGATCTCATCTTCCCCCTGTTCCACAATCACCCCCATGTTTTCGGCCTTTGCAATGATCTCCATGGGGATAGATGTGGAGGGTGTCATGGGATAAAAGGAGCAGAACCTGATCCCTGAAGCAAGCGCGCCCAGTGCGATAGCCTCGTTGCCATTCAACATTAACCGCTTTGGTGGATTTGAAATAGAGGGAAGTTCGGGACAGGTGCTCTGCTGCCCTGCGCACCATTCATAGGCCTTACCTAAAACCTGGCAGTTTTTTTCTGCTATCTCAGGCTTTTTTTTGGCAAAGAGTTCATCCAGAAGATCGCAGATCAGCTCCTGGTCCAGGCCCAGCAGTGATCCCACAACACCCAAAGCAGCGATATTAAAATAGCGGGGTTGAGACAACTCCTTGTAAGGCACCTTGAGAGATCCCTGATCCGAAACATCAAAGTCCTTGTCCGAAACAATCAGTCCCTTGGCGGAGAGTTCATTCCTGTGGAGCTGAACCGTCTCCTGGTTCAGTGCGATCAGAAGATCCACCGATTCCCGGGAAGCCAGGAGTTCCTCACGGCTCACCCGTATGGCAAAGGTGTTGTGACCCCCTCGAATCCTTGACTGATATTGCTGGGTCACGACGACATAATAGCCGCTCCGTACCAGGCTCTTGGCAAGGAGCTGGCCGAGTGTCACCAGTCCCTGCCCTGCTTCACCGCCAATAAGGATTTGAATGGCATCTCTCTTCATCAAAACAGCTCACATCCAGTGACAGGCGTAAAGAATTATGAGAGAGTTCAACTCTCACCCTTTAATATACCGCACAGAGAGACGATCATCAATCCGGGCCGCTTTATGCGTAGGGGTAAAGACCGCTCTTGATCTTTGAAAAGTTGTCCAACAGTTTGTCGTGTTTTCTCTCATCATCCAGGAGGTAGTTCAGGAGATACTCCTGGACCAGCATTTTCTTTCCCTTCAATGCATTCAGGGAATCTTCAACATGTTCGACCATCCTCTTTTCGATCTTGAGATGGAGATCAATCATTTCCCAGACCCCCCCCATCTCTTCAGGGGTGAGAGAGATGGTTTCTTTCTCAAGGCTGTCAGCGATGAACTGCTGGACTCTGTGGTGTAACTTGGAGTCGTGCTGAATGATCTCCATGACCAGCTTGACAATGGGATTGTCCGTATTCTGCATGATCTTTGTCGTGCTTTCTACAGACGAATCTTCAATCTTCTGCCAGCTCTTCATGTCTTTTACAACTTTCTCCTGCAATTCTTTGGTCTTCATCTTCATGCTCTCCTCTATACACAAATGATTACAAAACATACCCTGATGAACAGGGGACAGTACACAGCTACCAGTTCTCACCCAGGACCTCAAAATGAGCCTGGGGGTGTTCACAGGCGGGGCACTTATTCGGCGCTTCTTCGCCTTCGTGGAGATACCCGCAGTTCAGGCACCGCCAGGTTGTCTTTTTGTCTTTCTTGAACACCTTCCCGGCTTCAACATTGGCCAGCAGATCAAGATACCGTTTTTCATGCTGTTTCTCGGCCACAGAAATCATTTCAAAAGCCTTGGCCACCGCTTCAAAACCTTCTTCCCGGGCCACCTTGGCAAATCCCGGATACATCTCGGTCCATTCGCCGTGCTCGCCGGCGGCCGCTTCCTTGAGGTTCTCTGCGGTCGTCCCGATCTTCCCGGCAGGGAAAGACCACTGCACCTCGGCTTCACCCCCCTCGAGGAACTTGAAATACCGCTTGGCATGCTCCCTCTCCTGATTGGCCGTCTCCTCAAAGATCAGCGCAATCTGAACGAACCCCTCTTTCCTGGCCTTGCCGGCGAAATAGGTATACCGATTCCGTGCCTGGGACTCCCCGGCAAATGCCGTCAAAAGATTTTTTTCTGTTTGCGATCCCTTTAGCTGCATTTTCATCTCTCCTTTCTACTTCCGGCTCTTTTTCAGGAGCCTCTCTGTTATAAAAACAACGCGTCTTATATTCATATGTCTCTAAATAAAAAAGCCTCTGTCCTTACAGGGCGGCTTGTATTTAATGCTAAGCTCAGAGGAGAATCGAGCAAAAAAAAATCCGATCAGGATTGAATAGGCTTAAATTCAAGCTTTTCATCACTCAGAATAAATGGTTTTGTTAAGAATAAAGTAAGCTATTAATGAAGCTAGAATAATAATGCAAGAAATTGAATATGTCAAATGATGTGTGATTTTTTTTTGTGTCTCCTTAAGATTTTATGAGATGCCGATGATCTTCAATCAAGGGACGTCAATAAACCGGAAACACAATAATGACTTTTGACCAAAATCTTTCAGGATTCAACCTGTTTCCGCAACTTCTTCTTATCTGACTGAATCTTTTTATCCTGCAGGATCTTCTCTTTGGCCCTTTTTGAGCGCTTCCGTTTCTGTCGCCGGATCTTCTCGATCTTCCGTACCTTCTCGCTCTCCTTACCCTTGATCATCTCTTCGTATTTGTCGGTCAAACGGCGGCGGGCCAAAAACCGGTTCATTGCCTGTGACCGTTCCCGCTGGCATTTCACCTCGATCCCTGTGGGAAGATGTTTCAAATAGACACAGGTCGAAGTCTTATTCACATTCTGACCGCCCTTGCCCCGGGAACGGACAAATTTTTCAACGATGTCTTTTTCCAGAAGCCCCAGGCTCTCCATCCGCTCTTTCAAGGCCTCCTGCTTTTCCGGACTGACTGCTGCTCTGCTCATCCCGGTTAACTTTCAGAAACCAAACTCATGATTGTCAAATTGCCTGCCTCCCGTCTTTCCTTTGACATTCTGGCCGATCCCTTCTTAAACTGCAATGACAAAAGAACTCTTCCCTGCATTGATCTGATTTTATTTGCGGATCATCCGGCACTTCTCTTCAAGAGACGTCATGAGCTTATCATAGGAATCGGCAAAAGCCGCCACACCTTGAACCTGAAGTTTATCGGTCACCACATCCAGATCGATCCCCAACTCCTCAAGCTCCTGGATGGCCTCTTCGGCTTCATCCAGCCCTTTGTCCAGAGTATCCTTTGCACGACCATGGTCTCGGAAGGCATCCATGGTTGCAGGAGGCACGGTGTTGACCGTATCCGGGCCCATGAGCTCCTCCACATAATAGACATCGGAATAGGCGGGATTCTTGGTGCCCGTGCTTCCCCACAGCACCCGCTGCAGCCTTGCGCCTTGCTGCTGCAGGTCTGAAAAGAGCTTGCCTGAAAAGACCTCATGGAACCGCTGGTATGTGATCTTGGAATTTGCAATGGCGATCTTGCCGCGCAGGGCCATTGCCCTGTCCGTGCCCAGATGCTCCAGTTCACTGTCCACAGCTGTATCCACGCGGCTGACAAAAAAGGAGGCCACAGACGCCACCCGGCTTGGATCGGAACAGCGCTCCAGGCCGCTGATGTAAGCCTCCGATACAGCATTGTAGTGTATCAGCGAGAACATGAGGGTCACGTTGATATTGATCCCCTCGGAGATGAGGGCCTCGACGGCCGGGATCCCCTCAGGCGTCGCCGGGACCTTGATCATCAGATTGGGACGGTCAATGGCCTTCCACAATCGCTCAGCCTCGGAGATCGTGTTTTCCGTATCATGGGCCAGATGGGGAGAGACCTCCATGCTGACATAGCCATCTATCCCGCCCGTTTTTTTGAACACAGGCCCAAGGATATCCGCTGCCATCCGGATGTCCTCGATGGCCAGATGTTCAAAAATTGTCTTGGTATCCGCATTGGGAACAGCTTCCAGGATATTGCTGAGGGCGTCATCATAATCATTGCTACTGTTAATCGCCTTTTCAAAGATGGTCGGATTGCTGGTCACACCGCTCACCCCATCCTCTTCCAACAGCCTTTTGAGTTCCCCGTTCATAAGCATATCCCTGCGGATATAATCGAGCCAAATTGACTGGCCGTATTTCTTTACCTCTTTCAAACGGTTCATGCTGCCTCTCCTTTTAAATGGACTTTAATTTTTTCGGAGGCCCCTTCTCCAGGGCCTTGACTTTCTCCAGACGCCTGACGTGACGTTCTTCTCCTGTAAAGCGTGCGCCCAAAAAGGAATGGATGAGTTCCCTGGCCAATTCACTTCCGATAATACGTGCACCCAGGACGAGAACATTCATATCATCATGCTCCACACCCTGGTGAGCTGAATAGGTGTCATGGCAAAGACCGGCCCGGATCCCGCCAAGCTTATTGGCCGCGACCGATGCCCCCACTCCGCTTCCGCAAATCAGGATGCCCCGTTCCGCGCGGCCTTGCTGAACGACCTGACCCAGGGCCGCGGCACTGTCAGGATAATCCACAGGCTCCGTGCTGTAGGTCCCCACATCCAGGACTTCATGATCCAGGTCCTGCAAGAAGAGAAGAATGTCCTGTTTTAACAAAAAACCAGCATGGTCAGAGCCGATCGCCACCCGCATCGTTGACCCCTTTAAGAACACACCACTATTTATTGATTTAACCCCACATAACGCTATAAGGCAAGCAGACGGTGCGTTTCAAAAGATAATGTGAAGGCCCTTTCCCCCTCCTAATCCCGGCCAAACACCTTTTTGACTTCTTTACTGAACTCTCTGAAAAGGGAATTTCCCGGCTCTCCTTCTGTACGGGATAGGAAAACCTCAGCGAGGGATTGATAATACCAGCGCTGCTGGTCTTTGCCTCTGTTGAAACGGCTGAAGGCCGATTCACCGATCTTTGCATACTCCACCTTAATGGAGCGGATATTGTCAAGCTTATCTGCACTCGCCACCAGAAGGATATCCTCAGGTGCAGTTTTCAGGTATTCGATGGTATGCTCTTTACGGTGCTCCCAGGTATCGTTTGCGTGTCTGGGTTCTGACGCCCCTTCCACCAGAGCCGCAACCTCTTTTCCAAAAGACTGTTCAATCTCATCGAGTGTTACCGGTGTATCCTCCACGGTGTCATGGAGAAATCCGGCGACCACGACCTCCTCCTTACAGCCGTATTCAATCAGGATCCGGGCCACATTAAAGGGGTGTATGATATAGGGGATCCTTGTCCCTTTCCTGAACTGCCCGGAATGGGCCCTGGCAGCAAACTCAATGGCTTCGAATAAGATCTGATCTTCCCGTTCCATTCCCGTCTCTTGGGTCCGGACCCATTTGCCGGTCCCGCTTGACCTTTTCAGATTCTTTGGATATATTTTCACCTAACAAATATACCAAAATCAGATATTTATCAACCTAATCCGGGTTAATCAGACTGCCCCAACAATATCCATCTGGAAATGAGGGCAGGAGAGTTTTTCCACCCTGGAAAAATTACATTAACTCATTGAAAAAGGAGGAAAAGATGGCCATTACATTACCGGGGATTCCCTATGAGCAAAATGCTCTCGAACCTCACATCAGTGCCAAAACATTAGAGTTCCATTATGGCAAACACCACAACACCTATGTGGTCAATGCCAACAAACTGATTGCAGGCACGGAACACGAAAACCAGGACCTGGAAACGATCATCAAGAAAACTGCAGGAGATGCATCCAAAATCGGGATCTTCAACAACACGGCCCAGGTCTGGAACCATACCTTCTACTGGAACAGTATGAAACCCGGCGGCGGCGGAAAGCCCACCGGTGCCATTGCCAAAAAGATCGATTCTGCATTCGGAAGCTTCGACAAGTTTGCGGAGGAACTCAAGAATGCCGGATTCACCCAGTTCGGCAGCGGCTGGGCATGGCTGGTTGAAGAAGGCGGCAAACTGAAGGTGATCAAGACCGCCAATGCAGACACACCCATCGCACACGATTTGAAGCCCCTGTTAACGGTCGACGTCTGGGAGCATGCCTACTATCTGGACTTCCAGAACAGAAGACCGGACTACCTCACGACCTTTGTGGAGCACCTCATCAACTGGGATTTCGTGAACGCGAACCTGGGTTAAAGAAATTCTGCGGGGCCCCTTCTCTGAACGGGCCTCCTGAAAACCTGTTGCGGCTTGCTTGGAAAACAGACCCTACATAACAGGTCTTTGATCCACCCTGTAGGGCCCGCTCACCGAGCGGGCCTCCTGAAAATCTGTTGCGGCCTGTTTGGAAAACAGGCCCTACATAACAGGTCTTTGACCCATCCTGTAGGGCCCGCTCACCGAGCGGGCCCTTCTTCAATACTGTGTCTGCCCCCCCCAGTCAGACCGTGAGCAGGGCGCGTCAGAATTCATCGTACGATTTTCTCCTGTTCTTTCTGCGGTCCAGTTCGCTGGAATAGCGGATACCCAATGTGGAGGCATTCTCTCTTGCCCACTCCGTCAGCCGGGTTTTGCCGACAGGGGGAGACACCGTATAGAGAAGATTTGCCTTCAAGCCCCGGATCTCATCCCGGGTGATGGTGATGTCCCCGAGCACCTTTCCGACCAGAGACGCGAAACAATATCCTACAGAGTCCGGGACATAAATGACCGGTCTTTTTTTACCGATAATGCCCCCGATCTCTTTGGCCAGTTCCTCGTACGTGAATGTCTCCGGTCCGATGGCATCGATGATGCTGTTCTCGCGCCCCTCCCCCTGCTCCACCGCCAGTTCGGCCAGGTCATCCACATAGATCGGCTGCAGCCGGTAGTTCCCGTCTCCAAACACCCCAAAAACCGGAAACCGTCTCAGCATCCAGGCAATATTGTTGATCAGGATATCTTCTTTCCCGAACAGTACTGCCGGACGGAGAATGGCATAAGAGATCCCCGAGCCTATCAGAGCTTTTTCTATCTTTGCCTTTCCGCTGAAATATTCGTAAGGAGACTCTTCAGAAGGATTGGTGATGCTGATATGGACGATACGTCTTACCCCCGCTTGTTTTGCGGCATCAAACAGCTTCAAAGAATTCTCAACAGCCGTGGAATACCTGAAGTCTCCATAATTGAACCGGACCCAGTAGTTGTTATAAAGAACCGAAGCCCCCTCCAGTGACTGAATGAGTTTTTCAGGTTCATCAAAATTAAACGGGAAGGCCTCAATCTGATCGCCAAAGGAATGGGATCGGTGGAGGGAATGGGTCAGGGTTCGGACAGAATGTCCTGCATGGAGCAGGCGTTTCGCAATATAGTTACCGGAAAACCCAAAGGCGCCTGTGACCACATGGATTTTACTACTCATCTGCCCTGTCTCCATGCGGAGTGGTTAGGTTTGGTCTTCTTAATCTTAATCACGCGCTGTGTCAGTGTAACGACTGATGACTTTTATTTCATATTCAGGAAGGTCTTCAAGGTAGATGGGCTTTTTTCGCATGGTATTCAATTTCAGAATTTTAAAGTTCAGCTGACGTATCTTTTTCAACCGCTCCTTATCATCATCGATGGTGTCAATCAGCTCTCTCAGACAGAGGATCTCTTTCCTCAGATCCAGTTCGGGCGGGACACAGCCTGCGTTCTTGAGAACCTTGTAGGCCATGCGAAGGTCTTCGGGCAGCCAGGCGTCCTGGTCCAGCTTGAGGGGTTTGCCGCTGTTCGGCAGGTTGTCGAATTCACCCCTCCCCATGGCCTCTTTAATTCGTTCTTCGGCGATCTTCTGAAAAACATCCATTTTATTTCTTGAGTATCTTAATCACATGCTCCGGCTCGGGGAACCGGCCGTTTTTGGCCTTGGAAAAAACGACCTTACCGTCCACGATCACATCAAAGATCCCTCCGCTTCCGGGGATCAGGGCGACCTCCTTACCCAAAGCCTTACGCATTTCATCCGCCAGACCGGCGGCCCTGGGCAGATAATCTCACTCCGAGCAATAATGAATTTCAATCTTCATACTATTCCTCTGACCGATATACCCTGTCAATGCTAAGGGTCCGTCGGGCCTGGATGCATCTGACCGCATCCATTCTCAAAAACCGAACCTTAACTTACAACTTAAGAGGTTTTCCGTCTCTCCTCTCCGGACCGCCTGTCATCTCCGCTTCTCCGCTCAGGCCCCTTGTAGTCCGGATCGTTCTTCTTTCTGCGGTCTTCACCGGATCTTTGATCTTCTCTGGACCGGCGTTCCCGGTCACCCATACGCTTCTCCTTTGATGTTGAGATGCAATATACGGGTTAATCATCTCAGTTGCAAGGCGTTAATACCTCGGCCTCCTTGAAGGGCGGTCGCCGCGAGGTTTTGCCTGGTTTACCTTAATATCACGTCCTTTAAGATCGGTCCCATTCAAGGCCTTGATGGCTTTGTCGGCTTCAGAATTGTCCGGCATCTCTACAAACCCAAAACCTTTCGACTGACCTGAGTACTTATCCTTTATGATGTTCACGGACTCCACTTCCCCAAATTCGGAAAAAGCAGCTTTCAGATCATCTTCTGTGACACTGTAGGCAAGATTACCAACATACATATTCATAATACTCTCCATTCTCTACGAGGGTTGTCGGAAAAGCGCTAACAAGAAACCAACCACACAAATTAATCGCTAGCGATCAGCCATCCATTGGCTATTTTTAATCATATCAGTCATATCTAACAGTCTTGGAGTGATGGGGACCAAGTCATGACAGGTAGATTAAAGACCGTACTGTCAAAAGTCAAGAACTAAGTCTTTCAGGTTTTACGACAGCGAAGGGGACCGTTTACTTTTTTCGCTTTAACCTTTCATCAAGATCAGCAAAGGGCCTGTAAGCAGAAGAGGGCCCCTTATCATCGGCCGGCGTTTCCCGACCATACTCGGCCTGCTGGTTTCGTGAGTGTATATCGTCGTGGCAATAGAGGCAGAGCAGCTCCCAATTACTGCCGTCCGGGGGATTGTTGTCGTGGTTGTGGTCCCTGTGGTGGACCGTGAGTTCACGAAGCTTTTTACCGGAAAACTCACGTCCGCACCGGCCACAGACATGGGGGAAAATCCTGAGCGCCCGCTCCCGATAGGTCTTTTCCCGCAGTTCCCGTTCCCGCCGGGCCTCGGCGACGAGACTGTCAATCTTATCGTTATCTGGACGCTTCTTCTTCGATGACATGCAGACACCTCCGGGGGGCCCCATCATACAGCCCGCTATGCGGGCGGAGCATCATTTCTCGGACATATTGGCACAGTCGATACACATTAGAGCGGTTGGATCAAACTCCAGACGCTTAGGGTCAATCTCTTCTTCACAACGGAGACAGAGGCCGAATTCGCCTTGATCCATCCTTTTCAGTGCCGAATCGATCCGCTGAAGCATAATGCTCCGCCGGCGCTTGGTTTCAATGGACATGGCCTGTGCCTGCAAGGCGTCCATTCTTGATAAACGGCCCACACTGGTTTGATCAAGCTCGACTGTCTGCGCCGCCTCATTGCCTGCCGGTTCTACGTGCAGCAGTTCTTTTTTGAGCTGGAGTAATTTTTCTCTGAAAAATTCGATATCGTGATTGGGCTGATCCACTTCATCTCCTTCATTCCTGCAGAAAGGCATGGACACCCCCATTATGCGTCATAGGTGCCGACCCTTAAGGCAAGGGGCCACACTATCTTCTGATTCTTCTCAGGTTCCCCCCACGCGTTTTTCAATTCATCAACAATCAGTTTGATCGGGTCATCCCCGTTAGCGTCCTTATATTTCTGTACCGCTGACCATGTCCCCAGATAACCCACCAGATGATCAAGCGGCCAATCCCCTGTCATATTGAACCGGGGTGACCGGATTTCTCTGAATGGAAAGGGGATGTTTTTATATCCCTCTTCTACCAGCCTTCGCTCAGGAGGCCAATAGTTACCGATCACATCCCGATAAAATCTCTCAATCACCGCATCGATTTCCGGTGAGATCTTCAACAGGCTATATGACCAGACCGCAATAATCCCGTTTTCCTTGAGCACACGTCTTGACTCGGCAAAAAACGCGTTTAACTCGAACCAGTGAAGCGCTTGCGCAACGATAATCAGATCTACCGAACCCTCTGCGATCTGAGTTTGCTCTGCAGGTACGACGTGATAATCAATCTTCCGGTGGGGGACTGCATTCGCAATCTGTTTCTCACTTGCGTCCGTGGCGATGACGTTATCAAAGTACCCTGCCAAACCCCGTGCAGCCTGACCTGTACCCGTGGCACAATCCCATGCCAGCTCACGGGCAGGGGCTATGGATGCCAGGTATTCGAACAAACGTTCCGGATAGGAAGGCCGAAACGCTCTATACGCCCCGGCCTGCACAGAAAAATGGTCCTTAAAATTACGTTCACTCATATGGATAAACAGTCACCGGACGACAAGAGGACCCTGATTCATGTTTTTCAGTGTTTAAGTCCGGGCCAATTCTTGTCTGCCCGGTTAATATTGTTCATCTTGTCCTGAGCCCATTTTTGCTGAATACCCTTATTAAAATTAAGGTAGAGTTTACCATCAACGATTTCCCAGGCCTCGGGATCGATATCAGCCGTGGACCCACGGCTCACAGCGTAGGCTCAAAATCCCCCATATTGCGGGGCATATTTAACCGGGTTGTCCTGAAACAGTTTGAGATGTTCCTGGCTTGAGAAAAACCACATGGCGTTTTCCCACATATGGTGAAACTCTTTGTTCCCGGGTATGGGCCGGCCCTGTGTAAAATAGGCAACGGTATCATAGCCTTTGATGGCGACACCTTCCGAATTCACATTTATCGATGCCGCTTGTGATGAACATGCAGCAAGCAAAAAGAGACTGACCATAATAAAAGAGACCCCTTTGTTGATTGAGACCTTCATATTCTGCTCCCTCCTCCCTTTCTCCTTATTTTCTGTTTTTACCAACGGTTTGCTTGAACGGCGACGCACTTGTGAGGCGTCCGTTCCTAACAATGTTTAGCTGGTGTTTTGTTTCAAAAGTAGATCACATCCTCTGGTTCATAATTTTGTTGGATAAATTCTCTAAGTTTTTCACATGCACGGTTGAAGTCTGCTATTTGTTCATCGGGATCAACTAACATTGAGTTTTCCTCAATTAATTTGCGTAAGTTTCGCTTTTGATTCTTTCCACCCTCAAGAACTAGAGTGTTTTCATCTTTTCCAAAACGGTCGATTAAATCGTGGATTTCGGGGGAAAAAACATCTAATGCATCGTGGAGGGCTGAATGACTGAGCACGAGAGCCTCAACCTGATCTTTCCATTCATCAAGGCTCTCCTTGGTCTGTTCCTGAGAGTAATGAAGATACGCCTCTTGGCAATTTCTAAGAATGCTCAGTAAGGTTACTAAGAGGCGAGCTGTCTTGCGTTGAGGAGTTTGCAGCTCCAACCATTTCCCAATAGTAAGCTCGATCAGCTTTTCCCACATGTTTTATTTCTCCTTCTAGCAAACTATTAAGTGTACGTCACAAATGTTATGTTATAACACGTAATGAAGAATGTTTAATTCATGATATTTAAACATTCTAACGTATAACACGCTTATAAGAACATCTTATGTGACACATTCTGCAGATAATCCCTCAAGCATTATCCCTGACAGCTGTAAGCTTTCAGCCGGATGTAATGATTTATCTCAAAAAAACCCATAGGCTGCCGCCATTCAACTGAAGCCCTTTTCCCGGGATTATAATCAGATGTTTTTAAGAAAAACAAGGGAAAATAATTCTTAGGAATAGGTCATTTTTTATGTCCTGCCCGTTTGACAGCTGTGCAGATCGAGTTATACTTTTCACATAAACAGGTAATTCATGAAAAGATGAGGAGTCATACAAAATGAATTTAGAGAAAATGGACGATTTATATGTATGCATGAATTGCGGGGCCGTTGCCAAGGATATTGAGAACCTTTGCAACCCCGATACCTTTGAAGCACTTGAGGGATGTGAAATCCCTGAAAAGATCTTTACGGAAATTCCTGTGCATGGAGGATGCCGTGAGATGGTTTATGTCTGCACCCGGTGCGGCAGAGAATCCATGTCTGATGAGTATATCTGTGATGCGGAGAACCTATGATGAAAGGAATATTTAAGGGCCGCATCACCATGAATAAAGGAGACAAAAAATGAGTGTCGCCGATACCTTAATACATGTGGATGAGAATCTGGATGCCACGGATCGTGAAAAGATCGTTGAAAGCATCCGCAAAATCCCGGGGGTCATTTCTCCCAAGTTTAATCCCGGCAAAGAGCATATGCTCCTTGTTGCATTTGATCCGGAAGGGACAAAGTCCAAGGATCTGCTTGATAATGTGAAGAACCTCGGGTACCATGCTGAACTTGTGGGTCTATAATTAGATCCAACGTCCCTCACGGGACAGGTTTTGTCAATTCAGCTCCTTGAGAATGGGTTTGTGATAATTACACGAGCCTATCCTGCACAAGAACCTATAGGTATGCATTCAAACCTGTTCACGAGATCCCTTATTACATCGGGTCTCAAGAACTCTTGGGATAATCTCTTCTGCAAGTTTTTCTATCCTGTAATACATTGAAGGGCAACCCCAATTGACGACCCCTCATTCAATATCCGGGCTAGTGTCGTGTCAACCTTGTAGTGCCTTTTGGTGTCACCCCCCTCATCCTAACCTTCTCCCCAAAGGGGAGAAGGGATGTTTGAACTTCCTCTCCCCAAGGGGAGGATTGAGGTTCGCCCCGTTAGAAATCGTGTACGTAAAGCAGCCAGTGTATCCGACCGTTTAGAAGCATTAATGAGATTACTTCTAACGGGGTGAGAGGGGAAATGGGATACGTCATTTTACACGTGACATGACACTAGTGAGAAATGGGCTTAACAAGGAAAAATCCTTTATCCACAGATAAGGCGACTCATGATGAGTCGCCTTATGGTTTAGGGCAAAAAAGATAGGATCTGTTTTACATCCCTTTCCTAGAACAACAGGCCAATCTGTGCACCGATACGAAAATTGCTGAAGTCTGTATCAATATCATCGTACTCTTCAGTAATTTGATATTTGAGATGAGCTCCAAAAAAAATATTCTCTACTTTATAAATGACATCAACAAAGAACTGGGCGCCAAAGAGCCATTCATTATCGGATTCCGAAAACGCAGATACGGATATACCCGGGCCAGGGGGGTCAATGATTATTGTTTCATCAAAATCACCGTCTAAATAATTAAAGGAGAGTCCGCCGCCAAAGCCTATCGTAAGATTCTGTTCAGGCTCAATCACGTACTTGGCGTTAAACTCAACCGGGATATATTTGAAATCCCCATCTACGCTGTCTGTGAAGGTGGTCCCGGCAAAGCTATATATCAACGTTTCCGAACCATCCAAATCTGCGTAGCCGATTTCACCGCCGACGTAAAAGTTCGGATTTACATTCACATATCCTTCCACGCCGAAGTAAACATCCGTGTCTGCATCGATATCCTCCAGTAAGCTGTCGGTGAAGTTAATGTAATCCACCTTGAACTGCAGATGGCTCTGACCCAGAGGTGTCCCTGTCTGGGCATACGCCGAAGAGAACGTGAATACAGATACCAAACACACCATTCCAATCCGCCACCAATTCATACTTGTCCCCCTTTCGATGATAAAGCACGATGAAAATGTTAAAAAATATCAAACTATGAATCATAGTAAGCACGACTGCAAAATTATAAATCACCAATACCATCTTTGACAATAAATTAATCATGTTGAAATGCTCTATGGGAGCATTATCCCTGATCGCTGCCAGCATTCAGCCGGAATAAACAATTTTCCTTAAAAAAGCCCCTAGACTGCCGCCGTTCACCTCAAGTCCATTATCAGAGAGTATAATCGGATGTTTTAAAGAAAAACCGAAACCCTTAAGGGTCTGACCCTTAAGGGTCAGACCCTTATTGAAATCCTTAATGCCCTGCACCCGTCTTTTGACATTTTTTGTAATTCATGTATGATTACAAAAAACAGATGATGCATTGATTTTGCATGTAAGAGTCAAGTTCTTGCTTTATTCTTCAGCTCCCAAGTCCTGAGGGGGATCGGGATGGATGCAGTCAACAACAATCAGGAAACACTGCTCAAGATCATCCGGACTCTTTCAGAGGAACTGCACCCGACGAGAAAAACTCCCACCTCCGTCTCTCTGGACAGCTCCCTGGAAAAGGACCTGGGCTTTGACAGCCTGGCGCGGGTGGAACTCCTTTCCCGTATCGACCGTACATTCGAGGTGACCCTTTCCGAACAGGTCCTTGCAACAGCCGAAAGCCCCCGTGATCTGCTCCATGCCCTCTCCTCTGCAGGCAGAACTGTTGAGCCTGCTCTGACTCCTGAAGTCCGGCACAAAACACTGGATGAGGTTGCAGAGAAACCGGACCAGGCCGGGACTCTGGTGGAAGTTCTGGAATGGCATGTCCGATCCCATCCGGACCGTTCCCATATCTTCCTTTATGGAGCGGAGGAGAAGGAGGAAGAGATCACCTATCATGAGCTGCTGAAAGGCGCCGAGGCGGTTGCCTCAGGACTGATTGAACAGGATCTTGAGCCGGGCCGTGCCGTGGCGATCATGCTGCCCACTAGCCGGGACTATTTTTCCAGCTTCTTCGGCATTCTTCTGGCAGGTGGTGTGCCTGTACCGCTCTATCCGCCTTTTCGCAAATCACAGATCGAGGACCACCTGAAACGGCATGCGTCCATTCTGAAAAACGCCCTGGCATCTTTCCTCATTACCCTGCCCGAGGCCCAGGCCATCGCCCGTCTCCTGAAATCCCAGGTCGAGTCCCTGCAGCGGGTGGTCACAGTGAAAGAATTATCCGCACCCCTCCGGGAGATCTCCAGACCGGCGGTTCAGGCGGAGGACATCGCATTCCTTCAATACACCTCCGGCAGTACAGGCATTCCCAAAGGAGTGATGCTGACCCATGCCAATCTCCTTGCCAACATCCGGGCCATGGGAGAGGCCGTGCAGGCGGACTCAACCGATGTCTTTGTGAGCTGGCTTCCTCTCTATCATGATATGGGCCTGATCGGAGCCTGGCTGGGAAGCCTTTATTATGCCATACAGTTCGTTGTCATGTCTCCCCTGACCTTTCTGACCCGGCCGAACCGCTGGCTCTGGGCCATTCACAGACACCGCGGAACCATATCAGGGGGGCTGAACTTTGCCTATGAACTCTGTCTCCGGCAGAAGAGCGATCAAACTCTTGAGGGCCTGGATCTCAGCTCCTGGCGTATGGCCTTTAACGGCGCCGAACCGGTGAGTCCTGAAACCATACAGCGTTTCCAGAAGCGTTATGCAAAGTACGGATTCAAGCCCGGTGCCATGGCGCCGGTCTATGGTCTGGCCGAATCCTCTGTGGGGCTGGCCTTCCCTCCCCCTGACCGGGGGGCTATTATCGACAGGATAGAACGTGAACCTTTTATGCGTTCCGGCCGTGCCGTTCCAACGGAAGAAGACGACCCCCATGCCCTCCGCTTTGCTGCCTGCGGACAGCCGATCACCGATCATGAGATCCGCATTGTGGATGCAGCGGGACGGGAAGCGGGCGAACGCGAGGAAGGGCGCCTGCAGTTTAAGGGCCCTTCGGCAACCCAGGGTTATTTCCGCAACCCCGAAGAGACACGACACCTCTTTGACGGTGAATGGCTTGATTCAGGGGACCGGGCGTACATGGTCGGGGCCGATATCTATCTGACCGGACGATCCAAGGATATTATTATCCGCGCGGGACGGAACATCTATCCCCATGAACTGGAAGAAGCCATAGGGAACATAGAGGGGGTGCGCAAAGGGTGTGTGGCCGTCTTCGGCAGTACCGATCCGGTCTCGGGCACTGAAAAGGTGGTGATCCTTGCAGAGACCCGAAAGAGCGATCAGGATCAACTCGACAAACTGGAGAATGAGATCAATACGGCAGCCGTGGACCTCTTGGGATCGCCGCCGGACGATATCGTTCTGGCACCTCCCCATACGGTACTGAAAACGTCCAGCGGAAAGATTCGAAGGACGTCCTGCCGGGAAATCTATGAAGGCGGTGCAATAGGAGAACGGCAGAAAGCTGTATGGCAGCAGTTCGCCCGGCTATTATGGGCAGGGATCCGGCCCGAGTTTCGCCGCCTCAGCCGTGTGTTCTTCGATCTTCTCTTTGCCGGATACGCCTGGGGTCTCTTTCTGACTCTGGCGGTCATCACCTGGACGCTGGTGGCGGTGACGCCAAAGTTCTCCTGGCGCTATACCATTATCCGGAAAGCATCCCGGCTCCTCATACGTCTCACCGGCACCCCATTTTCTGTGGTGGGTCTGGAAAACCTGAAGAGTGCCGGACACTGCATACTGGTTTCAAACCATGCAAGCTACATAGACAGCTTTATTATGGTCGCGGCACTGCCTTACAATTTCATTTACGTGGCCAAGCGGGAGCTAACAGGCCAATTTATCAGCCGGGTCTTTCTGGAGAGGATCCATACAGCGTTCGTGGAGCGCTTTGACAAACAGCGCGGCATGGAAGATGCCCGGCAAACATCGCAGGCCGTACATGAAGGAAAGTCTCTGGTCTTTTTTTCGGAAGGAACATTCCGACGTATGCCCGGTTTGAGGCCTTTTTACATGGGCGCCTTTATCGCCGCAGCAGAGACGTCTGTTCCGGTCATCCCTGTGGTGATCCGGGGCACCCGGTCCATACTTCGAGCCGGCCACTTATACCCAAGGCGCGGATCGGTGAGTGTGACGGTCTGCGCCCCCATCTACCCCCAGGGCACAGACTGGGCCTCGGCCATTCAGCTCAGGGATGCCACCCGTGCAGAGATACTGAAGCACTACGGTGAACCGGACCTGGCATGATTTAATTAGGGATTTAATTAGGGACACCCCCCTATTTTTTTATTTGGATCTAATTGGATAAAGAAATATAAAAAAATAGGGGGGTGTCCCTAATTAAATCCCTTCCTCATAGATCAGATCAATCACCGTGACTTCCGGGGGGGCCAGAAAACGGACCGGAGGTCCCCAGGTCCCGGTGCCCCGGCTCACATAGATTGAAGAACCGGATGCAAGGGAGTTATGCCCGGCTCTTACCGGATAGAAGATATAGGTAAGAAGGTTAAAGGGGAAGATCTGCCCTTTGTGCACATGTCCTGAAAGCTGCAGATCGAAGAGACCCGCGGCATCCCGATCTATGAGGGGTCTGTGTTTTAGAAGGATTCTAAAACCCTCGCCACCAGGGTTGGATAATAGTTCCTTTTCCGTGATATTTTTGCTGAGTCCGTACCTTTTCCCTGTGGGATCATCCACACCGGCAATATGGATTCCGATGGGAAGAGTCTGAACCTTTCCTCTCAAGACAGTAAACCCGGCTCTTTTCGTAAAGTCCAGGGGCTGAGAAAGTCCGGCATAATATTCGTGATTCCCCGTGACTGCAAACTTGCCGTATCTCGGCCGGATCTCCTGCAGGAATTCTGCCAATCCCTGAAGATTGTTAATCTGTCCGTCCACCAGGTCGCCGGTAGAAACTAAAATGTCAGGCATTGCTTCCTTAATTTTGCTGACGATCCTCTTTAACCTCTCTTCCCGGACAATCAAACCGACGTGAACATCGGAGATCTGTACGATCCTGATCCGCTCCACTCTTTCAGGGATCTTTGAGGATTTGATCAGGATCTTTTCCGTGCGGATATCCCTGGCTTCAAAATAACCGTAAAAATTGATGAGGATGGACAGCACCAGAGAAATGGTGAATAAGGCCCTTGCCGATATCATGATGGAGGCAATATCCCGTTGCATCACAAAACCGGCTGTAAGAACAAACAGACGATAAATATCCAGAACCAGTGAGACCGAGAAGAAGACAAAGAGGATCCCCATCCAGAAGTAGCCGATATAGGCAATAAGCTTGGGCAGGGATTCGAGTCCGGCCCGCTCGGAGAGACGGACAAGGATCGGTGACAGGACCATGGCAATCATGAAAAGAGCGAGTGCAAGCCCGCCCTTCCAGCCGAAATCGAGGGCCGCCCTGGCCTTCCAGAAGACATAGGCATGAGCACCCCCATAGATACCGAAGTATGTAAGGAGAAAAATGACCATGAAAACCTCTTGTACTATTGTGTTTCTAACCTCAGAAAAGGATTATAACATAAAGAGGACGGTTCTATTTAATTTTCTGTATCGTTAAATAGAACCGTCCCCTTTATGCTTGCTCGTCCCCTTTATGCTTGCTTAGGCCACTGCATCACCCTATCTTATTAACAGGATGCCTGGACATTTCCTCTCACCTGCGGAACATCTTTCCCAGTAAGCCGAATCCATGTTTGGCAAGGTCGCTCAGGTCCACGTCTCCATCCCCATCGGTGTCGAGAAGCTGAGAGATCAGTCCTGTGGCATGAGGTTCTCTGTGCTCCACTTCAGTGGACTCCTGATTGAGCATATTGACCAGCCCGTTGGCATCCATGTTGCCTCTCTGCTGAGCCTTTCCCAGAGTACCCATCACGATCGGCGCCAGCATTTTGAGCATCTTCCCCACGGATCCTGCATCAAGACCGCTTGTTTTGCTCAACCCTTTTTCTACGGCCGGCCGCCGGGCCCCCAGTACATGGCGGAGAATCCCATCCCCAGGTCCGGACTCGGCTTTACTCAGGTAACCTCCGACATTGTCCAGTATACTTCCATCATGATCCCGCGAGACAGCGTCCAGAAGATCCTGCGCACCATTTCCCCGGGAAGCGTTCCTGGTGAGGGCGCCAAGGAGCATTGGCAGTGCAGCACTCATGGCATTTTCCGTGGCCCCCTCGTCAGCCCCAATCTCCCGGCTGATCTGACCGAGCGTATCGCCTCCCAGAGCCTGACCCAATATATCCGACAATACTGACATGCTACACCTCCTTAACTCATGTAAGTTTAAATTGGATCATAACGCAAAACCGGAGAAACGCAACCGGACCGGAAGTATTTCTGCAATGTCATTATTTTTGCCGCGCTTTATTGGCATTTCAAATTAAGCTCCTCAGGCTGAAGGCTTAAGACGGAATACAGGCTGAAAACGGAAGACAGGCTGAAGACTTAAGGCTGTAGACTTTATCCCCAATCTTCAGTCTTCAGTCTTCCGTCTTCAGCCTTCGACCTTCAGCCTTCGACCTTCAGCCTTCGACCTTCAGCCTTCAGCCTTCAGCCTTTCCAATTTACCCTTGCTTCATATTTCTTATTCTGCTATAAAATTCACACCCCTAGATATCACACCACTAGAATTACCTCTCAGCTATCAGTTATCGGCGGTCAGCAAACAAGGCCCGTGAGAGATTAACGGGAACAGAGCATGCAATATCCGTATTAAGAATGAGGGAGGCATCATGAGCCTGGAGCTTTGCCCATCCTGCAGAGAGGTCCGCAACATGAGCGTCTCCATTTCTGAAAGAGTTGTGACTGGATCAGATGGAAAGAAGAAAATGATCCGGACTATGTCGTTTCGCTGTGAAGTGTGTCATTCTTTTACACATAGTGAAGATTATTTAGGTATGGTTGAAGAATCTTAAAAGGACTTCAGCCTTCAGTCTTCAGCCTTCAGTCTTTTGTCCCTTCTTTACATTGACACATGGGCAATGAAATGATAATATTGACCTATATTATAGTCAACCATAATAAAGGTCATAATTATGAAAACACTGTCCGTCTCGGAAGCCAAGATGAAATTGAGCGCTCTCGTTGATGCCGTGAAGGCCACAGAGGAGGAGGTCGTGATCACCAAAAACGGCCGTCCCGTGGCGGTGCTGGTGAGTCCGGAGGAGTTTGTGAGCTGGCGCGAAACCATCGCCGTCATGTCCGATCAGGCTCTAATGGAGGAGATCAGGAAAGGCCTGATGAGGATGAAAAAGAAAAAGGCAAAGCTTTATACGCTGGAGGAACTGTTTAAATAAGTCATGAGAAGGCTGAAGGTAGAAGGCTGGAGGCTGAAGACTGAAGGCTGTGTTCAAACTTATTGATCAGAAAGACATTTCTTATTTCACCTCAAAGAATAACTGTCAATGAAGCCCAAAGCATACAAGCTGAGAGTACCTGAAGAGGTCGTCGAGCTCATTCGAGGCATGCATCCAGAGCTGAAGAAGAAGGTGCGCACAGCCCTGACATCCATGCTGGGAGATCCTTATGAAGGCAAAGTGCTCAAGGACGAACTGGAGGGCCTGAGAAGTTTTCGTGTCAGACGAATCAGAATTATTTACAGAATTGCCAAAAGGAATCAGATAGAGATTCTGGCCATTGGCCCTCGAAAAAGTATATATGAAGAGACGTACAGGATTATAAGCAGGGAAGAAAGACCTTTAGGTAGATAGGCTGAAGGCGAAAGGCAGGCTTAAGACTGAAGGCTTAAGGCTGAAGGGAAAGACAGGCTGAAGACTGAAGGGGGAATTCAGGCTGAAGGCTGAAGGTATAAGGGGAAATCGTGCGGGATCACACAAAACTTCGGGCATTTGAGTTGGCTGATGAAGTAACAATATTGATTTATCGGTTGACCGCAGGATTTCCAAAAGAAGAGATGTATGGACTGGTATCTCAAATGCGGAGGGCAGGGGTTTCTGTCCCTTCTAACATCGTGGAGGGTTGTGCCCGTGACAGCCAGGTTGATTATCTTCGGTTTCTCCATATGGCCTTCGGATCACTAAAAGAATTGCATTATCAGATGAGTCTGTCGAAACGCCTTGGGTTTTTGCACAACCAGGATTCATCCCGGATTGAATCAAAGATCGTCGAGTCAGAGAAGGTCTTGAATGGCTTAATTCGAGCGTTGAGAGAGGAGGGAAAGACAGGCTGAAGGTGGAAGACTAGGTTCAGGTGTATAGACTGAAGGTAGAAGGCTGAAGTTTTCAAACTACCTTCCCCCTTCGGTTTTCAGCCTTAAGTCTTCCTACCTGCTTAATTCAGCCTTCAGTCTTCAGTCTGTAGTTCTCCGCCTTCAGCCTTCTACCTTCAGTCTGAATTTAACCCATTCACCATCACCACGACATGGCCGTTTAAAGGCTGGGCGCTGGTGATCTGCGGGCACTCCTCCCGGAAGATTCTCCAGACCCTGCTCCCGCGCTCATGTGCCGCAAACCCGGCAAGCATGACCTGGTCGTCTCCCCGGACCTTCTGTTCAGTCAGGACCGAAATAAGCGCCTTGTCCGACTTCTGTGTGGGATCAAGCAGGGCTTCTGCAAGGATCCGTTCTGTTTCAAGTCGCGTGCCGCTGTTCTTTTTCATCAGAAGACTCGCTGCTTCATCTGCATAGGTAAAGGTTCCTCTTTTGATTTTCAGCTTAAGAGCATCTGCATTCCCGATGCAAAGCACGGCATAGAACGTTCTGTAATAGGCGCCCCCATCCTCGGGGGCCTCTTTCAGTCTCTGGACCAGGCCCGGCAATTGCTCTTCCACAGACCGGACCGCCTGCTTTGCCAGAAGATTGAGTTCCTGATCGTCGGGAAAGTCCCGCGCCGTCTCGCTGATGATCCAGGCCGACCTGGCTGCAGTCCAGCCCCCTGAGCCCTTAAGAATCTCTTGGGTCCATGGGCTTGCCCATGCGGCCTGAAGCCCGGTGAGGGCCTCCATGTCCACCCTGCCCCGGCCCGAGCCTGCAAGGAGCTGCCATGAGTTCCTCTCCAATGAATACATCACCCGGCTTTGCTCCGCCGTGTCCCGACTTTTATCACGCACCTTGGAACGGGCGGCCCAGCGCAGGGAGGTCTGCTTTTGAAGATTGGTCAGAAAACGGCGGTCTTTACCCCAAAACCCCGACCCCAGACCCCCGTTCCCATCACTCCCGATCTCTTTGAGAGCTTCCAATAATTCCGAAACCCGTGCGTGAGTCTTCGCATTCCCGTAGATCAGGAGCTCTGCCGGGTCCATGAGCACCGCCGAGCCGGAATAAAACCCTGAATCCCGGGTCTGTGCGATCACCATCCGGACTGCCCGAATAAGATCCTTGAGCGATCCTGCCAATTCCTTGTCCTTATCTTTTCCAGTCCCCTCTTTCTCAAGAGGACTCACCAAGTCACCCATCACATAGACCCAAGGGACATTGCCTTCCATTCGCCGCGCGGTCCCCACGGTAATTCTCTTCTTCCCTTTCACAGACCACGTCAGATGATTAGGTGTCAAGAGCCAATCCAGGGCCTGGGCAATCGTGGCCCCCCGAAGGTCCAGGTAGATGACCTTGAGTTCCGAGCGGTTCAGCATCTCGGAGGCATCGGCGAGACTCCCGGGAAGGATCTCAACTTTCATTCCCGCGGCCTTGGCCACATTCTCTATGGCCTGCTCCATGGATTGATTGCGGATCACAAGGTCGAGCTTGTTCGCCAGAGCCGGATTCTCTTTGATGCGTTGGTCTGTTATCTTCCCGGCCAGGGTGACAAGGGCATCAAAAGCTGCGGCCTCGGTGCCGTCATCTTCATAGGGGTTGGCAAAGAGGAAGGCCTTCTCAAGGAGCAGGGCATGCTGGAACCGGAGAAGAGCTTTTTCCAGTTCACCTTTTTCCTGAAGCTCCTGTGCCTGGGACAAGGCCTTCTTGGCCTCTTCATGTCGATTGCCGGCCCAGTTCTGAAAGAGCGACGCAGTCCACTGCCCTGCTTCACCGGAGACGAATCTGCCGTCTTCAAAGTTCCGCTCCTTCATATCCGGGACCTCTTCAGAGACCGCAGCGGAAAAAGCATGGTTTTGAGTTAACACGGGCTTACTTCTTTTGACCTCAAGCCCGACCGACCTCTTCATCAATGACCTGTCCTTTTTGGCCTTGATCCGGTACCGGCCACCAGACCGTCCTGGAGGTGCCGACGGACGTATCGCGTTAGGCGTGAAGACTTCCTGTTCTCTTATTGATTCAAATTTCGCCGCACCTACGAGAGAGCCGACACTGTCCATGCTGTAGGCATCGTAATCTTCCCCTTCTCCCCAGGGCCCGAAGATCCCTTCAAAGCTCACACCGTCAGGCAGGGGCACGGGCACGACCATGCGCCGGGGCGGACGTACCGGCCCGGTCATGTCGGCCGCGTCACGCTCGTCCACGGCCACAAAGCTGGTGTACTGGCTCATGAGACTGTACTCAAGAGCGATCTCCGTAATGGCCTCCACCACTTCCGGGGAATCGCCGTAATACATCTGAGCGGAGAGGTCCTCGATCTTGTTCCGCGCCCAGACCTTGGAAAGGACTACGTGGTCGGGCTGTGCATCAGGCAGACTCACATCGAGGCTGTAGGAGACGGGCCTCCCCTCGGCCACGCCGGAGAGTTCAATGGCCTCGGTCCCGCCATCTTTGTAGCGGCCCATGAGAATCACGGGACGGCCGGCCCAGAGCTCCGGGACCTTTCGGGGATAGGTTTCATAGACGGAAAGCCCCTTCCAGTCGATCTCGATTTTTGCGAACTGGGCGCGGTGGATCCGTTCCACGATCTCACCGATCA
>CAJICE010000091.1_pt1 | contig 37524 bp, 45 predicted proteins | sample 9199531 | NCBI WGS metagenome assembly CAJICE01 (sample SAMEA7708327, study PRJEB35096) | sediment metagenome | biome: marine neritic benthic zone biome [ENVO:01000025]; feature: sediment [ENVO:00002007]; material: shallow marine sediment [ENVO:03000034] sea grass bed [ENVO_01000059] ... | reverse complement strand
TCTATACCGTCCGGCAATAGGAGGCAATCCGTTCCACCACGTATTCCTGCATCTCTTTGGTCAATTCCGGATAGACGGGCAGGGCCAGGGTTTCTTTTGCTGACCGTTCCGACTCCGGGAACTCTCCCGTCTTATGGCCCAGGAAAGCAAAACACTCCTGCAGGTGAAGGGGGATCGGATAATAGACCTCGGTCCCAATCTCCTGTTCCGCAAGGTACTTCCTCAACCCGTCCCGGTCGCGGACACGAATGACATATTGATTGTAAACATGGCCATGGCCGGATTCCCCGGCGTATACCTCCCGGGGCGGAATCACTGTTTGGTCCGCAGTCAGCTTCGCTTGCTGCAGCAGCCGGTTGTACCGCCCTGCATTCTCCCTTCGCTGCGCATGCCAGGTGTCAAGATGTTTCAGTTTTACCGAGAGGACCAGGGCCTGAAGGGCATCCAGGCGGCTGTTGATCCCGATGCTCTTGTGCACATATTTTGGATTCATCCCATGGGAGCGAAGGTCACGAATCCTGTCTCCCAGATCCCGGCGGCGGGTCACCACCATTCCTCCATCTCCGAAACCGCCCAGGTTCTTGGACGGGAAGAAGGAAAGGCATCCCGTATCCCCCAGTGCCCCCGCGCGTCGCCCCTTGTATTCCGCCCCGATGGCCTGGGCGGCATCCTCCACGACAAGAAGATCGTGTTTTTCAGCCACGCTGTGAATGGAATCCATCTCTGCAGCCTGGCCGTAGAGATGGACGGGAAGAATGGCCCGCGTTCTTGGGGTAATTTTTTCTTCAATGCCTGCGGTATCGATATTGAAAGAGTCCGGTTCGATGTCCACAAAGACCGGTACGGCGCCAAGCCGCGTAATCGCGCTCACCGTGGCAAAGAAGGTATAAGGTGTGGTGATCACTTCATCACCGGCACCGATATGAGCGGCCATTAGAGAAAGGAGCAGGGCGTCCGATCCCGAAGCAACACCAATGGCATCATCGACCCCGCAATAGGAGGCAAGTTCAGCCTCCAATTTCTCGACCGGAGCACCGAGAATGAACATCTGGGAATCAAAGAGGCGCTCCACCTCCGGAAGAAGTTCCGCCTTGAGTATTTGATATTGGGCTTTCAAATCCAGAAGGGGAACTTTCATGACAATCCCTGGTTAAAACGGAGAAAGGGTGTTCCACATCCAGAGTATAGAGATCGAGTATAGACAAAAATCTCGTAAATTCTTGTGGAAATCCCCTGTTTATTATTCAGTAAATATATAATGAGGCCTTGAATTCTGGTTATTTTCTCTGCCGGCAACAGTCTGAACGATCTAATTAAATAACCATTTTTTATATCATATAAGACAGGAGAAATCTATCAAAAAACTTTCTCCCAAGAACGGGGGCATACGCAACAAATAGTGTTTAAGTTCTTGTTTTTTATAGATTTACGTTAGGATGTCCATCGCGTGAAATCATGTTTCAGGAATCCTCTTCCGTGAGAGACTTTGACGGGTTTTCTGCGGGAATTCAACTCTTCAGATTTGCTGCGAAATGTTTATTCCATTTCAAGGCCTGTCGCAAATCAAGACGGCTTCCCTTGTTTACCGCATCACTGCTCCGGTGGAAGCGGATGTGACATTTCTTGAGTAACGGGCAAGCCAGCCGGTCTTGATTTTGGGCGCAGGGGGTTTCCAGAGAGAGAGACGTTTCTTTATTTCTGCATCTGAAAGGTCAAGGTGGAGCTTTCTCCTGGAGATGTCAATCGTGATTTTGTCTCCGTCCCGAACGATGGCGATGGGCCCTCCTTCCATGGCCTCGGGCGAGACATGGCCGATGCAGGGACCCCGGGTCCCTCCGGAGAACCTGCCGTCCGTGATGAGGGCGATCTTTTCAGACATGCCCAGACCGATGACCGTGGCCGTGGGGGCCAGCATCTCCCGCATGCCCGGCCCGCCTCGAGGACCTTCATAGCGGATCACGATCACCGATCCGGCCTTGATCTCTTTCTTGAGCAGGGCCTTCATGGCCGACTCTTCAGACTCGAAGACACGGGCCTTTCCGGTAAAGGTCTTCATCTTGTCCGAAACCGCCGTCTGCTTGACCACAGATCCGTCCGGGGCGAGGTTCCCTTTGAGCACGGCGATGCCGCCCTCTTTATGGTAGGCCCGGCTCAATGGCCGGATCACCTCGTCCCCCACCACTTCGGCCTGTTTGGCAATCTGTGTAATTTTTTCGCCCGTAACGGTCATGGAAGGCTTGATCATTTTGGACAGCCTGTGCAGTAAGGCCGGGATCCCGCCGGCGTATTCCACATCCTCCATGAAATGGTCTCCCGCCGGTTCCAGATTGGTCAAGTGCGGGGTCTTGCTGCTGATCTGGTCAAAGAGCTCCAGAGGGAGGTCCACTCCTGCATCGTGGGCGATGGCCGGGATATGGAGCACCGTGTTGGTGGACCCGCCGAGGGCCATGTCCACACGGATCGCATTCTCAAAGGCGTTCTTTGTCATGATATCCCTGGGACAGATATTCTCCCGTACGAGATCAACGATCCGGACACCGCTGTCAAAGGCGATACGCCTTTTCTTTGACGAGACGGCCAGACCGGTTGCACAGCCAACGAGGGACATCCCCAGGGTCTCGGTCACGCAGGCCATGGTGTTGGCCGTATAGAGTCCCTGACAGGATCCGGGCCCCGGGCAGGATTCCATCTCTAGGCAGGATTGCTCTTTCTTTGCGACCTTTTTATTACGTACCTTACCGATGGTTTCGTAGGCGTCCCGCACAAAGGACCGCCTTTTCAATTTGTAGTTTCCGGTCATCATGGGGCCGGCAGTCACCACGATGGAGGGGATATTCAGACGCCCCGCGGCCATGAGCATGCCGGGTGTGATCTTGTCGCAGTTGGTGAGCAGGACCAGACCGTCCAGGGAATGGGCCAGGGCTACGGACTCGATCATATCGGCAATCAGTTCTCTTGACGGGAGGGAATAGTGCATGCCCCGGTGTCCCATGGCAATGCCGTCGCAGATCCCCGGAACGCCGAAAAAGAATGCATGCCCGCCGCCGGTATGGACCCCTTTCTCGATGAACCGCTCCAGGTCGCGCATCCCGATATGTCCGGCAATCAGGTCCGTAAAACTGGTGGCCACACCGATAAAGGGCCGATCCATCTCCGATGGTGTTACCCCGGTCGCATAGAGGAGGGCCCGGTGGGGAATCCGCTCCACCCCTTTCTTGATCTTATCGCTTCGCATCATCATCCCTCTCAAAGATAGGTTGCATAAAAAACCTCAGCATCTTAACGTTTCTGCCCGGCAGGGTCAAGCCATAATTCCGCAGTGCCTCTTAAGGGTCAGACCCTTAAGGATAGTTTTTAAGGGTCTGACCCTTAAGAGGCGGGACGGATCCTTGCGATTGCCTTACCGATTTGGACTCGATCCTCTTTCTGAACCGTGAGGTTGACCTGGTCCTTTTCAAAGAGGAGAATGACCGTGGATCCCAGTTCAAAACAGCCGACCTCCTGACCTCTCTTGAGATTTATTTCAGGCCTGTATTCTCTTTGAAACGGCCCCTTTCGGAAGAATTGATTCCGGACCTCATCGAAAAAGATCCGGATCTTTCCCACATTCGTGGCCCCGACCATGACCATGGCAACCTTCCCCAGGGCCGTATTCAGGTAAAGGATCAGGCGCTCATTCAACACAAAGAGGTTTTGGATCCGGGAAACAGAATATGCGTTCACCGGAAAAAGATGGCCTGGAGTATACTGAAGGGATTCAATGGCCCCGTCCAAAGGGATATGGATACGATGGCAGTCAGAGGGGGAAAGATAAAGGGTGCAAAAGGATCCTTCAAGAAAATCGGTGGCCCGGGCAGGGTCCCCAAGGAGGTCCCTGAGTGTATAACGCCAGTCCTTGGCTTGCAGCAACGCTCCGCTGGTAATCCGTCCGAATGCCATGACCCGGCCATCTACCGGTGAGAGCAGGGCCCCGGGGTCTGGATCGTGTGGCCGGACAGAGGGTTTCAGCGGACGGATAAAAAATTCATTCAAGGTATGATACCTGGAGGGAGGGTGTTCCGACTCGGGAAGGTTCACATGAAAGACCGCTGCATAGAGGCGAATCAGGAGAACATTAAAGGGGAACGGGAGAGGGATGCGGGCCAGTACTCCGGTGATGCGGGAAACAAGGGACTTCGGCACGATGCGCAGAAGATAAAGGAGCAGTTGGTCCAGATTGTTAACCGGATGGAACATCGGCTCTGTTCTTTTGGAATTCTTCAGGATTTATCTTCTTCTGCCCCGGAGGACTTCTTCTTGGGTTTGAGTCCTTTCCCTTTATCCATCACCTTCTTGAGCAGACCGCTCTTCTTCGAAGTTTCTTTGGTCTCAATCTCTTTCACTTCCTTCAGTGCTCTGTCAACGTATTCAATCATGGCCATGACGGTGCCGTCACCGTGACGTTTACGGGTCCGGAGGATTCGGGTATATCCACCGTTCCTCTCCTGAAATCGGGGCGCCAGGACATCAAAGAGCTTTTTGACCAGATCACGATCACGGAGGATATCAAAGGCCTGCCTTCTGGCGGCAAGGGTCCCTTTCTTGCCGATGGTGACCAACTTCTCTGCAAAGGGGCGCAATTCCTTGGCCTTGGGAAGAGTGGTCTCAATGGCTTCGTACCGGACCAGAGAGCTGACAAGATTCTTCATCAGAGCCGACCTGTGGCTGGACGTACGGCCCAGAGGCCTTCCTGAAATATTGTGTCGCATGTAACTGTCCTTTCAGATTCAGGAACCTTCAGTCCCTTTCATCTCTTCTTCTTTCACAGGTTCGGGCTTCAAGACCTCCTGATCGATCTTCATTCCGAGTCCGAGTCCCATCTCAGTCAAAAGTTCCTTGATCTCATTCAGAGATTTTCGCCCGAAGTTCTTGGTTCTCAGCATTTCAGAATCGGTCTTTTGAACCAGTTCACCAATGGATTTAATCTCTGCTTTTTTCAGGCAGTTGTAGGAACGAACCGAAAGCTCAAGCTCTTCCACACTCTTCTGCAGGCACTTACGGAGAGTTTCGTCTTTTTCGTCAACCACCGGCTCTTCTTCTTCGACCTCTTCCTCGAAGTTGATGAATATGGACATATAGTCCTTCAGGATTTTGGCTGCATAGGCGATGGCGTCATCAGGCTTGATCGCTCCGTTGGTCCAGACATCGAGAATCAGCTTGTCATAGTCTGTGGCATGGCCGACACGGGCAGGCTCCACACTGAAGTTGACTTTTCGGATCGGGCTGAATACGGCATCCACAGGTACAACACCGATTGCTTTACTTCGATCCAGATCTTCTGATGCGGGAACATACCCTCGTCCCAATCGGACATCCATCTCCATATCCAGTTCCGCATCCTTCTCGAGGGTAGCGATATGGTGTTCCGGATTGATGACCTCCAGATCCGCATCGGTTTCGATATCTCCGGCCACGACAGTCTTTTTCCCTTTCACTTTAAGGCGTATTGTCTTGGGTTTATCCGTGTGCATCCGAAAATTGATCCCCTTCAGATTCAGGATGATCTCGGAGCTGTCTTCCAATACGGCGGGGATAGTGGAATATTCGTGCAAAACCCCTTCGATCTTCACGGACGTGATGGCCGCTCCTTCAATAGAAGAGAGGAGGATTCTCCGCAAGGAATTCCCGATGGTCGTCCCAAAACCTCGCTCAAAAGGCTGGGCATAAAACTTCCCATAGGTTCCGGTCATTGTTTCGGGTTCAAAATTTAATCGTTTGGGTCGTTGAAACCCTTTTAGTAACATGGCCATTATGAAAACCTCCCGTACATTGAGAGTGTTAGAAACCGAAGATGTTTACTTGGAATAGAGCTCTATGATCAACTGTTCCCGGACGGGTAGAGCAATCTCTTCCCGGGTGGGAAGGGCCTTCACCACCCCTTTCATATCCTTTTTGTCCACCTCCATCCAGGGCGGCACACCTCTTCGATCCACTGCAGAAAAACAGGATTTAATGCGTTCAACCTTTGCACTCTTGGGCCGAATCGTGATCGTATCACCCGGCTGTACCAGATAGGAAGGGATGTTGACCTTCCTGCCGTTCACCTGGAAATGTCCATGACGGATAAAATGTCTGGACTCCGCCCTGGAATCGGCGAAACAGAGACGGAAGACAACATTATCCAGACGGGATTCCAGAGTCCGCAGCAGATTTTCGCCTGTCACACCCTTTGCGCGATCCGCCCGGTGAAAATAGGACCGAAACTGCTTCTCCAGAACACCGTAGATCCGGCGCACCTTCTGTTTCTCCCTCAACTGTAAACCATAATCCGAAATCTTCCTTGAGCGCTGTCCATGCTGTCCGGGAGCATAGGTACGGCGTTCCACGCTGCATTTCTCTTTAAAACAGCGCTCGCCTTTGAGGAAAAGCTTCTCCCCTTCCCTCCTGCAGAGCCGACAGACTGACCCTCTGTATCTTGCCAAGTAGCACCTCCTGAAATTAACGGCCTCTGGATCTTATACTGTGCCGTCGATCTTGTGACTTGTTGCTGGATCAATAATATATATATTCAAAGATCAACATCATTTTGATCTTATGTTTTTCCTGTATCCTGTCTTCTGACTTCTGCCCCCTGCTCTTAAACCCTTCGTCTTTTCGGTGGACGGCACCCATTATGAGGGATCGGCGTCACATCCTTGATCATGGTGATGTCCAGCCCCGCTGCCTGAAGGGAACGGATTGCCGATTCCCGGCCGATCCCAGGCCCCTTCACCAGGACCTCCACTTTTCGCACGCCATGCTCCATGGCCTTTTTGGCCGCACTCTCAGCCGCTAGCTGGGCGGCAAAGGGCGTGCTCTTCCGACTTCCCCTGAATCCCTGGCCTCCGGCCGTGGCCCAGGCAATCACATTCCCGCTCATATCCGAGATGGTGATAATGGTATTGTTAAATGTCGCCTTAATATGGGCCACTGCATTCTGAATATTCTTTTTCTCTTTTTTCTTCCGGACCGTTTTCTTTTTTGGTTCTGCCATAACTCCTCCAGACACGGATCTTTGGCCGCATCATTTCCATCCCAGCGCGAACGTGACCCCACGCAGGTTTATTTCTTCGCCTTTGACGCCTTTTTCCCCTTAATCGCAACCCCGCGCCGAGGCCCTTTTCGCGTCCGGGCATTGGTATGCGTCCGCTGCCCCCGGGCCGGCAACCCTCTCCGGTGTCTCAGCCCTCGGTAAACGCCAAGGTCCATCAGACGTTTGATGCTCATTGAGACTTCCCTGCGTAGATCTCCTTCTACACTATGCTCTGCAAGGATCACATCCCGAATCTTTCCAATCTGTTCACTGGTCAGATCCTTCACTCGTGTGTCGTTTTCCACACCTGTTTTCTTCAGGATCTCCCTGGATGCGGATCTCCCGACCCCATAGATATAGGTCAGTGCTATCTCAACATGTTTGTTATTGGGGACGTCTACACCTGCTATTCTTGCCAACGGTTTACTCCTTATATACCAGAGTTAATAGGAATCTTATCCCTGTCTCTGTTTATGCCTCGGGTTAACACAGATGACACGGACCACACCTTTCCTCTTTATAACTTTACATTTTTCACACATCTTTTTGACCGATGCCCTGACTTTCATGACCGCGTCCCTTCTGATTCAACTATTTATGACGGTATGTGATCCTGCCCCGAGTCAGGTCATAAGGCGATAGCTCGACCTTGACCTTGTCACCTGGCAGGATCTTGATATAATGCAGCCGCATCTTCCCTGAGATATGGGCCAGTATCTTGTGTCCATTCTCCAATTCCACACGAAACATCGCATTGGGAAGGGGCTCCAAAACCGTCCCTTCAACCTCTATGGCTTCCTGTTTTGCCATAACCCCTCTTCTGTCTCTTTTCCGTTACGCCGCCTTGCTCAATATCCTCGGGCCTTGATTCAAGATCGCAACGGAATGTTCAAAGTGTGCAGAGAGTTTACCGTCCGTTGTTACCGTGGTCCATTGATCCTGCAAAATCTTTACATCCCAGTGCCCCATATTCACCATGGGTTCAATGGCGAGAACCATCCCCTCCTTCAATCTCGGCCCCCTGTGAGGTTGCCCGAAATTCGGGACCTGCGGTTCTTCATGCAGGCTTCGACCGATCCCGTGCCCTACAAATGCCCGGACCACCGAATAGGAGTGGCCTTCCACATACTGTTGTATGGCATAGGAAATATCAAAAAGTCTGTTATCAACAATTGCCTGCTCTATTCCTTTGTAGAGGGACTGCTCTGTCACCGAAACCAAGCGTGAGACCTCTTCGGATACGGTCCCGACTGGATAGGTCCTTGCTGAATCTCCATAGAACCCGTCCAGGATAACTCCCACATCAATACTGATTTCATCCCCCTGCTGTAATGTCTGCTTTGAGGGGATGCCATGCACCACGACTTCATTGATCGAGGTACAGAGCGTTGCCGGATACCCCCTGTAGCCTTTAAACGCCGGCTTGGCCTGGTTCTTTAATATGAACTCTTCGGCCATTCGATCCAGGTCCAGCGTGGTGATCCCGGGCTGAATCCATTCCTTCAAGTTGTCCAGGAGACGGGCCACAATCTGGTTGGCCGCGTACATCTTCTCCACTTCATCAGGATGCTTGAGGATGATCATCCCTACTTCTCAATCACCGTGCTGATCCGTCCGAAGATATCGTCGATACTGCCCGTGCCCTCGATATCCACCAAGGCACCGTCGTTCTTATAGTACTGAATCAAGGGCTCGGTCTGCTCATTATAGACCGCAAGCCGGTTCTTGATTGTTGCCTCCTTGTCATCGTCCCGCTGAATCAGCGGACCGTTGCACTGATCACAGATCCCTTCCTGTTTGGGTTTCTTATACATAATATGGAAACCGGCACCGCACTCCTTGCACGTCCTCCTCCCGGTCAATCGGCGGATCAGTTCCTCATCGGCCACGACAATCGACAATACATGATCGATGGACTGCCCCATCTCACTGAGAGCTTTTTTGAGTTCGTCCGCCTGGGGAACGGTCCTGGGAAAACCGTCCAGAATATAACCTTTGGTACAATCACTCTCCTGAAGCCTCTCCCGAATTATCCCCACGACGATAGAATCAGGTACAAGTTCACCCTTATTCATGTAGGACTGAGCCTCCTTGCCCAGTTCTGTCCCGTCTTTGACGGCTGCGCGCAGGATGTCTCCCGTGGAAATTTGTGGAATCGTATGCTTCTCAACCAGTTTCTTTGCCTGTGTCCCTTTACCCGCTCCAGGGGGTCCCAAAAGAATTAACCGCATTGTTCTGCTCCTCTTTTCTTATTGTTGCTCATTGGGATAACGTTAATTGTACGCTGCTATGTTTCCCGCTGCCTAAGAAAGTGCCTAAAGTTTGAAGTATATAAAGTGAGCTTAAAAATTTTGTTAACGTTAATCCACCTTGTTCACTTTTAACTTCTAACTTGCCTTGTGCCTGATTCTTAACGTCCTTTCCGGTCTCGTATCCGTGTCTTCTTTAAAATACCATCGTATTGCCGCTGCAGCAGATGGGATTCTACCTGACGGAGTGTGTCAAGCGCCACACCCACCACAATCAACAGTGATGTCCCCCCGAAATAGAAGGGGATATTCAGCCGCTGGATCAGGAACATGGGCAGAACACAGACCGCAGAGAGATACATCGCTCCTACAAATGTAATCCGCGTCAACACTTTATCCAGGTAATCCGAGGTGTTCCTTCCCGGACGGATTCCCGGGATGAAACCGCCCTGCTTCTTCATGTTATCGGCCACGTCCACCGGATTGAACATGACGGCCGTATAGAAGAAGGTAAAAAAGATGATCGCGGCCACGTAAATCAAATTATAGAACCCCGATCCCGGATTCAAAGCTCCTGCCATCACCTGCATCCAGGGATGTTCGATATACTGGGCAATGGTCGCCGGAAACAGGATGATCGAAGAAGCAAAGATCGGCGGAATCACGCCTGCTGTATTGATCTTCAACGGAATATGTGTACTGGCCCCGCCGAATGTCTTGCGGCCGACCACCCTCTTGGCATACTGTACCGGCACCTTTCTGTGCCCCTGCTCCATAAAGATAATGGCCCCGATCACCGTCACCACAATGGCCAGGATCACCAGAACCACATAGGGCTGCATGATCCCGCCGCGCACCAGGGTCGTGGTCTTGGCCATAGCGGAAGGCATGGCCGCCACGATCCCTGCAAAAATAATGAGCGAAATGCCGTTTCCGATCCCTTTCTCGGTAATCTGTTCCCCGAGCCACATGATAAAAGACGTGCCCGCGACCAGGGTGATAACCGTAAAGAGGAGGAATGCCGTACCCGGTTGAATCACGATGGACGCTCCTCCGGGACTCTGGGTGGCCTGGAGGCCGATGGCGATTCCTGTCCCCTGGACGATACTCAATACAATGGTCCCATACCGGGTATACTGGGTGATCTTCTTCCGTCCTGCAGCACCTTCCTTTTGAAGCTGCTCCAGGGTCGGGACCACAGCCGTCAGCAGCTGCAGGATAATCGAGGCGCTGATGTAAGGCATGATGCCCAGGGCAAAAACAGTCATCCGCTCCAATGCTCCCCCGGAGAACATGCTGACAAACCCCATGATCCCGCCCTGCTGGGCCTGGAAAAATTCGGAGAGTGCCCTGGCATCGATCCCGGGAATGGGGACATGGCATCCTACCCTGTATATCGCCAGAAAACCGAGTGTAAAAAGTATCCTCCTCTTTAATTCGGGGATCTTGAATATATTTTGCAGGCTGTCTAGCAACCCTCATCTCCTAAACTGTTGGCAGCAGAATCACAGGACCAATTATTATTCTGTTTAAGACAGGATCTCTATTTCTCCACCGGCTGCACGGATCTTTTCTACCGCCTTTTTGCTGAACTTGTGGGCCTTGACACGAAGGGGCCGCTGGATTTCACCGTTTGCAAGAATCTTGAGTCCTGCCCCCAGCCGTTTGATGATTCCCCGGCTCTGCAGGAGTTCCGGATCCACTTCGTCGACACCGGTGAGCCGCTCCAGCTGGGACAGGTTCAGAATGGCAAATTCCTTCCGGAAAATGTTGGTAAATCCCCGCTTGGGGATCCGCCGCTGCAGGGGCATCTGGCCGCCTTCAAAACCCGGCCGGGTGCCGCCTCCGGAACGGGAATTCTGCCCCTTATGGCCCCGGGTTGAGGTCCCGCCATGTCCTGAGGAGTTTCCTCGTCCGATCCGTTTTCGCTTCTTCCTGGCCCCCTTCAGGGGTTTTAAGTCATGTAACTGCATCCTTAATCCTTCTTAGTCCTTCTCATCGGAGACCTGCTCCACGTCCACAATATGGGGAATCTTATTGACCATGCCCCATATCTCAGGTGTGTCCTTGCGGATCACCCATTTATTGGTCCGTTTCAGCCCCAGCCCTCGAATAATATCTTTGTGCTGCTTCGGCCTACCGATCGGACTCCTCTTTAATATAATCTTCAATTGGCCCATGATAAAACCTCTGTAGTTCATCAAATCCGATTCAGACAGACAGCTCGTCTACAGTCTTCCCCCTTAACTTTGCAATCTGCTCCATATTTCTCAAAAGAAGCAGACCTTCCATGGTGGCTCGCACGGCATTATGGGGGTTGCTGGAACCGATACATTTGGTCAGAACATCATGGACGCCTGCGACTTCCAGCACGGCTCGAACCCCGCCGCCTGCAATCAAACCTGTTCCTTCAGAAGCCGGTTTCATGATCACCTTTCCGGCACCATAACGGCCCATGACCTGATGGGGGATCGTTTTCCCGCTGAGAGAGATTTTGACCATCTTTTTCTTGGCCATTTCAATCCCTTTACGGATGGCCTCAGGGACTTCGTTGGCCTTTCCTTTACCGAAACCCACGCTCCCTTTGCCGTCTCCGACCACGACCAGTGCGCTGAAACTGAAACGTCTTCCGCCTTTCACCACCTTGGCGACACGATTGATATGGACGATCTTATCGATCAGTTCAACGCCTTCATCATTCCTTTTATCCGACCTTTTATCCGACCTCTTATCCAAAGAGCTTCCTCCCTGCAATCCGTTACGTTCTGCTAAAATTTGAGTCCTGCTTCCTTTGCCGCTTCGGCGAGAGCTTTAACCCGGCCGTGATACTTGCATCCACCGCGGTCAAAAACAACGCTTTCGACCCCTTTCTCCCGGGCCTGCTTCGCAATCTCTTCCCCGACCTTCTTGGCCGCTCCTTTTTTCCCGTCCTCAAAACTCTGATTCCGAAACGTCTTGTTCAGGGTGGAAGCACTTGCTACTGTGGTGCCATTGATATCATCAATCACCTGAACATAGATATGACGGGCGCTCCTGAAGACGGATAATCTGGGCCGCTCGGGAGTCCCCATCACTTTATTACGCAATCTCTTATGTCGTGCAATTCTGGCCAGTCTTTTGATTTTTGTATCCACAGGTCCATGTTCCTCTGATGTTTAACTCTCTTGAGTCATTTCTTCAAACGTTTATACCAACCAGACAATAAATTCTAAATTCTAATAGCTAAATCCTAAACAAATCTTAATTTCAAAATCCAAATGACCAAAATGTTATTCCTTCAGGTTGTGCTGCTTCGAATTTTGAATTTCTGTCATTTGAAATTGTTTAGTATTTCGAATTTAGTATTTAGGATTTATATCTCTATACTTACTACTCCTTGTATCAAACTATATATGATAGCTTCTTTATATAAAGCATCCTCACTACTTCGTGGTCTTTCCTGCCTTCCTGAGAATTTTTTCTTCGGCATACTTGATCCCCTTCCCCTTATAAGGTTCGGGCGGACGAAGTGCCCGGATGTTCGCAGCCGTCTGCCCCAGAACCTCTTTATTGATCCCTGTGAGGGTAATGGTGCTTTTTTCCACCGCTGCTTCCACACCCTCCGCAAGAGGAAAGTTAATGGGATGAGAGTACCCGAGATTCAGTTCCAGGGAACGTCCTTTGACTTGTGCCCGGTAGCCCACGCCATTGATTTCCAGCACCCGAGTAAAGCCGGTCGACACCCCCTGAACCATATTCGCGATCAGATTTCGGGCCAGGCCATGAAAAGAACGGTGCCGGCGGGAATCGGTAGGGCGCTCAACCCGGATCTCCCCCTCCTGAACCTGTGCCGTAATATCCGGCGGCATTTTCAGAGAAAGAGTTCCTTTGGGCCCTTTGACTTCCATGGTCGTCCCCTTGATTTCTACTTTGATTCCCTGCGGTAAAGGTACCGGCTGTTTCCCTATTCTCGACATGGTCTGATTCCCTATCTCATCAATCTGTTTTCCAGATAAAATTTTCCGTCTACTGTGCTATTCCTTTCGGAGACGCTGGGCGATCCAGAACCACCGAATGTCATATACCCAAACTCACCAGATGGAACACAAGACTTCCCCGCCCACCTTCTCTTTTCTGCACTGCCTGTCTGTCAAAACACCCTTTGATGTTGAAAGGATCGCCACCCCAAGTCCGTTTTTCACTTTGGGAACCTCATCCACTCCCACATAGACCCTTAACCCGGGTTTGCTGACCTTCTTTAACTCATGGAAAACGCTCTCGTCTCCCTCCAACTTCTTCAGCGAGACATTGATGGTTCCCTGAGGGCTGTTCTTGAGGACTTTATAATTCTTTATAAATCCCTCCTCTTTCAGAATTTTAGCGATCGATGTTTTAATTCTGGAAGCAGGGATTTCCACTTCATCCTTCTTTGCCTGAACAGCATTACGAATACGTGTCAACATATCCGCTATGGGATCGGTCATCGACATGCGTCGTCTCCTCTATACAATTCTCGGCCTCACGGCCACTCTTACCAGCTCGATTTTGCCACACCGGGAATATCGCCTTTCAAAGCCAGCTGGCGAAAACAGATTCTGCAAATTTCAAATCTGCGCAGATAACCTCTTGCCCTGCCGCAGAGCCGGCATCGATTATATTCCCGTACTTTAAACTTTTGCTTCCTTTGCTGCTTGTTAATCAATGACGTCTTGGCCAACGATCTTCCTCCCTCGTTCTGCTCAAGTGGGTCCCACAGGTCCCAGGGTGCAGATACGGTTATTTCCTAAAGGGCATATTAAAACCCTTCAGCAGGGCTTTGGATTCCTCATCAGTCTTTGCCGTTGTCACAATGACGATATCCATCCCATGGATCTTCTCAACCTTGTCATATTTTATTTCGGGAAAGATAATCTGTTCCGACAGTCCCAGAGAATAATTCCCCTGGCCATCAAAGGACTTGCCGGAAATCCCTCTAAAGTCACGGATACGGGGAAGCGACGTGTTGATCAGACGGTCCAGAAATTCGTACATGTGCCTTTTTCGCAGCGTCACCTTACACCCCACGGCCATCCCTTCACGAAGCTTGAAATTAGCGATCGATTTTCGGGCCAACGTGACAACCGGCTGCTGGCCTGTAATCTGCCGGACCTCATCCACTGCGGCATCCAGCAATTTAGGATTCTGGATGGCCTCCCCCATGCCGACGTTCACGATCACCTTTTCGATACGGGGGACCTCCATCACACTCGAATAGTTAAACTGCTTCATCAATGACGGGCGAATCTCATTTTCGTAAAGCTCTTTAATCCTCATGACGTTCCATCCTGCATGCTAAACTTTATCAAGGGGTTCACCGCATTTTGCGCAGACCCGCACTTTTTTTTCTTCCTGCAGCCTTTGATGCCTGATCCGAACCGGGGCATCACATTTATTGCATACAGGCATGGCATTGGACATATGAATCGTCCCTTCTTTTTCAATAATTCCGCCCTGCTGGTTCTCCTGAGTGGGACGGGTATGACACTTGATCATATTAATCTTTTCCACAAGAATCCGATCCCGGACAGGATAAACCCTGAGAACCTTGCCGCGCTTCCCTTTCTCTTTCCCGGCCATCACCTGAACAATATCGTCTCTCTTGACTGATGTATTTGTCTTTGCCATCCAGTATCCCTTTTTTCTTCCGGTCTCTCAGGTTCGGTCTCTTTTATAGAACCTCAGGTGCCAGAGATACGATCCTCATAAAGTTTTTCCATCTCAGTTCGCGGGTAACCGGACCGAAGATACGGGTCCCCACCGGTTCCATCTGCGGGTTGATGACCACTGCGGCGTTTTCGTCAAAACGGATGATTGAACCGTCTTTACGTTTCAACGACTGCTTGGTCCGGACCACCACAGCACGAACCACAGTTCCTTTCTTAACATTCCCTCTGGGCAGGGCTTCTTTGACCGCTGCAACGATGATATCCCCGACGCTGGCATAACGGACTCTGGACCCCCCTAAGACCCTAATACACATCAATTTCTTAGCGCCCGAATTGTCCGCAACGTTTAGCACAGTCTGTGGCTGGATCATTCTTTTCTCCCTGTCGGTGGCAGAACACTCTCCGGTTACTTCGCACGCTCAACGATCTGAACCACCCGAAAATGCTTATCCTTGCTGAGGGGTCTGCACTCCATGATCCGCACGCTGTCACCCAGATGACACTCATTTCTTTCATCATGGGCCTTGTACCGCTTGGTCTTCCTCATGATCTTCTTGTAAAGACGGTGTTTCATGGTACGCTGTATGGCCACGACCACGGTCTTGTCCATCTTGTCGCTGACCACCATTCCCTGCAATGTTTTTCGATTAGTCTTTTTTTCCATACGTCCCTATGCCTTTCGCCTTTTGTTTCCTCACCGTTTTAATCCGTGCAATATCCTTTCGTATGGCAGATATCCGGGACGTGTTACTCAGCTGCCCGGTCTCCTTCTGGAACCGAAGGTTCAGGAGTTCTTCCATCAATTCATTCTCTTTTGAATCCATCTCTTCGATGGTCAATTCTCCGATCTCAGATGGTTTCATCTATGATACCACTCCATGTTTGGAAACAAAGCGGGTCCGGATGGGCAGCTTGGAAGCCGCCAGCCGTAAAGCGCTCCGGGCGATCTCCTCGGAAACCCCTTCCATTTCATAAAGAATCCGTCCGGGTTTGATGACCGCGACATGATATTCGGGTCCGCCCTTGCCTTTTCCCATACGGGTTTCTGCCGGCTTCTTGGTAATCGGTTTGTCCGGGAAGATACGGATCCAGACCTTTCCACCGCGCTTGATATGTCGGGTCACGGCGATACGTGCGGCCTCGATCTGCTTACTGCTAATCCACCCGGCTTCCAGGGCCTGGAGCCCGAACTCGCCGAAGCTGATGTCCGTGCCTCCTTTGGCGCCCCCCCGGTTCCTTCCTTTATGCTGCTTCCGGTATTTCTCTTTTTTGGGCATTAACATCTGTTCACTTCTCCTGCCCCATTATAAATTCGAATCCTCCGAATTTCTAACGGGGTTTATATCATAATGCCATCTGTGATGACCTGCTTTTCCGGTTTGAATATTTCTTCCTTAAACACCCAGACTTTGACCCCGATCAGACCATAGGTGGTCAGCGCCTCGGCAAATCCGTAGTCGATATCCGCCCGAAGGGTATGGAGAGGGACCCGTCCCTCCCGGTACCACTCTCTCCGGGCCATTTCTGCCCCGCCGAGCCGGCCCCCGCAGTGAATCTTGATCCCCTTGGCTCCGAAACGGAGCGCACTGGAGACGCTCTTTTTCATGGCCCTGCGGAAAGCTACGCGCCGTTCCAGCTGCAGCGCCACATTCTCAGAGATGAGTTGGGCGTCCATCTCGGCCTTTCTGATCTCCCTTATATTCAGGTAGATGTTCTTATTGATCATTTTCTGGAGGTCATTTTTAAGCTTGTCAATCTCGGTCCCCTTCTTCCCAATGATAATCCCCGGCCGGGCCGTGTAAATGTTGACACGAACCTGCTTGGCCGCACGCTCGATCTCTACCCGGCCGATACCGGCATGGTACAATTTTTCCTTGATATACTTGCGCAGTTTCAGGTCTTCATGGAATAATGCCGCATAGTCTTTTTTTGCAAACCACTTGGAATTCCAATCCTTGATGTACCTCAACCGAAACCCTATAGGATGGACCTTCTGACCCAATGGATCACCTCCTGCTGAAAAGAATAAACATTATAAGGGAATACCCTTGACTCCCTATCTCTAATTGGAAACAACGATCGTAATATGACTCGTCCGTTTCCGGATGGGTGTTGCACGGCCCATGGCCCTCGGGATGAAACGTTTCAATGTGGGCCCCGGGTCCACGGTCGCCTGAAGTATCCGCAAATTTTCCTCGTCTCCCATTTCCTTCTGTTCCGCGTTGGCCACAGCAGACTGGAGGAGTTTTTCAACCAGCGGCGCTGCGCGCTGAGGCAGATTTCGCAACACATTCAGTGCATCCTCGACCCGTTGTCCCCGAACGGCATCGACAACCAGCCTCACCTTTCTGGGTGAGATTCGAATATTTTTTGCAACCGCCTTGGCTTCCATTTGACTTTCCTTTACCTTACCTTGAACCTGTGGACTTTTCGGAACGGTGGCCCCGGAAGGTCCGCGTGGCCGCGAACTCGCCCAGTTTATGCCCTACCATATTCTCCGTGATAAAGACCGGGATGAACTTCTTTCCGTTATGGACAGCAACGGTATGGCCGATCATATCTGGCGTAATGGTGGAACGGCGAGACCAGCTTTTGATGATCTCCCGGCTTCCGCTTTCATTATTCGCCCTGATCTTTTTCTCCAGATGGTCATCGACAAAAGGTCCTTTTTTTACCGAACGTCCCACATTTTCCTCCCGCGACTATTGAAGCATCCCATTATTTTCGTTTCTTGACAATAAATCTGTCGGTTCGATGGTTTTTCTTCCGTGTCTTGTAACCCTTGGTGGGAACGCCCCATGGAGAGACCGGATGCCGTCCGCCCGAACTCTTCCCTTCCCCCCCACCGTGGGGGTGGTCAATGGGGTTCATGGCCACCCCTCTAACCTTGGAACGCCGCCCCAGCCATCTGGAACGCCCGGCTTTTCCAAGAGAGAGATTCTCATGATTGGTATTCCCTATCTGCCCGATCGTGGCCATACATTCCTGCAGGATCATCCGGACTTCTCCCGAGGGTAGCCTGACCTGAGCATATTTCCCTTCTTTGGCCATGAGCTGGGCATACCCTCCAGCACTTCGAATCAACTGCCCCCCCTTGCCGACCCGCAGCTCGATGTTGTGGATCAGAGTGCCGAGAGGTATGCTGCGAAGAGGCATCGCATTGCCGGGACGGATATCCGCCCCTTCACCGGAAAGCACCTCATCGTTCACACTCAGCCCCTCCGGGGCCAGGATATATCGCTTCTCTCCGTCCCGATACTTGAGAAGCGCTATTCGTGCCGACCGGTTCGGATCGTACTCGATGGAGGCCACGGTAGAGGGGATTCCAATCTTGTTTCGTTTGAAGTCGATCACACGGTATTTCCGTTTATGTCCGCCTCCGCGCCGCCTCAGGGTGATACGCCCGTAGACATTTCGCCCACCGCTCTTTTTGAGAGGTCTCAAAAGAGGCTTGTGTGGTGTTGTGCTGGTAATCTCCTCAAAATCAGATACCGACTGGAATCTTCTTCCAGGAGACGTCGGTTTGTAACGTATGATACCCATGGGTTACTCCAACAAGACGTATTGTCTCTCTATCCTTCCAGATAATCCACCTGCTCCCCCTCATGGAGGGTGACCACGGCTTTCTTCCAATCCTTCTGTTTGCCGGGATGCATTCTGAACATGACTCGTTTTCCTCTTTTGTTCAGAACGTTGACCTTCTTGACCTTGACCTTGAAGATCTTCTCCACGGCCCTTTTGATCTCTATCCGGTTCGAGTCGGGGGCCACTTCAAAAAAGAGTTTATTCTCCGAATCCTTGAGCTGCATGCTCTTTTCTGTGACCAGGGGTCTGATCAAGATCTTGTAGTCATTCCGTTTCATGCCGACAGTGCCTCCGAAATCTTCTCCACGGCATCCCGCGTCAAGAGGACCTTTTCCATATTCACAATATCATACACATTGAGACGGTTCGCATCGATGACACCGACATGGGGGACGTTTCTACCGGACAAGTGTACCGACTCCTGGGTCTCCCCGGTCACAATCAGGACCTTCCCGTCGAGATCGAGTTTCTTCAGGATGCCGAGAAGGTCCTGCGTCTTCGGTGCCTTCATCTCAAGCTGATCCACCACTTTCAGGTTCCCTTCCTGTACTTTGCTGGAGAGGGCGCTCTTCAAGGCCAACCGCCGCAGTTTCCTGGGCACATTGATCGTAAACTTCCTGGGCTTGGGGCCGAATACCGTACCGCCCCCTCTCCAGAGGGGCGACCCTCTGAATCCGGCCCGGGCCCTGCCGGTCCCTTTCTGCCGGTAGGGCTTCTCTTTGGAATAATTCACCTCGGACCGCGTCAGTGTCGATGCCGTCCCCGCCCTGGCTTTGGCCAGTTGGGAACGTACCACCTGGTGCATGGCTCCCATATGCGGGCTGACCCCGAAGACCTCCTCGCTAAGATCCACGGTTCCGACCTTCTTGTTTTTCTGATCCACAACATCCATGCTCGACATCGGTTTCTCCGATTATTACACTGGTTTTACTTTTTCTTCTTCTCAGGATCTCCGGCTGTTTTCCCCTGCTTTTGCACCTTCCGAACCCGAAGGATCCCGTTCTTGGATCCCGGGACCGCTCCTTTCAGGAGCAGAAGGTTCTGATCGGGAAGAACATCGACCACACTCAGATTCTTAGTGGTCACCCGATCCACACCCATGTGGCCGGCCATGGGCTTCCCCTTGAAGATCTTGTTCGGCAGGGCACAATGACCGATCCCGCCAGACCCCCTGTGGAAACGGGAACCGTGCGTCATGGGCCCACCGCTGAAGCCATGGCGCTTCATCACACCGGCGAAACCTTTTCCCTTGGTCACACCCGTCACATGAACCGTATCTCCGGCAGCAAAGACATCCGCCTTCAGTTCCATGCCGACCTCAACCCCTTCGACATCCTCCAAAAGCACTTCACGAAGATACCGGTAGAGCGGAAGACCATTCTTCTTACAATGGCCGACTCTTGCCTTGTGCATTCGGCTTTTCTTTTTTTCTTCTTCAAAACCGAGTTGTACGGCGCTGTAACTTTCTGATTTCTCATTTTTGATCTGGACCACTTTGCAGGGGCCAACCTGGACGACTGTCACAGGGATCAGTTCTCCCCCTTGTTTATCAAAAACCTGGGTCATCCCGATCTTCTTTCCGATCAACTCGGTGATCATGCTGTTTCCCTCAACCTATTAATCTGAATAGGGTTCGAGGATTCAAGGGTTCCAGGGGTCAAGTGAACACATCACCAGAACCCTCGTATCCTTGGCCCCTTGAATCCTTATTTATTACAGTTTAATCTCCACATCCACACCAGCCGACAGGTCCAGCTTCATCAGGGCGTCAACGGTCTGCGGCGTCGGTTCCAGAATGTCGATGAGCCGCTTATGCGTACGGATCTCAAACTGCTCTCTCGACTTCTTGTCCACATGGGGAGACCGAAGCACGGTATATTTTTCAATACGAGTGGGAAGGGGGATCGGTCCTGCCACCCTGGCCCCTGTCCGTTTCGCTGTCTCCACGATATCCTCCACGGACTGGTCCAGGAGTTTATAGTCATACGCCTTCAGTCGAATACGTATCTTCTGATCCACCTTCTCAACTCCTATACTCTAGGCAACACCCGGCTTCCAGCAAGACAGCCGGATCATCACCAACTGTTAAAAGTGATTCCGTTGCAAAAATCCCATCCGCGGTGGAATCACTTTACTCAATAATATCGCTGATCACCCCGGCCCCCACGGTCCGGCCGCCCTCACGAATCGCAAAACGAAGTTCCTTCTCCATCGCAATCGGCATGATCAGTTCAACCTCCATGGAGATGTTGTCGCCGGGCATCACCATCTCAACTCCCTCCGGCAGCGTCACCACACCCGTTACGTCCGTGGTCCGGAAATAAAACTGGGGACGGTAACCCTTGAAAAAAGGCGTATGGCGGCCGCCTTCCTCCTTGGTCAGAACATACGCCTCCGCCTTGAACTTCGTATGGGGCGTAATACTCCCCGGCTTCGCCAGAACCTGACCGCGCTCCACCTCTTCCTTCTTGACCCCCCGGAGCAGAACGCCGATGTTGTCACCCGCCTGACCCTGGTCCAGAAGCTTCCGAAACATCTCAACACCCGTCGCCACCGTCTTCGTGGTCTCACGGATCCCCACAATCTCCACCTCTTCGCCCACCTTGACCACGCCCCGCTCCACCCGGCCCGTCACCACGGTGCCCCGGCCGGAAATCGAAAACACATCCTCAACGGGCATCAAATAAGGCTTGTCGATCTCTCGCTGGGGCTCCGGAATGTAACTGTCCGTCTCCGTCATCAGATCCAGGACCGGCTTGCACTTCGCACACTCCTCCTTGCCGCAGCCGCATTCCAGGGCCTGAAGGGCCGATCCCGTCACGATCGGAATGTCGTCCCCCGGAAAATCATAACTGCTCAGAAGCTCCCGCACCTCAAGCTCAACAAGCTCCAGAAGCTCCTTGTCGTCCACCATGTCCGCCTTGTTCAAAAACACCACAATGTAGGGCACCCCCACCTGACGGGCCAACAGGATATGCTCACGGGTCTGGGGCATGGGGCCGTCTGCGGCAGACACCACCAGAATCGCACCGTCCATCTGCGCCGCACCGGTGATCATGTTCTTCACATAATCCGCATGGCCCGGACAGTCCACATGGGCATAGTGACGTTTGGAACTCTCGTACTCCACGTGCGCCGTCGCAATCGTGATCCCCCGCTCCCGCTCTTCCGGGGCATTGTCGATCTGATCAAAGGCCGTGTACTCCGCCAAACCCTGGTTCGACAACACCCGGGTGATCGCGGCCGTCAACGTCGTCTTACCATGGTCCACGTGACCAATCGTCCCAACATTCACATGGGGCTTCGTACGCTCAAATTTCGCCTTTGCCATGGATCTTCCTCCTTCATCTAAGTGAACAGTTTGAACCGTTCAAAATCCTTCATCATCTCCCCTGAATCTTTGCCACGATCTGGTCTTCTATCTGGCGCGGGACCTCATCATAATGCGAAAACTGCATGGTATACGTTGCTCTCCCCTGGGTCTCGGAACGAAGATCCGTGGAATACCCGAACATCTCTGCCAGAGGCACATGGGCCTGAATCACCTGGATATTGCCCCGTGCTTCCATCCCTCGGACATGTCCCCGTCGTGCATTCAGGTCACCGATGACCTGGCCCATATACTCTTCAGGCACCACCACTTCAACAGACATAATCGGCTCCAGGAGATAGGCTCCGGATTTTGAGGACCCTTCTTTCACGGCCATGGACGCGGCGATCTTGAAGGCCACTTCCGACGAATCCACATCATGATACGAACCGTCATGGAGAACCACCTCAAGATCCACAATGGGATATCCTGCAAGGAGACCCCCCTCAAGAGATTCCCGGGCTCCTTTCTCTACGGACGAAATATACTCCCGGGGAACAACCCCGCCCTTGGTTGCATCCTTGAAGACGACTCCTGAACCGGGGGGCAAAGGATTCAATGCCAGCTTGACATGGCCGTACTGTCCCCGGCCTCCGGTCTGCCGGACAAAGCGCCCTTGGGCTTCCACACTCTTGCGAAGAGCTTCACGGTAGGCCACTTTGGGTTTCCCCACATTGGCGCCCACCTTGAACTCGCGCATGAGACGATCCACGATGACCTCCAGATGGAGTTCTCCCATGCCGGAAATAATGGTCTGACCGCTTTCCCGGTCCAGGTTGACTCGAAACGAAGGGTCTTCCTGGGTCAGTTTGGATAGTGATGTTCCCAGCTTTTCCTGGTCGGCCTTGGTTTTCGGTTCGATTGCGACGGAAATCACCGGTTCGGGAAATTCCAGTGACTCAAGGATGACCGGGTTCTTCTGTTCACAGAGGGTATCGCCTGTAACGCAGCTGTTCAGCCCGACGGCTGCGGCAATATCTCCCGCGTATACCGCCTTGATATCCTCGCGCTTGTTGGCATGCATCCTGAGGATTCGGCCGATCCGTTCACGTTTTTTCCGGACCGAGTTGTAGACCGTTTTTCCTGTTTCTATTCGACCGGAATAGACACGGAAAAAAGTCAGCTGACCCACATAGGGATCGGTCATAATTTTGAAGGCCAGGGCGGAAAAAGGTTCGTTTTCGTCTGCTTTTCGGAATATTTTCTTTTCACTGTCGGGGAAGAGTCCCTCAACAGGGGGGACATCAAGGGGGGAAGGCAGATACTGGACCACCGCATCCAGCAGGGGCTGTACACCTTTGTTGCGGAAAGCCGAACCGCACAGGACCGGAACGACCTTGAGCCCTAATGTGGCCTGCCGGATGGCATGAAAGAGGATCTCCGGCGCGACCTCGTTCCCTTCCACATAATCGTTCATGAGTGTCTCATCATATTCAGACAGTGTCTCAATCATTTTCTCTCGTTCAATCCTGGCATCACTCTTCATGTTATCGGGAATCTCCGAAACAGTATAGACCTGACCGAGCGCCGTCTCTTCTTCCCAGAGCAGGGCTTTCATGGCCACCAGATCAACGACTCCCTGAAAATCTTCTTCATTTCCTATGGGGAGCTGGATCGGAACAGGATGGGCGCCCAAACGGGTGTGAATCATCCGGACACAACGGGGAAAGTCCGCTCCCCTGCGGTCCATCTTGTTGACAAAGGCGATCCGGGGGACCTTGTATTTGTCAGCCTGCCTCCACACCGTCTCGGACTGGGGCTCGACACCGCCGACGGCACAGAAAATAGCAATGGATCCGTCGAGGACGCGCAGAGAGCGCTCCACCTCAATGGTAAAATCCACATGGCCCGGCGTGTCGATAATATTGATCCGGTGATCTTTCCAATAGCAGGTGGTGGCAGCGGAGGTGATGGTGATGCCCCGCTCCTGCTCCTGGACCATCCAATCCATGACCGCAGCGCCATCATGGACTTCACCCATCTTGTGTGAGATCCCTGTATAGAAGAGCACTCTCTCCGTGGTGGTGGTCTTGCCCGCATCGATATGGGCCATGATCCCTATATTTCTGTATTTCGACAATTCGTACTCTCTGCCCAAAGACGTTTTCCTCCGATCCTTATTGGGGATGGACAGCAATGTCGTTCCAGTCATCTTTACCACCTGTAATGGGCAAAGGCCTTGTTTGCTTCTGCCATCTTATGGGTATCTTCTTTCTTTTTCACCGAATTCCCGGTATTCTTGGCGGCATCCATAAATTCACCGGCCAGTCTCTCTTTCATGGTCTTCTCACCCCGGGACCGGGCAAAACCCACGATCCATCGCTGGCTCAGTGCAAACCGGCGACTGTGCCTCACTTCTACCGGGACCTGATAGGTGGACCCGCCCACCCGTCTGGAACGAACCTCGACCACCGGTTTGACATTGTCCAGGGCCTTGAGGAAGACCTGAACCGGATCATCTCCGGTCTTCTTCTCGATCAGTTCCATGGAGCCGTAGAAAATCTTCTCGGCCAGCCCTCTTTTACCTTTGCCCATCAATCCATTGATGAATTTGCTTACCTGCTTATTGTGAAACTTGGGATCCGGTAAAACTTCTCGCTTTGTAGCCACTCTACGGCGAGCCATAGATGATTCCTCCTCGTCAGCCTATTTCTTGGGCCGTTTTGCACCGTATTTGGAACGTCCCTGTCTCCGTTCCGAAACCCCGACGGCATCCAGGGTTCCCCGGATAATATGGTACCGGACACCCGGGAGGTCCTTGACCCTTCCTCCCCGGAGCAGGACAATGGAATGCTCCTGCAGATTGTGCCCGACACCGGGAATGTATGAAGTGACCTCATAACCATTGGTCAAACGGACCCTGGCCACCTTCCTCAAAGCAGAATTCGGTTTTTTCGGGGTGGACGTATAGACCCGGGTGCAGACGCCTCGCTTCTGCGGGCTCCTCTGCAGAGCGGGTGCGCTGGTTTTTTTCCGTGTTTTTTCCCGTCCTTTTTTGACCAATTGATTAATGGTCGGCACCGTTCACCTCCTGCGGTACAGTTTGAATTGTTTCTAAAGCCATATAACTCTTTAACTTTTAAAAGCTTTTCGACCATCACGTAAACTCCACGCAACAGGCGAAAAACTTTGGCAATTTAACAAAAAAACAGGATACATGTCAAGATCTTTCTTCTTTATTTTTATATTATTCTATCAAAAAGCCCTTTACAGGAGCCTATTGTGCAACCTCCTCCAGGCTTTTTTCCTTTTCCTCTGTTGGTTCTTCTTCTTTCAGGGGTTCCTCGGGTTCATCCACTTTGACCATGGTATCCAGATAGTACCGGATACCCGTCCCTGCAGGGATGAGCCGACCCATAATCACATTCTCCTTCAAACCGACCAGATCATCCACTTTTCCGCTGATGGCAGCCTCTGTCAGAGCACGGGTGGTCTCCTGGAATGATGCCGCGGAGATGAAACTGTCCGTATTGAGAGAGGCCTTGGTGATCCCCAGGAGCAGGGGCTGCCCCTTGGCCGGTTTCTTTTTGTTTTTAATGGCTTCTCCATTCTTACTGGCAAAGACAAACTTGTCAACCTGTTCACCTACCAGCATGTCCGTACCACCGCTGTCTTCGATGATGACCTTCTTCAGCATCTGCCTTACGATAATCTCGATATGTTTGTCATGGATGGAGACCCCCTGGAGCCGGTAGACCTTCTGGATTTCATCCACGAGGTATTTCTGCAGCTCCTTGGGCCCCAGAATCCGCAGAATATCATGGGGATTGGCTGAACCGTCCATCAGAGGTTCACCGGCTTTCACAAAATCACCCTCATGAACATTCACATGCCTGCCTCTTGGAATATGATATTCCAGTTCCTCACCGTTCTCGGTCACCACAATAATCCTTCGGGCGCCCCGTACAAACCCGCCATCCTTGACCAGACCGTCTACCTCGCTGATCACGGCCTGCTCCTTGGGCTTTCGGGCCTCAAAGAGTTCGGCCACGCGGGGCAGACCTCCGGTGATGTCCTTGGTCTTGGTGGTCTCTCTGGGGATTTTGACAAGCACATCCCCAGGGAAGACCTCATCCCCTTTCTCCACAAGGATGTTGGCGCCGGCAGGAAGGATATAGCGTGCGTCCCCTCTTCCGCCAGGCAGTTTCAGGGTCTTGCCGCCCTTCCCCTTGATGGTCAGTCTGGGCCGGAGGTCGGTGTGGGAGTAATCAATCACGACCCTTCGGGAAAGACCGGTCACTTCATCCACTTCCTCCCTCATGGAGACGCCTTCCAGAATATCTCCAAAAGCGATCTTTCCGCCCACTTCGGTCAAAATGGATGTGGTGTAGGGATCCCATTCCACCAGAATATCACCGATCCGGACTTTTTCTTTATCTTTGACCCGTAACGTGGCGCCATAAACTACACTGTACCGTTCTTTTTCTCTCCCCTTTTTATCCAGGACCAGGAGCTGACCATTTCGATTCATGACCACGATCTTGCCTTCCTTGTTCACCACGGTCTTGACCTTTTCATAGGAAACAACTCCGTTATTCTTGGCTTCCAGTGTCGTCTGTTCCGCAACCTGGCTGGCGGTCCCTCCAATATGGAAGGTCCTCATGGTCAGCTGGGTCCCGGGTTCACCGATGGACTGGGCCGCGATCACACCCACAGCCTCTCCGATATCGATCAGGGAACCCCGGCTCAGGTCTCTGCCGTAACATTTTGCACAGACGCCCCTCAGGGCTTCACAGGTCAAGGCGGAGCGAATCCTCATGGAATAGATTCCGGCATTGACAATTTTGGCAGCGGTGGCCTCGTCGATATTCTGACCGGCTTTAACAATCACAGTCTTGCCGTCCAGGTCCTTGACATCTTCAGCGGATATCCGCCCCAGGATTCGGTCATAGAGGGGCTCAATTATTTCTCCACCTTCCACCAGGGATGAGACCTCGATCCCATCCAGGGTCCCGCAGTCATCGAGCAGGATGATGCTGTCCTGGGCCACGTCCACCAGTCGCCGGGTCAGATAACCTGAATTCGCTGTTTTCAAAGCCGTATCCGCCAGCCCTTTCCGGGCCCCATGGGTGGAGATAAAATACTGCAGCACGGTCAGCCCTTCCCGGAAGTTCGAGGTAATCGGGGTTTCAATAATTTCACCCGAGGGTTTGGCCATCAGTCCCCGCATTCCGGCCAGCTGGCGAATCTGCTGGGCCGACCCTCTGGCCCCGGAATCGGCCATCATAAAGATGGGGTTAAACTCCTTGCCTCTCTTCTTGCCGTCTTGCTCTTTGCTGACCAGTTCCTTCATCATTTCCGCGGAGACCGTGTCCGTGACATGGGCCCAGATGTCAATGACCTTGTTGTAACGTTCACCGTCTGTGATCAGTCCGTCCGCATACTGGCTGGATACGGCATCTACATCCTTCATGGCCTTCTCCAGGATCTTCTCTTTCTCTTCGGGAATGTGCATGTCATCCACGCACACGGAAACACCGGCCAGGGTGGCAAATTCAAAACCTAAATCCTTGATTTTGTCCAGGAAGATCACGGTTTCAGAGGGGCCGGCCACCCGGTAGCTTTCGTCGATGATGGTCCCAATGGTCTTCTTCTTGAGAAGCTGATTCACCGTTGAATATGGAATGCCCGGCGGAAGAATCTCTCCGATCAGGGAACGGCCCTCCGTGGTCTCCACGATCTTGCCATTAATCCTCACAGAAATCTTCGCATGGAGGGCGACCACTTTGGCATCATAGGCCATCCGGATCTCTTCAAAGTTGGCGAACCGCATCCCTTCTCCTCTGGCCCCCGGGGCCTCAATGGTCATGTAGTAACAGCCGAGGATCATATCCTGGGAAGGCACAGTGATGGGCCGTCCGTTTGCAGATGAAAGAATATTATTAATCGATAGCATAAGCACCCGGGCCTCGGCCTGGGCCTCCACGGAAAGGGGAACATGCACAGCCATCTGGTCCCCGTCAAAATCCGCATTGAAGGCAGAACAGACCAAGGGATGGAGCTTAATGGCCTTACCTTCCACCAGGATGGGGTCAAAGGCCTGGATTCCGAGCCGGTGCAGGGTCGGGGCACGGTTCAGAAGAACGGGATGTTCCTGAATCACCTCATCCAGGGCGTCCCAGACCTCATCCTTGAGCTTCTCCACCATCTTTTTTGCACTCTTGATGGTGGTGACATAACCTTTCTCTTCCAGCTTGTTGAAGATAAAGGGCTTAAAAAGCTCCAGGGCCATCTTTTTGGGAACACCGCACTGGTGGAGCTTCAGCTCCGGTCCGACCACGATCACCGAACGGCCGGAATAGTCCACTCGTTTCCCGAGAAGGTTCTGGCGGAACCGCCCCTGTTTCCCCTTGAGCATGTCACTCAGAGATTTTAGGGGACGCTTGTTCGGGCCGCGTATGATCCGGCCCCGGCGCCCGTTGTCAAAGAGTGCATCCACCGACTCCTGGAGCATTCTCTTCTCATTCCGGATGATCACCTCCGGGGCCTTGAGTTCAATCAGCCTGCGGAGCCGGTTATTCCGGTTGATGACACGGCGATAAAGGTCGTTCAGGTCCGAGGTGGCAAAACGGCCGCCCTCCAGGGGGACCAGAGGACGAAGCTCCGGCGGAATCACCGGAATCACATCCAGGATCATCCACTCCGGCTTGTTCCCCGAATGCCGTAAGGCCTCCACCACTTTCAGTCGTTTGACCATCTTGGCCTTGACCGCCTTGGATTTGGCCGCCTTCTCTCCTTCCCGTAGCTCCACGGAGAGCGAGTCCAGGTCGATGCTGGCCAGCACCTTCTTGATCGCCTCGGCACCGATCCCGGCTGTAAAACTATCCCCATATTCTTCACGGGCCTTACGGAGCTGTTCATCGGTCAACAGGGTTAACAGCTTCAAGGGTGTAGACCCGCCATCAATGACCAGGTGGGATTCAAAATAGAGGACCTTCTCCAGGTCCTTGAGTGTCAGATCCAGCAGGTGACCGATCCGGCTGGGCAGGGCTTTAAAAAACCAGACGTGCGAAACCGGACAGGCCAGTTCAATGTGCCCCAGACGTTCCCGTCTGACCTTGGACTGGATGACTTCGACACCGCATTTGTCGCAGATCACCCCCCGATGTTTCATCCGCTTGTATTTTCCACAGGTACACTCCCAGTCCTTGGTGGGGCCAAAGATCTTGGCACAAAAGAGACCGTCCCGTTCGGGCTTGAAGGTTCGGTAATTAATGGTCTCCGGTTTTTTTACTTCCCCATGAGACCAGGAGCGGATCTTCTCCTGCGAGGCGATTCCGATACGGATTTTGTCAAAGCTGACCGAACTCTTCTGTTTCTCAAAAAGGCTATATAGATCTTTCAATGTCCTTCCTCCCAACGATGCGGGGAACTCCCCATGGCAGCTGCCATCGTCCCTGAAAAGGGGACGCCTTTAAATCAATTCCACGTCCAGGCAAAGAGACTGAAGCTCCTTGACCAGAACGTTAAACGATTCGGGCAGTCCAGACTCCAGCGTATTCTGACCTTTTACGATCGACTCATAAATCCGTGTCCGTCCGGGGACATCATCGGACTTCACGGTTAAAAATTCCTGAAGTGTGTGCGCGGCGCCATAGGCCTCCAGTGCCCAGACTTCCATCTCGCCCAACCGCTGTCCGCCGAACTGTGCCTTGCCCCCCAGCGGCTGCTGGGTCACCAGGGAATAGGGCCCGATTGAACGGGCATGCAGTTTGTCGTCAACAAGATGGTGCAGTTTCATGATATACATATATCCCACGGTCACTTCCTGATCAAAGGGTTCTCCGCTTTTTCCGTCATAGAGAACCGTCTGTCCCCGTTGGGGAAGACCGGCCTTCTTGAGCATTTCCTTGATTTCCATTTCGCTGGCCCCATCAAAGACAGGCGTTGCGATATGCAATCCAAGGGCGCGCGCGGCCCACCCCAGATGGGTCTCCAGAATCTGACCGATGTTCATACGGGAGGGAACACCGAGCGGGTTCAGGACAATGTCCACAGGAGTCCCATCCGGCAGATAAGGCATATCCTCTTCGGGCAGGACCTTGGACACCACTCCCTTGTTGCCATGGCGCCCCGCCAGTTTGTCTCCCACGGAGAGTCGCCGCTTCATGGCCACATAGACCTTGACCATCTTGATCACTCCCGGGGGAAGCTCGTCTCCCTTTCTGATCCGGTTCACCTTTTCATCATAAAAATTTTGGATATCTCCCTGGTTATCACGGTACTGTTCTTCCAGAGACTCCAATTTCTCTTTCAGGCTGTCATCCGCCGCGACGTCAAGGGTCTCGAATACTTCCAGAGGTAGTTCCTCAATGATCTTCGACGTCAGCATGCCCCCTCGTTTCAACATCACCTTATTTTCATGGTTGCGCACTGACTGGCGAACCTTGTACCCCACCATGAGGCTTTTCTTCTTGGAGAGGTACTCTTCACGAATAATCCGGATCTCCTCTTCATAGTCCTTCTGAATCTTCAGGACTTCTTCATCCTCAATACTCTGGGTCCGTTCATCCTTGTCCACTCCCCGCCGGACAAAGACACGGACATCCACCACGGTCCCCTCAATTCCCGGGGGGACCCTGAGTGATGCATCCCGGACATCGCCGGCCTTCTCCCCGAAGATCGCACGGAGGAGTTTTTCTTCCGGTGTCAACTGGGTTTCCCCCTTGGGGGTCACCTTTCCGACCAGCACATCCCCATGCTTCACTTCAGCACCAATGCAAATGATGCCGCTTTCGTCCAGATTGCCCAGTGCCTCTTCACTGACGTTCGGGATATCCTGGGTAATATCTTCCTGTCCCAGCTTGGTATCCCGTGCCTCGATCATAAATTCCTCAATATGAATCGAGGTATAGCGATCCTCCTTCACCAGCTTTTCACTGACCAGGATCGCATCCTCAAAATTGTATCCCCGCCAAGGCATGAACGCCACCAGGACGTTCTGTCCCAGGGCCAGCTCTCCCTGTTCCGTTGCAGGACCGTCCGCGATAATCTGGCCCTTGATCACGTGGTCTCCCTTCTTGACAATCGGCTTCTGGTTGATACAGGTATTCTGGTTGGAGCGTTTATATTTCAGCAGGCTGTAGATATCCAGACGGCTCGATGCCGCGGCCATCGCCCCCTTCTTCTCTTTATCCGCCTTAATCACGATCTTTTCCGCATCCACAAAATCCACCACACCGGACCTGCGGGCAATCGAGACCACTCCCGAATCCCTGGCCACCACGGCCTCCATACCGGTCCCCACGATCGGTGACTCGGTTTTGAGCAGGGGAACGGCCTGCCGCTGCATGTTGGAACCCATCAGCGCCCGGTTGGCATCGTCATGCTCCAGAAAAGGGATCAGGGCTGTGGCCACGCTGACCATCTGCTTGGGGGAAACATCCATGAAATCCACCTGGTCCGGCGGAACCATGACAAAATCTCCGTGGGCACGGGCAGAGACCAGGTTGACACTGATCTTTCCTTTTTTATCGATGGGCGTATTGGCCTGACCGATCACATACTGCTCTCCTTCCAGGGCCGTGAGGTATTCGACCTTTTCCGTGACTTTTCCATTCCCCACCTTGCGGAAGGGCGATTCAATAAACCCATATTGGTTGACCCGCCCATAGGTAGAGAGAGAGGTGATCAGGCCGATATTGGGGCCTTCAGGTGTCTCAATCGGGCAGATTCTTCCGTAGTGGGTGGGATGGACATCCCGCACAGCGAACCCGGCCCGTTCACGGGTTAACCCGCCCGGCCCCAGTGCAGAAAGTCTCCGTTTATGGGTGATCTCAGAAAGAGGATTGGTCTGGTCCATGAACTGCGACAGCTGGCTGCTCCCGAAAAATTCCTTGATGGCCGCCGAAACCGGTTTGGCATTGATCAGGGTCTTGGGCAGGACCGTCTCTACATCCTGCAGATTCATCCGTTCCCGGATCGTCCGCTCCATACGGACCAGGCCGATCCGGATCTGGTTCTCCAGCAATTCTCCCACGGACCGGATACGCCGGTTCCCGAGGTGATCAATGTCATCCACATTCCCGATCCCGTTTTTGAGATCGATCAGGTGTTTCACCGTCCCGATGATGTCTCCCTTGGTCAGGGTACAGTTTTCCATGGGAACATCCAGGCCAAGTTTATAATTCATCTTGAGGCGCCCCACCGGTGAAAGATCATATCGTTTCGGATTGAAAAAGAGGTCTGCAAAGAGGTTTTTTGCCGTTTCCAGTGTCGGCGGCTCTCCGGGGCGCATCCGTTTATAGATCTCGATCATGGCTTCTTCGGGGGAGGACACCTTATCTTGCGCCAAGGTATCCCGAAGTGCAGAACTGACATTAATGTTATCGAAAAAGAGGAGTTCGAACTCGGGAATTTTTTTCTCAAGAAGAATCGCCACGGTCTCTTCCGTAAGTTCCGTATTCCCTTCCACGATGACTTCCCCGGTTGAAGGATCCACGATATCTTCCAGGGTCACTCGGCTGGCCAGTTCTTCCTTCTTGACTTTCATCTCTTTGAGGCCCGACTCCTCAATACGTTTGAGAGCGACCTTGGTTATTTTGTAACCTTCCTTGACCAGGACCTTCCGGGTCCCCGGGGCATAAATATTTGAGGTGGCCCGGCTTCCTTTCAGGACTGAAGGATTGACATCCTTAACGATATTCTGCCTGCTGTCCACATGAAATTTTTCGGTCTGGTAATAGATCTGAAGAAGTTCTTTCGTACTGAAACCAAGGGCCCGGAGCAGAATCGTGGCCAGCAATTTTCTTCTCCGGTCGATTCGGACGTAAAGGAGACCCTTTGCATCAAACTCAAAATCCAGCCATGACCCGCGGTAGGGGATGATTCGGGCCGTGTAAAGGTAACGCTCCGAGGCATGGGCCTTCCCTTTCTCATAGCTGAAGAAAGCGCCCGGCGAACGGTGAAGCTGACTCACAATGACCCGTTCGGTTCCGTTAATGATAAACGTCCCGTTCGGTGTGATGATCGGGATCTCCCCTAAATAGACTTCCTGTTCCTTGATGTCCCGTACAGACTTACTCCCCTGTTCTTCCTCGGGGATATCATAAACGATCAAACGGACACGGACACGAAGGGGTGCGGCGTAAGTGGTCCCCCGCTGCAGACATTCCATAATATCATACTTGGGATCACCCAGAGAATAATCCACAAACTCCAGGGAGAGTGTCTCGTTAAAAGCCGTAATCGGGAATATGCTTTCAAAAGCCGCCTGGAGGCCAAGGTTCTCACGTTTATCCGAGGGCATGTCGTCCTGAAGGAACATGTTATACGAACGTTTCTGCACCTCGATCAAGTCAGGAATATCCATGACCGTCTCGATCTTGGAATAGTTCTTCCGGACCCTCAGACTGGGTTTGCTTATCTTCACCATTTGGGACTCCTCTTCCTTAAATTTGACAATCCCTAAACATCCACATATTTTGATGATACGGCCAGTAGTTTTGGGAAAACGCTTTGACGAATGATATCAACATCCTCGCTGTGGGACATGTGTCTTCTTGTCAAAATGCATTTAACTTCAAAGACCTGCTGTAACATGAAAGGTATACGAATCTCATTGACTCGGAAATGGTCGAGGGGGAAGGCCGCCGATTCAGAGCCTCTCCCCCCGGATCTTGACTTATTGTATCTCCACCGTGGCACCGGCCGCCTCAACTTTTTCCTTCATCTGATCGGCCTCTTCCTTGGAGACTCCTTCCTTGATCGCCTTGGGTGCACCTTCGACCAGATCCTTGGCCTCCTTGAGACCGAGTCCTGTGATCGCACGCACTTCCTTGATCACCTGAATCTTCTTTTCCCCGATACTTGCCAGGATCACATCGAAAGAGGTCTTTTCTTCAGCCGCTTCAGCTTCAGCTGCTCCCGCCCCTCCGACTGCTGCAACCGCCACAGGTGCCGCAGAGACTCCAAACTTATCTTCAATTTCTTTCACCAGGTCAGAAATTTCCAGCATACTGGCATTTTCAATAAAACCTAAAACATCATCCTTGGTAATCGCCATTTTCTTTTCTCCTTCATATTCACGTCCGGCATACAAAGGGTGCCGAACGGCTCTGGTTCCATGATTCTTAGAATTTCGTTATGCTGCCTTCTTATCCTTCACGGCATTCAGGGCATTGACCAGATTTCTCAAAGACCCATTCATCACAGTGATCAGGCCGGTGAGCGGCCCTTGCAGAACGCGTAAAAACATCCCGAGTAGTTCGTCCCGGGAAGGCAGTGAAGCAATTTGCACGATCTCTTCTTTACTGAGTACGGCCCCTTCCAGGAAACCGGCCCGAAGATCAAGATGCTTAAACTCCTTGGCTGCACCATTCAGTATTTTTGCCGGGGCCACCACATCGTCATAACTCAGGGCCAGGGCCGTTGGACCTTCAAAGTGATCCTTGAGCGGCTCATAGTCGGTCCCTTCGGTCGCAATCTTCGCCAGGTTGTTTTTGACAACCCGAAACTCCACGGACGCATCCCGGAGCTTCTTTCGCAGCGCTGTAATCTCGACAACGTTCAGGCCGCGGTAATCGGCAAGCAATGCAATCTTCGCCGTAGAAAATTTTTCCCGCAAGGTTGAAACCGCCTGCGCTTTCTCTTGTTTATTCAACGATCCGTTCCTCCTTTCCTCCAATCTGTTCACAGGCCGGAAACCCTTGACCTTCACAAGGCAACAAGGCCATGGATGTGAATGCCTGTGCACCACCAGAGGACAGAACCCTTCCCGTATTCAGGAGAATTCGCTCTGTCTCGGCAGGCTTGAAGAATCAGATTTAAGATACCCTTCCGGATATCACCTGCTGTCTCTGACAGGGTAGAACAAAAAGACTATCGGCCTTATTCAATAAGACCGGAATCAGTGACCAAAAGTATTGTTGATCTCAATGGGATCCAGTTTAATGCCGGGCCCCATGGTCGTGGAGATGACGACTCCTTTTAAATACTGTCCCTTGCTGCTCGAAGGTTTTAACTTGAACAGGGTCTCGAAAAATGCTTCCGCATTTTCGTAGAGTTTGTCCGGCTCAAAAGAGACCTTTCCGATCATGGTATGGACGATCCCGGCTTTTTCGGTCCGAAACTCGATCTTTCCGGATTTGACTTCCTTGATGGTCCGCTCCAGATCAAAGGTCACCGTCCCCAGCTTGGGGTTGGGCATCAGCCCCCGGGGACCGAGGATTTTTCCCAGGGGTCCGACTACCCCCATCATATCGGGTGTGGCGATAACCCGGTCAAAGTCCAGCCAGCCGCCTTTAATCTTCTCTGCCAGATCTTCAGCACCGACATAGTCTGCGCCGGCATCCGAGGCCTCTTTCTCTTTCTCTCCTTTGGCAAAGACAAGAATCCGGACGGTTTTCCCTGTTCCGTGAGGAAGGCCCACAGCACCCCGTACAATCTGGTCCGAATACTTCGGGTTCACGCCCAGCTTCACGGCAATATCCACACTTTCGTCAAAACCGGCCACGGCGGTCTGGCGGACAAGCTCAAAGGCCTCTTTCAGGGGAAAGACCTTTCCCGCCTCAACCTTCTCCTGGACTGCACGATATTTCTTGCTCTTCTTCATTGACTCACTCCTATTCCACTTCGATGCCCATACTCCGTGCCGTCCCGGCGATAATCCGGATGGCCCCATCCAGATCCTTGGCATTGAGATCTTCCATCTTCAACTCGGCAATCTTTTTGACCTCTTCACGGCTTACCTTGGCCACCTTATTCAGATGGGGCTCCCCCGAACCCTTGGGAATGCCGGCCGCTTTCTTAAGCAGAACCGCTGCCGGAGGAGTTTTGGTGATGAATGAAAAGGAACGGTCCGCATAGACCGAAATCTCCACGGGGATGATCATCCCCTGTTGCTGATTTTGTGTCCGGGCATTGAAGGCCTTGCAGAACTCCATAATATTGACCCCGTGCTGCCCCAAGGCGGGGCCAACCGGAGGGGATGGATTTGCGTTTCCCGCCGGAACCTGTAACTTAATCTTACTGATTACCTCTTTCGCCATGTTGTTTACCTTTCATGAGTCCAAAAACTTTTTTAACCACGAAGGACACGAAAAAATAATCAAATGTAAAACCAACACCTCTGTTCACTTCGTGTTTCTTCATGATCTTCGTAGATGATCTTTTACTTTTCCTTCTCAACCTGCAGAAACTCCAGCTCCACCGGCGTGGCTCTTCCAAAGATACTCACCATCACACGGAGCCTCCCCTGATCCGGATTGATATCATCCACCACACCATTAAAGTTGACAAAGGGGCCGTCCACAATCCGCACCACTTCCCCTTTCTCGAACGTACTCTTCGCCGCAGCACGAACGGTCCCGGTATCAATCTGATGGAGGACCTCTTTCATCTCATCCTCTTTAAGCGGGGAGGGTTTGTTGCCTCCCCCCAGGAAACCGGTGACTTTGGGAGTGCTGTTCACAATATGCCAGGTTTCGTCGTTCATCTCCATATTGATCAGAATATATCCGGGAAAAAATTTTCTGGAAGATTTCCTCTTTTTCCCGCCCCGGAGCTCAACAACCTCTTCTGTGGGAATAACAATCTCAGAAATTTTATCCTGAAGGCCGAGGGTTTCGGCCCTCTTGATAATGTGTTCTTTGACTTTTCCCTCAAACCCTGAATAGGTATGTACGACATACCACTGATTTGCCATGTAGACTCCAGATCCTCGCGCTCCGGTCAGCCAAGGAAAATATTAATGAGTTTGGATAAAAAGAAATCAAGTACACCGAAATAAACGCCAACCAGGAGAACCGTAACAATAACCGCCCAAGTGGATCCCTTGGTCTGCAAAAAGGTCGGCCAGGTTACCTTCTTCATTTCACCTTTGACTTCGTCTAGAAATGTACGGATTTTTTCCACCACAGTTCACCTTTAAATAGGTTTAAGAGCGTTTGTCACTCTCTGTCGAATTCTGGCAGGCCAGGAGGGATTCGAACCCCCAACCCGCGGATTTGGAGTCCGCTGCTCTAGCCGTTAGAGCTACTGGCCTTTTATGACTCCACTGCAAACACTTTATTTACTGACTCCCTAACACGTTAAACGCTGGCTTTTCTCTTCTCTGCATTAATGATCCGCCACACCCTCGCACCCTGGACCTTTGTTGCCCGCTATCATAGAACCGCTTGCGCAATAGACGATTCACTCTGTACGCCTGTTGCGTCACTGACAGAGGGCCCTTTATTTTTTCCCTTCCTTGTGAGGGGTATGGCTTCTGCAGAAACGGCAGTACTTTTTAAATTCCAATTTGTCCGGAGTGGACTTTTTGTTTTTAGTGGTCGTGTAGTTCTTCTGCTTACACGCGGTACAGACCAATGTGATAATATCTCGCATTCATCTTCCTCTGATTCTGCCTGAATTATGGCAAATATATCAAGGCATCTTGGGGTCAAGGGTTTGAACATTTCACTTGACCCCTGTAATCCTTGACTCCTTGGACCCTAATATTATTCGATAATATCGCTGATCACCCCGGCCCCCACGGTCCGGCCGCCCTCACGAATCGCAAAACGAAGTTCCTTCTCCATCGCAATCGGCATGATCAGTTCAACCTCCATGGAGATGTTGTCGCCGGGCATCACCATCTCAACTCCC
>CAJICE010000068.1_pt1 | contig 37776 bp, 31 predicted proteins | sample 9199531 | NCBI WGS metagenome assembly CAJICE01 (sample SAMEA7708327, study PRJEB35096) | sediment metagenome | biome: marine neritic benthic zone biome [ENVO:01000025]; feature: sediment [ENVO:00002007]; material: shallow marine sediment [ENVO:03000034] sea grass bed [ENVO_01000059] ... | reverse complement strand
AACCCTGAATACAAAGAAGCATTTCTAGGAAAGGCCATTACCCTGATGCAGCTTGAAAGATATGACGAATCCAGAGCGCTGTTCGATCAGGCCATTACACTTGACGGCAGTTTTGCAGAGGCATACGCCAATAGGGGCATCCTGAACGACAGAGCCGGGAATTTTGAGAAGGCTGCAGAGGATTACAGGACCGCCATCTCCTTGAAACCGAAACTTGCCAAAGGGCCGGGGAGGCTCTGGAAGTTTCTTCACAATGTCTCCGGTAAGGTCCCCACCATCGCCGACCGGGCCGACTATATTGAGGCGGAGTTAAAAAAACCCGAGGGGGAGCGCCTGCTGAGGGTGCCCGAAATTGACGCCCGGCAAAGAATGTATAAAAAATGAGGTTCTTGACAGGAATGTATGGGTAAAATCTATCCGCAGAAACATATAAGCCTTTAGACAGGATTTACTGGATAAACAGGATATCAAGAATCAATCTTTTAAAAGATCCTGTCAATCCTGTTGAGTTATGACTCGTTCCGCTTTTCTCTAATTTTGCCGCTTGCAGCGGCTTATTACACTAAGGTATCTTGGAATTTCCTGTCTAAGAAATGTTTTTTCTTTTTGTGAAGCACCGTGCAGGTTTAGGTCAATCATGAACTTTTGTTTTTACCCACACAAAACTGTCTAGAACCAAAAATGATAGACGATCCCTGATGCAATCTCCGGACCACTACAGTATCAACTCACCGAATTCGCTTCCCACAACATCCTGTAAATCAGATACGGCACGGAAGGCCTGTTTGAGCAGTCCCTGGTGCCTTGAGGAAAGTTCATGGGGATTCAGGTAATAATCGTTGGACCCCTGGATCAGGTAATTGTCGGCCTGCGCTTTCAGGGTATGATAGAGGATGACCCGGTAGGCGTTTTCGAAATATTCCGAATCGTCTTTGTGGATAACGCCTTTCTCCACCAGGGCACTGAGTCTGTCCAGTGTCGACGTGGCTTTGATGCCGTGTTTGAGCGCCAGTACACGGGCGGTCTCGATGATGAAGATGAGGGCGCTTCGTTTCATATCAATCTGGCCCCTGTGGGCTTTGTCCTTCTCCGTAATAAAGCTGTTCAGCAGACCGAGGGGGACCTTGTGTCTCGCCTCCTCCTCATCGTGCATCTGCCGGATCACGGCATGGTTCAGTGCCAGCTGGTCAAATGCATGATTGAGGTAGGCATCGAAGAGTGATCTCTTTCCGATCAGGGGTGCGGAATCAAAGATCAGGGTCAGATACCGGATCGTAAACGGGGTCTGCTGCTGAATGATCAGGGAGACATGATCGATCCATTCGGAAATCCTTTTCCGCCACAGGGGATTCTGTCCCATGATTTGGCCGGAACAGTAAGGGATCCCCACTTCATTCAGAAGATCTGAAAATTTCTGCGAAAGCGTCAGGAAGTACCGGTCGTACTCATTGTAAAGGAGGTCGTCATAGTCGTCGATGATCACACAGAAATCCTGGTCCGGGAACAGGAGGTTCTCCCTTCGTCCGTGGCTTCCCGTGACAAAGACGCAGAAATGGACAGGAGGTGGTGGGGATCGGTGCTCCATCAATGCCTTGCGCAGCAAACGTTTGTGGATGCTCGCGTTGACCAGCGATAGCATGGCAACGATATCAATGGGATCAACATTCGATGAGAGTCTTTTTTGCACAAGAGGGATCAGGCTTTCCCTGATCTCTCTGAAGTCCGAGACCGATTCCGCTTTCTGCAGATCACCGACCAGTACAATCGGTTCATAGTGACGGATCTTCAGGATCTGGCGAAAGGTAATCATGCCGACAAGCTTTTCCTGGTCAACGATGGGAAGATGTTTGATCTCACTCCGGGAGAAGATGGAAAGGGCATCGAACAGCGTATCATCCGGAGCGAGTGTGATGGGGACGGAGGTCATGATTTCCGAGATTTTTGTTTCGTATGGGTTCGGGCACCCTTTTGCTACCACCTTTCCCAGCATGTCTCGCTCGGTCACAATGCCGAGAGGCCGCAGGTTCTCGTCCGTGACCACCACCGAGGAAATCTTCCGTTTTGCCATCTCTTCAGCAACGGGTTGGATGGGGTCGTCCACTCCACAGGTATAGACATCTGTGACCATGATATTCTTCAGTCTGTGATGGTATTGAAAGGCGGAAAGCCTGTATAAGAGGCTGCTGTCCTGAAGGGTTTTGTCGCTGTCCGAATCGATCATGGTGATCATTTCCAGGGGTCGTGCCGCCCCAAGGAAGACCTGGTTCTGTCTCTCCCCGGTCCGACGGCAGTCTCCAGTCCGAAAGTCTGCAGAATATTTTGCACCGATTGTCGGCCTAAGGTGTAAGACTCCATCGTATTCTCATATCTTTATTGAATAATATTTAACGTTAATTTTAATATTAATATAAAAATAACTTATTTTGACTTGATATTTTGTTCAAACTCATGTTAAGTAAGATTATCATTAAACTCGCTTATTACAAAGTCAAATTTCGGAAGAGTCATTCACTTTTCCAATTAATCTAAATAGGGAGGTAGTCGGTTATGGCTGAGAAAGAAGGGATTTCTGTCTTTATGTCCGAGGATAGGGAATTCACACCATCGAAGGAGTTCAGCAAGAATGCCCATATCGGTTCCATCAAGGAATATGAAAAGATCTACAAGAAATCCGTAGAAGATCCCGAGGGATTTTGGGCTGAACAGGCTGAAAAGCGGCTATCGTGGCACAAGAAATGGGACAAGGTCCTGGAGTACGATTTTCACAAACCGGAGATCAAATGGTTCCAGGGCGGTCAGCTGAATGTTTCCTATAACTGCCTGGACCGACATTTAGAGGGTGCGTCAAGAAACAAGGCGGCCATCATCTGGGAAGCCGATGACGGCTCATATAAGACCTATACCTACCAGCAGCTTTATACGGAAGTCAACCGGTTTTCCAATGTCCTGAAGAAGAACGGCATCAAGAAAGGGGACCGGATCACTATCTACCTCCCCATGATCCCCGAACTGGTTATCGCCATGCTTGCCTGTGCCAGGATCGGCGCCATTCACAGTATCGTCTTTGGCGGTTTCAGTGCCCAGGCGCTGATGGACAGAATCCAGGATTGCAAGGGAAACATGGTCATTACCGCGGACAAGGGAATTCGCGGGGGACGATTTGTCGCCCTCAAGGATCAGGTGGATAAGGCCCTTGAAGAATGCCCCACGGTCAAGAAAGTGATCGTGGTTAAGCGTGCAGACGGCTTCGACATGGAGCCGGGCCGGGATCTCTGGTGGCACGAAGAGATGGCGGCGGAAGATATCGGCAACTATTGCGAGCCGGAATGGATGGATGCCGAAGATCCTCTGTTTATCCTTTACACCTCCGGTTCCACCGGAAAGCCCAAAGGGGTGCTCCACACCACCGCGGGTTATCTCCTCTATACCAATATAACATTTCAATGGATCTTTGATTACCACCCCGATGATACGTGGTTTTGCACGGCCGATATCGGCTGGGTCACGGGCCACAGCTATATTGTTTATGGTCCTCTTTCGTCGGGGGCGACCAGTCTCATGTTTGAGGGGATTCCCACCTATCCCAATGCGGGGAGATTCTGGGAGATCTGCGACAAACATCACGTGAACCAGATCTACACCGCGCCCACGGTCATTCGGGCACTGATGAGAGAAGGGTCGAAGTGGGTGAAAAATTATGATCTCTCTACCTTGAAGGTCCTGGGCACTGTGGGAGAACCCATTAATCCCGAGGCCTGGATGTGGTACCACACCCACGTGGGAAGGGGAAAGCTCCCGATCGTAGACACCTGGTGGCAGACCGAGACCGGCGGTATCCTGATCACACCGCTCCCCGGTGCCATGAAGCTCAAACCGGGTTCGGCTTGCCGGCCCTTCCCCGGAGTCGTTCCCAAGATCGTGAAAGAGGACGGCTCAGAGGCCGGGGTCAATGAGGGGGGGTATCTCCTGATCGAAAAACCCTGGCCCGGTATGATCCGGGGGACCTATGGTGATACGAAGAACAAGCGGGTGAAAGAGGTCTATTTCGAGAGATTCCCCGGCAGCTATATGTCCGGCGACGGCTGCCGGATCGATGAAGATGGCGATTATTGGCTCATGGGCAGGATCGACGACGTGATCAATATCTCCGGTCACCGGATCGGTACGGCCGAGGTGGAGTCGGCTCTGGTCGGCCACGAGGTCGTGGCAGAAGCCGCGGTCGTTGGCTTTCCTCATGAGATCAAAGGAGAGGGGATTTACGCCTATGTGACACTCAAAGGAGGCATGGAGCCATCGGAGGAGTTGACGAAAACCCTGGTCGGCCATGTGAGAAATGTGATCGGCCCCATTGCAAAGCCGGACAAACTGCAATATGCTCCGGGCCTTCCCAAGACGCGAAGCGGTAAGATCATGAGACGGATCCTCCGCAAGATCGCCGGGGGCGAAATCGAAGAGCTGGGGGACACCTCGACCCTTGCCGATCCTTCAGTGGTGGATAATCTGGTGAAGGATAGGCAGTAATCATCAGTACCCCTGGATGACCGTGTCTGTTATGATCGAGCGGCGGGACAAACGGATTGTTCCGCCGCTCTAATGTTTGCAGATTGAATGAAAGGCTGAGAATGGAAAAGTTTTTTTTGGACAGAAAAGACGCTCTCCTGGTGATCGTCGATATTCAGGAACGCCTCGCCAAGGCCATGAAGAAGAGGGATCAGATCGCAGCAAACTGTATCCATCTGATTGAGGCGGCAGACCTTCTGGATCTGCAGGTGGTGGTCACGGAACAGTATCCCAAAGGGCTGGGGCCGACGATTGGTGAGATCAGGGAGGCCCTGACACTCTATGAACCCTTTGAAAAGATGACCTTCGACTGCTGCGGGACCTCCGAGTTCCTGGATCATCTCTCGGCAACCGGAAAGAAGCAGGTGATACTGACCGGCATGGAGACCCACGTCTGTGTCCTGCAGACCTGCACCAGTCTTCTCAAGGAGGGCTACACGGTTCATCTGGTCCAGGACGCCGTCTGCTCCCGGACCAAGGAGAATTTCAGGATGGGGATCGAATTCATGAGGGATGCGGGCGCCGTTATCACCTGTACGGAAACCGTGCTCTTCCAACTCCTGGAGAAAGCGGGGACTCCCGAGTTCAAGGCGATCTCGAAGAGAATCAAATAGAAAAATAGGGACACTTCCCTCTTTTCAGTAGACAAATGACAGGGACGCTAAACCGATACTGAAAACAGGGAAGTGTCCCTATTTTTCTCTCCCTTGGCGGGAAAGGTGTTGGCCGGGACGGTAGATCTGCATTCAAATCCCCAGATAGGCTTCACGGATTTCCGACGACTCCCTGATCTCCTGGGGATTCCCCTCCGCCTTGATCACACCTTCGTGCATGATGTACACGTAATCGGCCAGTTCGAGAGACGCATCGGAATTCTGCTCAATGAGAAGGATGGTGAGGCCGATCTCCTCCTTCATCTTGTGGATGGTTTCAAAGACTTCCCCCACAAGCTTTGGGGCTAGGCCCTGACTCGGTTCATCCAGCATGATGAGGTTCGGCCTTGTCATGAGGGCCCGGGCAATGGTCACCATCTGCTGTTCGCCGCCGCTCATGGAGCCCGCCAGCTGCTTGGTCCGTTCCTTGAGGCGGGGGAACAGGGTGTAGACAAGCTCCAGGGATTCCTCTTTGTGCTTGAGGGCCTTTTTCAGGTAAGCTCCCATGGACAGGTTTTCATAGACGGTCATGTTCGGGAAAAGGTGTTTTCCTTCCGGCACCAGAGCCACCCCCATCTCCACCTTCTTGTGGGTGGGGACTCGGGTCACATCCTTACCTTCATATTGAATCGTGCCTCCCCAGGGCTCGACGGATCCGAAAATGGTAAGGGTTAGGGTGCTCTTCCCGACTCCGTTGGGGCCGAGAAGGGACGTAATGGTCCCTTTCTTCACTTCCAGGCTCGGCTTCCACAGTACCTGCATGGGGCCGTATCCTGACTCGATTTCTTTAACCTTCAACACAGCTATTTCTCCGCTGGATGACCGAGGTAAACCTCCACGACCCTGGGGTCCTCCAATGCCTCTTTTGTGGGGGCATCCACCAGTTTTGCCCCCTGGTGCAAGACGATGACCTTCTCGGCCATGTTCACCACGGCGCGCATGATGTGCTCCACCATGGCCACGATGGCGATCTTTTCATCGACTGCAATCCGTTTGATGAAGGCGACCATGTTGTCGATGTCGTTCGGATGCATCCCTGCCATGGCTTCGTCCATGAGCAGGAGCTTGGGTTTCATGGCCAGGGCCCGGCCGATCTCCATCATCTTTTTTTCCACAGGGGTGAGTGTCCCTGCAGGTTTGTCCCGGTGTTCCTGAAGCCCCACCAGCTGGATGGTGTCGTCCGCGACCTCCAGGGAATCGTCCACACTGATTTGTCCGGCCATGGTCCCGAACATGGCTCCCACGGCGATATTTTCCCGCACCGTGGCCGAGTTGAAAGGCCTGGGGATCTGGAATGTGCGTCCGATTCCCAAGGGTGCCCGCTTGTAGGCCGGCAGCCGGGTGATATGGAGCCCCTCGAAGACAATTTCCCCTTCTTCCGGAAAGAAAACACCGCTGATGCAGTTGAAGAGCGTTGTTTTCCCGCTCCCGTTGGGGCCGACAATGCCGACGAATTGGCCCGGATCAATCTCGAGGCTCACCTGGTCTACAGCAACGAGGCCGCCAAAACGTTTGGTTACATTATCCAGTTTCAACAATGGCATTTCTTCACCTAAATGATAAATCGCTCCAGTACCGTATTTTTGGTCCTCTGTTTTAACATACCCACCACACCCTCCGGGAACATAACAATGATGACGATGATGATCGGCGCAAAGATCAGCAGCTGAAATCCCGGTAGAAAGATCGCCAGGTAGTACTTGGAAATCCCGTAAATCAATCCGCCCACCAGCGGGCCCAGGAGGGTCCCGGCACCTCCGAGGAGCACGATGATAATCGCTTCGATCGTATAATGGATCTCAAAGACTTCAGGCGGGAAGACGTAAGGTGTTTTCAGAGCCCAGGACGCGGCGCCGACCAGCCCGGCAAAAATGGCACTCGTGACAAATGCAATGATCTTGTATTTGGTCACATTAATCCCCATGACTTTGGCCGCGTCCTCATCCTCCCGCAGGGCCGTCAGGGCATACCCGACCCGGTTCCGCATATAGATCAGGGTAACAGCCGCCGCGAGCACGGCAATGACAAGGACAATAATGTCAGCCCAAAAGGTCATGAGGGAACTGGCCGTCTCTCTTCCGAGGATCTGATTGAGCTGGGCCGTAAAGATCATTCCTTCCGACCCGTTCCAGATCCTGGCCCCTTCGATCAGGAAACGGAAACCCTCATTCACACCGATGGTGGCGATTGCGAAATAGGCCCCCCTAAGCCGCAGGGCAACGGCCCCCACAGCCAGCGACAAGAGTGTGGACATGAGCATTGCCAGGAGAAAGCCGATAACGATGATGACGGCCCCCAGTTCTTGAATATGGGCCAATCGGGTAATCGACAGGGCCATGCCGTAGGTGCCGACCCCCACGAAGGCCACGTAACCGAAATCGACATAGCCGGTCATACCGAGGAAGATGTTGAAGGCCTGACCCAGTGCACAGTAGAAGAGCAGGGTAGCCACCAGCTGCCAGGTCCCCTCGATATTTCTCCCGAAGATGAAAAGGACCGAGTAGGCGATGAGAACCGGGATGATGGGATAGTATTTTGTTATTTTATTATTCATGTCTTTTTCGCACTCAAGAGTCCGGTCGGTTTAATCAGGAGGATGATCAATAGCATCAGGAACGAGAAAAAGCGGGTGAGGGCAAAAGGCTCCACGCCCGGGATCAGGGCAAAGATCGTATAGGATCCGTTTTCCAGAAGGCCGAAGACCAGGCCGCCGAAAAAGGCGCCGTAGGGAGAGGCGAGTCCCCCCAGGACTGCAATCACAAAGGCCTTCAGGGTATACCCGCCCCCCATGTAAGGATTGATGCCCACGGGAATAAACATGGTAAGAAGTACACCGCTGGCCACGGTCAGGCCGATCCCCAGAGCAAAACTCATGGCGTAGGCGGCCCCCACATTGACTCCGCAGACCCGGGCTCCTTCACTGTCTTCGACCACGCTTCTCATGGCCGAACCCGCCCGGGTTCTGTTGAACCAGAAGTAGAGGAGGAGTGCAATGAGTGCACTGCCCACGCAGGCGTACAATTTTGACATGGGCAGGACGGTAATGCCGAGATCGATCTTCCCGACGGCCCAGTTGTATCCGCGGAATTCCGAACCAAAGGAAAGTTTCACCACTTCTTCGAGGAGGATCCCCATGGAAAAGGTGGCCAGAAGTGTGGCAAGTTCAGGGGCCTTGATTAAGCGCTGTATGACGACATAATAAAAGAATAGCCCCAGACCCATGCCGAAGAAAAAGGCGAGGGGGACAGCGATGATCGGGTTGATTCCCAGGGTATTGAAGAGGAGCAGGGTGATGAAAGCCCCCACCATGATAAACGCACCGTGCCCCACGTTGACCACTTTGAGCACACCGAAGATCAAGCTGAGCCCCATGGTGGCCATCCCGTAAACCGCACCCAGAACCAGCCCCTGTAACAGATTCCCCATCAGCTGTTCAAAAAACATGCCCCAATCCCTTTCCTCTGCAGGCGAATTTCACCCCCTCGTATAAAGAAGTCGTCCCCGCCAGGTAGCGGGAACGACCCTTATTCTATAAGCTAGCCATTGATGAGTACTTGGGTCTACATGCCCCCCACGCCCCCCATGGCCTTTCTCCCCTTTGCCTTTGAAGCAAAGGTGGGCATGGGGTAGGCGGGTTTGCCGGTCTGAGCCTCCTTGGGCCAGATAATCACCCGTTTGGCATCCTGCCACTGCACATCGACCATGGAGTGCCCCACCTGCAGGCCCGTGTCGTCGATATCCCAGCCGCCATAGAAGGACATAAAGGTCAGGTCCCCCAGTGCTTCCCGTACCTTGTCGGTATCGAGGGAGTTCGCCTTCTCCACAGCCAGCACATAAGCCAGCACCTGGGCCCCGGCTTCTGCAGCATGGTAATCGGGAATCATATCGCTTCCAACCGCCCCCTTGAAAAGTTCGACAAACTTATCCTGGCTCGGTCCGATCCACGTCATTCCAGCCTTCTTGGCTTCCTCTTCCGAATATTTCACGCCGTATTCCCAGTGTGAAGGTCCCATGACACCTTCCGCCATGGTCGTCAGGGCCTCATAAAAGGCCGGCAGTGTGGCCGCAGCGATCAGCGACAGGGCCTTGGCATCGATGTCCAGGTCTGCCATCTGTCGATTGAAGAGCTGGCCGTCTTCAAAGTGTCCGCCGCCCAGGATGACGTCCGGTTTCGTGGCTTTTAGAGCAGAAAGGAGCGGCGTCAAGTCGGTCACACCCTTGGGATAGGTCCGTTCAAAAACAATCTCAAAACCGAGTTTGGTGGCATGCTCTTTGGCGCCTTCCATGACCATCTTCGCGAACTCTGAATCCTCGTAGGCCAGGGCCACTTTCGCCGTGGGGTCCTTCTCTTTGAGCATGTTCAGGGTTCCCTGATGGTAACTGGTGGCCGGTCCGATGGTCTGGACCACGTATTTAAAACCCTGCCGGAAAATGGCATTGCTTGCACCGCCATGGTCCATGTAGAGCATCCGGTTGGCTTCGGTGACCGGGGCGCCCCGGAGGGTCAAGCCTGAACTGTAGGGAGAAAAAACCACATTCACCTTATCGGCTGTCACCAAACGGCCGATGAGACTGGTCACGGATTCTTTCTTGGATTCACAGTCATAATACTTGTACTCCAAAATAACTTTCTTCCCGCCCAGTGTCACACCCCCGTAGATGGTGTTCACCCATTGTACAGCCGCCTTGATTCCACCGACAGCCTGTTCCCCTGCTTTGGCATACTTGCCGGAAAGCGCGGCCGGATGGCCGATGACGATCTTGTCCACTGATTCGGCTACTGACGGGACAGCGCCTGTGACCAGGAAAATGGCGAGAGCCATGATTGTAATGATTAATTTGTTTTTCATTAGTAAATTCCCCCTAAAAATTGATAAACTGCAATTTAACCCCTCTTGATAATTTTTTCTTCACCTCCTTTGGTCTGGATTATATTGATCTCTATGACCTCTATACGTTTTTCACCCATAACCTAATCTTACATCCTACTCATCGCGCCGGAAGGTGTCAAGTTTCCAGGCATCCGGAACCTGCAAAAAAATCATATAATTACGAATATGTTATGACTCAAATATGGCAGATCCCGGAGATTATTCGATATAATTAACCGATTAAGAAAGATTATTGAAATTTTTCACGCCAAAAAAAGTTTTATTAAAACAAATAACCCAAAGCGATTGAGATGATGGAAATATGGTGAATCATTCTCCCTTGGAAACATTCTTTTGAATCCGGAGCAAAGTCACTTCGACCCATAACCCGGTTCATAAGTTTTTTTTATACCAATTTGTTGGATCCCGGGCTGCAACATCGACAGAAAAATTTTACATAATCTGTTCTATTAATAAAATGGATTCTCCTTTTCTAACAGTTTGTTGTCATGTTTTCCTTGACAACCCTTTTGAGGGATAGTATCTTTTTTCATGCTTTAGAAATCATTGCGGCGAGGGGATAAGTGCCTTTTCAGGTATCCCGCCTCCCCTCTCCATCATGAGGAACAAAGAAGGTGCCGGACCGGTGCCATGAAAGGGGGTGATCATAGGGGGTGTAAATAAACGAGCCTGGGATGCAGGAAAGAACAAGACTTTCCTGGAATCCTCAATCATCAAGAATCAAAGGAGGACAGACAATGTTTAAGAAACTAGCTATCTTTATTGTGGCTGTTGCCATCGGTCTATTCTTTGCCGGTGTGAACACTGCAGAGGCCGGTGCCAAGATCAAGATCGGCGACGATTCCGAGTTCGATCTCGGCATGCGGGTTCAGACCCAGTGGTTTTTCACGGACAAGGACCTCGAAGGTGATGCCCTTGGCAATCCAGATGGTAGGTGGGAGGACTATGATGACTTCAAGGTACGCCGCGCCCGTATTCGTCTCAAAGCGAACGTCACCAAGTGGGTCACTGCATTTCTTCAGAGCGATGTTGCTGATGGTGCCGACCACAAGATCATCGATGCCTGGGTGAGTATCAATGCCCACCCTTGGGCCAAACTTATCATGGGCGAGAACATGGCCCCCGCGCAGAGGACCAACCTGACCAGCTCCGGCGGCCAAATGACCATCGACCGGCCGGGCCTGGCCAACAAGAACCTCACCTGGGGCATGAACACCCGGTACACGTTCAACAATACTAGCGATTCGAATAATGCGGTGATCGGCGCAGGCAGTGCTGAGAATGCTGTTCGTGACACCGGTTTGACCCTTTTCGGAAGCGGTACGGTGGCCGAAGAAGTCCACCTCAAGTACTATCTGGGTTATGCCGACGGTTTACAGAACGGCTCTCTTGGAGATGACGAAGAGCGCTACACCGCAAGGGTCCAGCTGAACTTAGGTGATGCCGAGCCCGGCTATTTCAACCTCGGCACCTACCTGGGCAAGAAGCAGACCCTCGCCATCGGCGCGTTCTATGACACCCAGGACAGAGCCGGAACCGATCTCGTTGCAACAGCGATAACAGGATCATTACAGTCATTTGATTACAGCGAATGGGGTGTGGACATCTTTGCCGAACAGCCCATCGGCGACGGGGCCCTCACCTTCGACGCCGCATACACCGACCTCGACCTCGACGGTTCGAACACGCAAACAGCAGGGGACGGCTACTACGTTCAAGTCGGGTACATCTTTGACAACTGGCAGCCCTGGGCCATGTATGAGGCGTGGTCCAGCGATATGGACTCAGCCGATGCGTTGGCCTCTAACGCGGTATTAGGGACTACGTATGGGTCGGATCAAGGAAGCATCGACACCTATCGTATCGGCCTGACCTACTTCATCAAGGGCCACAATGCCAATGTTAAAATCGGATACGAGAGGTACAACTCCGATGAGGATATCATCCGGAATTTGTCTGGCACCAAGGACGAGGACACTGTAGACACCTTCCTGGTCGGGTTTTACATGACCTATTAACTTTCCGGGATCGGAGATCCCTGCGTTCCGTTTGAGAACGGTTAGACGGGGCAGCGATCAGGAAATCAGTGAACTTGATTGCGTATCGGGCCGTGCGAATCTCACGCACGGCCCGCACTTTTTGGGGGACAGTCATGAGATATTTTACTGCGTTTCAGAGGGTATTCATTTTTGTTCTATTGCTCGTGCCGGCCTTTCTGCTTCTTATGGTGCCCCCTCCGGCCGGGGCGGAGGAGGGAGCGGACCTCTCCAGTGAGACTTCCCTTGTTCAGACGTTTGAAGACAAATACCGGAGCGTCCTGGATGCGGTGCAAAAGGGGTCTCTCTCCGCTGAGGCGGGGGAGCAGGCCGATGAGCTCAAGCTCTCCCTGCAGAAATACCTGATCCAGAGCAAGGCCCGGATCGACATCTATAAGCTGGAGGCCCGACAAACGAGCGGCCCCAGGCAGGATGAAGCCTTGCAGAACCTGATACAGGCAGCGGCCGAGAGAGAACGAACCCTTCTGGCCTATATCCAGAGGCTCAACTACCTCTCTGCCGGAGGCAAAGAGGCGATCACCGTACCGGCTTTACCGGTGCCGACTGAAAGAAGTCTGGAGAAATCCGCCGGCGGCCAGAAGCACGAGGGGCCATCTGGAAAAGAAGGGCCATCCAAACAAAAAGGGCCATCCGACAAGGATTGGTTTGAAAGAGGGACCAAGTACGAGGTGAAGGAACTCGATATCGAAATCGAAATAAAACCGGAAGACATTATCAACGAACCGCAGGTCGCTGACTAATCGGCCATCAGGACGGCCTTGTCTGTGACATTATTCGGGACCCTAAGCCACCGAAGCCCTGGAACAGTTATTGCACTTCTGAGGGGGTCTCTTTCTTCTTTAGATCCTTTCCAAAAGGCTGACTCCAGGCAGAGTCAACCTTCTGAGCTTTTCGCTTAATTATTCTCCTCCCGCTGAATCTTTCAAGCTCAAACAGGACGACCTCATCAGCGGATTCACCTCCGAGAAGGCCCTGAATGAAAACGCGGGGCTCTACATTGAAGCCTGATTCAAGACTGAAGACCGGACCAGCGAGAAAAAAACGGCGGATCCGATTCCGGACCCGCCCTGTGTTCTGTTTTTTTGCGGGCTAACCCCAGGGGTTCAGGTTTTCCGTGACCTTCCAGTCGGCACCCACTTTTTCCAGAATCAGGATATTTTCGGCCGGAATCGTTTTTGTACCTTCATCCATACTCATGATAAAACTGCCGTGAGTACCGATCTTAAGAAAAACAGTGGGTGAATCATCTACGTATTCTTCCTTTTCATCAATGAGTTCAATCTTCATCCCTTTAAAATCAAAGGTCGCGTGCTGCAGTCTCTCAAGAGTCCCTGCAGCTTTCCTTGAAGAAATGGACTCATTGATCTGCTGAGCGATACCGGCTTGTTCCTCTTTCACATACAAATCGACCAGGGAAGAGTCGACCATGGTCTCATGCTTGGAGAGAAAATCCTGAATGAACGCCGTGGGCACTGCGGCCTGTTTACTGCTGCAGCCGGCCATGCCTGCAAGGAACAACAGTCCGGCTGCTAAAAGGCCGAGGGACAGTCTGAATCTGGGAAGAGATAGGGGTTGATGACTTTCAAACTTCACGTGTTTCACAACAAACTCCTTTCCACTTGAAAAGTATAGTAATAAAAAAATAAATCGAATTAGGTTAGTCTTGTAACCAACTACAACAAAATCTATAATGTTTCGCTAGAAAAGTCAAACAGAAAAGGGAAAATCGGGCTATGACTTGACAAGTCGGGATCTTGTGGTAACATTATGAGTTAGAACTATAATATAGACGACCTATAGTATTGTATCCAGGTGTAAACAGTGTTTTTTCTATCGGTCATGGCTGGTTTCTAAACCAGGAAAATCACAGAATCACTAAGGGATACAAGATGTTTCTCACCCGAAAAGACCCCTTTTCTCAACATTCTCGCCCTGCAGGCTATTTAAAGATTCTTTTCGCTCTTCTCACGAGAACCTCTCGGCATATTTTCGCCGATCGAAATCCGGACAGTTAGCTAACCTTAATTGGGAGGAGAAATTATGGATATCAGCAGGCGTAATTTCCTGAAGGCCTCCGGAGGGGCCGTGGCCGGAACAATGGCCGGTTTATCCCCCACCGAAATCGAGGCCCGGGAGCGGGAGAACCGTATCAAAGGGGCTGAAGTCACCACAACGATCTGTCCCTACTGTGCCGTAGGGTGTGGGATGGTTGTTCACACCCGGGACGGCAAGGTGGTGAACATGGAGGGAGATCCGGACCATCCGATCAACCGGGGATCCCTTTGCTCCAAGGGGGCCTCATTGATCCAGGTGGTAAACAATCCCAAACGGGTGAAAAAGCCCATGTACCGTGCGCCCGGTGCGGCGTCCTGGGAGGAAGTGGAATGGGACTGGGCCCTGGACGAGATCGCACAGAGAATCAAGAAGGCCCGGGACGAAACCTTTGTGAAGAGGAATGCAAAGGGGCAGGTCGTCAACCGTTGTGACGGCATCGCTCACGTGGGGAGCGCTGCCCTGGATAATGAGGAGTGCTATATCCTTCAGAAATGGCTCCGTTCCCTTGGGCTTGTTTATATTGAACACCAGGCGCGTATTTGACACTCCGCAACTGTAGCGGCTCTGGCAGAGTCGTTTGGTCGCGGTGCCATGACGAACCACTGGATTGATCTCAGAAACTCTGATGTCATCCTGATTATGGGCAGCAACGCTGCCGAGAATCACCCCATCTCGTTCAAGTGGGTCACGGAGGCGCAGGAGAAGGGGGCCACCCTCATCAGTGTGGATCCAAGATTTACCCGCACATCGTCCAAAGCGGATATCTACGCTGCGCTCCGTTCCGGATCGGATATCGCCTTCATCGGCGGCATGATCAACTACATCCTCAAGAATGACCTCTACCACAAAGACTATGTTCGTCTCTACACAAACGGGTCTTTCCTGGTGAATGAGGACTTCAAGATGCCCGGGGAACTGGGCGGCATATTTTCCGGGTATGATTCTGACAAGAGAAAATATGATAAGAGCGCCTGGGCATTTCAGAAGGATGAGGAGGAGGTGGTGCTCAAGGATCCGTCAATGACAGACCCCCATTGTGTGCTCCAGCTCTTGAATAAGCATTACTCACGGTATGACCTGGAGACGGTCTCATCCATTACGGGTACACCCAGGGAGATGCTCGAAAAGGTTTACAAAACCTATGGTTCCACAGGGAATCCGGACAAGGTGGCAACCATCATGTATGCCATGGGCTGGACGCAGCATACCGTAGGGACCCAGAATATCCGGGCCATGGCCATTGTCCAGCTGCTGCTCGGAAATATCGGAAGGGCCGGTGGAGGGGTGAATGCCCTACGGGGGGAGAGCAACGTCCAGGGTTCTACGGACCACTGCCTGCTTTTTCACATTTTACCGGGCTATCTGAAGACGCCCAAGGCATCGCAGCCTACACTCCAGGCGTACAACGACAAGTATACGCCGAAAACGAGCGAACCCCGGAGTGCAAATTGGTGGGCCAATTATCCGAAATACTCGGTCAGCCTGCTCAAGGCCCATTACGGTGCCAATGCGACACCTGCAAACGATTTCGGTTACAGCTGGCTGCCCAAACTTGATGATGGCCAGAATGCCTCATGGCTGATGATCTTTGATGAGATGCTCAATGAGGGTAAGTTCAAAGGCCTCTTCGCCTGGGGCCAGAACCCCACCTGCTCCGGCTCCAACGCAGGCAAGGTTCGAAAGGCGCTGGCCAAGCTGGAGTGGATGGTCAACGTGAACCTTTTCGGGAACGAGACCGGCTCCTTCTGGAAGGGTCCCGGCATCAATTCTGCGGACATTAAGACCGAGGTCTTCTTCCTCCCCTGTGCCGCCTCGGTGGAAAAGGAGGGGAGCATCACCAATTCGGGCCGCTGGGCCCAGTGGCGTTATAAAGCGGTGGAACCAGCGGGCCAGGCTATGCCGGATTCGGAGATTGTGAATGCCCTTTACAACCGAGTGAAAAAGCTCTACGACAAGAATGGGGGGACCGTTCCCGACCCGGTGGTCAAACTGGCCTGGGACTATAGATCTAAAGATGCCGACGGCAAGGTCACGGAGATGGACATCCACCTGGTCGCAAAGGAGATCAACGGCTATTTCCTGGAGGACCGGGAGGTCAAGGGGAAACTCTTCAAGAAGGGGACGCTGGTCCCGAGTTTTGCCTTTCTCCAGACGGACGGGTCCACCTCCTCGGGAAACTGGCTCTACTGCAACTCCTATACGGAAAAGGGGAACATGATGGCCCGGCGGTCCCAGAAGGATCCCACCGGAACGGGGCTCTATCCCGAGTGGTCCTGGTGCTGGCCGGTGAACAGAAGGATCATCTACAACCGTGCCTCCGTTGATGAATACGGCAGGCCATGGGACCCGAAAAGACCGGTGATTAAATGGAACGGCTCCAAATGGGTAGGGGATGTCCCTGACGGCGGATGGCCCCCCCTGATGAATCTTGACGGCACACCCAACCCGGCATCCAAGCGGGCCTTCATCATGAAGCCCGCGGGGGTGGCCCATATCTTCGGTCCCGGCCGGGCCGACGGGCCTTTCCCGGAACACTATGAACCGCTGGAGTGTCCGATTCAGGAGAACCCCTTGTCCCCCTCGCATCGGATCAATCCCACGGCAAAGCTCTTCTATACCAAGGAGAAGGAAGGGGAAGAGGATGTTTTCTATTCCTGCGATCTCCGGTATCCCTATGTGGCGACGACCTACCGGGTGACGGAGCACTGGCAGACCGGTGTCCTGACCCGTCACCTTCCCTGGCAGCTGGAGATGATGCCCGAGCTCTTCCTTGAGATGAGCAAGGAGCTGGGCGCAGAAAAGGGGATCGTAAACGGTGACAAGGTCAAGGTCAGTTCCGCACGGGGCGAGGTGGTTGCAAAAGCGGTCGTCACAAGCCGATTCAGGCCATTCAAGGTGATGGGTTCCACCGTCCATCAGGTTGGACTTCCGTGGTGTTTCGGGTGGCAATACCCGGAGGACGGAAGCGGCGGCGACAGTGCGAATCTCCTGACGCCCACCATCGGGGATGCCAATACCATGATACCTGAGACCAAGGCCTTCATGGTCAATGTCGAGAAGATATAAGGGGGTGAGGATATGGGAAAGGGAGTATTGGTCGACCTTACAAAGTGTATCGGATGCCGGGGGTGCCAGATCGCGTGCAAGGAGTGGAATGAACGGTCCGTAAAAAAAACCGCGATGCTTGGGACCTACACCAACCCTCCGGCCCTCAACTCGGAATGTTACACCCATATACGCTTCTATGAACATGAACAGGATGGCCCGCCGGTCTGGAGCTTTGTCAAATACCAGTGCCTGCACTGCGAACATCCTGCCTGTGCTGCGTCATGTCCCGTCAAGGCCCTCGCCAAAACCAGGAATGGGCCCGTGACCTACGATTACGACCGCTGCATCGGCTGCCGTTACTGCATGGTGGCCTGCCCATTCCATGTTCCGAAATACGAATGGGAAAGCACGAGGCCCTGGGTGCAGAAGTGCACGTTCTGCTCGGAACGGATCAAGGACGACATGGTCCCGGCCTGCATCAAGACCTGCCCCACGGGAACGATGGTGTATGGCGAACGGAAAGAGATGCTTGCAGAGGGACAGCGGCGGATCGCAGATGCCCCCGGTAAATACGTCAATCATATCTACGGCGAAAAGGAGGCCGGAGGCACCTCATGGATGTACATCTCAGCGGTTCCTCTGGAAAAGACAGGGTTCAATATGCATATCGCCTCCATGCCCCTTCCTGATCTCACGTGGGCATACATTGCCAAGATCCCGGCTGTCGCGGGAATCGTGATCGCGGGGGGCGCGCTGAGCTGGGTCATAACACGCCGGAATAACCAAGGAAAGGGGGAATAGCCATGGCAGAGAAACATGAAATCAGGATGATGACTCCTGCAACGATGGTGGTGATCGCCCTCATGGTCCTGGCGTTCGCCGTGGCAATCTACCGCCTTGTCAACGGACTCGGTGCGGCAACGAACCTCAGCGATGACTGGCCCTGGGGTCTCTGGATCGGAATGGATGTACTGGGAGGTGTGGCCATGGCCGCCGGCGGGTTCATGATTGCGTCGGCCGTCTACGTCTTCAACATAAAGAAATACAGGACCATCGTGCGCCCGGCCGTGCTCACGGCGTTTATCGGATACCTTCTGGCCATCATGGCTCTCTTCTTAGACATCGGGCATCCGCTCAGGCTCTGGCATCCCGCCGTCATGTGGCAGATTAACTCGATCATGTTCATCGTGGCCATCCACGTCATCCTTTACACCACGGTCCTGGCCATGGAATTCAGCCCCATGATCTTTGAAAAACTCAAGATGCAGGGAGCTCTCCGGTTCATGCAAAAGATCATGGTGCCCGTCGTGATCTTCGGTGTCCTGCTCTCTATCCTTCACCAGTCTTCCCTCGGAGCGCTATACCTGCTGGTTCCGGCAAAAATGTCGCCTCTCTGGTACACCACGTCGCTGCCCATGCTGTTCCTGGTCTCCGCGTTGATGATGGGATTTAGCATGGTGAGTTTCGAGAGTATTGTCAGTTCCAGAGCCTTCAAACATTCGGTGCCTCTCGACGTCCTCCAGGGCCTCGCACGGGGATCCATCGTCGTGATCGCGGTCTATCTCATCTGGAAGCTCTGGCTCCTTGCGACCGGCCCGGGCATCGGTGCGGCCTTTGACGGCAGTCTTGAAGCAAACATGTACCTCCTCGAGATGGCCGCAGGGGCAATTATACCTCTGGTGATGCTCTCCATGAAAAGCATCCGGACCACCCAGAGCGGTATCTTCAAGGTGAACATTCTCGTCATCCTGGGGGTGGTCCTGAACCGCCTCAACGTGGCACTCTTTGGCCTCTATCGTGATGCCGTCAATCAGGGAACGGCATATTTCCCATCGTGGATGGAATTGGCCCTGACCGCGGGGTTGATCGCTCTCGCGGTGTTTATCTTCAAGCTGGCTGCGAAATACCTCCAGCTCTTTCCTGAAGCCGAGGCAGAACACTAGATCATTTTACACGCAACCACTGGGGATGGGGCACGGATTTCAGTGCCCCATCTTTTGTATGGAAGGGAGGTCCCGTGCCTGCGAGGTTGACCGCAACAATTGCCCTGTTTCTCCTGTTCTTTTCGGTTTCACATGCGGAGACACGACACAGTGTTCCCCTTGGGGATTCCCCTCAACGGGGACCGGAGAACGCCCCGGTCACGATTATTGAGTTCCTCGACTTTCAGTGACCCCACTGCAAGGCGGCCAGTTCGACCGTCCAGAAACTGATGGAGGAATACGAAGGTCAGATCCGGCTCATCCTGAGAAACTACCCCTACAGGTACAGGGATTATTCCCATATTGCCGCGGAGGCCCTGCTTGCGGCCGGAGATCAGGGAAAGTATTGGGAGATGCATGACATCATGCTCGAGCGATCTCCCGCGCTCGATTCGAAAAGTCTGGAAACCTATGCGCAAGAACTGGGCCTCAACATGGAACAGTTCAAAAGAGATCTGGAGAGCATGAAACACAAAGATGTCATTGAACAGGACAAGGAACTTGCCGAATCTCTGGACATCTATAACACACCCACCTATTTCATCAACGGCCGGAAGGTCACCGGTAATGCGCCTTATGAGTATTTGAAGAAGATTATTGAGAAGGAGTTGAGCAGTGTTCAAGAGAAAGATTCTATTTGTTCTAACTGCCATATTTGTTTTTCTGCTGGTCACTGACATTGCATGCTCAAAGGGAGGGGAACTGGAGCCGGTCAAGGATGTGCCCGCGCCGAAGGCGAATCCTCAGAGCCCTGAGAAGGTAGAGTTGGGAAAGAAGCTCTTCTTTGACCGGCGGCTCTCCGGCGACGGTACCATGAGCTGTGCCACCTGCCACATGCCTGAACAGGGATTTTCCGATGCGCAGGCCATCTCCCTGAGTTACCCGACCACAAAGAACTGGCGGAACACACCCACCCTGATCAATGTTGCCTTCAGCAAGTCTCTGTTCCATGACGGGCGGAGCGGGACCCTTGAGGAACAGGCCCTGTTTCCTATTATGTCCGCCTTTGAAATGAACCAGAATCTCGATTTTCTGGAGGAGGAGATCCGTTCCGTACCGGCATATGTGGAGGCTTTCAAGACCGTCTTTGGCACCGAAGATGTCACCCGGGAAAGGATCGCCATGGCGATTGCCGCCTTTGAACGGAGTCTGGTCTCCCGGAATTCACCTCTTGATAAATATCTCAACGGGGACAAAACCGCCCTTTCAGAAATATCGAAAAAGGGACTGGAGGTTTTCCGGGGAAAGGGGAGGTGTATTCAGTGCCACTACGGTGTAAATCTGATGGATGATCTATTCTACGCGCTCCACGTTCCGGAAAATCCTGACTTTCAAAAAGATCCCCGTGTGGCTGCAACCAGGCGCTTTGTTGCAAAGGTGAACGATTATAAAGATTTCAAAACCCTCGAAGAAGATCCGGGGCGATACCTGATCAGCAAGAAGAAGGAAGATTGGCGGGCGTTCAAAACCCCCACTCTGCGGGATATTGCAAGAACGGCACCCTATATGCACAACGGGACCTTCGAGACCTTCGATGAAGTCATCGATTTCTTCGATCGCGGAGGGGGAGAGGGGAACAAGGTGCTCAAGCCGCTCGGTCTGACTGAAGAGGAAAAGGGGCATTTGAAAGCCTTCCTCACGGAAGCCCTGACCGGTGAAGAGATCACGATCACCCACCCCAAACTCCCCTGATCCCGCGATGGCGTGAGTTCTATCCTCGCGGAGTGCCGTCTGCGTTTTGTGCAGAAAGAGCAGGTCGCTGTAATACTGTCCGGACCTGAGGTGTGGTCTTTGTTGGGTATCTGAAAGCCCGGCCCTCGGGGCCGGTTCTGAGTTGAATGGCTGTGCCGTCCTATCCCGTGAAGAAAATTCGAAATCCGAAGCACTAAATCCGAAACAAGCCCGAATGACCAAAATCCAAAATTCAAAAGGTTTTTATCCAAACACTGAGTCATCACTGTGGAATCGGATCCTGCAAAATAGATTCTCTCATGCAATATTCGGGTGAAACCCGCATGTAAGAAGTTTTGAACATTTGAATTTTGAGTTTGGGATTTGTTTAGGATTTCGATATTCGAATTTCGGATTTCCTCCGAGGCCATGGTATAGCCCCTTTCCAGGGGCAACGCAAAGCCACGTCCTGTGGGCGTGGATGTTTACTTCACCTTTCGATTGATGCCATCCGTTGAATTGACGATTGAAACCTGGAAGTGGTACTATTGTGTCTAATAAAGGGGTTTTGCCGGGACATTCGCCCTTGACAGGGCGAAAATTTAACGTTAACCTGCTCTGGTCGAAAAAAGCAAAACCCGATCACTTCCCTGAAACCTGTCCCGGCAAGGTCCTGCAGGGCGCCACACGAGTGATTCCCAACCGTTAAGGAGCCTTGTCGTTCTGCTGCCAGCGATGGCCCCGGAATTCATGACGCATCACGGAAACACCGAAGAGGTTGGGGGCCCCGGGAAACCATGAAGATACACGAATACCAGGCAAAAGAATTGTTTCGACGTTTCGAGGTCCCCGTGCCGGAGAGTCTTGTTGCCTTCAGCCCCGATGAAGCCTGCGGAGCGGCAAAGAAGCTGAAAGCCTTTCCGGTTGTCGTCAAAGCCCAGATACATGCCGGCGGACGCGGCAAGGGAGGCGGCGTCAAGCTGGCTCAGAACCTGGATGAGGTGCGGAGCCATACCGAGGTCATCATGGGTAAACCCTTGGTCACGCCGCAGACCGGCCCCCGGGGAAGGCCGGTGCAAAAAGTGCTGGTGGAGCAGGGGCTTGACATCGATCAAGAGCTCTATCTCTCCATCATCCCCGATCGGGCCACGGCAAAGATCATGATCATTGCCAGCCAGTCGGGCGGTATGGATATTGAAGAAGTGGCGGCTCAAAGTCCTGAAAAAATAATCAGGGTGCGGATCAATCCGTTGACCGGGATTCAGCCCTACCACGCCCGGACGGTTGCCTACGGCCTGCAGCTGCCGTCGCCCCTCATGAAGCCGTTCCTGGCGTTTCTCGGGAAATTGTACAAGGTCTTCATCGCCAATGACTGTTCCTTGCTTGAGATCAATCCCTTGGTGATCACCGCCGAGGGGGACCTGGTCGCTCTGGATGCCAAGGTTGATATCGATGACAACGCCTTGTTCCGGCAGCAGGAGATTCTCGCGTACCGGGATGTGGAGGAAGAGGACCCGCTGGAGGTGGAAGCCTCAGACTATCATCTCAACTATATCAACCTCGATGGAAACGTCGGGAACATGGTGAACGGCGCCGGGCTGGCCATGGCGACCATGGACCTGATTAAACGGTCCGGCGCGGAACCGGCCAATTTTCTTGACGTCGGGGGCGGGGCCACCGCGGAAATGGTTGAGAACGGTTTCAGGATCATTGTCAGCGATAAGAATGTGAAAGGGATTCTCATCAACATTTTCGGCGGCATTCTGCGATGTGATGTGCTGGCCGAAGGTGTTGTTCAGGCGGCCCGGAAGACGGGCATCCAGGTGCCGGTTGTTGTTCGTCTGGAAGGAACCAATGTTGAAAAAGGAAGAAAAATTCTGGAGGCATCGGGTCTCAAGATGATGACGGCAGCGGATCTCGATGACGCTGCGAAGAAAGTTGCCGAGATCGTCCGAAGCTGACGGAACAGCCAGAGGCCGGAACTGTCTGCCAATGCCTGCGGCAGACGGAGTGTTTCCGGCAGAATACAGGCACAGGGAATCATGGCGATATTTGTTGACAGGCAGACAAAAGTGCTGGTGCAGGGGATGACCGGCAAGGAGGGACTGTTTCATTCAAGGCGGTGCATTGCCTACGGGACACAGGTGGTGGCAGGTGTGACGCCCGGGAAGGGCGGACAGCAGATGGACGATGTGCCAGTTTTTCATCTTGTGGAGGAAGCCGTTCATAAGACTGGCGCCAACTGCAGTTTGATCTTTGTCCCCCCTGCTTTTGCAGCAGACGCCATCATGGAAGCGGTCGACGCGTGTGTCCATATCATTGTGGCCATCACCGAAGGCATTCCGGTACTGGACATGATGCGCGTTAAAAATTATCTGGAAGGCAAGAAGAGCCGTTTGATCGGCCCCAACTGCCCGGGAATCATTACACCCGGTCAGTGCAAGATCGGCATCATGCCCGGTGCCATCCACAAACCCGGCGGTCCCATCGGCGTTGTGTCACGTTCCGGCACCCTGACGTATGAGGTGGTGCATCAGTTGACCCGGCAGGGCATCGGACAGACAACTTGCCTGGGGATCGGCGGTGACCCTGTAAACGGAACGGATTTTATTGACTGCCTGGAGGCTTTCCAGGAGGATGAAGAGACAAAAGGGGTCGTGCTTGTCGGCGAAATCGGCGGTTCTGCCGAGGAAGAGGCGGCGGCTTTTATTGCAGAACATGTCAGCATGCCTGTGGTAGGCTTCATCGCAGGATTAAGCGCCCCTCCCGGAAGACGGATGGGCCATGCCGGTGCCATTGTCAGCGGGAGCAGCGGCACTGCCCATGTAAAAATTGAAGTCATGAAAGAAGCAGGCATTCATGTGTGCGATGATCTTGGCAAGCTTGGGGAATACTGTGCCGGAATCTTCTCAAACATCTGAAATGCTTTACGGCCAAAGGTCTTTGAGGATGGTCGATGTCTGAAAAAAGAACATTTCGTGTACTTATCGGGAAACCCGGCCTGGACGGCCATGACCGGGGCGCCAAGTTTATCGCTCGGGCGCTGCGTGATGCAGGTTTTGAAGTAGTTTATACCGGCATTCGGAGAACACCCGAGGAGATTGCATCCGCTGCGGTTCAGGAAGATGTCTCGGCCGTGGGCCTCTCTTCACTTTCAGGCGCCCATCGCAGCCTCTTTCCTGCGGTTGTGGAGGCCCTTGATAAACTTGGGGCAGGCGATATCTTTGTGTTGGGCGGCGGGGTCATCCCTGACGAAGATGCGGTGTTCTTGAAAGATGCCGGAATTGCAAATGTCTTTACCCCGGGCACGCCTGTTGAAGTGATCATCAAGGCCTTTCGGAATGCCTGTGAAACGCATCAGGGCCGCAGAACCTGAAGAGAATAATAACGAGCATCTATTGATGAACAGTGACCGCATTTTGCAGGGCTTAAGTGAGGGCGATCCCAGGGCCGTGGCCAGGGCCATCTCTCTGGTTGAAGATGGAGACCCCCGTGCGGACCGTATTCTTTCATCGCTGGATGAATCCCTCATTGACGAGGCGATGGTCCTGGGCATCACCGGGCCTCCCGGTGCTGGGAAATCCACACTCACCGATCAAATCATCTCCAGTTACCGCGCTCAGGACAGTCGGATCGGGGTGATTGCCATCGATCCTTCTTCCCCTGTGACGGGCGGCGCGATTCTTGGGGACCGTATTCGTATGATGGGGCATGCCCTGGACCCGGACGTTGTTGTCCGTTCCATGGCGACGAGAGGGCGCCTGGGCGGCCTGTGTGCTGCAGCAGGGGCTGCTGTGCGAATTCTGGCAAGCAGCGGATGCTCCCCGGTCATCATTGAAACGGTTGGCGTGGGCCAGTCGGAAATAGATATCATCCGGCTTGCCGACATTACCGCTCTGGTCCTTGCACCGGGCCTGGGCGATGATATTCAGGCCATGAAAGCCGGGCTTCTTGAAGTGGCTGATCTCCTGGTGATTAACAAAGCGGACTGTCCCAGTGCGGAGACGCTGGCCATGGAGATGGAGACGGAAGCCCGTGAGCGTTTGAAGAAGCAGGCCGTCGGAAACAGGGTCTGTATGACAGTGGCGACGGAGGGTAAAGGCGTCCCCGAGTTCCTGCAGGCAGTTGAAACTCTTGACGCAGAATACCGGAGAAGCGGTGAACGCACCCGGCGAAGAAGGAAATCCTATGACCTGGAAGTCCTGGATTGGGCACTTGAATTGATCAAGCCCGAACTCTCTCTGAAAATAGAGAATAGCGGTTTGGACCAGAAAGGGGATCCCCGAATGAAGGCCGCGATGATTCTGAAGAAATTATAACGGGGAAGATCCTCAGTGAGGCGGCATATGGGAAAAGATCCGGAATTAAAAGCATGGAAAGAGAACGAGCTGAAGAAGAGCCTCAGCCGTTTTCCGGAACGGAAAGAGACGTTCACGAACCACGGCGGTGACGAGATCGAGCGGCTGGCCGTCCCGGACCGGATCGACGATGATTATCTCGAGACGCTTGGTTTTCCCGGTCGCTATCCCTTTACCCGGGGTGTACAGCCGACCATGTACCGCGGCCGTTTCTGGACCATGCGCCAGTATGCCGGTTTCTCCACGCCTGCCGAATCCAACCGCCGCTACCGTTATTTGCTGGAACAGGGAACGACCGGCCTCTCCATTGCCTTTGACCTGCCGACACAGATCGGCTATGATTCCGATCATGCCATGGCCGTTGGAGAAGTGGGGAAGGTGGGCGTGGCCATTGATTCTCTGGCGGACATGGAAATCCTTTTTGACAGGATCCCCCTGGACCAGGTCTCGACCTCCATGACCATTAATTCACCTGCGGCCATACTGCTGGCCATGTATGTGGCCGTGGCCGAAAAACAAGGGGTCTCCGGCGGGAAGCTCAAAGGCACCATCCAGAACGATATTCTCAAGGAATATGTGGCCCGGGGCACCTATATCTTCCCGCCCAAACCGAGCCTGCGGCTGATTACAGATATTTTCAAGTGGTGTACGGAGCACACCCCATCGATCAATACCATCTCCATATCCGGTTACCATATCCGGGAGGCGGGATCCACCGCTGCCCAGGAAGTGGCGTTCACTCTGGCCAACGGCATCACCTATGTACAGGCCGCGCTGGATGCCGGCCTGGAGCTGGATTTCTTTGCCCGAAGGCTTTCCTTCTTCTTCAACGCTTCCTCGGACCTCCTGGAGGAGGTCGCCAAGTTCCGGGCCGCAAGAAGACTGTGGGCGCGGATCATGAAAGAGCGTTTTGGTGCCGGCAAACCGGCCAGCATGATGCTCCGTTTCCACACACAGACCGCCGGCTATACATTGACCGCCCAACAGATCGACAACAACATTGTGCGGGTCGCGCTCCAGGCCCTGGCCTCTGTCCTGGGCGGGACCCAATCGCTGCATACGAATTCCCGGGATGAGGCCTTATCCCTGCCCACGGAGGATTCGGTGCGTACGGCGCTCCGCACCCAGCAGATCATCGCCCATGAATCGGGAGTTGCAAACACGGTGGATCCCCTGGCAGGATCATATTTTATTGAGGAACTTACCGATCGGATAGAGTCCCAGGCCGTTGATCTGATCGATAAAATCGACCGGGCCGGCGGGGTCGTGGCCGCCATCGAGGAAGGCTTCATCCAGCGCCAGATCGAAAACAGCGCCTATGACTATCAGCAGGAGATCGAGAAGGGCGAACGCACCGTGGTCGGTGTCAATCAATTTCAGAGTGATGAGCAGGTTAAGCCGCCGCTTCTGCGTATCGACCCGGAAGTGGAAAAAGCACAGGTTCAGTCCCTTCAGGCTTTGCGGAAAAAACGGGACAATGAAAAAGTGGGGTCTGCTCTTGCCGAGCTGGCGGATGCCGCCCGCAGCGAGGCCAACCTGATGCCCGTTATTCTGGAATCTGTCAAGGCGTACGCCACACTGGGTGAGATCTGTCAGGTCCTACGGGACATTTTTGGCGAATACAGGGACAGGGGGTAACCCATGATCAGGAAGATAGATCATCTTGGCATTGCCGTAAGATCCATCGATGAGGCGCGCCGGTTTTACGAAGACGTGCTCGGCCTTTCCTGTGAGAGGGTGGAGGAGGTGGCCTCTCAAAAAGTGCGGACCGCCTTCTTCACTGTGGGAGATGTCCATATCGAACTGCTTGAACCCACTGCTGAGGAGAGCCCCATTGCAAAGTTCCTCGAAAAAAAGGGTGAGGGTTTCCATCACATTGCCTATCTGACCGATGATATGGAAGGCCAGCTGGCGGGGGCCGGCGAGCGGGGCTGCCGGCTGATCCATGAAACTCCGATCGAAGGTGCGGGCGACAAGCAGGTCGCTTTTCTGCATCCCAAGAGCACCTTCGGAGTGCTCACAGAGTTTTGTCAACAGAAGATCGGGATGTGAGAGGGGGTTGACGGTGCAAGAGCAGGGACAAGACAATCTGGAAAAACTTGAATCCATGAAGCAGGAAGCCCTTCTGGGCGGCGGTGCGAAACGGATTGAGGCCCAGCACGGCAAGGGAAAACTGACCGCCCGGGAGCGTATCGAACTGCTTCTCGATGAGGGTTCTTTCGAGGAGTTTGATCTGCTCATGACCGGTAGGGCCGACCCCAAAGCAGGGTCCAAAGAGATCCCCGGTGACGGCGTGATCACAGGTCACGGCACCATCGATGGGCGGGAGGTCTTTATTTTCAGTCAGGACTTCACCATCATGGGCGGGTCCTTGGGTGAGGGGCATTCACGGAAGATCTCTAAAGTAATGGATCATGCCGTACGGGTAGGCGCCCCCATCATCGGCCTCAACGACTCGGGCGGCGCCCGTATTCAGGAGGGGGTGGAATCGCTGGCCGCCTACGGAGAGATTTTCAGTCGCAATGTGCTGGCAAGCGGGGTCGTGCCCCAGATCTCATGCATCATGGGCCCCTGTGCGGGCGGCGCCGTTTACAGCCCGGCCATGACCGATTTTACGTTTATGGTGGAAAATACCTCGTACATGTTTGTGACCGGGCCTGATGTTGTGAAGACAGTGACCCACCAGGACATTACCGCCGACGAGCTGGGCGGCGCCAAGGTGCATTGCGAAAAGAGTGGAGTGGCCCACTTATCGTTTCCCAATGATATCCTCTGTCTGCGAGAAGTGCGAAGGCTGATCAATTATTTGCCCTCCAACTACAAGCAGCGGGCGCCGATTCTGGATCTTCGTGACCCCGCGGAGCGTACCGACCCGGCTCTGGATTATCTGGTTCCGGCAAACCCCAATCAGACCTATGATATGAAAATCCTGATCACCAGTATTCTGGACGGTGCTGAGTTCCTCGAGATTCAGCCGGGTTATGCACGAAACGTCATTGTCGGCTTCGGCCGTCTCGGCGGCGGGACCATCGGTCTCATCGCCAATCAGCCGTCGGTGCTGGCAGGAGTGCTGGATAACCTGGCCTCAGAGAAGGCTGCCCGGTTCGTCCGTTTCTGTGATGCCTTCAATATTCCCCTGATCTGTCTGGAGGATGTCCCCGGCTTCATGCCCGGACCCGACCAGGAGCACGGCGGGATCATCCGGCGAGGGGCGAAATTGCTATACGCTTTTTCGGAGGCCACTGTGCCCCGTATTACGGTCATCATCCGGAAGGCCTATGGCGGGGCTTATGTGGTCATGAACTCCAAAGGGATCCGCAGTGACATCAATTTTGCCTGGCCAACGGCCGAGATTGCCGTCATGGGTCCGAAGGGGGCGGCACAAATCATCCACCGAAACGAAATCAGGGAATCCAAGGATCCCGAGGCGCTGCTGGCCGCGAAGACTGAAGAGTATCGGCAGACCTACGCGAATCCTTTTATGGCAGCCAAACGGGGAATTGTCGATGATGTCATCTCGCCGCGGGAAACCCGGCACCGGCTCATCCGCAGTCTCCAGTTTCTTGAGGGGAAGAAGGCGCCCTTGCCGCCTCGTAAGCACGGGAACATTCCCCTTTAACAGGGGTGTCAATAGGAACGCATGATGGGAAATCATAGCACCTCAAAACATCAACCATTACCCATCCTCGGGAAGGGCAGAAAATGTTCAATAAAATACTTGTTGCGAATCGGGGAGAAATCGCGATCCGGATCATCCGGACCTGCAAGCGATTAAATATTAAAACGGTTGCGGTATTTTCCGAGATTGACTCCCGCTCCCTCCATGTGCGCGAGGCCGACGAAGCCGTCTACATGGGCCCATCGCCGTCTAAGTCCTCCTATCTGTTAAAGGAAAAGGTCATCGAGGCTGCCGTCCAACACAGCTGCCAGGCCATTCACCCCGGCTACGGGTTCCTTTCTGAAAATGCCGAATTTGCCGACGCTGTCGTCCAGGCTGGGCTGGTTTTTATCGGTCCCTCCTCCAAAGTGATCTCGACACTCGGCGATAAGATTGCCGCAAAGGAGGTGGCGATCAAGGCCGGGGTGCCGGTCGTTCCGGGACATAATGAACCTTTAACCGACATCAAGACAATCAGGGAGATCGCTGATGAGGTCGGTTATCCCGTGCTTCTCAAACCCGCCGCCGGAGGCGGAGGCCGGGGGATGCGGATAGTCATCGCACCGAAGGAACTGGCGCCTTCGCTCAAATCGGCCCAGGAAGAAACCCGAAAGGCCTTTGGGGACGACCGGATTTTTCTGGAACGGTATATCACCGTTCCCCGCCACATCGAGATCCAGATCATGGCCGATCAGCATGGCCGGGTCATCTCCCTCGGCGAGCGCGAATGCTCCATACAGCGGCGCTACCAGAAGGTGATCGAGGAAGCGCCTTCCCAGGCAGTGGACAAGAATCTTCGTCAGCGCATGGGCGAAATGGCTTGTGCCCTCGCCCGGGAGGCCGGTTATTCCAATGCGGGAACGGTCGAATTCATCCTGGACCGTCACGGCGACTTCTTCTTTATGGAGATGAACACCCGTTTGCAGGTGGAGCATCCGGTTACCGAGATGGTCACCCGTCTCGATCTGGTCGAATTGCAGCTCCGGGTTGCCGTCGGCGAGCCCCTGCCGATTACCCAGGAAGATGTGGATATCAAAGGCTGGTCCATTGAGGCCCGGATCTGCGCCGAGGACCCGGCCCGGAATTTTCTGCCGTCAACGGGCCTTGTCACGAGATATGCGCCATTACGCGGGAAGAATGTACGGATGGATAGCGGCATCGAGCCCGGAAGCTTTATCAGCGTTTACTATGACTCGCTCCTTTCCAAGGTCATCAGCTGGGGTGAGACCCGGGAGGACGCGCGGCGGACATTGGTTCATGCCCTCAACAGGTACCGCATCGAGGGTCTGATTACCAATTCGGATTTTGTGAATGCCATCCTGAACCATCCGGCTTTTATCCGGGGCGAACTTTCCACCGGGTTTATCGACGAGCATTTCGAGGAAGGCACCGCCAGGATTGAACCGCCCATGGAACGGCTGGGAATCATGGCCATCGCCGCGACGATGGTCTATCACAACCGGAAGAACCTGGTACGTGAATCTTTGAAACCGATGACCACAAAAGTGGGGCCTTCCCACAAGCAGGAACAGTGGCAGCGTTATGTGGTCAAAGGCGAAAACAATATCTTTGAAGTGGAACTCCTGGGGGACATGAACTCTCCAAACTGGACGTTCAAAGTCAACGGGACTGATTTCAAGGTCGTCTCCCCGGTCTTTGAGTTCTATCGCCGCCGCCTGAAACTCAACATCAATGAACAAGACCAGTATTTCCGGCTCCAATACCATGGGAATTTCATCTGGACCGCATTTTGCGGTACGGCCCGAGTTTTTGAGATATATCAACCCAGGGAATGGGAGCTTTCCCAATTCATGCCCAAGCGGGAAAAAGTAGGTCATGAGAAAAATCTTGTCTCCCCGCTGCCGGGCATGGTGGTGGATATACTGGTCAGCGAAGGTGATCGAGTCTATCGCGGGCAGGATCTGATCATTATTGAATCCATGAAAATGGAATGCGGCGTCTCCTCCCCGCGGGACGGCATGGTGGAGGAGGTCAATACAGCCATCGGCAACACGGTGGAAACCGGTGACCTCCTGATTACCTTCAAGACCTGAGCGGGACGGTTCGTATATAAGTTGACGTGCCAGAGTAGTGTTCCTGTGCCGACGTTGACCATACCCTCTTTGATACTCCTCTCTCCTTTGCGCTTTTTCTCTGCACGTCAGGACACCTCAGACCCGTTCCTTTCAGTCATAGAACACCTGTGACAAAAAGGGCACAGTATTGCCGGATTCAGAATCCCGCGGTATAATTTAAAATCATGTCTCATATTCATGAGAGAGGAGGTGAAAAGGGATGAAAACGGTACGGCAGCTCTTAAAGGAGAAAGGGAGAGAAGTCTGGTCCGTTTCGCCTTACGAAACCGCCTACCGGGCGCTGGAAGTCATGGCCGAAAAGAATGTGGGGGCCCTTCTGGTGATCCGTGATGGACGGCTGGTGGGCATTTTCTCGGAACGTGATTACGCCCGCAAGGTGATCCTGAAAGGGAAATCTTCCAAGGAAACCTCCGTCGGCGAACTGATGAGCAAGAAGGTCTATTTTGTCTCGCCCGATGACACCATGGAAGACTGCATGGCACTGATCACTGAGAAGCGTGTCAGACATCTGCCTGTTTTTGAACAGGACGAAATGGTCGGTATTCTAAGCATTGGCGATGTGGTGAACGAGGTCATTTCGGAACATCAGTTTACGATTCGGGAGCTGGAGAATTATATTACGGGCTCTTACTGAACCTGGTACTTCCTGATGATCGATCGTTCACTCCTGATGCTTGCGCCTGCAGTATCTGAACTCTCTGATAACACCCATACGGATTCAGTGAAGATAGGATTGGATCGAAAGTGTGCTCTTTCGATTCAGGATATTTTGTTACTTCATGGCACCTCTGCAACCTCTCATAACGATCACTCATACAATATCCGGGTTAAACGCGTTTTTCAATCGGTAGAAAGGCCCTTCGGTCAGGCCCGGTATACTCGGCGCAGGGCTGGATGATCCGGTTGTCACTCCGCTGCTCCATGATGTGGGCCGACCACCCGGTCACGCGGGAACAGGCGAAGATAGGGGTAAATAACCCGGTCGGGATACCCAGGAAATGCAAGGCGGAGGCCATGTAAAAGTCCACGTTCGGAAAGAGCTTCTTCTCCTCCATCATGAGTGCTTCAATCGCTTCGGATATTTCGATCAGCCCGGTGTCCCCGCCGTCCTCGGCCAGTATTTTCGACCACTTCTTAATCACACCATTACGCGGGTCGGAACGGGTATAGACGGCATGCCCGAACCCCATGATTTTTTTCTTACCTTCCAGGGCCGCAAGCACACCCTCTCGGGCTTCTTTGGGAGTCCTGAAACGGCGGATCAGTTCCAGGGCCGCTTCATTTGCGCCCCCGTGCAATGGGCCGCGCAGTGTCCCGATGGCCGCGGTGATCGCGGAATGAAAATCCGACAGCGTTGACGTACAGACACGTGCCGTGAAAGTGGACGGATTGAACTCGAATTCCGCGTAGAGATTCAGGGAGATATCCATGGCCTTGCGATGCAGGTCCTTCGGCGGCGTCCCGTGAAGCATGTGCAGGAAATGGCCGCCGATAGTCTCGTCATCGGTTTCGGTCTCGATACGCACGCTGTCTGCGGCATAACGGTACCAGTAACAGACCATCGAGGGGAAAACGGCCAGCAGGCGGTCGGCAGCATCGTGGAGTCGGCTGAAGCCGCCCTCCGGTTCCAGAGTGCCCAGCATGGAGCAGCCGGTGCGCAACATTTCCATGGGGTGTGTTTTGGCGGGAATCCGCTCCAGAACATCTTTCAGAGCATCCGGGAGGCCCCTCAGTTTTCTGAGTCTGGCCTTGTACGCCCCCAGTTCCGTGCGGGTAGGTAATTCTCCGTATAAGAGCAGATAAGCCACTTCCTCGAAACTCGCCTGCTCCGCCAGTTCCAGAATATCGTAGCCGCGGTACGTCAGGGCAAGATCATTGCTGCACGTGCAGATCGCTGTCTTTCCGGCAGTGATTCCTCTCAGGCCGCCTGGTTTCTTCTCTGCCATCGTCTTTCAGTTCCCTTAGGAGCGGATCCGTACACGAATGGCGGGAATCCGCTTGGGTCAAAGGAGTCCGGATGGAGAGCGGCCTTCATCAGGCCGGTGGTGCCAGGCAGGCCTGCCCCGTTAGAAGTCTCACAAGGAAGGAATTCGGAATACGGAACACATGGTAGCCGGAGGACGCAATAGCACTTCTAACGGGGCCTGCCTGGCATCACTACCATTCCAGTCCGAAACGTTTGATTCCGATACTGTGATGATTGGGGCGGCAAGATGATATGATTAGCCGCCGTACCCAATCTCTTTAAGCGCAGTTTCAATTTCGCTCAGGATAGCAGGGTCATCAATAGTGGAAGGGATAGTGTATTTCTGTCCATCCGCAATGTTACGCATGGTGCCCCGCAGGATTTTACCCGATCGGGTTTTGGGGAGTCTGGCGACAATTGCAACCTTCTTGAAGGATGAGATCGCTCCCACCTGATCGCGCACCATCTGGATGAGTTCTTTTTTGATGTCGTCATGATCGGTGTTCACGCCGGATTTGAGGACCGCCAGACCCAGCGGAAGCTGTCCTTTGAGGGAGTCTTCTACGCCAATCACCGCGCACTCGGCCACGGCAGGATGTGTTGCAACCACCTCCTCCAGCGAACCCGTGGACAAACGGTGGCCGGCAATATTGATGACATCATCGACGCGTCCCATGACAAAGACATAACCGTTGGCGTCTATATTGCCCCCGTCGCTGGTATAATAGTATCCGGGAAATAACTTCGTGTACGATTCTTCAAAGCGGTCGTCTGCCTGCCAGAGAGTCGGCAGGGTCCCCGGGGGAAGAGGAAGTTTGATCGCCACCACACCCTCCTGATCGGCACCCAGCGCATTCCCTTCGGGGTCCAGGATACTGACATCATATCCCGGTACCGGTTTCGTTGAAGAACCCGGTTTTATGGGGAAGGCTTCTATGCCCATGCAGTTTGCTGTAATCGGCCAGCCGGTCTCCGTCTGCCACCAGTGGTCGATGACCTGACGGTCGAGGAGATCACTCGCCCAATGGTAGGTGTCCGGGTCAAGCCGTTCTCCGGCAAGAAAAAGATATTTGAAACCGGACAGGTCATACTTTTTCAGATACTCCCCGTCCGGGTCCTCTCTCTTGATCGCCCTGAAGGCCGTCGGTGCAGTGAAGAGGACCTTTACGTTGTGCTCCGAGATGACCCGCCAGAACGCACTGGGATCAGGGGTGCCCACAGGTTTGCCTTCATACACGATCGTGGTGCAGCCCGTGATCAGCGGCGCGTAAACGATATACGAATGCCCCACGACCCATCCCACGTCCGAGGCAGCCCAGTAAACATCTCCGGGTTTTACATCATAAATATATTCCATGCTCCAGCGCAGCGCCACGGCATGGCCGCCGTTATCGCGGACAATCCCTTTGGGGATTCCTGTGGTTCCGGAGGTATAGAGTATATACAGAGGGTCCGTTGCCTTGACAGGGACACAATCCGCGGGCTCCGCCTTGTCCATGCATTTATCCCAGTCATGATCCCGGCCCGCTGCGAGTGTTGCTGTAACCTGCGGCCTCTGAAGAATAATGCAATGTTTCGGTTTATGTTCAGCCAGTTCGATCGCCTTGTCGAGCATCGGTTTGTACTCAATATTGCGGTTTACCTCGATGCCGCAGGAGGCAGAAATCATAACTTTCGGTTTTGCATCGTCTATCCGGATGGCGAGTTCCTTGGGAGCGAAGCCCCCGAAGACAACGGAGTGGACCGCACCCAGGCGCGCGCATGCCAGCATGGCCACCAGGGCTTCGGGCACCATGGGCATATAGATCACGACCGTGTCGCCCTTTTTCACCCCCAGTCCCTTGAGAGCTCCCGCAAACCGGGAGACCTGGTCGAGCAGTTCCCGGTACGTGAATTTACGGATCTGGCCCGTGACCGGGCTGTCATATATGAGGGCGATCTGTTCAGCCCGTCCCCCCTCAACATGGCGATCGAGGGCGTTGTAGCAGGTGTTGAGTTCTCCCCCTACGAACCAGCGGTAAAAGGGTTTGTTGGAGTCATCCAGAACCTTGTCCCACTTCTTGTACCACGAGATTTCCTCGGCGGCTTCACCCCAAAAGCCCTGCGGATCTTTTACGCTTTTGTCGAATATCTCCCTGTACTGTCCCATGCCGATCTCCTTCCCGGTTATCATCATTGGCCTCTGGTCTCGGCCGTCAATCATTATGCTATGCTATTCAACTGGGTCTGAATTGTCAACTTCTAGCTTTCTGCCGATCTATTTTTCGGTCTGAATGCCGGTACCATAAAGACCATGAACCGGACCTCAATGATTTCCTGTAATCCCGAAACCTCCTTGTATAATTTAATGAAGACTATCGTCTCTCTTCTCTTGTCATGGAGATGAGAGTAAGCCCTTGACATAATTAAGAAAATCGAATAGTCTTTTTTATTATTACGATCATATTTTGAGCGAGGGCAGGATCACTTAAAAAGAAGATAGAAATGAGCAAATCCGCAACTCAGACTTATGAAGAACTCAATCAGAAGGTCCTGGGTCTGAAAAAGAAGCGTAATGCCGTGATTTTGGCCCACAACTACCAGGTGGACGAGGTCCAGGCCATTGCAGATTATACCGGTGACTCTCTGGAACTCTCCCGGCTGGCTGTGGATACCAATAGCAAGGTGATCGTCTTTTGCGGGGTCCATTTCATGGCCGAAAGCGCTGCCATACTGAATCCCCATAAGACCGTTCTCCTTCCTGTTTCCTATGCCGGATGTCCCATGGCCGACATGGTGACACCGGAGAAGCTGAAAAAAATGAAGCAAGAGTACCCGGGCATACCGGTAGTGGCCTATGTCAATACCTCGGCTGCGGTCAAGGCTGAAAGCGATATCTGCTGCACCTCGGCCAATGTGGTGAATGTGATCAACTCCCTGAAAGCCGACCGGGTAATCTGTATCCCGGACAAAAATCTCTCCGCTTATGCTCAGCAGTTCACGGACAAAGAGGTCATCCCGTGGAAGGGGTTCTGCATCGTCCATAACCTTTTGACCGTGGAGATGGTGGAGAAGGCCAGGACCGAACATCCCGAGGCCCTGTTCCTGGCTCATCCTGAATGTCCCATGGAGGTTCTGAAGCTGGCCGATCATGTGACCAGCACGTCGGGTATGCTGAGATATGCCCGGGAGTCCAAGCACAAAGAGTTCATTATCGGGACCGAGCGGGGCCTGCTTTATAACCTTCGTAAGCAGAATCCCGATAAGAGGTTTCATATCGTGACCGACGAACCGGCACCCTGGGACCTTCCCATGATGACCTGCCAGAACATGAAGCGGACTCTGCTGGAGCATGTGGCCATGGCCCTCGAAAATATGGAGACGGTCATCACCGTGCCTGAAGAGATCCGGGTCCGAGCCAAAGCCGCTCTGGACCGGATGCTGGCCATTCCCAGGGGCTAACGGATGAGACGTCGTTCTCTCCTTGTTCTCATTATGATTCTTTTCTTCGGCTGTGTCCATGTCCCGCCGACCGGGAAGACCCTCCTGAAAACCGTCCCCGATTCCCACTTTAAAGATACCGAATCCCATGAATCCATGAAGAGGGCCGTAAACTACTCTCTGGAAGCCCTTTCAGGGCTCGATTCTTCGGAGCGGTTCTCTCTTGGAAACCGAACCGTGACCCTCAACGATATCGAAGAATCTCTCGTAATCTTTCTCATGATTCTCGAGCATACCCAAAATCAAGAAGACCTGACCATGCAGATACGGAAACACTTTGAGTTCTATGAGATCACTGGGCCGGTGCTGTTCACCGGTTACTATGAACCCGAACTGTCCGGTTCCTTTGAACAGAACGAACGGTTCAGGTATCCTATCTACCGGCGCCCCCATGAACTCGATCAAGGGAGGAATAGCCAGTACTCGGCAAAGGCCCCCACACTTCACAAAGATCCTGTTCTCTATTCCCGTGCAGAGATTGATACCGAGGGCATTCTGTCCGGCAGGGAACTGGAACTTCTCTATCTCGATGACCCGGTAGAACGGTTCTTCCTCCATATCCAGGGGGCCGGGACCATTCGCCTTCCTGATGATCATATCATTCATGTGCAGTACGACGGTTCCAACGGACGGCCCTACACCTCAATCGGCAGGTTTCTGATCGAGGAAAGGGAGATGCTTTCTGGGGAGGCCACGGTCCCGGGAATCAAAAAGTATCTCCGTACTCACACGGGGGAACAGGAACGGATCATGAATCGGAATGAGCGGTATGTCTTTTTCAAGATTTCTGAAATAGGTTCACAGGGCGTTCTGGATATGCCCCTCACACCGTACCGGTCTATTGCTACGGATCCGGGAGTCATTCCGGTGGGGAGTCTCTGCTATCTGGAGACCCAATTGCCTCTGGTCAATGAACAGGAAAAAGAGTACGGCAGGAAGGACTATTCCGGTTTTGCCGTGAGTCAGGATATCGGAGATGCCATTCAGGGGCTCCGTCGCGCCGACCTTTTTATGGGGACCGGCCCCCGGGCTGCGGCCATGGCCGGCCATATGATGTCGGAGGGGAGACTCTATATTCTATTGAGAAAATAGAGGCATAAACGTGTCTGACACCATTGGTGTTTCCTTTTGTCCGGGGAAAGATATTCCTTGACTTTGTTTCAGGGATTAATAAAATAAGCAAAAAAAGCGGGAGTAACTCAGGGGTAGAGTGTCAGCTTCCCAAGCTGAAAGTCGCGGGTTCGAATCCCGTTTCCCGCTCCAGAATCTATGGGACAGGCACTTGTGCCTGTCCCTTTTT
>CAJICE010000105.1_pt1 | contig 39745 bp, 32 predicted proteins | sample 9199531 | NCBI WGS metagenome assembly CAJICE01 (sample SAMEA7708327, study PRJEB35096) | sediment metagenome | biome: marine neritic benthic zone biome [ENVO:01000025]; feature: sediment [ENVO:00002007]; material: shallow marine sediment [ENVO:03000034] sea grass bed [ENVO_01000059] ... | reverse complement strand
GACTTGAGCCCGGCTTTGGCGCATTCGTCCAGCATCTTGATCAACGACTTCATGTACGGGGCGCCGATGAACATGTTGCTGTGCGGCGCGCCGCCCAGGTCCACGAGCTTCTCGGCGCCGAAGGTGTTGCCGAATTGGACCAGGATCTTCATGAGCTTGGCTTTCTCCTTGCCGTCCTTGCCGTCCAGGATGGCCTGCTCTTCCTTGGTCAATTTCATCTTGTGCCGCATAGCCTTCTCGGCCGTGGCATTCGCCTTGGAGGCCCCGGTGAAGGTCGCCTTCTGACCCGTCGGCTTGCCGTCCGGTCCTAAACCGTCCATATCGGAGTGCAGCATATGTTTCGCATAGTCCGGAACCTTGCCGGTTCCGGATGCACCACTCCCGGATGTACCAGAGGATCCCTGCGCGGCGGCCTTGTTGACCGGGGCAAGTAAATTTCCTTGTGAAAGTACGACCGCCCCGCACGTCATCGATGAAAGTTTAATGAATGTTCTGCGCTTCATGGTCTACTCCTCCTTTCTGTATTTGGTGAAACCAATATGAGTATCATTAACCTTCTCCTTTCCATCTTTATTTAGATATTTGTTGTTAAGAAACGCTCTTTGTCTTTGCACCTCACCTCCTTCCCTGCTTCAGTCGCATAAATTAAACCTGGAGGAAAAGCTGAAAGTGAGCATTTATTGCGATTCCAGGCACGAGTGGCAGAAAATCAGGTGCTGCTTTCCAGCTTATCGATTTTTTCTACTTTTAGACTTCTGATTAATAGAGATTATGGCTCTTGCTCGTCACGGATACCTATGAAGGATCAAAGCCAATCTGACCGGTTTTCCTGCCTCTTCCCATCACCTACAATTCAAGTATCCTGAAGCAATAAAGTTTTGATGTGATAATCTCATGTATTCACGACATTCGGTATTTGTCAAATGTAATACATTGATTTTTATTGTTAACTGTTATTCCGGCCCGAGTTTTTCCAGATCCCTGCAGGAGTTTATCCCGTGCTCCTTCACGGGGCCCGAGTGATAGTTCAGATTGTCATTCCGGCGAATGCCGGAATCTCATTGAAAGCGAGACTCCTGTATGCACAGGAGTGACAGACAAAGCGAGAGAAGTGTCATTCCGGCCTCTTTGTGCCGGAATCTCGATTTCCAAATACGAGACTCCTGCATGCACAGGAGTGACAGACAAACAGGCGTGACAGGCAAAGTGTCATTCCGGTCCTATTATTGTCATTCCGGCGAATGCCGGAATCCCATCGAAAGAGCGACTCTCCTGTATACACAGGAGTGACAAATATGCGCAGGGATGACGCTCGTGCATTGACAGAAGAGGCACTCCATGACACTCTGGCTTGCTTGTCATAAGTTCTTGTTTTATAGTGTTTAAGAAGTTTGACAATACTAGCTCTGTCAAACCTCTTTGAAAACCCCCAAAAAGTGCTAGATCAGGTGCTAAGACGCGTTAGCAGAGTGGTAGAGCTGAGTTGGAGTGATGGAGTCTATGAAATGGCAAAATACAAGCACCAAATTACAAGTAAATTACACAATCCAATATCCAATAACCAAAACATGTTTGCGACTCTGCTTTTTTAAGATGGCCTAGAGGTTTGAGATTTTGAATTTTGGTCATTGTGATTTGTTTGATATTTGAGAATTGTAATTTGGAATTTCTATTTCTACAATACTTCAGTACTCCATTTCTTCATTTATTGACTATCGGTGGGGAAGAGACCCAGAGCCCTGACTTTTTCAACCGCCTGCCGGCGGCTCGTGACATTGATCTTCTGGTAGATGTTGGTGAGGTGGGTTTTAACGGTTTCAGTTTTTATAAGCAGGCTATCAGCAATCTCCTTGTTAGGCAGCCGCTTCATCAAGAGTTCCAGCACCTCGAGCTCCCGCCTGGTCAAAGGATCAACAAAAGGCTGGGAACCCAAAGATGACAAGCGAAGGCTTTCAATATCCGTTACCTCCTGCACCCTTCCGGTTTCTTCACCCCTGAAAGCTGCAAGGATCCGCCCGATATACCCCAATACCGTGTTTTGCCTGATCAACCGCTTCAGCAGATAGGCCATTCGGGGTCCCATGTCCACAAAGAGGCGTATGAAACCGCCCGGCTCTGCCAGGGCAATCGCTTCTGTTACTTTGTCCAGCGCGGCCTGCACCTCGCCCCGGGCATCGTCGAGCAGAGCTTGCAGGGCCAGCACATGAATCAGAAAAACATGATTATTAATAGAGACAAGAAAGGCATGTACTTCATCTAGGAGATCGGCCGCCTGCTGCCGGCTCTCCGTCGTGTCCTGAGCCAACAGAACCTTGATCTGTGTCAATTGCGGCATATAGAAGAGATAAGGCGGCACGAAGGGTTTCGCACGAAACTGTTTCGCCCATTGAGAGGCCTCGGTAAGTCGCCCCTGGCGAAGCGCAAGTTCTGCTGTGAACGCCTGGGCAAAATTCAATATAACGTCATTGCTGATTTCGATCGCATGCGTCGTCACGGCATCGCAGTATTTTCTGGCTTTATCGGGGTTCCCTTTGGCTTGATAGACCAGTCCGAGAGCAAAGGAACTGTTAGCAAAAATCATCGAATTGTGGATGACGTCAGTATGAACCACTTTCGACAGTGTTTCTACAGCACGCTCCAGATCATTCAGACAATAGTGAGCAATTCCCCTAAAATAGTTTGCGAAAGCCGCATTTTCAGGCAGGTACTCATTATCAACGAGCAGCAGTGCAGCCTCTGCCGTTTGCTGGAACGAAAACAGATCCGCTTCAATCCAGTATGCGAAGCAGAGGTATGCCATGAACATGGATTGGTAATCACTCTCCTTTATGTCGGGCTCCTTCATGGCCTCCTTATAAATGTGCAATCCAGCTTCAATATCCCCAAGCATCTGATGCGATGCCAGGGCCACTATATGTGCTAACACAAGCGGCCGTTGCTGTTGACCGGAGAGATGATTAATGGCGATCCGTGAGTGAGTCAAGGCCCGCTGGCCATCGGCAGCCATATAGAATCTGAATGCGTTTAATGTCTCATAATAACCTTTTATGGTGTCGCACTTGGCTAAGATTTCCGGCTGGGACGTCGCTTTCAGGGCCTCAATTTTTTCCAGGCATGCGAACGTATCCAACCGGTTATGTTGAACTTGAAAAATCCAAGCCTTCATAATAAGCAGTTCAGGGCTCTGCTCAACGGCCTCATTGGGCAGCATGTTCAGCCAGCGATGCAATCGTGCCCACTCCTGGTTTTCCATCAGTTGGAAGCCTGCCTGTGCGATCAAGTCAACGGCACGTTCTGTGTCTTCGGCAACCAGGGTGTGCTGAAGCGCCTCTTCGATGAGACCGTGCTCGACAAGCCATACACTGGCCCGGGAATGGAGCAGGACGATCTTTTCGCTGTCCCAACGCCGTTTCAACAGATTCGCCAGCAGACCCTGAAACAGATGATGGTATCGATACCAGCCGTCTTCCGCGTCCAAAGTAATCAGGAACAGGTTCTCTTTTTTCAGCCGGGCGATAAACTGCCAGCCATCCAAGTCCTTCGGATCCTCCTCGTTATCAGGCCTGCATACAGCCTCGCACAGCGGCGCATTGAATCGATCAAGGATGGCCGTACTCAGGAGACAATGCTGTATCTCCGGCGGCTGTTGCGAAAAAACCTCGTTGTAAAAATATTCCCTGACATACTCTGTATTGTGCAGCGAGATAGATGGAAGACGATCTTTCTCAACGTGATGACGCATACCAAGAGCGGCTAATTGCAGGCCCGTCACCCACCCCTCGGTTTTTTCATGCCATGCCGTAACGGAGGGATTATCGATCTCGCGCTTCAATGCCTGCTGGAGGAATGTCTCCGTTTCCCGGACCGTAAAGCGCAGGTCCGGGGCGCCGATCTCAATCAGCCGTCCCTGGGCCCGATACGTGGCAAACGGCAAGGGCGGGTCACGGCGGCCCATAAGAACCAGATACATGGAGGGCGGCGGATGACGCAATAGTTCTGTGAGGAGATCATGGACCGACTGCTCACGGATAGATTGATAATCGTCCAATGCCAGGACAAAGGGCTGCTCAATCCCGGAGAGTTCGTTAACGAGGGTGGCGGCCAGTTTCGAAAGTGGCGGCAAATTAGGAGCTTCCAACAAGTCAAGCGTCTTGCCGCCGACATCAGGGAACATCTTCTGAACGGCCTTTACAAAATAGATCAGGAACATACGAAGGTCGTTGTCGTTCTCGTCCAGAGACAGCCAGGCGCTTGGGTGTTCGACGGTCTCAAGCCAGCAGCTAATGAGTGTGCTTTTGCCGTATCCGGCGGGGGCCGATACAAGGATCAACGGCAATTGACGTTGCTGATCAAGCATATCCAGCAGCCGCGGTCGACGGATATGATCATCGGGCACCAAGGGGAAGTGGAGCTTGGTGCGGATGATTTCAATGTTCTTCCCTGTCGAATCTGCCATAGTAATTTGTAAAAAAACCCAATCAAAAATCGAATCGTTCAGTGTATAGAATATATCAGATTTTCTCTTTTTAAATCACTTTAATATGAACTTCATGGTAGTTTTTTAACCCCCTGTATGCCCTGTTTTGGGGGAAAACCCCCAGAGAGGAGGCTAACTATTTGAAAAGGCTATCAGAATGCAAAAGAATTCGCAAGGGGGGGCGCATTTATCAGGGTGACGCATTTATTTTAGAAGTGTCATTCCCACCCTATTGTCATTCCGGCCCCCGTGCCGGAATCTCGTTAAAAGCGAGACTCCTGCCCCTGCATGCGCAGGGGCAAGCATTCACAGGAGTGACAACCTCTAAAATAGGTCAGGCATCCTGCCTGACTGTTCCCCTCTTTTCTAAAGAGGGGTTAGGGGAGATTATACCTTGAGCTAATCCCCCTCGATCCCCCTTTAAAAAAGGGGGGAGGCACACATACTTTGCCTGGCACCGGATTCGGCTTTTTACTCCAACGAGAACTCTTTCGCTTGGCACCGGATGCCGCTTCTTCACATAATTTGCCTGGCACCGGTTTCTCCTCCCAATCTCATCGAAAGCGAGACTCCTGTATGCACAGGAGTGACAGCCAAAGTGTCATTCCGGCCCCCGTGCCGGAATCTCGGCATTTCAAATAGGCCAGGCTTCCTGCCTGACAGTTCCCCTCTTTGCTAAAGAGGGGTTAGGGGAGATTACACCTTAAGCTAATCCCCCTCTACCCCGTTAGAAGTGTTGCTCTTCGTGCTATATGCCTAATGCTTCCTGTTCTACTACTTTTACTTGTGAAACTTCTAACGGGGTCTATCCCCCTTTGTATAGACCGGAGACATAGGTAACGGGCGTACGGGGACATGGGTAACACATTAATTAGAACCTTTATAAGAAGGAGAACTCTTTGCCCGGCACCGGATTCCACAATTATTAGACTGAAAACCATGCTTGACATTATTTTTACTTTAATATACATTTATGTATATTAAAGTAAATGGGGTTTTCATGAAAGAATTTTCGACGCGCACCATTCAGGACCTGGAAATCCTCCAGCTTCTCATTCTGGATGAGATATTTGCACAGTCTGTATCCAGAAACCTCCTTTTTCAGGGAGGGACCTGTCTGCGCTGGGTATATAACGGAACACGGTATTCGGAGGATCTGGATTTTCTCGCAATGAACATTAAGGCCCGGGAAATAAAAGACCTGAGAAGCACTCTTGAAAAGGGGCTGCAGAAAAAACTTGTCGTTCAATTCGGCCCCGGTCTTCTGGAGATTTCCGGAGGTGAAAAGAGCAGGGCACAGCTCCATACGTTTTGGGTGAAATATCGTCGTGAGGGTGAACGAAGCAAGATGGCGGTTAAGGTCGAAATCCAGGGAGCGCTTTGGGCTGACGCGGAACGTTCGGTTCTTCGCCAATTGCCGGAAGTCAGCCGGTTCTTGTTGGAAGCGGTCATTCGTGTTCCATTCGGAAGAAGTGTGCTTCAATGTTCCCCTATCCAGGAAATCCTTGCCGAAAAGATAAAAGCCCTGGTGGAGAGATCTTACCTCAAGGGCAGGGACTTATATGACATCTGGTTTATGAGGAACACTCTACAGGTTTCGACAACACCCAGTCTTGTGATCGAGCGGACCAAGGCTTATCCTGGCAAATTTGTATCCAAACGAAGCCTGTCAACATTTCTAAACGCACCGGCCAGGAAAAAACTTGTCGGTGCTTTGAAGGAGCTTCAACGTTTTGTTCCTCAGGATGAACTGGAGATAATAAAGGAAAAAGAGCATAATCATATACTCCTTGCAGTGGAGAGCACAATCAGAGAATTATTGGAACAGGGACTGTATGAAAGAATCATCCGTTAAAACCGCATCTCGAGGGAAAAGACCAGCCCGGGAAATTCTGTCCCGTCTGCCGGAAGTATTCGGTGTGAGGGAGGTGGAAAAATATGTGCGCCATCCTACTCAGTGGCTGGTCCGTGCGGAATCTTCGGGGCAGGTCGTACGGCTCCAGCGGGGAACATACTGGAACAGGTCCCGGTATCCGGATCTTGCACTTCCCTACCTGGCCTGCCATATAAAGTCCGCTCCTTCTTATATCTCCTGTGAATGGGCGCTCCATGAGAGGGGTGTTCTTCTTCAAAGGCCTTTTACCTGTACTGTGGTGACCTTGAGTACGGCTGTTGGCAAAAAACGGGAAGTTAGACTGATGGGTGAAACCATTGAGTTCTCCCATATTGCCGAGTCTCTGTTCTGGGGCTATGAACCGATCCAGGGATATTTTTTGGCCACTGCTGAAAAAGCGTATCTGGATAGCCTTTATTACGGACGAGACCTTGAACAGTGGGGAGAACTGGAAAAAGATATTCTGGATACTCAATCGCTTTTATTGATGGCAGAAAAATTTCCAAAGCGAATCTTGTCAAAAATTACTTCAATGATTGAGCCTCTCTGATGAAAAGATAAAATCCAGGATCGAGTCACCTGCTCTTGCAAGCCACTGTGATAAAATTGTGATGGAATTTGTCGGAACAGACAGAAAGTCAGGGAATGGACGGAACCATCAGAACGGTGTTAATGGGTTGATATTAAAGGCAAAAGGGGAAACCGGGGCGAATATCAAACCCTTGTGAAAATTGTCTGTTTCGCGTTCACACTGCATTTTCGAGTCCCGCCTCCCCCTTTCTTAAAGGGGGAGGCAATGGAGAACGCTTTGCCTGGCACCGGATTCCTCCACATATATATGATATATGAGCCGAGACTCCTGCAGGGACCTGGATAAATTCCTACAGGGACCTCAACCTCAAGAAAAAGCGAGACTCCTGTATGCACAGGAGTGACAGTTCAGATTGTCATTCCGGCCCCGTGCCGGAATTTCGGTATTTCGAATAGGTCAGGCATCCTGCCTGACAGTTCCCCTCTTTTCTAAAGAGGGGCCAGGGGAGATTATATTGCTATCTAATCCCCCCTACACCGTTAGAAGTGTTGCTCTTCGTGCTATATGCCTAATGCTTCCTGTTCTACTACTTTTACTTGTGAAACTTCTAACGGGGTCTATCCCCCTTTCAAAAAGGGGGAGGCAATGGTGGTTCCTCTTTAAGATACGAGGGGCCAATGGAGAACTCTTTGCCTGGCACCGGATTCCACACATACTGACAGATGACATGGAGATGGTTGCGTCACTTCCCAGAGGTGAGCCGGAGGCCTATCTCTTCCGCCATCCTTCAGGCAAGCCTTTCGAGCCTAAACTAACTATACAAGTCGTGGCCTGCCGAGGTCAGGTAATTGGGGTCACCCATTACGATCCCTGCTGAGGGTTTGCGGGCAGGGTGACCCACCGATGGTACACCAGGAATTTTGCGGTTGACAACGGAGCCCGAGTGACGACTCTTTCAGAATAGGTCAAGATAGAAACCAACCAGCGTGTTGACAATAGGCACACAATGTGCTATAAATTGATTCATGAAATATTTTGAGTGGGATGATGTAAAAAATGCAAAGTTGAAAAAAGAACGGGGAATATCTTTCGAGGAGATTGTTTTTCATATAGAACGGGGTGACATACTGGATATTCTGGAACACCCCAATAAGGACAAATACCTGGGGCAAAAAATATTCGTCATTGATGTTGAAGGATATGCCTACCTGGTTCCTTTTCTTGAAACGGAAGATGAAGTTGTCCTGAAGACAATTATCCCAAGCCGGAAGGCAACAAAACGTTATTTGGGAGGTGAGAACAAAGATGACTAAACTGGATAAGAAAGAGAAGGAACTTCTTGAGTCTGTGGAGAAGGGTGAATGGAAATCGATAGCACGCATGAAAAATGAACGTAACCGATACCAGAACTATGCTGAAGCAACGTTCAAGAAGGATAAGAGAATTAATATTCGGATATCGAGTAAAGACTTGATTGCCATTCAAAAGCGGGCTTTGGAGGAGGGAATTCCTTATCAAACTCTAATATCAAGCCTACTTCATAAATATGCCTCTGGCCGATTAGCGGAGAAGGAAAGTCTAACTTAAGTGGCCCTATTTGTAAATACGGTGGCTTTCGAGAAAGGACTTCCTTCGCCGGGCCATCCTCCCACTTCACTCTGATTCGTGCCGCCAGCGACGGTTTATACATTAAGGTATCTTGGGATCCGCTCCTTGCGACGTACCTCAGGGGGTACACCTCAGTTGGGGAGCATTGTTTGCCTGGCACCGGATTCCACTGAGACTCCTGTATGCACAGGAGTGACAGGCACGGGGCAGGAGTGACAACTCTTTGAGAATAGGTCAGGCAGGATACCTGAGAGTTCCCCTCTTTTCTAAAGAGGGGTTAGGGGAGATTATATTTGGTATCTAATCCCCCTCTATCCCCCTTTAAGAAAGGGGAAGGCATTTTTCTTAACTGACAACCATTATGTCTAACGGGGTCAATCCCCCTTAAGAAAGGGGAAGTAATGGTGGATCCTCTTTGTTTCTTGCCTGACGATCAGGAGAGGCCCATGAGGAATTCCTTGCAGGGCACAATCAGAATCCCCTCCCGCTTAAGCCGCTCCTTCCCGCGGTAGACCAGGATCCGTTCTGCCTGGGGATAATCCTGCCCAAATGTCTTCAGCGCCCTGATATCTGTTGGGCGGATCTGTGCCGTATGTTTGACTTCTACGGCCTGGAAGATCTTTGGTCCATAGACCACAAAATCGATCTCCGAACCGGGCGCAGTCCTCCAGAAAAATAAACGGGACTCGGGATGCCTGTAATCCAGCCACGCCCTCATGTGCTGTGCCACAAGTCCCTCCAGCGCGGCACCCGCCTTTTCTTCAGGCCGGTCAAGCGGTCCGGAAGGTCGAAGGCTACTGTAGATGCCGGTGTCGAAGAAATAGAATTTGGGGTGCTGACTCACGGCGCGCTTTGCTTTCTTCGTGAAGACCGGCACTCTGAATGCCAGAAGAAGATCCTCCAGAATCTGGAGATAGCTCTCCGCTAGTTTCCGCTGAACCTGGCACTCTCTTGCAATGTTACTGATGTTCAATACAGAACCGTGAGAGAAACTTACAGCTTCCAGGAACCTGGAAAAGTTGCCGATACTCCTGGTGAGGCCTTCCATCTGGACTTCTTCCCGGATATATAGATCGATGTAGGCAGAGAGCGATGCATCCGGTTCCGGACTGTCCAGGATTACAGGGATCATGCCCAGTTCCAGCACCGGGTCCAAATCAAACTGAGCTCCAAGCTCAGCCGCGACAAAAGGATGCATACGCTTCATCTGTACACGCCCGGCCAGAAGGTTGACTCCGGTTTTCTTGAGCTTTCTTGCACTGGATCCGGTGAGGATGAACTGCAGACCTCTTTTCTCTTCGATCAGACTGTGCACAGCTTCAAGCAGTTCGGGCACCTTCTGAACCTCGTCGATCACTACGGCCTTTTTTTCGGGATGGCCATCCACAAGTTCACGAATTCGCTCCGGACGCGCGCTGTATCTGCGAAACACATCGGGAAGAAGCAGGTCCAGATAAAGGGCATCGGGAAAGGTCTCCTTTACAAGGGTCGATTTTCCGGTACCCCGAGGGCCGAAGAGAAAGAAGCTGTGCTGCTTTGGCTCGAAAAAACGCTTTACTTTTTCCATTATAAGTCCAAATATGGAGTTATTAACACCATAATCTTAAAATATTATACGGACCAAGTCAAGCTGAATTTGTGGCATCTTGTTGCCAACGGGCATCTATTCCCTTCATGGAAAGATTATTCAAAAAACTTCGGAAACAAGAGACACAGATGCGTGGAAGCAAGTTGTGGGCTTAGAATTTGCCTGGCACCGGATTTCCCCCAGTTTGTCATTCCGGCCTTGTGCCGGAATCTCGTTAAAAGCGAGACTCCTGCATGCGCAGGAGTGACAGGTAAAGGAGAATTTTTTGCCTGGCACCGGATTCCGAATTTCCTCCAGATTGTCATTCCGGCCCCGTGCCGGTATCCTGTTAACCTGCAGGAGTTTACCCCGTGCTCCATCACGGGGCCCGAGTGACAGGCACTGGGCAGGAGTGATAACTCTTTGAGAATAGGTCAAGCATCGTGCCTGACAGTTCCCCCCTTTAAGAAAGGGGGAGGCAATTGATTAAATATGCAATTTTTCACCGTGAAAAAGTCCTGCTAACCGAGAGACCATATTTGTATCACGATTGAAGAAGGTTTTGCTTAAATAAATGTCAATTGCTATTTTCGTTATTTTAGCTATAATTAGGTCATTTCTCTGGTTCCATCTGTTCCGGGGCAGAGAATAAGGATCTGGAATCATCTCTTCACAACATTAATCTAGACTACAATTCGTAATCTTGATGTCAAACCACTTCAAAATTGTCCGTGGTGACACGGGTTATCTTTTGAGCAAAGATACGGATAGGAGATCCAATCGAACGTACAGGAGTGCAATGTCGAGTGAATACACCTGAAGGGACAGGTGTTGGAATGTTTCGGAGGTGGACGTAAAGAGCTTAGGTGTGCCTTAAGAGGCAAAACCGGTTTTAAAGGGGGACTCTGACTTTGAATAAGACCATGAAGCAAAATCTGGAACTTTTGATTTTCGGTGCCTTTGGTCTCGTCGGAATTGCCTGGGCACTCACGACCAGCCATCTTCCGATGGATTGGTTCAAGCTCGATTACCTGATTGATCTGTCAAGCCTGCTTACGGTGGCCTCTTTTTCCGTTAGAGGTATGCTGCCATTGCGAGTGCTAGCTACCTCATCGCAAATCATCGCCATACCCTATTTCGTGTTTCAAACCACACCCCTGTGGACACCAGCCGCTTGGACCGTGCTGTTCCTGGCGATCAACCTCTACCACATCACGCGCATTCTGCTCGAACAATGGCCAGTCAGATTCACCCCCGATGAGCAGCGACTCTATGACCTGGCATTCCACACCTTTAAACCGGGCGACTTCCTCAAGCTGGCGAAACTTGGCGAATGGAGAACCGCCAGGGCGGGCGAAAAAATTCTCAGACATGGAGTTTCAATCACTCATGTCGGGGTGCCAATTTCTGGAAGGGTTTCAGCAAGACAGGGTGAAAAGGAGATCGGACAGCTGGGCCCGGGTGAACTCGTTGGAGCCGGTATTGCGTTGACAGGTCAACCTTCCCCTATTGATGCGAATTTCGCAGTGACGCGCGCTATATGTGCTGGTCTGTGACTGAGATCTATAAGTTCCGAGAGAAGAACCCCGAGCTGTCACTCAAGTTCAATGACATTGTCAATCGTAATCTGGTTGCGCAAATCGACAAACTGGCGTTAAACTTCATCGAAAGCCGCGACCTGTGATGTGTGGCGGGTGAGAAAGCACTTCAGACCTCACGCCGAAAAATTATGGGGTTTTAAGGACGGATGAACTTGACCAGATAATATAAGTCGGAGGAGAGGCATCATGTATGAAAACCTGGCGATCCTTGGAGTATTCGTTTTTCTCTACAGCATTGCAAGCGGCGGGCTTGAAAAGACACCCATTAACGGGGCGATCGTGTTTGCCGCCTTTGGCCTGATTGTCGGTCCCCTCGGGTTGGACCTCCTGACCCTGGATGTGGACGCAGAGGGCCTCAGCACCCTGGCTGAATTGACCCTGGCACTGCTGCTGTTTGCGGATGCCGCCAATGCGGATCTTGAAAAACTCAAGCAATTTTCCCGAATCCCCCAGCGTCTGCTATTGGTCGGTCTGCCGCTGACCATTCTACTCGGGTTCGGGGCCGGTGTTATCCTGTTCAGCGGTCTGACCCTGCTGGAGATTGCTGTCCTGGCTACTATGCTGGCACCTACTGATGCCGCCCTGGGCAAAGCGGTGGTGACGAATGAGACCGTGCCGTCCAACATCCGCGAGAGCTTGAATGTTGAAAGCGGTTTGAACGACGGGATCTGCGTACCGATCCTTTTCCTGTTTCTCGCCCTGATCACGCAAGCGGGTACTGAAGGCGGGACTTCGCTGCTGGCGTTGAAACTGGTGGCTGAGGAGATCGGTATCGGTGGAGGAGTCGGCGTTGCGCTGACCCTCCTGGGCCGGATGCTGCTTAAGCGCTTTGCCGACCTGGGCTGGGTCACAGAAACCTGGCGGCAGCTGCCTGTCCCGGCGCTGGCCGTGGCCTGCTTCGGAGTGGCGCAGTGGATCGGCGGCAGCGGATTCATCGCCTGTTTTGTCGGCGGTATGCTGTTCGGCAGGATTGTCAGTAAGCAGCACAAACATACACTTCTGCTCGCTGCCGAAGGGACGGGCGATACACTGGCTTTGATCACCTGGGTAGTGTTCGGCGCCGTCGTGGTTGGCCGGTCGATCGACTCTTTGACTTGGCAGGTCGTACTCTACGCCCTGCTCAGTCTCACCCTGATCCGGATGGTGCCGGTCTTTCTGGTGCTCACCGGCATGAAAATGCGGACCGATGAAAAACTGTTCATGGGCTGGTTCGGACCACGGGGTTTGGCCAGTATCGTTTTCGCGGTAATCGTGATGAACGAACATCTGCCCGGGGGGAGTACCATATCCGTGACAGTTGTCTGTACCATTATTTTTAGTGTTGTTGCCCACGGGCTCAGTGCGAATCCGTTGGCCGCTGCGCTCGGGGCGAGGATGAAACGGACAACTAAAGGTTGAAAGGTTCAGAGGTTCAATAGTTCAAAGGTTAAAACACAAGAACCAGAATCCCGAACGCTGAACCTTTGAACCCAGAACCTCTGAACCCAGAACCTCTGAACCCATGAACCCATGAACCCTTAACCCTTAACCCTGAACCAGATTATAAAACAATGATCCTATCCAGAAATGCTAAAGAATCGATCAAGACCGCCCTGGCAATGACCATCACTTACGGCATCGCTCTGCAGATGGACTGGGATAAACCATTGTGGGCGGGATTTGCAGTAGCCTTTGTAAGTCTGACAACGATCGGGCAGTCTTTTAACAAGGCTGCCCTGCGTATGTTCGGCACGCTGGTGGCAGTTGTTGTCTCGTTGACCTTCATCGGACTGTTTGCTCAGGACCGTTGGCTGTTCATGCTGTTTCTTGCCCCCTGGGTCGGTTATTGCATCTACATGATGGGCGGTGCCAAACACCAGTATTTCTGGAATGTGTGCGGCTTCGTGAGCGTAATCATCTGTATGGGCGCCGGCCCTGATTCGGTTAACGCCTTCAATATCGCGATGCTGCGTACCCAGCAAACCGGCTTGGGCATCCTGATTTACAGCCTGGTTGCACTTTTTCTCTGGCCGAGCAGCAGCCGCGCCGACTTCGACACGGCTGCCGGTAAACTGGCGTCAACTCAGCACCAGCTGTATCAGGACTACCTGGAGCTGATGAACAATAAGGATAGCGGAGGTGAGGCGCAGACCCTGAGAACGCAAATGGTACAGGAACAGACCCGGTTCAGCCAACTGCTGGATGCGGCGGAGATGGACACCTATGAAGTATGGGAAATGCGGCAACAGTGGCGCCAATACCAGCGCCAGACGGCCGACTTCACTGCAACCATGGAGGGGTGGCATGAGAACTTCACCGAATTACAAGTGCTGGATATGCAAAGTCTACTGCCCAACCTGATGACCTTCAGCGCTGAACTCGATGAACGCTTTGCCCAGATTGAATGCATGTTGGCAGGCCAGGCTCCTGAACACCATCCAGCAACCTTCGACCTGGATCTGGATGAAGCCGGGGTGCGGGCCCTGTCTCATTTCCACAGGGCGGCATTGGCAGTCACCCGGACCCGGCTGCAGCACCTCGAGGCACTGACCCGGTCCCTGTTTGACACTGTCAGTGACATTAAAGGTTTCGGTCGGGTAGATGGTTTGTACGATGCCACTCCGCAAATTCGTGCCGGTTTCGTTCTTGATCTGGACCGGCTTACCAGCAGTGTCCGGATCATGACCACATTATGGCTGGCCTATCTTGCCCTGATCTACGTTCCTGACATGCCCGGCGGTTCCGGTTTTGTGACCATGGCCGGGCCTTTCGGGATGATCCTGGCATCCAGCCCGCAACTGTCGGTAAAGATACTGATAAGGCCGATTGCTGTCGGTGTTCTTTTCGGTGCGTTCATCTATATCTTTGTAATGCCGCAACTTTCAAATTTCATTGGCCTCGGGCTGCTGATCTTTTCAGTGACCTTTGGTATCTGCTATCTGTTCGCTGCGCCCAAGCAAATTCTGAGCAAGTTATTCGGGCTGGCCATGTTTCTTGCCATTGCCTCCATTTCAAACGAGCAGACGTACAGTTTTCTCAGTGTTGCTACCACTGCGTTGATGTTCGTCCTTCTCTTTCTGCTCCTGGCCATTACTTCAAACATCCCCTTTTCTGCGCGACCGGAACTGGCTTTTCTGCGCCTGCTTGGCCGTTACTTCCGCAGCTGCGAGTACCTGATGTACACTATGCACCGGGATTCGCCGGAGAAAGAGACAGGCTTCGATCGCTGGAAAAATTCTTTTTATACACACGAGTTGTCTACCTTGCCCACGAAACTTGGGGGCTGGGCCAGGTTTATTGACAGTAAGGCACTGCCAGGCACCTCGCCGCAGCAGGTACAGGCAGTTTTGACCAGCCTGCAGGGGCTCAGCTACCGGATGAACGAGTTGCTTGAGGAACGCGGTGCCTCTCAGGCTCCCTTCCTGGTGCAGGAATTGCTATTGGATGTGCGGGCCTGGCGTGTTAAAGTGCAGGAAACCTTTGAACGCCTGGCTGAAGAGCCGGACGCCGGGAAAAAAGAGACATTTCGTACCAGGCTTACTCAAAGAATTGATCACCTGGAACAGCGTATTGAGGAAACCCTGGACAAGGCTGCAGGAAGGCAATTAAGTGATCGGGACAGTGAAAACTTCTACCGGTTGCTGGGCGCTTATCGGGGCGTGTCAGAAGCCATTATCGAATATGCCGGAAGTGCCCATACAATTAACTGGAACCGGTGGCGGGAAGAAAGATTTTAAGAAAATAACCCCAAATTACAAATGACAAAATTCAAATAACAAACAAATCACTGTGGAAATTACAAATAGCAAATCACAAATAACAAACAAATCACAATGACCGAAATGCAAAATAACAAACATACAAAACAAACGTTAGACATTAGATTACTTTCCAGAATGTTTAGGTCATTAGATTTTCGAATTTGGAATTTGTTTGAAATTTATACAAAGAAATCATAGCCACCAAGATACAAATGTAGGAAATAAATCACTATGACCAGAATTCAAAATTCCAAACCTGTTTATGATCTTGAAGAAAGAACATTCCAATTTGCTAAAGCTGTTAGGCTTTTCGTTAAAACATTGCCGAAAACAATTGCAGGTATCGAGGATGGCAAGCAATTGATAAGATCCTCCGGCTCTGTAGGTGCAAATTACATAGAAGCTAACGAATCGCTAGGCAAAAAAGACTTTTTGATGAGAATTAGAATAAGTCGTAAGGAAGCAAAAGAAAGCGCTTTTTTTTTTTTTTTTTTTAATGAGACGAATAGTCTTAATAATGGTGATGATGTCCAAAAGTTGATACAAGAGGCAAATGAATTGAAAAAGATTCTTTCATCAATTCTAGCAAAATCTAAATAACGGAAATTTTAATCATTTTTTTGGTCATTGGAATTTGATATTTGTGATTTGGGATTTAGCAAGTTTGTTCATTGGACATTGTGATTTGGGATTTGTTTGTTATTTGAAGTTTGAAATTTGGAATTTAAATGGAGTTTATGATGCATCGCATACCCCATGAATTTGCCATCGGCGGGGTTTTTATGCCCCCATTGCTTGTCGCCAGTCTGTTGGGGGTCATAGCGGCCGTGGTGACGGCTCGTCTGCTCAACCGCTATCGACTGTCCAGGTACTTTTTTTATCCGCCGCTGGTGTTCCTGGCGCTGACGGTCATTTATACAATTCTCATCGGGACTTTTATCATAGGGGTGTAGAGTATGGAAACCAACCGGAAATACCTGCTGACAGGAGCCGTTGTCCTCATCGCCGTAGCTGCTGTACTTCTCAAATATTGGGATTATATCGTGAATCCCTGGACCCGGAACGGCCAGGTTCGTGCCGAGGTCATTCAGATCACGCCGCGCGTGTCCGGCCCGATCGTCAAGCTTGCGGTGAAGGACAACCAGCTCGTGAAGGCGGGTGATCTCCTCTTTGAGATCGATCCGCGCACCTTCGAGGCAAGCCTGGAACAAGCGAGAGCGCAGTATGACAAGACAGGAGACAACTACCTGGCCCAGCAAAAACAGGTCGAGGCAGCAGAGGCTCAGGTCGAGGTGTACCGCGCTGCGGTCCTGCAGGCAAAGAGCGCTATCAAGGAACTCGATTCCCAAATCGAAAAGAACAAGTCCGAGTACGAGCGCCAGCAGAAGATGCTGCCGCAGCGGGCGACCTCACAAAAGTCTGTGGAGCGGGCGGAGGCGAATTACGAGGTCTCGGTGGAAAAACGGAAAGGGGCCGTGGCCGGCCTGGCCCAGTCCCGGTCCGCCTTAAGTCAGGCAGAAGCCGACCTGGCGGAGGCTCAGGCGAATCTCGGGGCGCTGGGAGATGCCAATGCCAGCATTCGGGGGGCCCGGGCCGCGGTCCGGCAGGCGGAGTTGAACCTGGAGTTTACACAGGTCAGGGCGCCGGTGGACGGCTATGTCACCAACCTCAACCTGAGAATAGGCAGCCATGTTGTTGCCAACCAGCCGGTGCTGGCGCTGGTCGATGTCAAAAGCTATTGGGTCAACGGGTTCTTCAGGGAGACGTCCATTGAAAGAGTTCAAAAGGGTGACAAGGCCATTGTTACCTTGATGACTTATCCTGACAAACCGCTCGAAGGCCATGTGGACAGTTTGGGCTGGGGCATTGCCCAGGAGGACGGCAGCACGGGGTTCGAACTGCTTCCCAATGTCAGCCCGACCTTCGAGTGGATCCGTCTGGCCCAGCGTGTGCCTGTGCGAATACACCTGACCAAGATACCGGAAGGGGTCGAGCTGCGCGTGGGCACAACCGGTTCTGTGCTGGTCAGGACCGGCTCCGCCGATTCGGATGCTGCGTCACATAAGCGCTGAGTCATTTAAGCACCTGGGTACTAATGAACATCCAACATCGAACGCTTGTCTGGCCATAGCCTTGGCGAAGGCTGATCCAACATCGAATTGAGAATGGGAAAAGATGAAGAAACAGACGTATGACCTGGAGGAAAGGCTGCTCCAGTATTCGGTGAAAATCATAAAGATCGTTGAACAGCTGCCCACTACTAAAACAGGCAACCATGTGGCGGGACAATTGTTGAGATCGGGAACTTCACCTTATCCAAACCATGGTGAAGCCCAGGCAGCGGAGTCCCCAAAGGACTTTATCCATAAGCTTCGTATCTCATTAAAGGAACTCAGAGAGACCCAGAGATGGTTAAAACTTATCCAGCGTGTACCACTCATTAAAAAACCCGAACTTCTCAATGATAGTTTAGAAGAAACAGAAGAATTTATTAAGATTTTCGTTACGAGTATCAAAACGGCTGAAAAGAAACAGAAATAGGTGTTGAATATTAGGTATTGGATATTTGTTTTTCGTTCGAAGTTGGACGTTGGACGTTCGATCAGCCTTCGCCAGGGCTATGGCCAGACAAGTGTTCGACGTTCATCTTTCAAAACAACCCTGTAAGTTATAAATGGAATCCGTAAATGTTTACAAAACAACTTAGCAATAATACGCCTGCGTGCCAGAAGATCATGCGTTATGCAACCATAGGCCTCAACCTTCTGCTGGCTGTTCTGCTCAGCGGCTGTATCGCCCTCGGGCCTGATTATACGCGACCGGAGGCTGCCGTCGAGTCCAACTGGCTCGAGATCGAGGATCCGCTCATGACGGATCAACCACCTGCCGACCCGAAATGGTGGAAAACAGCCTTTCAGGACCCTGATCTTGATCAGCTTGTCGAGACAGCCCTCCAACAGAACCTGACGCTCCGATCGGCAGGGCTTCGTGTGCTACAGTCACAACAACAACTTGCTATTGCCATCGGCAATCAATTTCCCCAGGAACAGCAGGTCTCCGGTTCGGCCGCAAGACAGAAATCAAGCGGAACCACCTTCGAGGATTACAGCCTTGGATTCAACGTGAGCTGGGAGGTTGATTTCTGGGGACGCTTCAGAAGACAGGTCGAATCAGCTTCAGCCGAACTGGATGCCAGTGTGGCCAATTATGATAGCATCCTTGTGTCACTGGTTTCACAGGTGGCCCAGACCTATATCCTTATCCGTACCTTCCAGGACCGCCTCGAAGTGGCCAGGGATAACATAAAACTTCAGGAGGAGAGTCTGCGAATCGCCAGTGCAAAATTCGATGCCGGCGATGTCAGCTCACTGGACATGGAGCAGGCCGATACCCTGCTGAACAATACCAGGGCAACCGTGCCATCACTGGAAATTTCTTTGCAGCAGTTCAAAAATTCGCTTGCGATTCTGCTGGGTAAGCCCCCTGGCGACTTCAATTACCTGCTTGGTGAGAAACGAGGGATTCCAATTGCCCAGGCAGATATTGCCCTGGGTATGCCTCAGGACCTTATCCGGCGGCGCCCTGACATTGGCGTTGCTGAGCGCCAACTCGCCGCACAGAGTGCCCAGATTGGCTTTGCAGTGACCGAGTTGTACCCGCATTTTTCGATCGGCGGCTCAGTCGGTACGAGCGCAATGAACTCCGGCGACCTCTTTGAGAACGAAAGCGAAACCTGGGACTTATTCGGCATTTTTGAATGGAACATTTTCAATTACGGGCGTCTCAAGAGCAACGTCAGACTGCAGGACGCGTTCTTCCAGCAACTGCTGGTGGATTACCTGGATACCGTCCTGCAGGCCCAGGGCGATGTTGAAAATGCAATTATTGCCTACCTCAAGTCCCATGAACAGCTCGCGTCATACACATTGGCGGCTGAGGCGTCTCAACGGGCCGTGGACGTTGCGAGAACCCAGTATCGTGAGGGTCAGGTAGATTTCAATACTCTTATTAGTACTTTGGCAGCCAACTTAACCCAACAGGACCTGCTCTCTTCGACCCAGGGAAGCGTCGCCGCCAATCTCGTTCAGGTCTACCTGGCACTCGGCGGCGGTTGGGAGATTCGCGAGAACAGGGATCCCGTGGATTTACTGCCCGCAGCGACGAAGGAGGAGATGCGGGAAAGGACCCGGGCCTGGAAGGGGGTGCTCCAATAAGGCTCTCTTGCGGGAATCTATTTATGGAACCCTCCGATCCGCGAGGGCGGAAGTCGGGAAAGAGAGGAGAGAGACTATGCATTGGAACATTATCATTGCCGCTATCCTGATGGTGGTGACTACCGGAATCCACGCCGGAGGCATGATGCTGGCGCTGAGCGCGGTCGAGAGACAAAGGGGGGACTTGAAACACCGATTGCGGCGGACGCACGTCTATTGGATCAGTGGTATCGTTCTCCTGATGTTTCTTGTTTCCCTGGTAGAAGTGCTGGTCTGGGCGGTCGCCTATCTGGTATTGAACGCGATTGAGGGCTTCGAGCAGGCACTTTACTTTTCGATGGTCACCTTCACCACGCTGGGGTACGGTGACGTTGTTCTCGAAGAAGGGCGGCGTCTTCTTGCCTCCTTCGAGGCGGCCAACGGGATCATCATGTTCGGCTGGACCACCGCCATCGTCATCTACGCCGTTCAACGCATCTACTTTAGGGAAAAATCCTAGGGAAATTCCGGGGACACAATACTTAATTAGGACATTCGTGCTTACCAGATAGAGTTAAGTATTGTGTCCCCAGAATTTCAGAATTTTTTCAGACGATTTCGATATGAAGAGTTATGGAAAAACTGAAATGGAGTACAGGAGGAAAAGAATTGGTTACTGGAGTAGGCTGCAAAGGAGTGTTGGAGTAATGGAGTATTGGTTCAAACCCTAAAGATTTAAAGGCTTGTGGTTTTCCCATCACTCCAATACTCCAGTACTCCATATATTTCTGCTCCAGTACTCTAACGAAAACCCCTGACAATGGATTCCCTCTGAGACTACTGCAGGAGTTTACCCAGTGCTACGTCACGGGGCCCGAGTGACAGAAAAGGAGAAGCGTCCTCTTTACCCGGCACCGAGCCTACTCGGCAAGGCTTTTGATTTCGCTGTCCATCGCTTCGATGTCGCAGGGGTGCTTGTTCAGCGCACCGAGGGAGACGAAGGGCGACAACAGTCCGGCAGGGCCCACGGCGAGAGTGGTGAGTAATTTTCCCCCCTTTTTCAAGAGCGCGCCCGTGCTTGGCCTCACCTTCGGAGCCGTGACGCTGCCGCTGATCTCAAGCTCCATGGCAAGGCTGAACAGGCTCGGATCCTTGGGCTTCGGCTCAAGGAAAAAGTCGACTGTTTCCGTCGCCAAATTGATATCGCCCTGACCTATCAGCACGGCAGGCTGGGTGTTGAACAAGAAGGCCTGACTCACGGCAAGACCGTCTTTGATGTCAAATTGAACCATGGCGCATTCGATACGCCCCGCGTCATCATGTTTACCCCAAAAAGGGATCACCTTTTTCGAAACATCGGAGGCAATCAGGTCCAGGTATCGCGTTGTAAGGTAACCCTGGCCCATGACTGCGCCGACGCTGCCGTTCAGATTGGTCATGAGGCCGCTGGGTGAAGTCCCGTGACTGATCAGGTTAGCGGCCACATCAATGTGGCTCTCGACTTGATCTGTGAGGTGATGCTCTTTGAGGAAACCGCCCAGATCGAAGTTCTGGACGAGAAATTTGGTCGAGGTGCGGGGCGGTAAACCTGAGGATACGTGTAAAACGCCGGAGATCTTCGTTTCCTTGTAAGTGGCCTGGAGATCGACGTCTAACTCGCGGTTTTCCAGAGCGAAGGTCATGTGGCCCAATTTCAGCCTGGCATCCCTGGAGTGAATCAGTTTTGCCTTCAGCACGATATCCGCGTCCACCGCCTCGAGTGCATCAAAAGGCAAAGGTTTCTGCGAGAACAATCGGAGGTCCTCTTCGTCCGTCTCTTCCAGCTCTTGTACTTCCTCGCCCACCTTCTTCATGAACGGCGTCAAATCGAGCAGTGCCGATTCCAACTCTACAGTGATTTTCGGCCGCTTCTGGAACTCCACTCTGGCCCGCCCGGCGAAATCACTACGGTCTACGATCAACGAAATGTTATTCAAGGCAAGTGCCTTCGAGAATCCGGAGAGTTCCCCGGCCACATTGAAGGGCCCCAGCACAGGCAGTTCTTTCCCGATCAGGGGACCCAGTTCGGACAGTTCCTGACCCCTTCCTTTTATCTTCAGGTCTATGCCCGTAAGTTTAAAGAGATCGCCGACCTGACCGTTGACTTCAAGACTTGCCTGGCCCAGGCTGACCGCCAATTGGGCGTTCTGCAGCGCAAGCGATTTGGTGGATCCTGTGAGGCTGCCTGTCAGGGTAAAGGGACCTGTCTCGGGTAAAGGGGTGCGGATCAATGGCTCGATCTCGGCGAGACTCTTACCGGACCCTTTCAGTTCAAGTTGCATACCTTCAAATTTTAACAGGTCGTTGATGTTCCCGTTTAGCAGCAATCTCAAGCTGTCCCGGGTGGTACTCCCCTGTACATCCTGCAGGGCAAGGGCCCTGGCGGTACCTGTCAAGCGCCCACGAACATTAAACGGGCCGGTATTGGGGAGAGTCGTGTCGAACAGCGAACCAACTTCGGCCAGATCCTTCCCGGAAGCACGGATCCCCAGATCAATACCGTCCAATGCGTTCAGGTCCCTGACTGTGCCGGTTGCGGTAAGCATGAGCCCGTCCCGCGAGACACTTCCCTTTGCACTCTCAAGGGCCAGTGCATCCAGCGAGCCTTTAAGCCGTCCCGTGAGTTTGAAGGGGCCCGTATCCGGAAGTGCGCTTCCCAGAATCAGGCCAACCTCCGCCAGGCTTGTTCCCGATGAGTTGAGCACAACATCCACGCCGGAACTTGTCGAGATCTCTCCGATGTCACCGTCAAGGAACAACTTCAGACCTCCCCGGGTAATGCTCATCCTGGCGTCCTCGAAAGCGGGTCTGTCTTTCGAGCCTGTGAGTCTGCCGGTGACCGTGAATGGGCCTGTCTCGGGCAGAGTCTCCCCTATGATCGGACTGAATTCGGCAAGGTCAGCGCCTGATGCTTTGAGCTGGAGATTGATATGGCTCAGGTCGATAAAATTTCCGACACCACCATCCACGGTAAACTCAACGCCGCCGCGAGTGAGTGTTCCCTTTACACGATCCAGCACCAGGGCTTTTGCAGAACCCGAAAGATGTCCGGACACGTCGATCGTATCCGTCCGGGGCAGCTTGATTCCTATAGGGGCCCCCAGTTTCGATAGATCATGACCCTTGATCTGAAGGACCACGTCTATTCCTTGGAGACTCATGAGATCACCGATGGCTCCGTCCGTCATGATTGTGGTATTCGCTACCGTGCCCGAAAGATCAATGGGAAAATGTTTGCGTGCCAGCATGTCTTCCGCCAGACCTATCTGTCCGGAGAGCGCCACCGGTTCTCCGTCAAGCGTTGCTTTGATATCCAGTGACAGTGCATCGACCGTCCTTGCCCTGGCCGCCTTGAAACTCGTGACGCCAGTGTGCCGGGTCTTTCCCGTCTTTCCATCGCGGTAATGTAAACTGAGATTATCCACACGCAGCTGCTGTAATCCCAGACGCCTTAATGCCCAGATTCCCTTGGTCGACGCGGCAGTGGGCGCAAACTCCCAATTGGACCGACCCGCTGCATCGGTTTCAAAAAACAGATCGGTGCCTTTCAGCGTAAAACCACGGACCTGTAGATTACCCAAAAGCAGTGGAAGCAGCTTGACGCTCGCTTGAACCCTTGAAATTTCTAGCATCTGCGGCTGCGAGCCCCAGGACGCGTTTTCAAGCATCACATCCGTCATCATCAACTCAGGCACCAGAGAGAAGGTAAGTTCGATTCTGCCGCCAATCACAAACTGCCGGCCGGTGCGGTCCCGTACGGTCCGCTCGATCAAGCCCTTGTAACGGTTATAGTCCAGGGTGTGCAGGTAGACGTATCCTGCGGACACCAGGATCACAGCACCCAGAACTAAGATGACAAGTGAGATTTTCCAGCGCATAGGATTTTTACCACACCTTACTTGTACCAGGAAAACACCCATAGATGATGCTGATGAAATGGATATACTATAATTTCAATTTGTCATTCCGGCCTTGTGCCGGAATCTCATTAAAAAATGAGACTCCTGCATGCGCAGGAGTGACAAACAGGAGTTTACCCCGTGCTCCGTCACGGGGCAGGAGTGACAACTAAACTCCTGTTATCCATCTTCCCTGCTCCACTTGTTTCAGCCCATCCTGAGAGCCAGGGACTGTTTCTTCTTATGGTTTGCTTACAGATATCGCGACAGCAACGGTATGTCGTGCAACGACCTGATCGCCGACCTTGACCTTTTCCATGTCCCGTGCGCTTTTATCAACTTTGAAAGTCCTGGACTTGCCCTTGGGGCCTTTGAGCGTTACCGTACGCGACTTATAGTCGATCGCCTCTACCGTGGCGGTGATCACCACCGTCTCCACTGCCGAGATGCCCGGTTTCTCGCCCAGCGGCGCCAAACTTACTGCCGCTCCCTCCCCGGCAGACGGCTGAGACCCATCATCTTTTTGCACATAGAGTGCAACAGATTCGTAGTACTCGGCCTTGACCTTGTCGCCAACCTTGATCTGGTTGAAATTTCTTGCCCGTTCATCGACATGGAGGGTCACTGAATTGCCCTGCGGCCCTTTGAGTGTCACTTTGCGTCTTTCATAATCCACGGCCTCAACAGTAGCCGTGACTACCGCAACGCTGGTCACAACCCTTCCCGGTTTGTCTGCACCCTTGTACCCGATGGTCGCACATGCCATGAATGAAATGGACAAGAATACGACTAAGAACAATGATAAAATTCTTTTCATCGCTTCTCCTCCTTGATAAGTTTATTGATAAAGACCTTCCGGTCATAAAAACTGGTCAGTCAAGACATTTAACATCCGAGACAAAGATGCCTCGGCTATCTCCATGAGATTCCTGCATTCTCAGGAGTGACAAAAGAATTCATTTCAGCCGTACTTGTCATTCCGGCCTCAATCTCTGTCACCAACTTTGATGATCCTTACCTTACCATCCACGAAGGTAACCTCTTTGAACAATTCACCAGGGCTGTCGTAATACCAAAGGTTTCCGTCCCGATAGTTGGGTTCTCCACATTTTTTCAAGACTTTGTATTGGGTGTCTCCTTGTTTTATAATTTCGCCCGCACACCTTAATGTATAACCTAAAGTCCACCCTGTGCTGGCCATGAAAAGAACCGACAGGAATAAAGCAATCATTGCGAGTCCCTTCATCTCCCTCTCCTCCCGGAAAAGTTATTAGAAACCATATTTATTGCTTTCCGACCCTTAGTTTTCATGCGGTTACGTTAGACCGTACCTTAGAAATTTCAGTTTTGCAAGGACATTCAGAACCTGCCTTGTACCGGATTCGCCTTGATGCGCCTTGGTGTTTACAGGGGTGTCGTCACCATCGCCGACCGCAGTAGCCGGACCTGTAACTGTATCCATCAATATTCTCGTAGTACCAGGGCGGGTGGCCGTTTCTGTAGTCACGCCGCCCCTCGTATCTATTGCGTAGTCTGCAGCGCCTGTCCCTGTAGCCATACTCGTCTATGTTCTCATAGTACCAGGGAGAATGGTCCCGATAATCCCTTCGCCGGACTGCATCTTTATAGCTCCGTTGCTGATCAGCAACCCCCACCTGTTCTATAACAATGATAATCTCCTGCCTGCTGTACTGGCTATCACCGGCTGCCTCCAGTGGGAGATGGATCCCCAGACACAGAATAAAGATACTAAATAGAAGTAAGCTTCTCCCTTTCATGAAGAGCCTCCTTTCCGGGTCGATGATTTGATACACGATCGATGATGGCGTTTTACAGCCGTCCAAAGAATACCCGAAATATTTGAATTTGTCGATTAAAGGGAAATAAAAGACGGATTTAAGGAAGACACCTGAGGCAGAATGATCCGGTCTATTCTCAAAGTTTGTCACTCCTGCGTGTCTGTCACTCCTGTGAATACAGGAGTCTCATATTATAAGAGATTCCGGCACAAGGCCGGAATGACTCTTTGTCTGTCACTCGGGCCCCGTGACGGAGCATGGGGTAAACTCCTGCAGGGACCTGGGTTAACTCCGGCCGGAATGACAATCTGATCTGTATCTTGTGCGAAACAGGAGTCTCATGGGGAAACTGGTGTCAGATAAAGACTTCTCGTTTTTTGAAACAATACTCAAGTACTCCATTACTCCAGTTTTCGTTCTCAGCTACTCCAGTTGTTTCTTAGTCTCTCCTAACCGGTGGGAATGGTTACGAGAGGGAGCCCCTCCCTGCCGCCGGTTTCGGTGAGGGAAAAGAGGATCATCAGGAATGCAAAGGTGCGCTTCGACCTGAAATCCCTGTCATCGATCCAGAACCAGTGATCCCGGTACTTCACGGCCGTGAAGGCATACTCCGGTTTGTCGGCACTACTCTTGATTCTGATAATCGGTTTGACTTCTTCATTTGCGTCCCCCTCCTTTACCAATGTGCCGACCGTCCGGCCCTCGTCCACATGCGAGGGAGGAACTTCGACCTCCGTGGCCAGCTCAATCATGATTTGCATCATGGAACGGGTGAGCATGGCCAGCTCACCTTCCCTCTCCGGAACCAACCCGTATGTGACATTCATTTCCCCCACCCCTGGTTTCAGGCCGAGCAACTCGCTGGCCTCGGTGAGCGCTGACCGGATTTCGGGAGCGATGTTCTCTTGATGGAAAAAGAGGACTGTGGTTTCCTGCATATCCTTGCCTTTGATGATCCGCATGCCCACGGCCCCGGATTTCTGGATCTTACGGAGCAGGGCAATCACACGATAGAATTCCGGGTCACCGGGCCGCATGTTCGCACCAGCGGCGACTCGGCTGCGAAGTCCATTCATAGAATCCAACGTGATGCCGAGTATCATATCCGCAGCCCAGCCGTTCTGCATCAGAAACAGAACTCTGTTGGGGGGTATGGGGGTCATGAAGCTCTTGTTGAATTGCTGGCCGGTGATTGGCGCATAGGTAATTGTGGGACGGTCCGTAAATTTCCCACCGGCGCCGAGGGACAGGAAGTCTTTCTGCACGGCGTCACTTGACGAAAGGGTCCCGGCTAGGTTTGCCGAGCTTTCCAGGGAATAGCCGCTCACCACGGATGCCACCTCAACGAACACCGGCATATCGGCGTAGCGGATCTTCACGATATTGAGAAGGGTCTGTTCCTTCCAGGAGTTGGATATCGCCGTATTGTAATCGAATCTGTCACGGCGAACACTTCCCGGTCCGATGGCTGTGCAACTGTTGAGAAACAGGATGAACATAATTATGACCGCATATCGGGTTTTCATAATGATTTTTCCTTCCATAGATTGAACGTTAAATCAAGCCTAAAAGCCTGTGTGGGACAGGCAAGTGTCGTGTCACGTGTAAAATGACGTATCCCATTTCCCCCCTCACCTCAATCCTCTCCCCTTGAGGAGAGGAGGTTCAAACATCCCTTCTCCCCACAGGGGAGAAGGTTAGGATGAGGGGGGTAACACCAAAAAACACTACAGGGTTGACACGACACTAGTCATTTCATCCTTTTCCTTGTTTTTCAGCAGGGTGTCCCTGGAATTCCTTCCCGCCCTCGAGATACATGGTCTGCGCAGGCAAGGCCAGTCGCGTCCCCGCTCTTTCAACAATCTCCATAATCTCAAAGTTCAGTTCTTCGGTGTTTCAATCTGGCCCAGCAGGTCTCGATAGGGGGGGAGGCCGTCGTCGGAGTGACCCTTTGGATCATCACTGAGAAGATCAAGGTCAACCCACAAGGCTCTGTCGAGGACAACTTTTAGCTGCTTGGCGAGAGTCGGCCCGGGGTTCCTGTCCATTCTTTCCGGAAGGTTACGGAGGCCCAGGTACTGAGCGGCTCTCTCGTAATCCCCCTTCCTAGCCGCATCGAGAAATCCTTTGACGCTCGACCGGGGGACACCCCGTTCGAAATCGTCCTCGGGTCCTACGGGCTTTACGGCAGGAGGCTTGGGCTTCTCCTCAGTCTCTTCCGGGGCTTTTTCTCCAACAACATCTTTCAGCTTTGTTTGCGCCAGGGAGGTATCGGTCAGGATAAACGTTGAGAATAGAAGAATTGCGGCAAGAATAATGAAACCGTAGGTTGATTCATATAAGCCGGAATTCTTAGATATCCTGCTCATCATGCACTGCCTCACCTGCTTTGAGTTCATCTCGAAGGTCTTCCGGGAGCAAACTTAACATATTACAGCGGTAAAATAAAGAGGGGATTTCTCTTCCTTTCGATCACATAAAGAAATCGGGATCATTTTGACGATCTGTGCTTTAATGGGGCGATGGAGGAAATGCAATTGGAGTAATGGAGTGTTGGAGTACTGGAGTGATGGGAAAACCACAAACATTATGATTTTCGTATTTCCACCAGTACTCCAATACTCCGGTTTTCATCCTCCGCTAGTCCACTACTCAGGTTCACTTTCCGTGCCGGGGGCTATTTCGAACGGAGCTCCACCAATCTGGTTTTGAGACGATTTGCCCAGAAATCGAAAGACTTCTGAACATCATCCCACTTGCTGGTTTTGCCTTCAAAGGTCTTGCCGCCGGCACGTTCGTCCACAGCCGCCGCCAGCCGCACGTAGGACAGCGAATCCAGAACCTCGGCCTCAATCGCTGCCTTGCCCACAAAAGAGTGGGTCCCGGTAGCGAGTTTCTTGCCCCAGTCGATGATGATGGCCGGAGGAAGCACGTTTGTCAATATATCCCCGGTCACACTGGATCCCTTGGTTTCGGTGATGGCCATTCGGATCTTCATGACACCCGGGCCGGGCCGGTCAACGATGGTGTAAACACTTTCCAGTTCCTTCCTGGTTGCTGAATAGAGGTAATCGGCCAGTTGCTGCAATTCCTCTTTGGGAACATCCGAAAGATCGGAACCTTCGCCGTGCCAGATCGCCACGGAATCGATCATCACCTTGTCGTAGGCAGCGAAATTAATATTCCGGTTAATATAGAACAACTGGGCCCGCTCACCTTCTCCTTTCTTCAGCTGGGAATAGTCTTTGAGGAACCCTGACGGTTCAACCGAGCGTGTTTGTTCTGTGGTCGCGCAGGCGTAGAGTCCCAGCATCAGAATCATGATCGCCGGAATGTAAACGATTTGTAAATGTTTCTTAAAACTGTTTTGTCTCATTGCTGTTCCTCCTTTTAACGGTTGAATGGATGACCAGGAAAAGAAAGCTGGTCGATTGTGTTGTTCCTTCCCATTACTCCATTTTTTTCTGCTTTCAGTACTCCATCACTCCAGCTTTGTTTCCGGAACCGGGCTTGGCCTCTATATCCCGTATCCCAGCGAGAAGATATACTTCTCGTCCACCCGGTCTTCACCGGGGGATGGAGTATTGTCCCAGTCAAAGTTGTACTGGATCGTGGCATTAAATTTCTCATACAGGGGAAGCCGGAATCCCGTGCGGCTCCGCACGAACATGTCCTCCGTATCTTCAAGGCTTACGAAACCTGCATGAATATGGAAGAACTGGACGCGCTTGTCCAGGAAGTATTGATCGTAATTTGCAGACCACTGTCCGGCAAAATAGCTTTCGTCATCGGCTTCATCATAATCCACATTCACATAGGAGGGGCCCGCTTCAAAAGACAGGTTGATTAGTTCCGTTTCAAAAAACTGATAGCCCAGGCCGACACCGACTGTGGTCTTCAGATCCAGGTCCTTGAATTCATCATTTTCAAAGGTTGCGTTATTCGTAAAGTACCATTTCTCAGTCAGAAAGTGATCATATTTCAGATAACCGAGAGCATTGTCGGCAGTCTTTACATCATCATCCTCATCCCGGTTATACTCTCCTCCGATGGTGTATCGGTTCTTTTCGGTCCGGGCAACAAGCTTTGCATCCGCATGATAGGTCTTGGTGTCCGTATTCCCCTTGGCCACAGAGCCGCCGAGATTCACACGGGGTGTCAGTGTGACAGCGGGTTTCTCCGGCGGGTTGATCTGTTCCACCTGGGCGAGATCGAATGTCAAGGGTTCCAGGATCTGCTCCGTCTCGAGCCGGAGCTTTCCTTCCCCGGCGGGAGACACCATTCCATGGGCAGAGGTCTGATCACTGAGTATGATGTTAACGGGGGAGTCGGAGGTCAAACTCTCAACCTCCTCCCATTTGATTGATATGTCTCCGGCATAAGAGGTCTTGAACACCAGTACGTTGTCTTTCATGGTGACGACGGTCCCGGTGATGCGATCACCATTCTTGAAAAGGATTTCATCGGCGACGGCATTTCCCACCCATAGAATTATGAAGAGCAGAGGGATCACAATCGGCAGCCTATTCCATTTCACTGTCCACCTCCATGTATGCGCTCAAAAGATCAGACTCTAATTTTCGTAAGTATCGCATATTAATGCATAATATCACAGAGAATTTTCGGCGGGATGTATCGGCAATTATTTTGAGACTCCTGTATGCACAGGAGTGACAAAGAGGTGGAGAAGTGACAGTTCAGATTGTCATTCCGGCCGGAGTTTATCCCTGTGCATACAGGGACCTCAATCTCGTCAATAGGGAGACTCCTGCCCCTGCATGCGCAGGGGCAAGCATTCACAGGAGTGACAAAAAGAGTGGAGGAGTGACAAAAGTGTGCAGGGGTGATAAAAAGTTTCAAGAGTGAATAAGATTTCCCTGCCTTACATATATTTCAAGGCCTTTTGCTGGTCCACCCATATCCTCATTCTCTCAGCCCAATATTTGAAAGCCGCTTTAATATCCGTCCATTTGCTGCTGACCACTCTTTTCCTGCCTTCCCGGCGGTCAATCGCGGCGGCCAGCCTTTCTTCAGACACGGAGTCGAGGAGCTCCACCTCGACGGACGCTCTGCCGACACCCAGGTTGGAATCATTAACGGCCCGGTTCACCGCAGATGCGGCCATCCCCACGGGGATGACTGTGGACATTGAATTCGCTACAGGACGACCGGGCTCAACGTCGGTGATCGCGGTCCGAATCCTCAGTACACCGGGACCGGGGCCCTCCGCAATCTCGTAGCGGACTTTGAAGGAATCGATAAGGGCCTGATGAAAGTATTTGGATAATTCCATCATCTGGTCCGGCTGGATTCCTTTGTGCTCCGAATCGGGATTTATAAAGACAACCACCTGATCAATCATGACCTTGTCATAAGGCCTCAGGTCAATTCCGGACTTCACATAGATCAGATTAGGTTTGTTCTCTCCGCCTTTCACAAGCTGCGAATAATCTCCCAGGAAACCCGACTCTTCATAGCTATTGATACGACGTGCCGTACACCCCCAAAGCATAAATAGTGTACAGCAGACTAACACAATCGTCTTCCCATATCGATGATCCACAATCGATCTCCTTCTTATCTGTACCCTCTCACTGAGATAAAAACTATTTTAACCGTTCAAATTTATCTTTTGATTTATCGGAAATGCCGAATCTCGCCTGATGATTTGCGCCCCTCTCTTTTTGCTCCATCCGGGGTGTTCGCGCCATGAACAGAGATTTTTTCAATCTTGACACCTCTTCTCTAAGTTTGCGCAGTGATTTTTTCATCTCAGGTAAAGATTTGATCAGGGTATAGGCACGCTTTGCTTTTTTCACATCAAACGCCGGGCTTCCAAATACCACCTGGCCATCCGCGAGGTTACCGCTCACACCGGCTTGGGCGCCCATGATAACACCGTTGCCGATCTTGATATGCCCTGCAATGCCCACCTGCCCCCCGGCCACGCAATGATGCCCGAGTGTTGTGGAACCGGCAATGCCGACCTGGGCCACAAGCAGGCAATGGGGACCGACTTTTGTTCCATGGCCGATCACCACCGAATCACCGATCTTGGTCCCTTTGCATATCACTGTATCATCCAGAGTACCCCTCTCGATGCCGCAGTTTGATCCTAACTCCACATCGTCCTCAATCAGAACTCTCCCGATATGGGGGATCTTATGGTGGGCCCCGTCATGCGTGGAAAATCCGAAACCATCCTCTCCCACCGTGGCGTTGGCTTGTATGATGACCCGGTTGCCGATCCGGCACCGGTCATAAATCACTACATTCGGATAGAGGATACAGTCATCCCCTATCTCGACCTCGGGCCCCACAAAAACTCCGGGATATAGAATACATCCATTTCCGATCCGGGCATGATCACTGATGGTCACGAAATTATGCACATGGGTCTCTTCGCCCAGGACTGCGGTTTCGGCTATGGAGGCCTTGCTGCTGACCCCTTCTGTGCGGTGCCTTCGATATCCGTACATGAGGACAACAATCCGGGTAAATGCATAATAGGGGTCATCAACAACCAGAAGGGAAGCCGGTGATTCGAGTTTGTGACTCACCACCACTGCCGCGGCCTTGGTCGTCAGGAGCTGGTTGACATACTTCTGGTTGGCAAGGAAACTGATGTCACCGGGGCCCGCCCGTTCCAGGGTAGAAGCCGATGTGATTTCGGTGTCCGGGTCGCCGTAGACCTGCCCCCCTACGTGCCTGGCCAGCTCCCCCAGTGTTCTTGTCTTCATGAGAACCTCTCATTCCAAAAATTCAGATAAACTCTATTCTTCCCGTCCGGGGGATTCTCACCTGACAAGAGGTATTTCTGCGGCGAGCTGGACATTGATTACGGCATCCATTTTGTTTTCCAGCTGATAGAATCTCATGACCTTCTTTGCAGGGAGAATCTTTTTTAATTTAGTGACATATTTTTTCTTAATCTTCAGGTCTGCTTTCTTGATGCTCAATACTTCCTCCAACATCTCGTTGGCCTGACCGGCGGTAAGTGTCTCATAATTCTTTGCATAGTCCATGATCAGCTTGACCTTTCTGTCAGCCACTTTTCTCACTTCTTCCTTGTACTCATTGTAGACAGGCCAGAACGCCTGGCTTTCCTCTTCGGTAAACTGCATGTTTTTAGCGATGATCGCTTTTCGCTCTGTTTTGATAACTTCCCGGGTCAACTCGATTTCATCCTCGACCTGGGCGGCCATCACCGTGGTCGTCATTACAGCAGAAACACAAAGAATAATCAACACTTTCAGCCATAATTTTCTCATTTTTCTCCCCTTTACGATATTTATATTGACTTTAGACGCATTTGCACGTCTCTTAACGCAGAGATTTCAGTTTCAGAACATACTACGCCCTAATCCACAGTATTTCAATAGAAAAATTGTTCAAGCCTTGGGGGAGAACAATAGAAGAATTCAGGAGTCAGAATTCAGTAGAAGTGACTTGGTTGCTGACATTGACCGGCCTTATTGCGGATATGATTTTTTTAGAATTCAACGCAGCATGTCCAATACGTTGATCTCAGGCAAAGTGCCCAGGTGTATTCTTTCTGCCTCCGGTCTCCAGCCTCCGGCCTTCTCTCTTCTGCCTTCCGACTTCTCTCTTCAGCCTCCAGCCTTCAGCCTCCAGCCTTCTCTTTATTCAACCTCCGGCGACGGAATCTTAAACAACATGGCATAGAGCACCGGCACCACTAACATGGTTAGAATGGTCCCGAAGGTCAATCCCGCCATGATGGTCACGGCCATGCCGATCCAGAAGACATCCTGGAGCAGGGGCACGACCCCCAGGACCGTGGTGGCCGCCGCCAGCACCACCGGCCGGAGACGGGAAAGGGCCGCATCAATGACTGAATCATAGTGACTCTTGCCAGCACCCAGATTGATATTGACCTCATCGAGCAAAACAATGGAGTTCTTGATCATCATCCCCGCAAGGCTCATGGCACCGAGCAGGGCCAGGAAGCCGAAGGGAACGTTAAAGCCCAGAAGCCCTATGGTAATGCCGATGAACGCAAAGGGAATGGTCATAATGATGATCAAGGGCGGACGGAAGGCGTTGAAAAGGGCGACAATAATAAAGAGGATGATCGCCACGGCCGGGACCACACCGGGAATGAGCGAGGCCTGGGAGTCAACGGTATCCTCATACTCGGCGCCCCATTCCATTTTGTAGCCCGGCGGAAGTTCGATAGCATCGAATTTTTCCAGGACTGCCGCCCGCAGGGTGGGCAGGGTTACTCCCGGGACCGGGTTAGCCTGCACAGTGATGGTCCGGCGCCGGTCGCGGCGGGCGATGGTCGGGTCCTCCCACTGTGGTTCAACGCCATCGGTGACCTGGCTCATAGGCAGGGTTTGGACGGACAGGGGCGGTAAAACCTGGAGCGTATCCATGGCGGCCACATTCTGGCGCTCCTCTTCCACGTACCGCAGCAAAATAGGAATCAGGTCATCCTTTTCCCGGTAGAGACCGACTTTTTTCCCATCGAAGGCCCGCTTGGTGGTATTGGCGATATCCTCCCGGGTCACGGCGGACCAGCGGGCCCGTTCCTGATTGTACTCGGGCACCACCTTCTGGAGCCGCTGCCGCCAGTCGGTCTGCACGGCTCCCGCCAGGGGTTCATCCATCAGGATGTCCACCCCCTGCTGGGCCAGGGAACGGAGCACCACGGGATCGGCGATGGCCGGACCGCTGATACGGACCTCGAATTTCCAGGTGTTGCTCGGGCCGACCCCGTACTTACGGATGGGCACCAGGGCATCGGGGTAATTTGCCTTGAGCCAGGGATCAAAATCGTCGATCAGGCCGTCGATCTCCTTGAAATTGTGCACATTGACAATGAGCTGGCCGTAAGAAGGATTCTGACCTTCGGGATCGACCGGCAGATAGAACCGGGGAGGCCCGGCCCCGATAAAAGAGGAGACGCTCTCCACCCTCTCATCGTTCAGCAGCCTGTCCTCCAGTGCTTCCAGATCGGCGGCAACCTGCTCAATGCGGGTCCCCTGGACCGCCCAGTAGTCGATCATAAGCTTGGTCATGGATGAATCGGGAAAGAAGAGCTGCTTGACACCGCCAAAGCCGATAATGGCAATGACCAGCAGGCCAACCATACCGATCATGAAGAGCACACGCATGCGGATGGCCTTTTCAAGGATGGTTCTGAACTTCATGTAAAACTTGGTGCCGTAAGGATCGGTGCCTCCCCCCTCTTTTGGGTCCGGTAGCATGTCAATACACTGCAGCGGGGTCACGGTCACCGACACCACCCAGCTGGAGAGGAGGGCCATGGCAACCACGGTGAAAAGGGTGCGGCAGTACTCTCCGGCGCTTTCCACCGAGGCGAAGATGGGGTAGAAGGCCATCACCGCCACCACTGTTGCCCCAAGAAGGGGCATGGCCGGCTGAGAGGCCGCCTCCAGGGCCGCTTTTTTTCGCTCCATCCCCGCTTGCAGGCGTACCACGAAACCATCGGCCACGACGATGGCATTATCCACCATCATCCCCAGGGCAATGACCAGCGCCCCCAGAGACATGCGCTGCAGGTCGATGCCGAAGATCGACATGAGGATGAAGGTGGCAAGAATGGTGAAGACCAGGGCGGCACCGATGATCACCCCCATGCGCCAGCCCATGACAAGGGCAAGGATCACGAGCACGATGAGAATGGCCTCGATGAGATTGACAAAGAACCCATTTACAGATTCGGCCACCACCTCCGACATCCAGTGGACCCGGTTGACTTCCAGGCCTACAGGCATTTCTTCAATCAGTTCCTCCAGGCGGGCGTCCACGGCCCGTCCCATGTCGACGATGTTGGCGCCGGCGACGTTGGTGAGGGAGATGCCCAGGGACGGCAGGCCGTTGTATCTCATCAGGGTGGTGGGCGGCTCCTTGTAGCCTCTGCGGACGGTGCCGATATCCTGGATACGGATCAGGTCATCCAGCTTTGGCTCTTCTATGAAGGTGATATTAAAGAGGAGATCCCGCAGGGAGGCGCGTATGGCCAGGTCGGCGATGTCTTCGGGGGACTGGAATTCTCCGGTCGGAGCGATGCGCAGCCTCTTTTCCTGCACGTCCACGCTGCCCGCATCGACGACCATGTTCTGTTGTTGGAGGGTGCCTAAGAGACTGGCTTCAGTCAACCCCAACGCGGCAAGCTGGCTTTCGGCTGCGTCGAGATAGATGATCTTGTCCTGCACGCCCCAGAGATCCACGCGGGCCACCCCTTGGACCAGGCTCAATTCTTTTTTCAGGTCCTTGGCCGCTTCTTCCAGCTCTGCATAGCTGTAGCCGTCACCGGTGACGGCCAGAACCAGTCCGAATACATCACCGAAATCATCGGAAATGACCGGCCGGCCGACCCCGGGTGGCAGTAATGACTCTATATCCCGGATTTTGGCCCGCATGATGTCCCATTCCTGGGGGAGCCGGTCCGACCAGTATTCGGGCTTGATGTTGACACCGATTGCGGAATACCCGGCCCACGACCATGATTCCACATAGTCGAGGGACTTCAGTTCCTGAAGGGCAAGCTCGATGCGGTCGGTGACCTCCAGTTCCACCTCTTCGGGACTGGCCCCGGGATAGGAGGTGGTGATGACGGCCGTCTTGACGGTAAATTCTGGGTCTTCAAGCTGTCCGAGATTCAAAAAGCTGGCGATACCGCCGAGGACCAGCAGAGAGACGGTGAAGTAGATGACGGTCCGGTTCTTTATGGAAAATTCAGTAAGGTTCACGATTTCTCTCCCATCAGCCTTATTGCATGATCTTGACCTGCTGCCCTTCGCGAAGGGTATGGACCCCGGCCGTGGCAATCCATTCTCCCGGCTCCAGGCCTTCCTTAATCAGAATGCCTGTGTCGGAGAGCTGACCCGTCTGGACCTCGCGGCGGGACACCGTTTTCGTCTCTTCGTTTATGATCCAGACATAGGTTTTGTCCTCCTCATCGGAAAACGCGGCCGTCACGGGAACCTCGTAGCCTTGATCAGGAAACCCTTCCAGGGTTTCATAAAATTCCCTGTCTGCCCAGGACTTGCCGGCCATGCCCGGAAGGATCTTGATGTCATCCGGCTGGTCCATGATCAGGGTGATGGGGTAGGTGCGGGTGGTCCTGGAGGGTTCCTTGCCGATCTCCTTGATGGCGGCCGGGATCTCCCTGTCGGGGAAGGTATCAAATCGGACCCAGACCTTTTTCACCTGAGGGGCATAAGAAATCAGGTTTTCGGGAATACTGACTACAAATTCGATTTTCTTGGTATCAACGATCCGCACAATCTGCTGTTTGGCCTGAACATCTTCAAAATTTTCCACGAAGGTCATGGTCACGGTGCCCGCAAAGGGGGCATGGAGATAAGTGTAGCTCAGATTGTCTTTGGCTGCGTTCACGGCGGCTCCCAGGGACCGGACCTGAGCCCTGGCGCTGTCCATTTCCCCCTTCTTGGCGTCGATCATGGCCTCGCTGATGGCGCCGGGATCTTTGTCGCGAATTCGCGTAACCCGCTCATAATCGCTTTTCCCCAGGGTGAGGGCCGCGCGGGCTTTTGCCAGCTGGCCCTGAGTATTATCCAGTTCCACCTGGTAATCCCGGGGATCGAGGCGGGCCACCAGGTCTCCTTCCTTAACCTCGGTGCCCACATCGACGGGCCGTTCGATCAGGGTGCCGGCGATGCGAAAAGCGAGGTTGACCTCCTGGGTTGCCTTTGCCTGACCGGGAAAGGTCCTCCCAATAAAGACCTCCACCCCTCCTACCTGCATGGCCTTAACCGGCCGGACAACCGACTTCTCCGCAGGCTCCTCTTTCTTGCAGCCGGGCAAAGAAAGCATGGGGAGCAGGATAAACACGATCATTTTAAGTTTGATATTCATGGCTCTCCCTCAAAAGAATTTAGAGTGCTGGAGGAGGTGTTGGAGTAATGGAGTACTGGAGTAATGGGTTCTTGCTTTTCCAACACTCCATTACTCCAACACTCCAAAGACACCAAACCTAAATTATTTCTCCAAATCGAACGTTCGTCGAATCCAGGTGACCACATCGCGATGATCCCAGCGTCCCCTTCTAGAAATCCGGCGCTCGCCATTTGCCGCGGTCTTCCTCGGCCACGGGCTCATGCTCTTCCGGTTTAAGCAAATCACCCCAGTTGGTGCGATCTTTCATTTCCTCCTTTATACCCTGGGAAACAAAATCCTTTTCTGCACGGATCTCCCAGCCGCCGCCAAGAGCCTTGTACATGGAAATCAGGCTGAGCGCAACCGACCCCATTGTCTCGGTCATGCTGTCCTGCTGGGCCGTCAGGAATCGTTCCGTGTCCAGGACCCGCTGATAGTCGACCACACCCTCACGATATTGAATGAGCGACAGATCCACCGAGCGTTTTGAGGCGGTGACACTATCGGCCAAAAAACCCACCCGCTCCTGCGACCGCAGGAAGCCTACAATGGCGTCTTCCACTTCCCGGGCGGCCTCCAAAACAGAGTTCTGGTAATTGACGACCAATTGCTGGAACCGGGCATCCTGCACACGGACCCTGTTCCTGAGTCTTCCATAGTTTAAGATGTCCCAGCTGAGCGAGGGGCCGGCAAAGAGTTCGAAGCTGTCTGAATCAAAGAGATCATCAAAGTCGCTGCCGTCCAGGCCGCCGGCCCTGGTTACCGAGTTGTCGCTGGAGCGCAGTCCGATGGAACCGATCAAACTGAAATGAGGGTAGAGGTCCGCCTTGGCCAGCCCGATGAGCGCACTCTGAGACGCTGCCTGCAATTCTGCACTCCGGATGTCCGGGCGGCGGCGCAGCAGTTCTGCCGGAATGCCCACGGCCACTTCAGCAGGTGCTGTGGGAATCGGCGCGGGATCGCCCAAAATCTCGGTCAGTTCACTGGGGGGAAGGCCAAGGAGCACGCTCAGGGCATGTTTGGCCTGACGAAGATCTGTTTCCAATAATGGAATCAAAGCCTGCGTGTCCCGAAGCAGAGACCTGGCCTGTTGAAAATCGAGTTCGGTGACCAGCCCGGCTTCAAAACGGACTTCAGCGATCTCCAGAGAACGCTGCTGTATTTTGACGTTCTCCTGGGCCAGCCGGATACGTTCCTCAAGGGTACGGATCAGGACATAGGTACGGGCCACTTCGGCTGTGAGGGTCACGAGGACATCGTCGTAATCGGCAATGGAAGCGACCAGATTGGCATCGGCCGACTCGATGCCGCGGCGGAAACGGCCCCAGAAATCGAGTTCCCAGGCGGCGTCGAATCCGATCTCATAATCATTGTAACTGGGATCCAGGGCAAGAGTATTCGCGGTGTTGTCACCGATGTTGACATTGGTCATGGCCGCCCGCGCCTGCTGCACTTGAGGGTAGAGCTGGCCGGTCACAAAACCCAGTTCCGCCCGTGCTTCCAGGACACGAAGCCCAACGATCTGCAAAGAAAGGTTCTGCTCATATGCCCTGTCAATCAGGTTATTGAGTACGGGGTCGTTGAAGACTGTCCACCACTGACTATAGTCCTCGGGCTCAGCCACCACCTTTTCGTCATCGGAATCAATCCACGTTTGGGCCACCGGGGCGTCGGGACGGACAAAATCAGGACCGACTGTCATACATCCGCTCACAAGGAGGAGAAGTCCCGCTACGGTCAGGAGAAATAAGGATTGCAGGAAAATCAATTTAGGCCTGTTTATTTGCGAAGGGAGACCGGATCTGCCCTTGCTCCTCCAAAATGAATCCTCAGCACGCTTGAACTCAGTCATTTGCATATGCAACTCCTCAAGAGACACCAACCATTCCTTGTGAAAAAAAACTTACGACCCGGCAGCAAGAGAGCATTTAGATGCTAATATGCTAATTCACAAATAAATATTGTACCCAGGAGCTTTTTTTGGAGAAACCAGATATGGTTATAATACTTATTCCACAAGATTTCCAAAGAGTCAAACGTTTATGACGTTTATTCCGGGCGGGCCACTCATCACCCTTGCCTGGCGAAAGCAGCAAAAGGAGTGGTAAACATAAAAAACATTAGATCCTTTAGACAGGATAACAGGATTGACAGGATCTTTTAAAAGATTGATTTTTGATATCCTGTTTATCCAGTTTTAATTGGTGTCAGACACCGTCATGATTTGAACTTAAGGTGTCTGACACCAATTAAATTTCTTTTTGTGAAGCACCAGGTATCAGGGAAATGGATGCAAGCCTATTTGGGCGGGAATTGCCTCAGCATCCGCATAACGGCATCGTTGAGTTTCTCTTCTTTCTCCTCCAGCTTCTGAGAGAAGTGCACTTCGTCCTGGACAACTCCTCGCCACATGAGGGACCGCGTCTCAGGATTTATAATATCCACGATCAGAGTGCCTTCCCTGAACTTGCGCACGCGGGTTTCCGGTGCGGCCGTCCAGGTGT
>CAJICE010000037.1_pt1 | contig 41982 bp, 29 predicted proteins | sample 9199531 | NCBI WGS metagenome assembly CAJICE01 (sample SAMEA7708327, study PRJEB35096) | sediment metagenome | biome: marine neritic benthic zone biome [ENVO:01000025]; feature: sediment [ENVO:00002007]; material: shallow marine sediment [ENVO:03000034] sea grass bed [ENVO_01000059] ... | reverse complement strand
TACTGGATAAACAGGATATCAAAAATCAATCTTTTAAAAGATCCTGTCAATCCTGTTATCCTGTCTAATAAATGTTTTTTCTTTTTGTGAAGCACCGTGCAGGTTTGGGTCAATCAGGAGCTTTTGTTTTTACCCACACAAAACTGTCTAGAACCAATTTTTATAAATAGCTCCTCGTTCGACATTCGTCTTTATACCGACACGATATGGTCACCTGCCAGGAGTACCCGGGGTTTATTCATTGCCATCCCCCTGCTATTGGGGCGGGAATTGCTCCAGCATCCGCCTGACGGCATCGTTGAGTTTTTCTTCTTTGTCCTCCAGCTTTTGAGAGAAGTGCACTTCGTCCTGGACAACTCCTCGCCACATGAGGGACCGCGTCTCAGGATTTATAATATCCACGATCAGAGTGCCTTCCCTGAACTTGCGCACGCGGGTTTCCGGTGCGGCCGTCCAGGTGTAGTACTCATACCCGTAGCCCGGCCACTCTTCCCTAACTGTATATCCGTAGAAGCGGTCTATTCGCTCGATATCGACCCACTCATCCAGGGTGGCATAATAACCGACCAGAAAGTCGGGCCTGTCCGACGATTCCTGGACATATCCTTGGGTATCCAGTTGCGCCTTTACTGCCCTTCGAATCATTGTTTCGATAAGGGGGTTATCATCAAACCGGGGGTCTTCGCTGGCCACCTGTGAACCGGAAATCCAGTCATATGTCTTGAACCCGGTGAAGTCCGCTGACGGATCATAGTCCACATGGACTTTCAGGGTCGCGCATCCGTTGAGCATGGCGAGCAATAGCACCATAAAGAGCCGTTGTGTCATCAGCATTCTGTTCTCCTCCCCCTGTCCATGATGTGTTAGTCACTCTCCAGTGTCAGATTGGGCCAAGCGGTCCCGTGACACGCCAAGTTGGAGCAGAAGGAGGTATTATCCTCGCCGAAGCTGATCTCACCGTGGCAGTCCTGACAGGTCTCTTCGTCTTCCATGGCCAGGACCATGTGGTTCGCCATAAAATCAGGCATCCTGTGAAAGTCAGGACTGGAAAGGCCGGGGGACGGCAGGACCTTGGGTTCTGGTTTCCCTTCGCTCACGATCACGGGTATCTCGTGGCATAAAGTGCAGTTCACACGAATCGGCTGGCCCTCCGCGTTGATGTGCTTACCACTGTGGCATCGGAAGCAGCCCGGGGAATAGAAGTGTCCGGTGTTATTGGGGAATGAGCGCCATGACACACCGGGTTCACGAAACTTGCTGCGCGCCATCAGATTCGCTACAAACATCTGACGTTCTCTCATAAACCGCCTGGCTTTGGTATAATCGTCGGGGTAATCCGTCGCAATGTTCGGGAAATCAAGGAGATATTGATCCCACGCCTCTTCCACCCGGCTGAGAGCCTCTTCTTCGGTTGTGAAGTCCTGCTGAAGGAGTTCGACCAGCCTGGCTTTCACATAGGGGAATCGGCGGTTCAACTGCCCCTCAGCCAGGGCATCATCAAGGACCCTCTCGGGATTCAGGAATGGATGCCCGATCCGGTTGTGACAATCCACACAGTCCATGATTCTCTTGTCGGACTCCTCTATTTCGCTCTCTTTCATCGGCTGGGTCATGTCCGCATAGGTGACCGTACTCCCGTCAGTCCCAGTCACCTCGAGCCACGGGATGTTCTGTTTCTTCGGGTCCCCGGCGATGAATCGGACCTGATTCGCCGTGTGCCAATGAATCCCCAACCCCTCTCCCTCCCGGGCCGCCCCACCGGCTGTGCGCAAGACCAGACGGATGCTGGTTTCCGTATTGGCCTCATCGGGTGCATAATGTTTGCGTACACGGATGGAGTCATACTGGTGAGGCTGTTCTGAATGACAGCCCTCGCAGGCTCTTCGGGAAGCGGGCATATGGGGAGCCGTCAGGGGTCTCTCGTAACCGGTGATCATCCCCCAAATTTCACCGACGTGTGTGACCTTGACCGCCATCATTTTAAACGTGGGCAGTCGACCCATATGACATTCCACGCAGGCGACCCGGGCGTGCTGCGAGGCTTGATGGGCATAAGGCTCTTCCGGGTGCACATCATGGCACATCACAGCACAAAAATGATCGCTGTTTGTATACTCCCAGCCTGCAATGCCAACCGCCAGAACAACGATGAATGCCGCGGACAAGGCGGCCGCAACGAATAAAATATTCCGGGTTCTAATAGAACGCCCCATAATGATTTACCTCCCGTTATCAAACCCTAACGAATCCCAATAAGGATGTCAATTCGCTGCAATAATGTCTTTCTATCTCGTTAACGATTCTACACGGATGATGCTTTGCAGACGGTGTGACTCGCCTGGCGCCACAGTGACCAAGTCTTCAGCGGCGTTCGCCGCCTCCACACAGACCATCTTGTGATATTCCTGGTCCCCAAAGTCTTTCATGGCCCTGGCCTTATCGACCCATGGGTTCCAGACCACGGTGGTGCGGCTCCCGCTTTTTGCAATCCGGATACACCGCTGCAGTCCAGTGTCTTCAATCAGACAATCCCCGTCCGTCTCAAGATAGATCCGGTCGGTTTCGCCGTCAATGGTCACAGGACCCTCCTGCACACCGCGCCGCCCTTCATCGACCTTGTCGGTATAAGAACAGCCTTCAAGGCCCTTGATGACAACATCGGAGATGGACGAAACCTGAAAATAACTATGCAGCGCGCCGCCACAGGTAAAGGCTTCTTTTCCGGTATTGGTCGCAATCAACTCAACCTGCAGCATGGATCCGACGGTGACGACTATCTCCAGGTGAAAGAGATAAGGCCAAAGCGTCCTCGTGGCATCATTGTCAGAAATTGCAAGCCTAAGACGCGTACGTCCATCCTTAAGTGCCTCCGATTCGGTTACAGTCCAGAGAGAGGTGCGCGCAAAGCCGTGAGCAGGTTTGTCTCCATCGGTCGGGTGATCGGCAAACCATGGCCAGCAGACCGGGATCCCTCCCCGGATAGCCTTACCTGTTTCGAAACGGTTCTCCTTGCTGACCCACAGGACCGCCTCATGGCCTCGAGGGAAGAAAGAGAGAACATGGCCGCCGTGCAATGCAACGGTCGCCTCCGCGTGGGGATTACGGATCTTTGCCAGGGTGAACCCCCCGAGCCCGGACACAAAAGCCAGCTGATCTGTAATCGCATACCGCCGATTCAGATCTTCCAGGTCATGATGACTCATTTTATTAACTCCCACCTAATTCTGGACGTGATACTCTTCCAAAATAGAAGGTTAGGCTTCAGAGCATCAAAGCGAAAGGGTGGCAGGTGTACTCGCTCAATAATTCGGTAACACTTTTAAGTTCAGAATTCAATGCAGTGGAATAAGCTCGTACGGGAACCGGTTGTTCCTTCTCCCCTCTGGGGAGAAGGTTAGGATGAGGGGGCTTGCCATGCCGGTCAACCCCTCACCCTTACCCTCTCCCCACTCATGGGGAGAGGGAATAGGCGTTTTTCTTAGAGTCTTCTCCCCAACTGAACGGGGGCATAATTGCTACGATATAGTCTATAAATGGGGTGCTGCATTCTCAGACAGGATTTTCAATCCCTGCAACTCTGCATATGCATACTAACAAAAAAGTTGCCGAATTACTGAGCATCTATAGCAGGCACCCGGCCTTACGCTCCGAATAATGTCGTTCCCACGCTCCTCAAGTCGCTGGCCGCCTGTTTCACGCGCTCCGCCATGGAGGCCTCGGCCGCCTTCAAATAGCTTCGGGGATCATAGGTCTTCTTGTTTCCCACCTCGCTATCCACTTTCAGGACACCGTCATAATTTTTCAGGATGTGGTCCGCGATGGCGCGGGTAAAGGCATATTGAGTATCGGTGTCGATATTCATTTTGATAACACCGTAACCAATGGCCTCCCGGATTTCATCCAACGACGAGCCGGACCCACCGTGAAACACCAGGTAGAAACGGGCTTCTTTTCCGTAAGCCTTTACCACTGCGTCCTGCCCATCCTTAAGGATCGATGGCTTCAGTTTCACGTGACCCGGCTTATAGACACCGTGGACATTGCCAAAAGTCGCAGCCAGGAGGTAGCGCGCGCCCTCTACGGCATCAAGGCGGTGATGCACCTCAAGCATGTCTTCAGGAGTTGTATAGAGTTTCTCGTGTGCGGCTCCTGCGCCTGCCGCCCCATCTTCTTCGCCTCCCACAACCCCCACCTCGATTTCGAGTATGAGTTCATTCTCAAGACACCGCTTAAGGAGGGGAACGGCGATATCCAGATTCTCTTTCAGGGGAAGGGCGCTCCCGTCAAACATATGGCTATTGAATAGATTGGGCAGTCCGGCAGCCCGCCGTTTTTCTGTCTCCTCAACCAGGGGAGTAACAAAACTTTCGAGCACATCCGCCTGACAGTGATCGGTGTGCAGTGCCACATAGATGTTGTACCGCTCGGCCACGCGATGAACGTGCTCGGCAATGGAGATTGCCCCCAAGGCCTTGTCTTTGACAGAAGATCCGGACGCAAAAGCCGCTCCCCCTGTTGACATCTGGATAATGCCGTCACTCTTGCTTTCGGCGAGGCCTTTCAAGACCGCATTGGCGGTGATGAGGGACGTGACGTTGAACGCAGGATAGGCAAAATTCCTTTCCTGTGCCCTCTCAAGCATTTTGCAGTATGTCTTATAATCAGCAACTGGCATGGTAACTCCTTTCGATAAAGTTATAATTCCTACAGTCCACTATAAGGCAGAATATCCCAGCACTCCAAAATTACAACACTTCATTACTCCAAGACTCATGCATCATCGAGCACGCCCTTTATCGATTAGGGACGACAGTTCATAATCCAGTAGCTCCCCGATGCGATCGATGCGGATGTCTGCAGGTGGATATTTTTCCAGGATCTCAGGATCATTGGCATAGTGTCCCTGTTGCGGAAAGACGGTCGTGACACGTTTGCCCCAGGTCTGCTTGAGTGCTGTCAGGATCCGCAGTTTGTCATCAACCATGACATAGTGGTCGGCAGGGTAGCGCCGCTCCACGTCCTCAAGCTCGACTTCCTTATGGACATAGATCAGCACGTTTCCTTCAACTGCTTGCATAATGCCTGAACGGTCAACCTTTCGCGGCTGGAAAACCACATCACCATCCGAAAGGATGACGGCCGGCCCCCATTTCCTGACGTGCTCGATCACATCCAGCGATTTTGAAAAGAGACGGTTCGCAAAGGGATAATTGGCCAAAAATTGAGAGACCGCGAGTAGATTCATGTCGTGGGGGTGCTCCACTCGATATCGCTGAAGGGCGCCGAGATAGTCAGCATAACCCAGTTCGGTGCGCAGGTCTTCAAAAATCTCCCAGTAGCGCAGACTCCGGTCCTGGCCAACCTTGAGATCGAGGTGACGCCGGAGATCGGCCGTCACATGATCGTTGTCGAGCAAGGTGTTGTCTACGTCAAAGAGGAAGACGACTTGATTTTGTACCATGGACCGTTATCCCCATTTTCTTTCGACACCGAACGCCTCCGATCTTATCACCCATGGCCTCTGCACAGAGATCATTTTTGCCTTGACGCCTTTGTACCCAAGACACTCTGGCTACTCCTAATCCGGCATAGCCGGAGCCAAAAAAACATTTTTACCACGAAGGACACGAAGGGCACGAAGTATAAAAAAATAATAAGAGCTTTTCTTCGTGCACTTCGTGGTTCAATCTTTGTAGCCCGTTCGCGTACACCCCAAGATACATAAATGTAATAGATCAATGAAAAGCGGTGCACGCAAAGCGTAATTTCATTTATAAGGGACGAATAAGCTCTTTCATTTCCCTGCTTCAGGGTCTTGCCATCCGCCGTGCCGGGAGATTAAATCGTCGGCCTCTTTGGGACCCCATGTCCCCGGCTCATATTCGTGGACCGGCGTCACGGTGCCGAGAACCGGTTCCACCACGCGCCACGCCGCCTCCACCGCATCCTCCCTTGTGAAGAGCAGAGCATTTCCCTGCATGGCTTCACCGAGAAGGTTTTCATAAGGGCCCATTTCATCTGCTGCCGAGTGGTGGCAAGCAAACAATTCCACATCCTGACCAAGGGGACCTTTCCCCTTCAGGACCTTGGCGCCTATGGCAATGGCCAGGTCAGGGCCCAGACGAAATCGAACATAGTTCGGCCTCCCCGCTTCAAAGCTGCGGCCGGAGAAGGACTTCTGAGGCGGATGGCGGAGTTCCACAATCACCTCCGTCGCTGTCATAGGAAGCGATTTACCGGCCCGGATGAAGAAGGGAACACCCTCCCATCGCCAGGAATCGATATAAAGGCGAACCGCCGCAAAGGTCTCTACCCCGGAGTCGGCGGCCACTCCTTCTTCATCGCTGTACCCGGTGAACTGGCCTCGCACGACGCTATCTTTGTCGAGCGGTCTGATCGACTTGAAGACCTTTCCAATCTCGTCGCGCAGGGAATCACTCTCACCCCCGATCGGCGGTTCCATGGCCAGGAGACCAACGACCTGCAAAAGGTGGTTCTGCACCACGTCTCGAATCGCCCCGGCCTCATCGTAAAAGCGCCCCCGGCCGGCCACGCCAAAATTCTCGGCCATGGTGATCTTCACCGAGTTGATGTAGTTACGATTCCAGAACGGCTCGAGAAAGGAGTTGGCGAAACGGAAGTAGAGAAGATTCAGAACGGCCATCTTTCCCAGGTAGTGGTCGATGCGGTAGATCGCCGATTCGTCGAACACTTCATGCAGTGTCTCGTTAAGGGAATGAGACGAGGCGAGGTCTCGTCCAAAGGGCTTCTCGATGACGATCCGCGCCCCCCTGGCACAGCCCGATTTGCCGAGCCCTTTCACCACAGCGGGAAAGAGGCTTGGCGGGATCGCCAGGTAATGCGTTGGATGCCGGGCATCGCCCAGCTCCTTGCGCAGGGCGGCAAACGTGGCCTCGTCTTTGTAGTCACCGCCCACATAGCGAAGGAGGCCGCAGAACTTGTCAAAGAGGCCCTCGTCCACACCCCCCCCATACTCCTCGAGGCTCTTGCGGGCCCGATCCTGAAGCTCCTCAATCTTCCGGGGTTTGCTGGCTACACCAATGATGGGTGCTTGCAAGGTGCCCCTTTTGACCATTCCCTGAAGCGATGGGAATATCTTTTTATAGGCAAGGTCTCCTGTCGCCCCGAAAAAAACAAACGCGTCTGATCCCATATCTTTCATCATAACCTCCGTGCGTCAAAATCCATCAGTCCCGGCTCCGCACCAAGATGGCTGCTCAATATCCGGGTTAAGCGCCGATGAGCCTGACAGCCTCTTCTGCCGAGGCTGCGGGTTGAATCAGATCCAGGTCGGACGGGCTGATTGTGCCTTCGGAAATCATGGTGCTTCGGGCGAACTCACCCAGTTTGGCCCAGAACTCGCCTCCCATGGACACAATGGGAAAGGCATCAAGTTTTCCTGTTTGGATCAACGTAATGATTTCAAAGGCCTCGTCCAATGTGCCGAAGCCGCCCGGCATAACCACAAATGCGGTCGAATATTTTACCAGCATGACCTTCCGAATGAAGAAATGCTCAAATTCGATAAAATGATCCAGGTAGGGATTCGGATCCTGCTCCATGGGCAGCTCGATGTTGCACCCCAGACTCACCCCCCCGGCCTCCTTGGCGCCCCGGTTAGCCGCTTCCATAATACCCGGTCCGCCGCCTGTCATAACCGTGTACCCCGCTTCGGCAAGCTTTTTTCCCAGCTCTCGAGCCATTTCGTAATAGGGATGGCCTTCCTGAAATCGTGCAGAGCCAAAGACCGTGACGCACGGGCCTTCGAAGTCGAGACTTTCGAAGCCGCGCAAAAACTCGAGAAAGAATTTGACGGCGCTTTCCAGATCTGCCCCACGGTTGCGGCGGCCGGACAGAAAAAGCTTCTCTGCACCATGCACCTTACCAAGAAGCGAACCCGCGTCATCAGGTCTCGATTGTTTGGGATTGCTCATGATAAATCCTCCATGGCTCTAATATTCAACAGACTCCCTACCTATGCCAAATAGCTCCAGATCCCTGTTTCAAGCGGGATCCCTCTATCCGCCATCCACTCGGCTCAGGTCAACAAGTTCCATCCGGTGGTTTGCCTCAGGATGCTTTAACGACGGCCCCTCGGTGAGAACGGCGAGGTCCCCTTGCAGGTCATGAGACTGCAGCCATTCCCGGGCGAAAACTTTCCAGTCTTCGGGATAGTCCGGTTCATATACGGGGTGAACTCCATAGGAGAACTGAAGAGACTGGCATGTGGCCTCCCTGGGGCTTACCGCCGTGATCCAGACCGAGAACCTGAAACGGGCGACATTTCTCGCCGTGGCACCGCTGACCGTCGGTACGATGACAGCGGCGGGAATGACACGCTCCAGGGTAATTTCCACACTCAGAGCGATCAGGTCTGTGAGACTTACATTCCCGTCCCGTCCATAGGTCTTCAGGGCTTCCTTAAGTCTATAGCGGGGGCGATTTGGTTCAATTTCAGTGGCGATCCTGGCCAGCATGGACACAGCTTCCACCGGATATTTCCCCATCGCCGATTCCCCGGAGAGCATCACACAGTCTGTACCATCGAGGATGGCGTTGGCCACATCAGTTGCCTCGGCGCGGGTAGGACGCCGGTTGCCGGTCATGGACTCCAGCATCTGCGTGGCGGTAATCACCGGTTTCCCCAGCCGATTGGCCTTGCCCATGAGCTGTTTCTGGACCACGGCGATCTGTTCGATGGGGATCTCCACCCCCAGATCCCCGCGGGCAATCATTATACCGTCAGCAGCCTCAAGAATCTTGTCTATATGGTTGAGGGCGCCGGAGCGTTCGATCTTGGCAATGATAAATGGATGATGTCCCAAAGCTGCTGCGGCTTCGCGCACCGCATGAATATCTGCGTCCGTCTCAACAAAGGACTGACTCACGGCATCCACCCCGTTTTCCATGGCGAACTTGAGACAGTCGTGATCGCGTTCGGTGAATGCGCTGATGCCGAGATCGATGCCGGGCAGATTGAGGCCTTTTCGCGACCGCAATTCTCCGCCGACCTGAGCGCGGCAGTGGACATCATTGTCTTCCACATTCAAGACCTCAAGTTCGATAATACCATCATTGATAAACAATCGGTCCCCCGGCTTCACGGCCTTAGGCAGGCGGGGAAAGCTGACGGAGACCCGATTGATATCACCGACGATATCATCGGTCGTCAACGTGAAGGTGTCTCCCGGCTTCAACTCGATCGGCTCCTCGGCCAGCTGACCGATCCGCATCTTGGGGCCGGAAAGATCCCCCATAATCGCCACCCGTCGGCCTGCTTTCTTTGCCGCGGCCCGGATTGTCTCGATAATCCTTTGATGACTCGAAAAGTCACCATGGGAGAAATTTAGACGGGCCACGTTCATCCCCGCCCGGATGATCTCTTCCATGACTTCCGGAGATTCGGACGCCGGCCCGATCGTACAGACGATTTTTGTTTTGTTGGATGGAAGTGTCATCTCTTTATTAGCCTCCTGCACCTGAAAAATTTATCAGTAACCCATTATCACTTGAAGAGATCATGTCCCAAATCCATGATCTGAGAGGGTGTCGCTGGGTAGATTATCCTTGTGTCGCCGTCTTGCCGGTTAATGGTGCCGCTTCTTCGTGCACGAGGGACTCCACATGTTCCCATGCCAAATCAGGTACAACTTCATCGAAGAGCTTCATCGCGCCTGCAATGACCTCGTCAGCCTGCCCCATGGACTCTATCCCTGTTTGGAGAACGCCTCGAACAACCTCCAGTTCCTTCTTGAGCATGTCCTGCACCTGCCCTTTAAGCATGTCGGAATCTCTCCGCAGACGCTCAACGGCAATCTTCATGAGACGGGCACGCAATCCTGCGCCCACACCGCGAAGCGCTACTTTTCTCCACAAGGTTGAGTCGGGTTTCGGATAATGATGCGCCTTCCAGACTTTGACCTCACCCACCACCAGAGCTGCCATGGCCTCCACCTTGCTCTCGAGAAAGAGCCCCTTGATCTCAACAAGCTGATGCTGCCGTGCGATCTCCACCTCTTCGGGGGGAGACGAGGGGATCAGTCCGGAAGGGTCGGGCCAGGAAACTTTTGAACGCGCCATCAGTTCAAGCAGACACTCCCAGGCAAGCAGACCCGTTTCCTCATAGACTCTCGCGAGCACCGAGGTTCGGAGCCTTTCGTCAAGACCCACACCTCCTCTTCCTGACATGAGCTCAACAACCTCCTGGAGAAAACCGCGCAGCTCATTCAGTTCTGAATCAGAGATACCGGTACCAAGCTTTTGATGGAGTTCGGCAATAGTGGAACGCATATTTTGGTGAACAACCGCCAAATCCTTTTCTTGTTCTTCCAATGAAGCCACGTCCGTCTTGCGGATCCCTGTACTCTTTCGGACTTCCCGCTTTTTCTCAATACTCTCTTTGAGGTCACGAAGTGCTTCCTGTAAGTCCACACGGGCCTCTTTGAATTTGTCCTCAGCGGGTCCGGGGACAGGCCTTCCGCCTTTGCCGGGATGTTGAAAAATCTCACTCATACCACCAAAAAAACTCAATAATCCTTTTCTCTCAGAAGAGGTCTTCATGGCCGCCTCCTTATCAAAATCTTAGTATTGTCAAAATATAACCACAGAGGGCACAGAGAAAAACTCTGTGTTCTCAAAAAGAATTTACTTTAATAACATAAAAAGAGACCAATCATTACAGAGAACACTGAGAAGGCATGAATCATGTCTTTGTTCATCCATATGCTATCGAATCTTTTCTCTGTGTTCTCTGTGGTTTCTCTTTTTCTTTGATGTCATTCTTGACTGGCTACCAGGACAATGCGTACATCCATGACATTGGTCCGTGTCGGCCCGGTGATTAAAAGGTCTCCAAGAGCTTCAAAGAAGACGTAGGAATCGTTCCGCCGAAGATAGTCTCCAGGATTAAGGTCTTTCTCAGTCGCACGGGCCACGGTTTTCCCATCGGCAATTGCACCCGCGGCATCCGTGGGTCCATCGGTACCGTCCGTGCCGCCGCTCAGGATCACGATATTCGGCTGCCCGTCTATGGCCAAGGCTGAGGCCAGCGCGAACTCCTGATTCCTGCCTCCCCGACCTTTGCCCTGAAGGGTGACGGTAGTCTCTCCTCCGGAAAGGATGCATGCAGGGGCCGGAATCGGATTCCCTGAAATGAGAACCTCTTTGGCAATGCCTGCATGGACTCCGGCCACGTCACGGGTTTCCCCCTCGATCATGGCAGACAGGATAAGGGGTTGATAACCGAGGCGCTTCGCTTCTTTGCTGGCCGCCACAAGTGCCTGAAGATTGGTCCCCACGAGTTCCCAGGAATCCCTTTGGAAAGAAGGATCCCCAGGCTTGGGAGTCTCCTCTATCTCTCCAATGACTCCTTTTCTGATATGCTCTCTCACAGACCCGGGAATCCGGTCCCATAGACCATATCCCTTGAGCACTTGTTCCGCCTGTCCAAAAGTACTGGAGTCCGGCACCGTAGGCCCTGATGCGATCACATCCAGATCATCTCCCACCACATCGGACAGGATGAGACTCACCACGGTCGCGGGATGGGCCAAATGTGCCAGCCCTCCTCCCTTGACCCGGGAGAGGTGTTTCCGGACTGAATTCATCTCGTGAATGGTCGCGCCGCAGGCTAACAGGAGCTGGGTCACCTCCTGTTTGTCTTTCAGACTCACGCCTTCCGCCGGCGCCACCAAAAGGGCCGATCCTCCTCCGGAGATCAGGCAGATAACAAGGTCCCGCTCACCCGCATCACGTACCAGAGAAAGGATCTCTTCACCGCCGCGGACACCTCTTTCATCAGGAACGGGGTGGCTCGCCTCATGGACCTTGATTCGCTGGAGGGGAAGTCCGTGCCCGTCCTTGACCACAATGATACTCTCTGACACGCGCTCTCCCAGAACGCGTTCCACGGCCTGGGCCATGGAGGCATCTGCCTTCCCGGCCCCCACGACCAGTATCCTGTCATAATCCTCTAACGGCAGGCGCCTTTCACCGATCATGAGACTGTCCTTCGTCAGTTTAAGGTAGCGAAGGACAGCCTCCACAGGATCCACGGCGCGAAGGGCCGCCTCAAAGATCTCACGGGCATGCTGTCTCATCTCCCCGAACTCAGTCTGTTCCGGGCTCATTTAACCTCCTTCATTACTAATCTGGTCTGGCAAAAAACACTCATAAGATACGGACATCAGAAAGGGTATTTCATATCGATCGGCAATCCTTTAATTAATAGCACATGAACAGCCATATGTCACGCCGCCCTTTCTGAACGGCAGCGACTGGTCAAAAAAGCCCCTCTTTAATGAGTCACGGGAATTCGTGCTCCCAGAAAGAGGCCCGTACCGGGGCCTGCTTGCGATTCTCCTCTACCTCTGGTATAGATTTCATTAAATCCATATATGGAGGAGAAAATGGCTCTACATGAACTTGCCGGAAAGCCTGCGCCGAGGTCCATACTCGTCAATATTCCGAGGCTCGTTTCCGCTTATTATACACACAAACCGGATGTTTCCGATCCGGGCCAGCGGGTCGTCTTCGGTACCTCGGGACATAGGGGCTCTTCACTGAAAAACAGCTTAAATGAGGACCATATCCTGGCCATTGCCCAAGCCATCTGTGAATACAGGAAATCCAAAGGGATCAACGGCCCCCTGTTCGTGGCCATGGATTCCCACGCCTTATCCGAACCTTCCCTGGCCAGTACGCTCGAGGTCTTTGTTGCCAATGAGGTCACGGTCATGATTCAAAAGGGACTGGGATATACCCCGACCCCGGTCCTCTCCCATGCTATTCTGACCTACAACAAAGACAGAAGAGAGGGGCTCGCCGACGGCGTAGTGATCACGCCGTCCCACAACCCCCCGCAGGACGGCGGCTTCAAATACAATCCTCCTGAGGGCGGACCGGCAGATACGGAAACGACGAGTGTCATCGAAGAGAGGTCGAATGCGATTCTTCAGAATGAACTCAGAGGCGTGAAACGGATCCCTTTTGCAAAGGCGTTGAAAGCCGACAGCACGCACGAATACGACTACATCACCCCTTACGTGGAAGACCTGAAGAATATCATCGATATGGAAGCGATTGCCAAGGCCGGGCTCAAGATCGGCGCCGATCCGCTCGGGGGTTCGGTGATTGACTTCTGGGACCCCATCGCCGAACGATACGGTCTCTCCATCGAGGTGGTGAATCGGGTCGTGGATCCGACCTTTTCATTCATGACCTTAGACAAGGATGGTCAGATCCGAATGGACTGCTCCTCACCCTATGCCATGGCAGGTCTGATCAAACTCAAGGATAATTACGATATCGCTTTCGGAAATGACACGGATTCCGATCGGCACGGGATCGTCACCCGGGGCGGGGGGCTCCTGAATCCCAATCATTACCTTTCGGTGGCCATCTGGTACCTCTTTCAGAACAGGAAAGGATGGCGAGCGGACGCCGCAATCGGAAAAACACTGGTGTCCAGCTCCATGATCGACCGGGTCGCCGCGCACCTCGACAGGAAACTCTCCGAGGTCCCCGTGGGTTTCAAATGGTTTGTGGACGGACTCATCGACGGTTCCTACGGCTTCGGAGGTGAAGAAAGCGCAGGCGCTTCTTTTCTGCGAAAGGATGGCACGGTCTGGACCACAGACAAGGACGGGATCATCATGGATCTTCTCGCCGCAGAGATCACGGCCAAGACCGGCCAGGACCCGGCCGAGTTGTACAAGGAACTGGAAGAAAAATTCGGCAGCCCTGTCTATGAGCGGGTTGATGCACCTGCGACACCTGATCAGAAGGCGGCCCTCAAGAAGCTTTCTCCAGGAATGGTTACGGCCAGAGAGTTAGGGGGAGATCCCATCATCGCCAAACTGACGAACGCTCCGGGGAACAATGCACCGATCGGAGGATTGAAAGTGGTGACTGAAAACGGCTGGTTTGCCGCCCGCCCTTCGGGCACCGAGGACATTTACAAGATCTATGCCGAGAGTTTTAAAGGAAGCGGTCATCTGAAAAAGATTCAGAAGGAGGCGCAGGCCATTGTCAACGACGCATTGGCGGCATCAGGGAGCTAAACCGCGACCCCTTTCCCATACCGAGGAGGAAAGATCATGTCCGCACTGACTGACTCATCTGCCTGGAAGACATTGCAGGAGCACTATGGCGAAATCTCTTCGTTGCACATGCGGGACCTTTTCGCCCAGGACCCTGAACGGTTCGAGAAGTTTTCGCTCCGCCTGGGAGATATCCTCTTCGATTACTCCAAGAACCGCATCACAGAGAAGACCCTCTCCCTGCTCCTGAATTTGGCAAACCAGGCAGGCCTCGATGAGAAAATTCAGGCCATGTTCGCCGGCGAGAAGATCAACATCACGGAAGGGCGGGCGGTGCTCCACGTTGCCCTTCGAAACCGCTCGAACCGGCCCATCCTTGTGGACGGTAAAGACGTGATGCCCGGCGTCAACGATGTTCTCGAAAAAATGCGCGGCTTTTCCGAGTCTGTGCGCTCCGGTGACTGGAAAGGGTACACGGGAAAACCGATCACCGATGTGGTGAACATCGGGATCGGCGGCTCCGACCTGGGGCCCCAGATGGTCACGGCCGCACTCACGCCCTACGCCCATCCCCGCCTCCGTTCCCATTTCGTCTCCAACGTGGATGGCACCCATCTGGCGGAGACCCTGAAGCGCCTGCACCCTGAATCGACTCTATTCATCATCGCCTCCAAAACCTTCACGACTCAGGAGACCATGACCAACGCCAACTCAGCCAGAGACTGGCTTCTCAATGAATCCAAAGAGAGTTCAGCTGTGGCCAAACACTTCGTGGCCGTGTCGACCAATGGGACCGCCGTGTCCGAATTCGGCATTGATACCAGGAACATGTTCGAGTTCTGGGACTGGGTGGGAGGGCGCTACTCACTCTGGTCGGCCATCGGACTCCCCATTATCCTGGCTGTGGGAATGGACCGTTTTGAAGAACTTCTCGGAGGCGCACACAAGATTGACGAACACTACCGAAACGCCCCTTTTGAGGAGAACATTCCGGTGATCATGGGGCTCCTCGGCGTCTGGTACAATAACTTCTTCGGCGCCCAGACCCAGGCCATCCTTCCCTATGACCAGTATATGTACCGCTTCCCGGCCTATTTTCAGCAGGGCGACATGGAAAGCAACGGAAAGAGCATGACCAAAAAGTGCGAGAAGGTGGACTTCTCCACAGGACCGATAATCTGGGGCGAGCCCGGCACGAATGGGCAACACGCCTTTTATCAGCTCATCCACCAGGGGACCAAGCTCATCCCCTGCGATTTTCTGGCGTCGGCCAGAAGCCACAACCCCATGGGGGAGCATCACACCATTCTCATCTCCAATTTCCTGGCCCAGACCGAGGCCCTGATGAAGGGCAAAACCGAAGAAGAGGTCAGGGCGGAACTCGCAGCCGAAGATCTCTCTGGAGACAAATTAGAAAAGCTTGTTCCTGCTAAAATTTTCGAAGGAAACAAGCCTTCCAACTCTCTCTTGTTCAAGGAGCTCACACCGGAAACCCTGGGCTCGCTGATCGCTCTCTACGAACACAAGATTATTACCCAGGGCGCCATCTGGAATATCAATTCCTTTGATCAATGGGGAGTGGAACTCGGCAAGCAACTGGCCAAGGCCATTCTGCCGGAACTCAAGGGTGAGGAAAAGATCGCGTCTCACGATGCTTCGACCAACGGCCTGATCAATTATTTCAAGAGCAACCGATCTGAATAGAGCCCATGGGGCGGCCCATTCTCTTAAGGTGGGGACGGTTTCAACCAGATGACGTCATAAGGCTTTAAGGTAAGAGCAATCTTATCATTCTCTACCTTGTGCTTCTCTTCACGAACCAAGTCATACCAACCCTGATCCGGAATGCCAAGTTCAGAAAGGGGAATCTCCACACTGCACACCTTATTGGAAACACTAATCAAGGTGAGGATGTGCTGATCGCCCTCAGGGGAAGTCCTGAAGACCGAGAAAACTCCAGGAGAGCGCATGAGGACCTTCTGTTCACCATTGGGATGAAAGGCGCGGTTCCGCACACGGAGCAGCCCTAAATGTCTCAAGTGACGTCGAATATGGGAGAGCTTGGACTCGGGATCTTCAAGGGCCCTTTCCAGCTCTTCTTCATGGATCACAGTACGGTTGATATCCCTTTTCACTCCGGTCTTCTTGACTACCTCAGGATCATTGCCGGTACCGGCCATGCCGTGGAGATAGATGGCCGGCACACCCTTCAGGACCATGGCAATAGACCGGGAGGCAATAAAACGTCGAACCTGGTAGGAGAGTTTTTCACCGCTTTCTTCGCTGTTCAGGGCGCCGTACCATGTGGAGTTAATCTCATAGGGCTCATCCCTGCCGTCCGCACCGCTCTTGTAGCCGACAAATGCCTGATGTTTTTGGGTTGCCTTCTCGATCATGGCATCGATTTCTTTCGTGGATAGGATGTTTTTGACTCCCTGCAGTCCGATCCCGTCATGGGTATCAAGCATATTGAAGAATGTTGTGGTTTTCGAGGGATAAACAAGATCCCGGGCCCATTGGGAAAGGGCTGTGGCATCTTCGGTATAAAAGCTATGGAGGACCAGGGGGGGAAGGGCAAAGTTGTAGACCATCTGTGCCTCATCGTGACCATTGCCGAAATAGGAGACATTCTCTTCGTGGGGCACATTGGTTTCCGTTAAAAGGGCCGCCCAAGGGGCGACCACATCGAGGACATCCCGAAAGAGCTTGATGATAGTGTGCGTCTGCTCCAGGCTCGCGCAGTCCGTGCCCAGTTCTTCCCAGAGATAGGTGACTGCATCGAGGCGGATAATGTCAGCTCCATGACGGATATAGAGAAGCAGGACACCGATGGCATACATCAGGACCCGGGGATTCTTGAAGTTGAGATCAATCTGGTCAGGGGAGAATGTGGTCCAGACATAGACCGGGCCATTGATGGAGTCGAACTTTGTCAGGATATCCGAGGTTCTTGGGCGGCGGATCAGGCTGCGCTGCTCCGGTGTCAGAGCGTCCGGCGAAGAGTAGGAGATGACCACATCCCTGAAGCGGGGGTGGTCATTCAGGAATTCCTGAAAGGCTTCGCTCTCTGACGAGGCATGGTTGAGCACTCCATCGAAGAGAAGTTTGAAATCTTTTCCGATCTCGTAGATATCGGTCCAGGTCCCCAGGTTCGGGTCCACACTCTTGAAATCGGTGATCGAAAATCCCCGATCAGAGGAGTAGGGGAAAAAGGGAAGGATATGAATGGTATTGATAATATCTTTAAGAGGCCGCTGAAGAAAGTAGGCCAGACTGGCAAGGGGGGAATGTTTATTGCCCCGAAGGAGGTCCCCGTAGGTGATCATGACCACATCTCTTTCGGTAAACCGCTTTTCAGGATCAAAATTCCTCTCCTGGTCGATCAATTCCGGAGGCTTATGGGCGCAATGGACCTTGAGCATTCTCTCCAGTTCGGGCATGTAGGTTTGTGCCTCATCAAAGCCATAGAGAAAGCGCATCCGGTCGAACATCTTCTCCCGAGCCTCGGCCGGTATTTCCAAAACAGGTTTCGTATAATCCGGTTTTTCATTGTAAAAGATGCGATGATGCGTTGGGGTTTTGATGACATCCGGGGATTCTGTATTTTTCTGAGAGGCCGAATCTTCCATAACAACAGATGCCCTTTCTTAAATTCTGTTCAAGGCGATATGAGCGTCGATTAATATGTGTATACAAAGTTGGCGTTATTGTCAATTGGATCTATGCTGGTCCATGAACTTATTACCATATATTGACTTCTCACTTGTCATATCCGTGGAGATCTGCTTTATTTAATCACATGATGAGAAAGTGGGCGAGCTCCATGGCCACACCTCAAATCATCAAAATAAACCGGCAGAAGTCATAGGAACAGAACAGGGGACATATAACGCTTAAGAGGAGGATATCATGACCAAACCATCAAAAAATCTTCTGAAAAAGATGCATATGTATTGGAATGCAGCCAATTACCTTTCTGTTGGTCAAATCTATCTCCTGGACAACCCCCTGCTCAAAGAACCCCTGAAACTCAAACACGTCAAGCCCCGACTCCTGGGACACTGGGGGACCACGCCGGGGCTGAATTTCATCTATGTGCACCTCAACCGGGTCATCAAAGAGCAGGACCTGAGCATGATCTATATTGCCGGTCCCGGTCACGGAGGTCCGGGCCTGGTGGCCAACACCTACCTGGAAGGAACCTACAGCGAGGTCTACCCGAATGTATCCCAGGATACTGATGGGATAAAGAGGCTCTTCAAACAGTTTTCATTCCCCGGGGGGATTCCCAGCCACGTGGCCCCGGAAACACCTGGTTCCATCCATGAGGGGGGGGAGCTGGGTTACGCGGTGTCCCACGCCTTCGGGGCGGTCTTTGACAATCCCAACCTTATTGCGGCCTGTGTGGTGGGTGACGGCGAGGCCGAAACCGGCCCCCTGGCTGCCTCGTGGCATTCAAACAAGTTCCTCAATCCCGTACACGACGGGGCCGTACTTCCTATTCTTCACCTGAACGGATACAAGATCGCCAATCCTACGCTGCTGGCACGGATCAGCCATGACGAACTGGAGAATCTCTTTGTAGGCTATGGCTATAAACCCTATTTTGTGGAAGGTTCGGATCCCGGAAAGATGCACAAACTCATGGCGGAAACTTTGGACACGACCATCCATGAGATCAAAGAAATCCAGAAAAAAGCCCGAAACAAAGGCGTGATCAAACGTCCACAGTGGCCCATGATCATTCTGCGAACACCAAAGGGATGGACCGGCCCCAAGAAGGTGGACGGCAAGAAGACCGAAGATTTCTGGCGATCCCACCAGGTCCCTTTCTCTGAAATGGCCGGCAAACCCAGCCATGTGCAGCTGCTCAAGAAGTGGATGAAGAGCTATAAGCCTGAGGAACTCTTTGATAAGACGGGTCGGCTCATTCCGGAACTGGCGGAGCTGGCCCCAAAGGGTGATCACCGCATGGGGGCCAATCCCCATGCAAACGGCGGTATTCTGCTCAAGAACCTGAAGATGCCCGACTTCAGGAAGTATGCGCTGAAGGTATCCAAGCCAGGCCATGTTGATGGCGAGGCAACCCGTGTCATGGGAACCTTTTTGCGGGATGTGATGAAACTCAATATGGAGAGCCGGAATTTCCGGGTCATGGGGCCCGACGAGACCGCCTCGAACAGGCTCGGCGCCTTATTTGAAGTCACGGGCCGGACCTGGATGGACGATACCATCCCCGAGGATGACCACCTTGCTACGGATGGCCGGGTCATGGAGATCCTGAGCGAACATACCTGTCAGGGCTGGCTCGAAGGATATCTGCTCACCGGCCGCCACGGCTTCTTCTCCTGCTACGAAGCCTTTATTCACCTCATCGATTCCATGTTCAATCAGCATGCCAAGTGGCTCAAGGTCACCCGCGATGAAATCCCCTGGCGCCGTCCCATTGCCTCCCTCAACTACCTGCTCACCTCCCATGTCTGGCGGCAGGACCACAACGGATTCAGCCATCAGGATCCGGGGTTCATCGATCATGTGGTCAACAAGAAAGCGGACATCGTAAGGGTCTACTTCCCCCCCGACGCCAACACCCTCCTCTCGGTGACCAATCATTGCCTAAGGAGCCGCGATTATGTCAACGTAATCGTGGCCGGGAAGCAGCCCCAGCCCCAGTGGCTCAACATGGATGCGGCCATCAAGCACTGCACAGCAGGTATCGGGATCTGGGAGTGGGCCAGTAACGATAAGGGCATGGAGCCTGACGTGGTCATGGCATGCTGCGGTGACGTCCCGACTTTGGAGACCCTGGCCGCGGTGGACCTGCTCCGCCAGCATGTACCGGACCTAAAGGTCCGGGTAATCAATGTGGTGAACCTGATGCGGCTTCAGCCCAACGAAGAACACCCTCATGGGCTCTCGGACAAAGAGTTCAACATCCTTTTCACAACGGACAAACCCATCATCTTTGCCTATCACGGTTATCCCTGGCTGGTCCATCGCATGACCTACCGCCGGACCAATCACAAGAATCTCCATGTAAGAGGCTACAAAGAAGAAGGGACCACGACCACGCCCTTTGACATGGTGGTGCGAAACGATCTGGATCGCTTTCATCTTGTGGAGGATGTGATCGATCGGGTACCGAAACTCGGATATATCGCGGCCTATGCCAAACAGGCTGTGGGAGACAAACTCGTTGAACACAAACAGTATATCAAAGAGCATGGCATAGATATGCCTGAGATCAAAGATTGGAAATGGCCTTACTAATTTGCGGTGTCTCATCTCGTTTTCGGAGGTCCGTATGAAAAATAATCCACACAACCCAACGCCTACAGTTCCAGAACAATGCGAGGATATCCGCACTTCACTCAGTCCAAAAGCCCTCAGCAGGGCCTTCCTCGACAACCTCTACTATCTTCAAGGACGATTCCCGGAGATCGCCACACAGAATGATTACTATATGGCAACGGCCTACACCGTACGGGACCGCCTGCTGCACCGATGGATCAATACGATCCAGACCCTGATGAAGAGAGACGTCAAGGTGGTCGCCTATCTCTCGGCGGAATTTCTTATGGGCCCCCACCTGGGCAATAATCTGATCAATCTGGGGATCTACGACCAGGTGCTCCAGGGGGCCAAAGAAGCCGGCCGCGATTTGAACGCCCTGCTCAACCAGGAAGAGGAGCCGGGACTGGGCAACGGCGGCTTGGGACGGCTCGCCGCCTGTTACATGGATTCCCTGGCGACTCTCGAGATCCCGGCCGTGGGTTACGGCATCCGTTACGAGTTCGGTATCTTTGACCAGCAGATTCGGGACGGCTGGCAGGTCGAAATCACAGATAAATGGCTCCATCTGGGCAATCCCTGGGAAATTGCCCGCCACGAACTGAGTCAGGAGGTAAAGCTCGGAGGCCACACCGAGGCCTATCACGATGAGGACGGAAACTACCGCGTCCGGTGGATTCCGGACCGCATGGTCAAGGGCGTCCCCTACGATACACCCATACTCGGCTACAGAGTCAACACCTGCAATACCCTTCGCCTCTGGAGGGCGGAAGCCTGCGAATCCTTCGACTTTAAGGCCTTTAATGTCGGAGACTACCTGGGTGCCGTCGACGAAAAGATGCTTTCCGAGAATATCACAAAAGTCCTCTATCCGAACGATGAGCCTGTTCAGGGCAAACGGCTGCGACTGGAACAGCAATATTTCTTCGTCTCCTGCTCCCTTCAGGACATGATCCGTGTCCAGTCGCTGATGGGGGAGAGTCTGGACACCTTCCATGAACAGTGGGCGGCGCAGCTCAACGACACCCATCCTTCCGTGGGTGTTGCCGAACTGATGCGCCTGCTCGTAGATGAACACCATATGGAATGGGGCCGTGCCTGGCATATCACGCAAAACACCTTTGGCTATACCAATCATACTCTTCTTCCGGAGGCCCTGGAGACGTGGCCTTTGGGACTCTTCAAGAGTGTTCTTCCGAGACATCTTGAGATCATTTACGAAATCAACCGGCGTTTCCTTGACGAAGTTCGAGTCCAATACCCCGGTGATGAAGACCGACTTGCAAGAATGTCACTTGTCGATGAGGCCGGTGGAAAACGTGTGCGCATGGCGCACCTGGCCTGCGTGGGAAGCCACGCCATCAATGGCGTGGCCGAGCTGCATTCGGAGCTTGTAAAAAAACATCTGCTCCACGATTTCCATGAAATGTGGCCTGAAAAATTCAGCAACAAAACCAATGGGGTGACCCCGCGGCGGTGGATGGTCCTCAGTAATCCGAGGCTGGCCAACCTGATCAGCAGCAGAATCGGCGATAGCTGGATCAAGCATCTGGAAGATCTCAAAAAGCTTGAAGCCTTTGTCGATGACTCCGAATTCCGCACTGAATGGCGGCAGGTCAAACTCGATAACAAACGCACATTGGCCGCCACGATTCAGGAACGTACCTCCATTCCGGTCAATCCGGACTCCATGTTTGACGTTCAGGTCAAACGGCTGCATGAGTACAAACGTCAGCATCTCAACGTACTTTACATCGTCACCCTTTTTAACCGCATCAAGGAGAATCCCGAGATAGAGATGACGCCCAGGACCTTCATTTTCGGCGGCAAGGCCGCTCCCGGTTATTTCATAGCCAAGCTGATGATCAAACTCATCAATTCCGTCGGCGATGTGGTGAACTCCGACCCCGAGGTTCGGGACCGCTTAAAAGTTGTGTTCTTCCCGGACTTCAATGTGAAGAACGGCCAGCGGGTCTATCCTGCTGCCGATCTGTCGGAACAGATCTCCATGGCCGGGAAAGAAGCGTCCGGCACGGGGAACATGAAGTTCTCTTTGAACGGGGCCCTGACCATCGGGACCCTCGACGGCGCCAACATCGAAATCCGGGAAGAAGTGGGGGCAGAGAACTTCTTTCTTTTCGGGCTGACCACTGAAGAGGTCTATGACCTGAAATCCAGGGGCTACACCCCGAGGGACTACTACGAGGGGAATGCCCGCCTTAAAGCGGTGATCGATCTCATCCATTCGGGACTCTTCTCACAGGGTGACAGAGAGCTGTTCAGGCCGCTGGTGGACTCGCTCCTCTATCACGACGATTACCTGCTCCTGGCCGATTATCAGTCCTACGTGGACTGCCAAGACCGGGTGAGTGATGCCTACAGAGATCAGGAAGAGTGGACCCGGATGTCGATTATCAACGTGGCCCGCATGGGCAAGTTCTCCTCCGACCGGTCCATGCGGGAATATGCCGAGGAAATCTGGAAGGTCAAACCTGTCCCCGTCAGCCTGGAGGAGAAATCCCTGTGATCTCCGACATACAAAGCGGCCGCAGTTATCCTCTCGGGGCAACGGTGCGCCCGGGAGGTACCAACTTCAGCGTCTACTCGAAGAGTGCGGCTTCTCTGGAATTACTGCTCTTTGATGCCGTGGATTCTCAAAAACCTTCGCGAGTCATCACCTTTGACCCATCCAGGAACCGCACCTTTCACTATTGGCACGCATTCGTGCCCGGCATTTCCTCGGGACAGCTCTATGCATTCCGGGCGAAGGGGCCTTTTGAACCGGAACGGGGTCTTCGTTTCGATGGTGACAAGGTACTCCTCGACCCCTACGGACGAGGGGTGGCTGTGGGAGATAACTACGACCGCCATGCTGCCTCCAAACCGGGCGATAATGCCGCCTACTCCATGAAAAGTGTCATTGCAGATCCCAGGAGGTACGATTGGGAAGGGGATACCCCCCTGAACCGCCCTTTCTCGCAAACCGTGATTTACGAGTTACATGTGGGGGGCTTTACACGCCATCCAAGTTCAGGCATATCCCCGGAAAAGCGTGGCACCTACGCAGGACTCGTAGAGAAGATTCCCTACCTGAAAGAACTCGGGATCACCGCCGTGGAGCTCCTTCCGGTGCAGCAGTATGACGAGTATGATGCCCCGGAGAATCGGGTCAACTATTGGGGTTACAGCCCCATCGGTTTTTTCTCACCCCACTGCGGCTACAGCTCCAGGAAGGATCCAGCGGGGCCTCTGGATGAGTTCCGTGATATGGTGAAGGCCCTGCACCGCGCGGGAATCGAAGTCATACTCGACGTGGTCTACAACCACACGGCCGAAGGGAGTCACTTAGGTCCAACCCTTTCGCTCCGAGGGCTTGAGAACAGGGCCTATTATATTCTCGAGAAGAATCAGGCCTTCTATGCCAACTTCAGCGGGTGCGGAAATACACTGAATGGAAATTATTCCATTGCTCGCCGGATGATTATCCACAGCCTGCAGTACTGGGTCAGGGAGATGCACGTGGACGGTTTCCGTTTTGACCTCGCCTCGGTGCTCTCACGAGATGAGTATGGGCATCCCCTGAAGAATCCACCGATTCTATGGTCGATCGAGACCGATCCGGTGCTTGCCGGCACCAAGATCATTGCTGAAGCCTGGGACGCTGCGGGTCTCTATCAGGTAGGCTCCTTTGTTGGTGACCGCTGGACGGAATGGAACGGACGTTTTCGCGATGATGTTCGGGCCTTTATCAAAGGTGACAAAGGGACATCGCGAAAATTCGCGTCTCGAATCCTGGGCAGTCCAGACATCTATTCACACGAAGCCCATGAACCACACCGGAGTATCAATTTCGTAACCTGCCACGACGGGTTTACTCTGAATGACCTTGTCTCCTACAACGGAAAGCATAATCTTGCAAATGGAGAGGACAACCGTGATGGCTCGGACTCCAATCTCAGCTGGAATTGCGGTGTGGAGGGGCCTACAGATGATCCTGAAGTGGAACGTCTGCGCAACCGCCAGGTCAAGAATGCCCTGGCAATCTTAATGCTCTCCCTCGGTACTCCCATGCTCCTCATGGGTGACGAAGTGCGCCGCACACAACAGGGTAACAACAACGTTTACTGTCAGGATAATGAACTCAGTTGGCTGGACTGGAGCGAGGCGGAGCGTCACCCGGATATACTCCGTTTCGTCCGCGAACTGGTTCGGTTCAGGCACCGGCATGAAGCATTGCGAGTGGAACGTTTCTGGACCCTTTCTGAGATCATAGACAAATCGCACATAAAATGGCATGGGCTGAAGCTGGGGCAACCCGACTGGGGAGACAATTCGCACAGCCTTGCCCTGACACTTAGAAGCGCCGCGATGCACGAGCTGCTGCACGTGATGTTCAATTCTTATTGGGAACCGATGACCTTCAAGCTGCCGCACGCGACCCACACCACCCGGAAAGGCTGGAGCCGCATCATGGATACGGCCCTCAATCCGCCTGAAGACTTCAACCAGCCGGAATTGGCCCAGCCTCTTCAAAATGGGGACATGTACCGGGTTGAGTCCCGTTCTGTGGTTCTGCTCATGCAGCGGGTCAAGGCAGCACCGCGAAAATCCACGGTCAAAACAGAGAGGGTGACACAATTTATCAATTTTTAATTGTCAATTGACAATTATTAATTATGAATTACATATAGCAGAAGGAGAGACCGTGTCAAAAAGCCTTTATATCACCGCCACCGAAGCCAGGAGTGGGAAGTCTGTCATCTCTCTGGGCGTCATGGAGATGCTGCTGAGGAAAATCGACCGTGTGGCCTTTTTCCGGCCCATTATTAATGTCGATTCAGTCGAAAGTCCCAAGGACCAGGAAATCCACCTCATCTCCTCCTATTTCAAGCTCGACATCCCCTATAAACAAATGTACGGCTTCACCAGTGAAGAAGCAAGAGATCTCCTCTCTCTCGGTAAGGAGGAGGAGATCATCGAGGGGATCATAGAAAAATATGACTACCTGGCAGATCGGAATGACTTTGTACTGTGCGAGGGAACGGACTTCGTCAGCGCCGCGGCCGCTTTTGAATTTGACATTAACGCACAGATCAGCAAGAATCTGGGATCTTCTGTCTTGCTGGTGGCCAGTGCCTATGAAAAATCCGTGGATAAAACATTGCGGGCCATCGAAATGGCGCTCGAATCTTTTGAGGAAAAGGGTTGCCACACCCTGGCCACGATTATAAACCGCACGGATCCCGATAAGAGAGAGTCCCTTGTCAATGAACTGGGAAAGAGCGCCCTGGCCGCCGAACAGTTAGTTTACGCCATCCCCGATGAAGCATCTCTTGGAAAACCCACAGTAGGGGAAATCGCCGACATCCTGGGTGCTGAAGTGTTATATGGGGAAGAGCAGCTGAACCGGCATGTCTACAACTTTACCATTGCGGCCATGCAGTTACAGAATTTCCTGATCCGTATTGATCACGGTTCGCTGATTATTACCCCCGGTGACAGGGCGGATGTGATTGTGGCCTGTCTGGCAACGGTCTCGTCCACCTCCATGGAGAACATTGCCGGCATCCTGTTAACAGGGGGCTTCAAACCCGAAGAGCCCATCCAGCAGCTCATCAAGGGGTTCTCCAGTATGGTACCGATCCTCAGCGTCCAGGAGAATACGTTCCCCACGGCAAGGGTTGTGGACAAGATCCATGCCAGAATCTCGCCCGATGATGAGCGGAAGATCACGCGGGCCCTGGCGCTTTTTGAAAAACACGTGAATGTGGCGGAGCTGGGAGAGGAAATTATCACCACGCGGCCCTCCACGGTCACGCCTAAAATGTTTGAGTACGAATTACTGGAGAAAGCCCGGAGACACAAGCAGCATATCGTCTTACCCGAAGGAGAGGAAGAGAGGATACTCCGGGCCGCCGAAACATTACTTCGTCGAGAGGTGGTGGAGATCACTCTCCTCGGCGATGAAAAAATCATCGGGGAACGAATTGCCCAGCTGGGATTGAAAATGGAGACCGTGAAGATCATGGATCCCGCAGCATCCTCACTTCTTGAAGAGTATGTGGAGACCTATTACGATTTGAGGAAACATAAAGGGATCACCATGGAAAACGCCCATGATGTGATGTGCGATGTCAACTTTTTCGGCACCATGATGGTCTACAAAGGGCATGCGGACGGTGTGGTTTCCGGTTCGGTCCATAGTACCGCGGCCACGGTCCGGCCGGCCTTCGAAATCATCAAGACCAAGCCGGGCTTTTCCATTGTTTCAAGTGTATTTTTCATGTGTCTCGAGAACAAGGTTCTTGTTTACGGTGACTGCGCTGTGAATCCCAACCCGAACGCGAAACAACTTGCAGAAATCGCGATGAGTTCGGCACAGACTGCCCGAACCTTTGGGATCGAGCCTGTTGTCGCCATGTTGTCCTATTCCACAGGAGAGTCCGGCAAGGGCGAGGATGTGGAACTGGTGCGTGAAGCCGCGAAAATCGCAAAAGAAATGGCTCATAAGTCCGATCCCGAACTGAAGCTTGATGGTCCCATTCAGTATGATGCGGCCGTGGATCCTTCGGTCGCCAGGACCAAAATGCCTGACAGCGAGGTTGCAGGAAAGGCCACGGTCTTTATCTTCCCGGATTTGAATACCGGCAACAACACCTATAAAGCGGTTCAGCGATCAGCAGGAGCCGTGGCCATCGGTCCCGTGCTTCAGGGGCTGAAGCGTCCGGTGAACGATCTGAGCCGGGGATGCACCGTCCCGGACATCGTCAACACCGTTGCCATCACTGCGATCCAGGCGCAGGCGGAATGACAAATTGCTAATTGAAAATTATTAATTATGCATCATTAAGGATCTACTATGAAAATTCTGGTCATCAACTCGGGGAGCTCATCCATCAAATATCAGATCTTTGATATGACCGATACATCGGTCATCGCTTCGGGACTTTTGGAGCGGATCGGGGAATCCGCCAGCACACTGACCCACCGCTGGCAGGATAAGTCGGGGGAAGAGCAGAAGATTGTCAGGATCCAGCCCATTTCAAATCATCACGAGGGATTTGAATTGATCGCCGCTGTCAATTCAGAATCAGGAGCGGTCCAGGACCGGGGTGAACTGTCGGGTATAGGGCACCGCGTGGTCCACGGCGGCGAAACCTTTCACGCTCCTACCCTGATCGATGGACGGGTCATTGCGGCTATAAAAGAAAATATCCCTTTGGCTCCATTGCACAATCCGTCCAATTTGATGGGGATTGAGATTGCCAGGGCCGCCTTTCCCCATGCTCCGCAGGTCGCTGTGTTTGACACGGCCTTCCATCAAACTATTCCCATGAAGGCCTTTCTCTATGCTATTCCTTTTGAGTTGTATGAAAAGGAGAAGATACGCCGGTACGGTTTTCATGGGACCTCTCATGCCTATGTTGCAGAGAGCGCAGCCGATTATCTGGGCCGGTCCGTGAGCGATTTGAATTTGATCACGATCCATTTGGGAAACGGGGCCAGCATGGCGGCCATAAAAAAGGGGAGATGTATAGACACCACCATGGGCATGACACCTCTGGCCGGGCTGGTTATGGGGACCCGGTCCGGAGATGTGGACCCCGCCCTTCCTTTTTTCCTGGCCGACCATCTTGGCATGTCGCTTAAAGAGATTGATCAGCTTCTGAACAAAGAGAGCGGATTGAAAGGAATCTGCGGAACGAATGATATGAGGGAACTCATCGAGAAAAAGGAAGGAGGTGATGAACGGGCAAAAATAGCTCTGGATGTCTACACCTACCGGATAAAAAAATTTATTGGTGCCTATTACGCTGCTCTGGAGAGTTTGGACGGACTGATTTTTACAGCCGGAATCGGAGAGAATGCGCCGTCCATCCGGGAATTGTGCTGCAGCGGATTACATCAACTCGGTATTGAAATCGATACGGAAAGGAATCGTCACCCCGGGAATACGGTCAGGGAAGTCAATTCTTCCACCAGCAGGATCAAGGTTCTTGTGGTCCCCACCAACGAAGAATTAAGAATTGCCCAGGAAACAATAAAGGTGATTGAACAAGATCAGCCATCTGGTTGATCGCTAAACCGAATATTGCATGAGTGATCGTCATGAGAGGCCGTATTAGTGCCGTAGGCAATGGGGTGCCAGGCAGAACTGCCTGGTCACCCTTAATCCGGAAGAAGCCGGCTTGACGCGGACAGAATTGGGTGTTACTTTTCTGATTACCAGGATCCATCCTATGACTAGGGTCATTGAGGAGATGTTGCTTTGTACAAGAGCCAGTTTTCTTTGCTTACTTCACGCCGTTTTCTGCCCCTCTTCGTCACCCAATTCTTCGGTGCATTTAACGACAATATCTTCAAGAACGCTCTTGTGATCCTGATCACCTATGTCGCGGCGGAGCGGGCAGGGCTAAACGCCCAGCTGATGGTTACGGCAGCGGCAGGCATTTTCATTTTCCCTTTCTTTCTATTCTCTGCCACAGCAGGAAAACTCGCCGACAAGTACGACAAATCCAGGCTGATCCGCTGGATCAAACTGGTGGAAATCGTTCTCATGACATGCGCCGCGATCGGTTTTTATCTTAAGAGCGTTGCTGTTCTCATGATTGTATTGTTCCTTATGGGAACTCAATCGACCTTCTTCGGCCCGCTCAAGTATGGGATTCTGCCCGATCAGCTGTCAGAGAATGAATTGATCAGCGGCAATGCACTGGTTGAAGCCGGGACCTTTCTTTCTATTCTCATCGGCACCATCCTGGGCGGTTTGCTCATCCTGGCAGAAGGGGGTGTAGGAATCATTTCCGCCATGGTGATAAGTGTGGCCGCGGCCGGCTGGGTTGCAAGTTTTTTTATCCCCCCCACGAAACCGGCCGTGCCGGACTTGACGGTGAGTCCGAATGTGCTGAGGGATACCTGGGAGATTGTCCGGCATACAGCCGAGCGAAGGACTCTTTTCCTCTGCATCCTGGGGATTTCATGGTTCTGGCTCATCGGCGCGACTTTCCTGGCCCAGTTTCCGACCCTGTGCAAGGATGTGATCGGCGCCAACCAGGAGGTGGTGACCCTCTTCCTCACTCTTTTTTCTGTGGGGATTGCACTCGGTTCCCTGCTGTGCAATCGGCTGCTCAAGGGAGAAATCCACGCGACCTTTGTCCCCTTCGGTGCCGTGGGCATGACTCTCTTCATCGTGGATCTCTTCTTCGCGACCCGACACACACTCGCTGCCTCTCCGGGGCAGCTGCTGGGTGCGGCTGCTTTCCTCGCACAGCCCGCCAGCTGGAGAATTGTCGCCGATCTCCTCCTCGTCTCGGTCTCGGGCGGACTCTACATCGTCCCCCTTTACGCGATGCTGCAGCACCATAGCGAAGCGAGCCATCGTGCACGTAACATCGCCAGCAACAATGTGATGAACTCCCTGTTCATGGTGGTGTCCGCAGTGGGAACAGCCATGATGCTCGAGTTGGGGTTCTCGGTTCCGCAGGTCTTTCTGGTCATCGCTATCTTGAACACGATGGTTGCTCTCTATATCTGTCAGCTGCTCCCAGGCGCCCTGGCCAAGGGCATGATTGCCTGGCTCCTTGACCTCTTCTTTCGCGTCGAAGTCATAGGACTCAACAATTACCACAAGGCCGGCGACAGGATGCTCATCGTTTCCAATCATTTGTCGTTCATAGATGCTGTGCTTATCGCGGCCTACGTCCCTGACCAGCTGACTTTTGCGGTGAACACGCATATCGCGAGACACCGGTTCATCAAATTCTTTCTTTCTCTGGCAAAGACATTCCCTGTGGATCCCACCAATCCGCTGGCCATGCGCTCACTGATCAGTTGTGTCAGGCAAGGTGAGAAGCTGGTGATTTTCCCTGAGGGACGAATTACTGTTACCGGCTCGCTGATGAAGGTCTATGAAGGCCCCGGTATGATCGCCGACAAGACCGGTGCTCCCATTTTGCCGGTGCGGTTGGAGGGCGCACAGTACACTCCCTTTTCCCGCTTGCGGGGGAAAGTACGGATACGGCTGTTTCCAAAGATCACCGTACGTTTTCTAGAGCCCCGAACATTTGAGATCCCGCCGGATCTTGCTGCCCGAAAGCGGAGGCAATTTGTGGGAAACAAGCTCTACGATCTGATGACGGACATGGTTTTTGAAAGCAGCAATTATCGGCTGACATTGTTTCAGGCCCTGCTGAATTCGAAAAAGACGCACGGCGGCGGCCACAAAGTACTGGAGGATGTGGAGCGCAAACGGCTGACCTACAATCGGGTCGTTGCCTCCAGCTTTATTCTTGGAAAGGAGATTGCCAGGACCACAGAGCCGGGCGAGCATGTGGGGATCCTCCTGCCGAACATGACAGTTACTGCTGTCACGTTCTTTGCGCTGCACGCCTTCGGCCGTGTACCGGCGATGCTCAATTTTTCCACAGGTGTCCGGAATGTTGTGCTTGGATGCCGGACCGCGGAGATCCGGACCGTTTACACATCACACCGTTTCATCAAGATGGCCAATCTCAGCACCATGGCGGACGCTCTTGTAGAAGCGGGTGTCAAGCTCGCTTTTCTTGAGGATCACAGCAAAAACATTTCAGGTCTGAAAAAGATTATGGGGCTTTTGGCAAGCAGGATTCCCCAGATCTATTACTGGATCGTGAACAAGAGCAGGGACCCCGAGTCTCCCGGTGTGATCCTCTTCACCTCGGGCACCGAGGGGGCGCCCAAGGGAGTGGTGCTTAGTCACAGCAACATACAGGCCAACCGCAATCAGGTCGCCTCATGCATCGATTTCGGACCAACGGACACGGTATTTAATGCCTTGCCCATGTTTCATTCTTTTGGCCTCACCTGCGGGACGATTCTTCCGATTCTTGCCGGTCTTCGCACCTTTCTTTACCCCTCTCCCCTCCATTACCGTATCGTGCCCCAAATCAGCTATGACACCAACGCAACCATGATCTTCGGGACCGATACGTTTTTGTCAGGTTACGCCCGGTTCGCCCATCCCTATGATTTCTACAGTGTGCGCTACGTCTTCGCTGGCGCAGAGAAGCTCAAAGAGAAAACCCGTAAAATATGGGGAGAAAAATTCGGGGTCCGGATCTTTGAAGGCTATGGCGCCACCGAGACCTCTCCCGTGCTGTCCATAAACACGCCCATGCAAAATCAACCGGGCTCTGTGGGACGGCTGCTGCCGGGTATCCGTTATCGGCTGGAAGAGGTGCCGGGAATCGAGAATGGCGGGAAGCTGGTGGTCGCCGGTCCGAATATCATGTCCGGCTATCTCCTTGCCGACAAACCCGGCGTACTCCATCCTCCGGAAGACGGATGGTACGACACCGGCGATATCGTGGACATCAACGAGCAGGGATTTGTCTTCATTAAAGGCCGTGCGAAACGCTTTGCCAAGATCGGGGGAGAGATGGTCTCCCTGGGGGCCGTGGAGGAGTATGTCTCGAGACTCTGGCCGGAGAATGGCCATGTGGTGGTCAATGTTGCCGACGAGAGAAAAGGTGAGCAGCTCGTGCTGGTCACGGAAAACCCGGGAGCGGAACGGGATGCACTCCTGACGTTTGCACGGCAGGAAGGCATCGCCGAAATCAGTATACCCAAGACGATCCTGAAGGTGGATAAGATCCCTCTCCTGGGGAGCGGGAAAACCGATTACGTACGGGTGAAAACCATGGTGGAGAAGTCCATAAATTAATGTTGGAGTACGGGAGTATTGGGATGAGCAATCATAAATTATATAGGAGGATAATCTCATGGCTGAACAATGTGATATTGGACTCATCGGTCTCGCTGTGATGGGACAGAACCTGGTCCTGAACATGGCGGACCATGGTTTCCGCGTGGCCGCTTACAATCGTACCACAAGTAAGGTAGACGAATTTCTGGCGGGACCGGCCAGCGGGAAAACGATTGCCGGATATCACAGCCCGGAAGAGCTGGTGAAAAATCTGAAACGGCCTCGTCGCGTTATGCTCATGGTCAAGGCGGGTGCGCCCGTTGACGCAACCATCAAACAACTGGTCCCGCTCCTGGAGTCCGGCGACATCATCATTGATGGTGGAAACTCGTATTACATGGACACAGAACGCCGTATCGAGGAGCTTCAGACCCACGGCATTCTCTATATGGGAACCGGTGTATCCGGAGGGGAGGAAGGCGCCCGACGGGGCCCGAGTATTATGCCGGGCGGATCGTCCGACGCCTGGCCGCATGTCAAAGCGATCTTTCAGGGAATCTCTGCCAAAGTGGGGCCCAAGGGAGACATCCCATGCTGTGAATGGATCGGTACCGGAGGGTCGGGTCATTACGTGAAGATGGTTCACAACGGCATCGAGTACGGTGACATGCAGCTCATCTGTGAAGCCTACAGCCTGCTGAAAGACGGTTTGGGGCTCTCCAATGATGAGTTATATGCAGTATTTGCAGAGTGGAATCGCGGAGACCTTGACAGCTACCTGATTGAAATCACACGGGATATCTTCTCGGTCTCCGACCCGGAGACCGGCAACGCACTGGTCGACATGGTCCTCGACAAGGCAGGACAGAAGGGGACCGGAAAATGGACCGGCCAACTCGCCCTGGATCTGGGCGTCCCGACCACACTGATCACGGAAGCTGTGTTTGCCCGCTGTCTGTCGGCTCAGAAAGAAAAACGGGTCCGGGCGAGCAAAATCCTCTCAGGTCCATCAAATGCCATCGAGAAGTTACGTAAGACCGTAAATCGAGAAAAATTCATCCAGAACGTACGTCATGCCCTTTATGCCTCGAAGATGTGCAGTTATGCCCAGGGATTCTTCCAGCTTCAGGCAGCAGCCGATGAGCATAATTGGGATCTGAAGTACGGTGAGATCGCATTGCTCTGGCGCGGCGGGTGTATCATTCGGGCCGCTTTCCTTGAACGAATCAAGGAGGCCTTTGACCGGGATCCCATACTCGAGAACCTGCTGCTAGATCCCTATTTTAAAGATGCCGTGGAATCACATCAGGAGGCCTGGCGGCATGTGGTCAGTACCTCAGCCCAGATCGGGATTCCCATACCGGCGTTCAGTGCCGCACTCAGTTACTACGACGGCTATCGAAGTGAACGGCTGCCGCATAACTTGCTGCAGGCGCAGCGGGATTATTTTGGATCCCATACCTACGAACGCACAGATAAAGAGGGTATCTTCCATTCGGACTGGCTCGAGATACGCCGCGACCCGGAAGAGTGATAGAGAAGGAGACAAAACTTGGCTCGCTTGACAAACCTTTAACGTTCTGATACGAAATGTTTTAGTACTTCCATGTATTCATAGAATGTCGTTGTTCATGATCCGGGCTGGACATGACTAATCATTGATGGTCCCACTCCTTTTTCAGCAAAGGTTCGACGACTAAATGATTAAAATCAGAAAAGGTCTGAACCTGCCTATCCAGGGAACGCCTAAACAGAATATCGAGGAGGCACGTCCTGTGGGACGTGTAGCTCTTGTCGGTGACGATTATGTGGGGTTAAAACCCAAAATGGAGGTCCAGGTCGGCGACTCGGTACGGTTGGGCCAGCTTCTCTTTACGGACAAGAAGACCCCTGGTGTTGGGTACACATCGCCTGGTTCCGGGAAGGTCGCGGCCATAAACCGCGGAGCCAAACGGAAATTTGAATCGATTGTGATCCAGCTCAAGGGCAAGGATGAGGAGGCCTTTAAATCCTTCAAAGGCAAAGACCTGGCGAGTTTGAACCGGAACGAGGTTCAGGAGAACCTGATTGATTCAGGGCTCTGGACGGCGCTTCGTACCCGTCCTTACAGCAAGGTTCCGCTGCCCGATACCCAGCCGCACTCTATCTTCGTCACAGCCATGGACACGGAGCCTCTGGCGCCCAATGCAGGACTCGTCATCAAGGAACGAGAAGACGATTTCGTCAACGGTTTAAAGGTTTTGACCTGCCTCACGGACGGTCCCTTGTTTGTATGCAAGGCCCCGGGTGCTCAGATGCCCGGCAGTGATATTGAGAACGTCAAGACGGAAGAATTTGCTGGGCCCCATCCGGCCGGTTTGCCGGGTACGCACATTCACTTTCTGGATCCGGTCAGCGACAGAAAGACCGTCTGGTATATCAATTACCAGGACGTCATCGCCATTGGGAGATTGTTTACCACAGGCCGCCTCTTTGTTGAACGGGTGGTTGCCATGGCCGGGCCCGTGGTCAAAACCCCACGACTCATACGGACCCGGATCGGCGCCAGCATGGAAGATCTGATAGATAGGGAGTTGACAAGTGATCATGTGCGGGTTATCTCAGGCTCGGTCATCTCCGGGCGACGGGCCGCGGGGGGCTATGCTTATCTGGGGCGCTACCACCTGCAGGTCTCGGCGATTGCCGAAGGCCGGGAGCGGGAGTTCCTCGGCTGGACGCGAGCCGGTTTCGACCGATTTTCTGTCAAACCGGTCTGGGCCTCATTTCTTTCCGGTAAGTCACGGAAGTTCTCCTTCACAACCTCTGCCGAAGGCGGCAAGCGTTCCATGGTTCCCATCGGGATGTATGAAAAGATAATGCCCCTCGATATCATGCCCACGTTCCTTCTAAGGGCGATCATTGTCGGAGACACAGAGCGGGCCCAGGCCCTGGGGTGTCTGGAGCTTGACGAAGAAGACCTGGCTCTCTGCGGGTTTGTCTGTCCCGGGAAATACGAATACGGGCCCCTGTTACGGAATATTCTGACACACATAGAAAAGGAAGGATAAACTCTGCTGTGAAATTCCTACTGCGGTTTCTCGATCGTATACGGCCGGACTTTGAAGGGGGCGGCAGGTTCGAAAAGCTCTATTCACTTTTCGAGGCCACGGATACGGCTCTCTTCACGACCGACGAGGTAACAACTAAAGAGCCGCACGTTCGCGACTCCATGGATCTGAAGCGAATGATGATTATTGTCGTCTGGGCCCTGGGTCCCTGCGTGTTCATGGCCATGTGGAACACGGGCTATCAGGCGAATTCGGCCATGGAGGCTATGGGTATTGCGATGGCTCCGGGCTGGCGAGGGGCCCTGTTGACAGGTCTGGGGATCGGGTACGATCCAGGGAGTTTCTTGGCAAACCTCATCCATGGTGCGCTCTACTTCTTCCCGGTCTATATCGCCACCATGCTGGTCGGCGGGGCCTGGGAGGTCCTCTTCGCACAGGTGCGGCGGCACGAAGTGAACGAAGGCTTCTTTGTGACGGGATTGCTATTTCCCCTGATTCTCCCGCCGACCATTCCCTTGTGGCAGGTCGCCCTGGGGGTCAGCTTTGGTGTCGTCATCGGCAAAGAATTGTTTGGCGGCACGGGCAGGAACTTCCTGAATCCTGCACTGGCGGCACGGGCGTTTCTCTATTTTGCATATCCTGTTCAAAACAGCGGGGACAGCGTTTGGACAGCCGTCGACGGCTTCAGCGGAGCGACCGTGCTCGGCGCCCTGGCAACGAGCGATGTTCATGCCGGCATGCAGGCGATCGATGTCTCCTGGTCTCAGGCCTTTCTCGGCACCATCCAGGGATCCATGGGAGAGACGTCTACCCTGGCATGCCTGCTGGGGGCAGTGGTGCTCATTGCAACGGGTATCGGCTCCTGGCGGACAATGCTATCGATGCTGGTAGGAGGCATGGGTTGTGCTGTACTCTTTAATGTGATCGGAAGCGATACCAATCCCATGTTCCAAATGTCACCGCTGTGGCATCTTGTCACCGGGGGATTTGCCTTCGGCCTGGTCTTCATGGCCACCGATCCTGTGTCGGGCGCCATGACTGAAAAGGGAAAATATTGGTATGGCGCCTTGATCGGTGTGTTGACCATTCTGATACGTGTGGTCAATCCCGCCTTTCCCGAGGGCGTCATGCTGGCGATTCTGTTAGGTAACGTCGTTGCTCCGCTCATTGACTACTTCGTGGTGGAGTCTAATATCAAGAGAAGGCTGGTACGAAATGGCGCGTGAATCCCTTGGAAAAACCTTTGCAATGGCGCTTACATTGTGTGCCGTCTGTTCCTTTCTCGTCTCCGGCGCAGCGGTAGGACTTCGATCCAAACAGAAGGAGAACAGGGATCAGGACAGAAAAAAGAACATCCTCGTTGCGGCCGGGCTCTACAATAGCAACGTGCCGGTCGATGAAGCTTTCCGACAGGTCGAGCCCCGAATCGTTGATCTCGCTACCGGAGACTATGTGTCAGAGGATCAACTTGATCCTCAGAATTTTAACCAGCGGCTCTCCGCCAAGGATCCTGAACTGAGTGTATCCATACCGTCACAAGAGGATCTGGCGGGAATACGCCGCCGTGAGAAGTACTCCTTTGTCTATCTTGTAAAAAAGGAAGACAGACTCGATCAGGTTGTACTGCCGGTCAATGGCAAGGGACTCTGGTCGACCATGTATGGATTTTTGGCTTTGGACTCTGATCTGAACACAGTCCGAGGGATGACGTTCTACGAACATGCTGAGACCCCGGGCCTGGGCGGTGAGATTGACAATCCGAAATGGAAAGCACTTTGGCCGGGGAAGAACGTCTATGACGACCAGGGTTCCGTCCAATTTAAACTGATCAAAGGGAGTGTGGATCAGGGGAGTCCTGAAGCCATCTATGAGGTGGACGGCCTGGCGGGAGCGACCCTGACTGCAAACGGCGTCACCCACATGGTTCAATATTGGTTGGGTGACCATGGATTCAAAACCTTTCTGAAGAGGCTTCGCTCAGAAGGAGAGACCCATGGCTAGACCCAAGACGAAAGATCTTCTGTGGATCCCGGTCTTCAATAAAAATCCGATTACCTTACAAGTGCTCGGCATCTGCTCGGCACTGGCCGTGACGGGTAAACTCGAAACCGCCTTCGTCATGTCAATTTGCCTGACCGCGGTCGCTGCATTTTCCGGTGCGTCCATCAGTCTGATACGGAACCAGATACCGGGCAGTGTACGAATCGGTTCACAGATCGGAATTATTGCAACGCTCGTCATCCTGGTGGACCAGATTCTGGAGGCATTCCTGTTTGATGTGAGCAAGCAGCTTTCGGTCTTTGTCGGTTTGATCATCACCAACTGTATCGTCATGGGGCGTGCCGAAGCCTTCGCGATGAAGAACGAGCCGTGGCCCAGCTTTCTCGACGGGATCGGCCACGGACTCGGCTACAGTGTGGTGTTGCTGGCTGTCGGGTTTCTGAGAGAGCTTTTCGGCTCCGGCACTCTATTCGGGATCGAGGTATTGAAATCGGTGACGAACGAGGGATGGTATGTGACCAACGGTCTGATGCTGTTGCCTCCCAGTGCGTTTTTTATTATCGGTCTTCTCATATGGGCGCTGCATACCTGGAGGCCCGAGCAGATCGAGGAGGAGTAGTCGGATGGAGCACTATCTGAGCCTTTTCATTAAATCGGTCTTTATCGAAAATATGGCCCTGGCTTTCTTTCTGGGTATGTGTACCTTTCTGGCCGTATCCAAGAGTGTCAAGACCGCCATCGGCCTGGGCATCGCCGTGATCGCCGTTGTAACCATCACCGTGCCGGTGAACAACCTGATTTACCAGTATCTGCTCAAAGGCGGCGCACTTTCATGGGCCGGCCTGGGCGATCTTGACCTGACCTTCCTGGGGCTTCTTGCATATATAAGTGTCATAGCGACCATGGTGCAGATCCTGGAGATGGTGCTCGATCGGTTCGCTCCGGCACTCTATAATGCTCTGGGCATCTTTCTTCCTCTGATTACTGTAAACTGTGCGATCCTGGGCGGGTCCCTGTTCATGGTGGAACGTGACTATAACTTTCTTGAAAGCGTTGTTTATGGTTTTGGTTCGGGGACCGGATGGGCCCTGGCACTCGTCCTGCTCGCTGGAATCCGTGAGAAGATGGCTTACAGCAATCCGCCGGCCGGCCTGAAAGGGCTGGGGATGACCTTTATCATTACGGGGCTGATGGCACTGGCTTTTATGGCCTTTGGAGGGATACAATTATAGATTATGCCGGGACAAGTACGGGTCTGTCCGCGATGGTTAGAATCATTGCTGCTGAGGAGATAGGGTGATGGGTGAAATCCTGCTTGCTGTTTTACTTTTTACGGTCATTTCATTTGTCCAGGTTGTCCTGATCATGGGGGCCAAGGCCAAACTCCTTCCCAGCGGTGAGATCAAAGTCCACATCAACAAACAGAAGGATCTGGTCGTTTATCCCGGCGGCAAGCTCCTGGGGAGCCTGGCGGAAAATGGCATCTTCATCCCCTCTGCGTGCGGAGGGGGCGGAACCTGCGGGCAGTGCCGGGTGAAGGTGCACAGCGGCGGCGGGGACATCTTACCCACCGAGCTTGCGCACATCACGAAACGTCAGGCCCGGGAAGACAACCGTCTCGCCTGCCAGGTCTCCGTCAAGCTGGATATGGACGTTGAAGTTCCGCCGGAGGTCTTTGAGACGAAAAAACTGGAATGTACAGTCCGGTCCAACCGCAACGTCGCGGCCTTTATCAAAGAGCTTATTCTTGATTTGCCTGCCGGTGAGGATGTCGATTTTAAGGCTGGGGGCTATATCCAGATCGAGGTGCCTCCCCACGAGCTCAGTTTCAAGGATTTCGATATTGAAGAAGAGTTCCGGAAGAGCTGGGACAAACGGGATCTGTGGAGCCTTACGTCCCGGGTGGACGAGCCGATTGAACGTGCCTATTCCATGGCAAACTACCCCGGCGAAAAAGGGATGATCATGCTGACCGTGCGGATTGCCCTGCCGCCGGCTGAAGGTCTCCCTCCAGGCCTGGCCTCGTCTTATATATTCAATCTAAAGCCGGGAGATAAGGTGACCATCTCCGGACCCTATGGTGAGTTCTTTATCCATGACACAGATGCCGAGATGGTCTATGTCGGCCGCGGTGCGGGCATGGCGCCACTGAGAAGCCACATTTTCGACCTGCTCAAACGCAGAAACAGTGAGCGCAAGATCTCCTACTGGTACAACGGCCGGGACCTCAGCGAATGCTTCTACCTGGACGAGTTCGAAAAACTGGACAAGGAACATCCCAACTTTACGTTTCAGCTGGCGCTTTCTCGTCCCGGCCCCGAGGATCACTGGACCGGCCTGAAAGGATATGTCCATCAGGTGCTCCACGATAGCTACCTGAAGGATCATGCCGCGCCGGAGGAGATTGAGTATTACATGTGCGGCCCTCCGGTCATGAGCCAGGCCATGGAACAAATGCTCGATGGTCTTGGTGTGGAGCGTGAAAATATATTCTTTGACGACTTCGGCTGATAAGGAGTATCGGTTCTTTGCTTGGATGTGGACACGTGAGAAGATTTGGAATGCCCGGTGGCAGAGATTGTTCTCCAAGGGTTCAGTTCACCTGGCTCTGCTGGTGTTTATCCCTGGCCCTCCTGAGTCCAGGGTGTCATGTCTCGAAGGAGCGAACGTACCCGATCGCGATCTCTGGGTCGACGATGGGTACGGAGTACAATATAAAATTAGCTGCCCTGCCGCAGGCTGTTACAGAGGTGCAATTAAAGGCGAGAATCGATACCGAGCTTGAGCAAATTAATGATCAGATGTCTACCTACCGGCCGGCATCAGAGATTTCCCGATTCAACGGGTATGACGGAAAAGAGTGGGTCCCAGTGTCGCCGGAAACCGCCCGGGTTGTTGCCGCGGCCCAGCGGATCAGCGATGCAACTCAGGGGGCCTTCGATATCACAGTCGGCCCCTTGGTCAATCTCTGGAGCTTCGGTGCCAAGCCAATAGATCAGGCCGTACCGGGAACCGAGCAGATCAAAGAGGTGAGGGCAAAGGTGGGGCGGTACACCGTTGAGGTACGCGATGTCCCGCCTGCCTTGCGTAAATATCGCAGTGATGTTGAGATTGACCTTTCAGCCATTGCCAAGGGATTTGCCGTCGATCAGATCGTCGAATTGCTCAAGAATCTGGGGGTTGCGGGATATCTGGTGGAGATCGGCGGAGAGATTCGGACGCGAGGCACCAAGGCAGACGGCAACGCCTGGGTCGTGGGGATTGAAGCACCCAAGGAGTTCACTCGGGGTGTTCAAGAAGTGATCGCTCTTGGTGATCGTGCACTAGCCACGTCAGGAGACTATCGTAATTTTTTTGAGCAGGACGGCAAGCGCTACTCCCACACGATCGATCCGGCAACGGGCCGTCCCGTAGAACACAATCTGGCTTCGGTCTCTGTTGTGACGGAAGACTGTATGCACGCCGATGCCTGGGCAACGGCATTGATGGTGTTGGGGCCTGAGATTGGGTTCCATTTCGCGACAGAAAGAAACCTGGCCGTGTTATTTATCGTCCGCGGGGAGGACGGTTTTATCCGGCGCCCGACGCCGGCATTTAAACAGCTCTTTGGCGTGAAAGGAGACAGCGCTTGAAAATATACCTGGCCGCTTTGATCTGCTTCGTGTTTGCCATTATCGGCTTAAATTTGAGTATGATCTTCGGCTATCGGAAATTCAGGGGCTCATGCCACGGACCCACAGGAGAGGGCCACATAGAGGATCGAAAAGGCTGTAAGGTGTGCGGCACATCATCGGCATCGTGCAAGCGGACTGATCCAGCGGCCAAAGACGGAACCGTACTCAATGAACGGGAGATAAAATAATGATAAAGACATTACCTCGAGCCAGGGATATTATGGTACGGAGACCGTTGACACTCAAACCGGATATGCGCACAAAGGACGCTGCCGCAAAGCTGTTGAAGAAAAAGGCCTTTTCAGCCCCTGTTGTGGATGAGGACGGCATGTTTATCGGGCAATTTTCACAGCAGGGCTTAATGGTTGCCCTGGTGGATATCGTCTACCATCAAGTCCCGATTCCTGTTTTCGTGCGGGATTATCTCGAATCAGAAACGCGTACGATCACGGAAGACACGGGATTACTCACGATTGCAAGCATCTTCGCCGAAAGCGAAAGGCTCCTCCTCAGCCTGCCCGTGCTGCGCAAGGGAAAAGTCATCGGTCTCGTGGCCCGCTTGGACGTCATCCGGGCGATTTTGAAAATTGTGTCCCTATTCCCTGAACCCAAAGCCGCCACGTTGTATTTAAGTGCCTTGATAGAGAACGAAAAAGACAGGCCCAAGATGGATTAAGCCTCATGGAAGAGACTGCATAAAAGTTTAAAGTTCCAGACAGTTTTTTGTGGGTAAAAACAAAAGTTCATGATTGACCTAAACCTGCACGGTGCTTACCAAAAAGCAAAAAAAGAAAAAACATTTATCAGACAGGATAACAGGATTGACAGGATCTTATAACAGATTGATTTTTATATCCTGTTTATCCAGTAAATCCTGTCTAAAGGTTTTTATGTTTCTTATGTTTACCCCTCCTTTTGCTGCTATCGCCAGGAAAGAGAAGTCGAAAAAAGAATATCATGATTTTCCAACAAACCAAGATTGCTTGAAGTCTAATCGATACGGATAGATTTCACCCCTACATTCCTGTAAAGAACCGTTTTTGATAACCTGGTATGGATTCTGCCGGTGGGATCAAGGAAAATGGATCATTTTCCCGTCACTTTTTTTTCTTCAGGAAAGAGTATGATTGCGTGCCGCGAACCTCATCTACCATCTTCCGCAGCCACTTTGCCCAGGACTGAAAAGCACCCTCGGCATGTCCCCATTTACTCATGCCTTGAAAGAT
>CAJICE010000010.1_pt1 | contig 43310 bp, 38 predicted proteins | sample 9199531 | NCBI WGS metagenome assembly CAJICE01 (sample SAMEA7708327, study PRJEB35096) | sediment metagenome | biome: marine neritic benthic zone biome [ENVO:01000025]; feature: sediment [ENVO:00002007]; material: shallow marine sediment [ENVO:03000034] sea grass bed [ENVO_01000059] ... | reverse complement strand
GGAATGGGACGACCCCACCGATGATGACGAACATAACTGGGGTATCGGGCTCAGCCTGGATCAAGCGTTTCATGAAAAGTTTACGGGATTTTTTCGTGCAGGAATGCAGGATGATTCGGTGAGTCAGGTTGACTACGCCTTGAGTGTGGGCGGTGAAATTCTTGGGCCCTTTCCTAACCGCGAAAAGGATGTGCTGGGGGTTGCCCTGGGTTATGCCCATCTGTCCGATGATTATGAAGACTCGGTTTCGCCCGTGAGTACAGACCCCGAGCAGAAGCTGGAGATCTATTACTCCATTCACCTGAATGATCATCTCCTGATCAGTCCTGACATTCAGGTGATTCGAAATCCTGCCGGACTGGATGACGCAGACACCATCACTATCCTAGGGGTTCGTGCCCAGTTATTTTTTTAACTCCGGCGATGAAAACAATCATGACACAGGGAGGATGATGAAAGATGAAAAAAACATTAATCGGTTGGTTTGCAATGTTGCTGATAGTGATCACTGCTCCGGCCCATGCGGACCGGATAGACGATCTGGAGAAGATGATCATTGAGCTCCAGAAAGAAGTGGAGGAACTGAAGCAGGAGAGAGAGAAGGCCCCGCCGCCCCAAGAAGAGGCCCTTGATCCTTACGGCCAGGGATACGGTCTGGAGGAGGCGATTGCCAAAACCGAAATCGGGGGCTACATGGAGCTTCATTACAACGATACGGTGAACGGTGACAACAAGGAGGATGACGAGGTCCTTGACTTTCATCGTTTCGTCCTCATGTTCAGTCACGAACTGGCGGACTGGATTCACTTCACATCCGAGGTGGAGATCGAACACGCCTTTGTCGAGGGGGGCGAAGAGAGCGGCGAAGTTGAACTGGAACAGGCATACGTGGACTTTCTAACCGGTGAGCACCTGAACTACCGGGCCGGTGTCATGCTGACACCCATGGGCATCATCAACCAGCACCATGAACCGGCCACCTTCAATGGTGTGGAGCGTCCCTTTGTAGACACCGTCATCATCCCCACGACATGGAGCGAATCAGGTGCCGGGATCTTTGGTGAGATCGTACCGGGTCTATCCTATCAGCTGAATATTATGGGGGGCCTGGAAGCCGAAGAGTTCTCCGCGGACAAAGGGCTTCGGGACGGAAGGCAGAAGGCCTTTAAGACCAATGTGGAAGACTTCGCCTATGTGGCACGACTGGATTACAAAGGACTCCCCGGCCTGGCGCTCGGTGCATCCTATTACATCGGCGATTCGGCACAGGACCTGGCCTTGGGCGCGGATGTTCAGGTGGATATCGTGGAAGCGGACTTCCGCTACGACATTAGGGACTTCAAATTCCGGGGCCAAATCGCACAGGTGGGGATCGGGGATGCAGGAAAACTCAATTCCTTCCTCGGCAAGACGTCGGGGATCGACGCCATTGCCAAAGAACTCCTGGGATGGTATCTGGAAGGCGCTTATCATTTTCTCCCGCTCATTAACAAAAAGACCGATCACGATGCGGCCTTCTTTGTCCGTTACGAAGATTACGACACCCAGAAGGATATGCCCACGGGATTTGCCGAAAATCCAGCTTTCGACCGGGAGGCCTGGACTCTTGGGCTGACCTACTGGCCCATTCAAAATCTGGCCCTCAAATTCGACTACCAGGACTTGAGGAATGAAGCCGGAACCGCTGAAGACCTGCTCAATCTGGGGATCGGCTGGCAGTTTTAAAGGCATCTGTTATGGATAGAAGAATCAAACAAGTGATAGTTTTCTTTCTATGCCATGCCTGGGTCTTAGGCATGCCCCATGCTCAGGCTGTGGTCTACCTGAACCCGGAACAGGCCATGGAACTGGCCTTCCCTGACGCAAACGAGGTTCAGACACACACGGTTACCCTGGACCCAGAACTCAAGGCACGTATCCAGGAACGGGCAAAGAACCGTGTCCTCTTTTCAAAAATAGAGATACACACGGGAATACGCAAAGGGGAACCCATGGGGTATGCCATGATCCACAATGTCAAGGGGAAGGTCCGGCCGATTACCTTTATGTTAGTCATCGAACCGGACGGCAAGGTGCAGCGCGTGGAGATCCTCGCCTACCGGGAATCTCACGGAGGGGAGATCCGTCATCCCTCGTTTCTCAAACAGTTCGTGGGCAAAAACGTGTCCGACCCGATCCGCAATAAACGGGATATCCGCAACATCAGCGGTGCGACCATCTCCTGCAGGGCTATTGCAGATGGGGTCAGGACCCTCGTCGCCCTGTGGGAAGAGGTTTACCCCGCTCGGGAAGGATCTGGCCGTGATGGTGAATAATTGGGATAGGAGTAACTTAACCCGGATATTGCATGAGTAATCGTGATGAGAGGATGTACAATAAGGAAACGGAGGTGGCTCGATGAAACAGATGAACCCTAGCGGACCCAATCCGGCTCTCAAGGCCGCAACGGGATTTCTCCTTTTCTTTCTTTGTGCAGGAATCTTTCTGGGGGTGGCCCGCGCGATTTCCGAGATCGGGTTGCGGCCGGAGACCATCCAATCCTATTATCTGGGATCGGAAGAGTCCATGACCTATCCCAAGGAGTTTCCGGAACTCATGGAGACCCTGCATGTGCACTTCTTCATGATCCCTGTGATTTACTATATTCTCTGCTATCTCTTTGCACAGACTGGGGTTCCATCCCGGCGGAAGATAGTTCTCATCGGTTTGTGCTTCGCCAATATCGCCGGATTCCTGATCGCCCCCTTTATGGTCCGTTATCTCTCCCCCGGATTTGCTGTGATGTTTCCTGTGCATGAGCTTCTACTCATCATCACCGCTCTCCTGCTTGCCTACCACCCCATTAAGGAAGTGATCAGGGGCCTGTAAAACCTTCCCTCTGTGCGGGCCGTATTCGAATTTCATTCCCGGTCAGCACGGCACTGCCCTTCAACTCTGACCCGATTCAGAGGACCGGGTTTCCAGATAAGCAATAAAAGATCTATTGAGCCTGTTTATTCGACAATGATCTCTGCATTCTCGATCACCACATTGTAAACGTACCCGGCACCGAAGTCCTTGTCCAGTTCAATGACGCCGCTTGCCGTCACCGTATCACCGACCTTTGCCATGGCATTGGTCGTGATCGTCAGGTCATTTGTTCCTTCCTCTCCCGTACCGTCCTGCAGGTGAATCCAATTTCGTCCCATGATTCCAGGATTGTATTTGACGACCTTGCCCCGCACAACAATCTTCTGTCCTGCCAGGTCTGCCTTCTTGCTGAAGATCTCGGCAATGGTGATTCCCCCTTCAGGTTTTTCGATGCCTGACAGGTCGATTTGTACGGGCGCCGCGGGCGCAGGGGGAGCAAGGGGCTGGGCCATACCAGCGGGGCCTCCAGGGAGCTGTCCGGTGGGCTGCTCCGAACCGGCAACGGAAATATTGGAGACAAAGTAGACCAACTCAAAGGTCCGGTCCAGGGTCTTGCTATGGTAATTCTTCATGGCCATTCCCTGGGGAACCATGACCTTGTCACCGGGCTTGACCTCAAACTGATTGGCAGCGGCCCACAGGGTCTCCTTTCCGGTATCCACATTTACATAGGTATAGCCTCCGCTGTTCATGGTCTCAATCACCGTACCCGAGTAGCCCGCTGTAACAGGCTGTGATTCTGAAGATTGCTGTGTTTGAGGCGGTTGGGACTCCTGGGGCGCCTGAGCAATGGTTTTTTGCTCCTGTTCCTGGCAACCAAAGATGATGGAAATGCTCATCAGCAAGGCGAAAGTAAGAATGAGAGTGTTTTTCACGAGGTTTCCTCCAATGAATTTGTGATCTGCCCAAAAAACAAGACACACATCATACCATTTTCATCTCTTTTTTCAAGTGTTTTATGATAGATCTTTTTTTCTAGAATACGCCGCTCTCAGGAAGGAGGGTGGAAAGAATTCCCGTGAGGTTCATCAATCATGGCCGGATCGTCGGCTCAATAAAGAATCCCGGAGAGAGAAGACGGATCTCTTTTGATTGAGAATCATACATAGCGTTTTGATTTCCAAGAGTTTTAGATCCCTGATACCGCGGGAACGCAAACTTTACACTGTTATCGGGCATCAACCTATCCGATCAGTCTACGCGGGGGCTTGAGTGTCTCCCAGACTCTTTCCCCGATCAGTGCCCGTTCAACCAGCTCACCCTTTACGATTGGATCCGCTGCAGAGACAAGTAACCCCAGGAATTTAATTTGATCATCCGGATTGAGGATGGAGCAAAGAGTCAGCGCCTTCTGGATCACAAGGTCGAGGTCGTCGTTGGTATAGGGTTCATAACCCATAAGATCCCAGTCTTCCATGATTCTCTCTCTCTGAATTTCTCCCCGCTGCTGCTTTGGTCCTTCAGGACTCCTCGTCCACAGCATTGATGAATTCAACAGTGCAATGACCCATGGTGTCATGTGTGCAGATGGCAAGAAGCAGCGTCTCCCAGGGCATGAAGGGAGCTGGAAGCAGGAGTCATGAACGAGGCCATAGATAATCAGATTAAATAAGACAACTGCACAGAAGAAGATTCTTCATTTTATAGACCCTATTCTTTCAAGTCCGTCAACAAGACCATCTTCGCATTATAAAGACTGTTTGCTTTGAACAATGAGTCAGATAGCCTGTTTCATGCTGCAATGATAACTCATACGGGAGAGGATGTCAGTGACTTCAGTCACTCAAGGGATGGGCGATGTCTCTGAGAGGCGCTCTGTCCAGGATCTGAATTTTACCCCGTCCTAACCGGAGGATCCCCCTTTCTTCAAATGCTTTCAGGGTGCGGCTCACGACTTCGCGAACGCTCCCCAATTCATCTGCCAGCATTTGATGTGTTTCCTCTATGTTGTCGCTCTTTGTGAGGAGAACAGAAGCAAGACGCTGATCCAGCTTGCGAATAGCCACTTCTTCGAGCAATTCGATGAGATGGGTGATCCGTTTTGAGAAAAATCGAAAAACAAACTCTCTGAAGCTGGAAGAGCCGTCCATGAGCCGGGAAAAGAGATTTTCGGAGATGAGAATGGCTGTAATATCTTCTTCGGATACCCCTCGGGCCGGATACTTTTCTTGCGCCAGCAGACAGCTGACGGTCAAAATACAACTCTGGCCCGGGTAGAGCCTGTAGAGTAATATTTCTCGTCCGGAACGGGTCGGTATGCTCACGCGTAAGGTTCCGGAAAGAAGCAGCACAAAGGTATCACAGGGAGATTCCTTATCAAATATAACCCTATTGGCCGGTATCTGGGCTTCTTTCCCATGCTCTTCCATAGCGCGAAGTAAATCCGGCGGCAATTCGCTCAGGACCGGATACAATTCTTCGAGTTTCACCATCTCTTTAAACTGAATCATTTTCGTCTTTCCACTGGTTCGGCAAAAACCTGAAAGGTCATTCCACTCCTGATTTAAATGTAGCCCCAAGATCCGCCGGCGTCAATCGGTGAGTGCAGGATTCTTCTAGCCCGGGTACACGGGAGTGGCCGCGACGTCGCCGGCGGCTTCACAGGATCTCCTCAATAATCTCGGCCGCATCCCTGACCAACCCCGGACAGATGGTGGAGAAGACCCCTTTTTTTCTGGCCTGACGGCTTTTACCGGGAGTATCGATTTCGCAGCCGATCAGCTCCTTGCACTCAATGGAATGGTTTCGGGCCTCGAAACTTTGAATAAACTTTTTCAGGAGTTTGGATGTCTTCTCTTTCGCTCGCTTATCCCCGGCACGGGTCCTGCCATATTTGAGCCCGATCACCATGGAGGCACCAGCCACGGCACCGCATGTTTTTCCCATGCCCGCGATCCCCCCTGCAAACCCTTCCCCGATCCTGAATGCCATGCTTTTTTCCAGGCCCAAAGGCTCACCATAGACCGCCAGGATAACCTGGGAGCATGCGAACCCCTCACGGAAATAGGATACCGCCATATCCACCTTACTCATCATCATATACTGACTCCTATGGCTGCATTGGTTATAACCGCCGGTCAAAGCAGAAACGCTTCGTTCCTCGGGCCTCTCTGCACAACTCTTTCCGATCCTGATCGTTAAGAGGCCTGGACAAGGACAGGTGTCCCGGCGGTGATCAAATTATTATTCTTTCACATCTTCCCTATTTGAATTCTCAAGATAGGGTTCAAACTGGATGTTCATATGGGAGATGTGGAAACGATGGTCCAGGAGATCATGGATCTTGCTGAGGATGGTCCGGGTTTCCATAATGGGAATATTCTTCACGGCCACGTGGGCAGTCAGGGCGTACATCTTTGAGGTGATCTGCCAGATATGCACATCATGGATGTCCTGCACCTCAGGGATTTCAAAGATCGCCTCTTTAACTTCTTTGACATTGATACCCCGGGGGACCGCTTCCAGGAGGATATTCACCGATTCCCGGATCAGACCCACAGACCAGACCAGGATGACCCCGGCAATCAGGACACTCACCAACGGATCCAGCACGTACCAGTTCGTATAATGGATGGTGACGGCAGCCAGCACCACCCCCACGGAAGAGGCCGTGTCTCCGATCATATGGAGAAAGGCCCCGCGAAGATTAAAATCTTCCCGACTCACATCGGCCAGGATCAGAGCGCAGGCCAGGTTCACCGCCAGTCCGATAAAGGAGACCACAAACATCTGCCCCACCACAACAGCCTCCGGGTGGAGGAAGCGTTGATAAGCCTGATATAGGATATAGGCCATAATCGGAAGAAGGGTCAGGCCATTAAAGAGGGCTGAGAGGATCTCGATCCGCCAGTACCCGAAGGTCTTGTCCCGGGACTTCATGCGGGTGGCCACTTCAATGGAGATCAGGCTCACGGCAAGTGCCCCGAAATGGGTCAGCATGTGAAAGGCATCGGAAAGAAGCGCCAGACTGTTGGAAAGAATCCCCCATACCACTTCGGCCACCATCATCACAAAGGTAAGGAAAATGACAATCCTCAAACGTTCTTTTTCAGTCACTCTGTGATGATGGTGATGGCCGGAATGATCATGCTTCTCATGACGTTTCTTTTCCCTGGGATGGTGCCTGTGTTCAAACATATTATTTCTTAACCACAGAGGGCACAGATTAAAAAGAGAATTTGCTTGATTCTAATCTTTCTCATTGTTCCCTACACGTATTCTAATGTAAATAGTTTTTTTCTCTGATTTCTCAGCGGCCTCTGTGGTAAGCGATTTATCCGATTTTTATTCTTTTCAGTCTCAATGCATTGGTTACCACCGTAACCGACGATAACCCCATGGCCGCTGCCGCAAAAATCGGAGACAAAAGAATCCCGAAAAAGGGATAGAGCACCCCGGCCGCAACGGGGATAAGTATCACATTGTAGGCAAAGGCCCAGAACAGGTTCTGCTTGATGTTCCGCATGGTTGCCTTGGAGAGACGAATAGCGGTCGCGATCAGGTTCAAGTCTTCCCCCATGAGAATGATATCCGCAGACGCCACGGCTACATCGGTCCCGGTCCCCATTGCAATCCCTACGTCGGCCTGGGCCAGTGCCGGGGCATCATTAATCCCGTCTCCGGCCATGGCCACCTTCAGATCCCGTTTCTGCAGACGCTTCACCTCAAAGGCCTTCTCTTCGGGCAGGACCTCTGCAATCACCTCATCGATCCCTGCCTGGCCTGCCACGGCCCGGGCCGTCTCGCTTCGGTCTCCGGTCATCATGAGAATCTGGACCCCCATCCTCTTGAGCAGGGATACGGTCTCCCTTGCCTCTTGCTTCAGGGTGTCTGCGGCGGCAACAATCCCTTTTAATTCTCCTTGCACAGCAAGAAGCATGGGTGTCTTGCCCTGGGCTGAAAGACGCCGGATCTCCTCCTCCATGGCGGTGAACGGAATCCCGTGGTCGCTCATCAGTCCCTGATTACCGAACAACAGATCCATGCCTTCCAGATGGGCCCGGATCCCGAAACCGCTGAAAGCCTCGAAATCCGTCGGATCTGTAACAGTAATTGCCCGCCGGCCGGCCTCATCCACCACAGCATGGGCCAGGGGATGTTCTGAACCCTTTTCAGCTGACGCCGCAAGCCTGAGAACCTCATCGGGTTCCATACTTCCTGCGGGAATCAGATCCGTTACCACAGGGGTGCCCAGGGTTAATGTTCCGGTCTTGTCCAGGATCAGGGTATCGATCTTCCCTGCCCTCTCCAGGGAGGCCCCTTTACGGATCAGTATCCCCATTTCAGCACCTACCCCGGTCCCCACCATGATCGAAGTCGGTGTGGCCAGTCCCAATGAGCAGGGGCAGGCAATAATCAGGACGGCCACAAATGCCAGGAGGGAATAGGTCAACCTGGGTTCGGGACCGACCGTGAACCATATCATGAAGGTAACCAGAGAGATCGCGATCACGGCAGGGACAAAAATTCCGGCCACCCGGTCGGCCAGACGTGCGATAGGAGGCTTGGAGGCCTGCGCCTCCCTCACCATCTCCACAATATGGGAAAGAACGGTGTCTCGGCCCACGGCCTCGGCTTGAAATTGGAAAAAGCCGGAGCGATTGATGGTCCCTCCCACGACTCGATCACCGGGACCTTTGTCAACAGGAATGGACTCGCCGGTGACCATGGATTCATCCACTGTGGATGTTCCTTTAATGCTTACACCGTCAACGGGTATCTGTTCTCCGGGACGTACAAGTATCCGGTCACCCACTATCACCTGATCCAGGGGGATCTCCTGTTCTTCACCCTCCCGTATCAAGCGTGCGGTTTTTGGCGTGAGCTTCATGAGCTTTTGAACGGCATCGGATGTTTTCCCCTTTGCACGGTCTTCCAGGACTCTTCCGGTCAGGATCAGGACAATAATGGCGGCCGCAGTCTCATAGTAGACAGCGGCGGTGTAGCCGCTCACTTCAAAGAGTCCCGGAAAGAATGTGGCTGCCGCCGAATAGAGGTAAGCCGCGGAGGTCCCTACAGTGATCAGGGTATTCATGTTGGTGGTTCCATGCCGGGCCGCCCCCCAGGCCCCTATAAAAAATGAGCGCCCCACATAGAACTGTATCGGTGTACAGAGAATAAACTGGATCACGGCACTCACCTGATGGGGCACATGAATGACACGGTCCAGGCCCAGCATCCTCCAGTGGTGAAGGATCACGATGGGCAGGGATAAGAGGATGCCCATGCTCCATCTTCGTATCAGCTGACGTGTGGCCTCATGCCTCAACCGCTCCTCCCGCTCGAGCGGATCTTCCACATCATCAACCTCCGGGATCCCATACCCCATATGGGAGAGGGCCGTCCGCATGACCGCCAGGTCCGCCTCGCCCGATAGATAGTTTACCGTGGCCTCTTCGGTGCTGAAATTCACAGAAGCCTCCACCACTCCCGGAAGCCCGCGCAGGGTCTTCTCGATCTTCTCCACGCATGAAGGACAGGAGATCCCACTTACCGGAAAGGTCCGATGCTCGAGTGACACCCCGTAGCCGGCCTCCTGCACCGCCTCACACAGACGGGACAAAGAAACCTTTTGAGCATCATACTCGACGGCTGCTGTCTCAGCCGCAAAATTCACCCTCGCCGATTTCACTCCCTGGATACCGGCAAGAGAACGTTCCACGGCCTTCACACAGGAAGCACAACTCATGCCCCGGATGGAAAGACGGGCGGTCCCCTCTCGCGATGTTGATTTTTCTTTTGTCAGGATGGAGGTCTTCACGTACGGATGTCTCAACCGCTATGCGGCAGATGGGGGGAGTGGTTCTGACTCCTGGACGCTGCCTTTGATTTTTTCGGGGCCTTTCGCCAGGGTCTTTTCTTTTTTTTCACGTCCCCGGTAACAGGGCTCCCCTTCATCTCCGGACCGGAATCATTCGACTGGTCTTTAAGGGTCTCCAGCGCCTCATTGGTCTCTTCTTCCTTGCGGATGTATTCAAGATGGTATTGAGAATTGAAAAGCTTCGGCTTTGCGATCAAGGTGATCCGGACATCGTTCAACTTCTCCATCTTCATGATCTCTTCACGTTTGCTATTCAGAAGAAAATCCGCCAATTCTGAAGAGATTTCTCCTTCGACTGCGGCGATATTCCCTTTGGCAAGCTGTGCTTGAATACTTCGAAGAATAATCAGTGCCAGCGACTCCTTGGAACGCATTCGTCCGGACCCGTCGCAATGGGAACAGGGGATGTACGTTCCCTCCTCAACGGGCGCACTGATTCTTTGCCGGGAGATCTCCAGGATACCAAACCGGGAGAAACTTGTGACGTTGGTTTTGGCCTTGTCATTTTTCAGGCCGGCTTTCAGGGTCTTTAACACCTCCTGCTGATGCTTCTTATTCAGCATATCGATAAAATCAATAATGATCAGCCCTCCCAGGTCACGGAGTCGAAGCTGCCGGGCAATCTCTTCCGCCGCCTCTTTGTTGGTATGAAAGGCCGTTTCCTCGACTCCCCGGGACTTTAGGGATTTCCCAGAATTCACATCGATGGAGACCAATGCCTCGGTCGGTTCGATCACGATGGACCCTCCTGATTTCAGAGGCACCTTCCGTTCATAGATCTTCTCAATCTGCTCTTCAAGGTTATGTTTGGAAAAGATAGGTTTTGAGCCCTGATAATACTTGACCCGCTTTTTATAGCGAGGCATGATCTGCTTGAAAAACTCCAGCGTCTTCTTGTACACCTCCTGGTTATCCACCAGAAGCTCATAAATATCCGAACTGAAATAGTCCCGGATTGTGCGGGTCACCAGGTCCGATTCCCGGTAGACCAATGACGGGGCCTTCTGTTCGGTCCCTTTCTGATGGATCTGCTCCCAGACTTTAAGTAAAAACTTGAGTTCCCGGGATAGCTCGGACTTGGCCATGTCAAGGCCGGCAGTACGAACGATTAAACCGATCCTCTCACCCGTCTTGAGCTCTTTCAGCATCTTTTTCAGGGTCTTTCGCTGTTCCTCATCTTCAATCTTCCTGGAAACCCCGCCGCTCTCACTCCCTGGCATGATCACAAGATACCGTCCCGGTATGGAGAGATAGGTGGTCAGATAGGCCCCTTTTTGTTCACGCTCCTCACGCACTACCTGGACCAGCACCTCCAGCCCCTTTGCGATCACATCCTGGATCCGCGGGCGCCCTCTGGGCACCTTTTTTTTGTAATAGGACGGATGAATCTCCCGCAGCGGAAGAAAACCGTTTTTCTTCTCGCCGTACTCCACAAACGCCACCTGAAGGCTGGGTTCCACACGGGCCACCAAGCCTTTATAAATGTTCCCCTTATGGCGTTCCAGGGCCGCTGTTTCAACACCCAGTTCCTCAAGGATTCCGTCTTTGATAATCGCGACCCGGCTCTCTTCCGCATGAATCGCATTGATGAGCATACTCTTCTTTGACATCTCTCAGTTAAGCCTTTCTGTTATGAATAAAAAATTTGAACGTATGAAACCGATCAGGTTCGTCCACATCCAGTATTGTTTTAAAAGTGTAGCCTAAATTATCATATTTGAAAAGGATTTTCTTGACTTCCTTCATAAACTACATTGAGTGAAAATAAGAACAAGGTTATTCCTTCATGGAAAAGACAGAGGGAAACATAAATCATTCAGATTATTCATAAATACAATATAACTCATTGATTTGATTGTTATTTCATATTTGCACCATGAATCAAATCTCATGACGGACAATACGGATGGACAATCCATTCAGAATGTGTCATGATTCCTGAAAGACCGGACAGGGATGAACAATATTTTAAAGGTGTCACCATAATGAATAGCAAGCTCAAGAGATTACAGGAGATTCTCAAAGAGATGGGTTCGATACTGATTGCCTATTCGGGAGGAGTGGACAGTACCTTTCTGCTAAAGGTCGCAAGCGATGTACTCGGCAAACAGGCCGTGGCCCTGACCGCCCTTTCTCCCACATACGCGTCCCATGAACTCAACGAAGCCAAGAGGATCGCAGCAGAACTCGGAGTCCGCCATCTCCTGGTGGAATCCAATGAACTAAAAATCAAGAACTTCTCTCAAAACGACCCCAGGCGCTGCTATTACTGCAAAAGTGAACTCTTCGATATTCTTCGTCAACATGCCGGGACCCACGAAATCACTCACATTTGTGACGGATCCAATGTGGATGATACCGGGGATTTTCGACCGGGTTTCAAAGCGGCTGAAGAAAAAGGGGTGCGTCACCCCCTGATCGAGGCCGGACTGACCAAGGATGAGATCCGTACCTTGAGCCGTGAACTTGGACTCTCGACGTACAAAAAGGGATCCATGGCCTGTCTCTCATCCCGTTTTCCCTACGGTACGGAGATCACGGAAGAGAGGGTCAGGCAGGTCGCTCAATGTGAAGACCTGCTCCGATCCATGGGACTGGATCCGTTCCGGGTGCGTTATCATGGAGAGACGGCACGGATAGAAATCGCCCGTTCCTCATTTCATGAACTTCTGGATGAAGAGAAACTGGATTACCTGATTCAACGGTTTAAAGAAGCGGGGTTCATCTATGTGACGCTGGACCTTGAGGGTTTTCGAAGCGGAAGCATGAATGAGGTGCTCTCTCTTAAAAGCAGGCGCTCCGGTGAAACCGGCTGAACCCATTACGCATCATCTGATTTAAAAAACGGAAAAAGCGATTAAGATTATGATTTTAAGGATTGGATAAATACTGGCAAGATAATCCATCGATCAGGATGTTTCCACCGACTCTTTCTCAGCCTCTTTATCCTTGACCTCGATCTTCTCTTCGATGACCTCTTTACCGTCGAAACCGATCCGTGTGGGTTCATCTTTGAGCCTGGTTTCAATATAAACGGGCCGACGCCAGATGGTCTGAATATTTTTCAGGGTATCCCGGGCATAGTCCTGTTTCAGATCGATCCCCTCATGCTGATGTCTCAGATAAAGCTCACCGCGGTTCTGATAGTTCCCGTCCACCGCATAGATCAGAGGCTGACCGAAATTGGTCAGGCTGAAAAGCAGCTTTGCCTTGACCTTCCGATAATCCCGGTCGGCAATCTCGTACATCCCGGTCTCCTGGTTAAAATGATAGGTAAAAAGCTTATGGTTCTCGCAGAAATCTTCCGTCATAAAGGTGTCAATAAAGGTCACATCATTATAGATCTTTCTGACCTCAAAGATCTTCTCCCTGCCGAGACCGAGGTTCTTGTCCCATTTTTTCTTCTCCGCAATATTTTCACACTCATTGTACTCTTTTCCGAACCGCCCCTTGTTCCATCTCTCTTCTATATCACGAAAGAGTTCCAGACCCACCTTGTAAGGGTTGATCACTCCCGGTCGGGTACCCAGTGTTCCCGAATGATGGTCCGCATAGTCGATGAGTTCAGAGTCCTTAAGGCATCTTCGGGTCATGATCATCGAATGCCAGTAGGTGGCCCACCCTTCATTCATGATCTTGGTCTGTCCCTGAGGTGTAAAATAGTAACTCTCCTCCCGGATGATAGAAAGGATGTCCCTCTCCCAGTCTTCAAGGGGGGCGTATTCGATCAGGAACTGCAATACATCCTTCTGGGGCGACTCGGGAAAAGACTTCTTTCTCCTCTGCATGGCCTCCTGGGTTTTTTTCAATTGGGCTTCTATATATTCCCGGGGATTGATGTAGTCATTCATGTATTCCTTGCTTTTGAATTTTCTCGTCTGACTGGGCCGCTCTTCCTCTTTATCCAGGACCGTGCGGGATCGTTCTTCTTTCCGCTGAATAAAGGGTGCATGGTAATCGATGAGGTTTTCAATGGAGAGGCAGGCATCCAGAAAGGCCTCCACATTCTCCAGGCCGAATTTCTCCATGTATCTCCGCACCCGGATGCCGTGGTTGGCCATCTCATCCACCATCTTCCGGTTGGTCTTGGAGAACCACACATTGTTCTTAAAGAAGTCGCAGTGGCCATAGACATGGGCCATGACGATCTTCTGGTCCACAAAATTGTTCGCACTCAGCAGGTAGGCATAGCAGGGATCGTTATTGATGACCATCTCATAGATCTTCTGGAGGCCGTAGGAATATCCTTTGCTGAGCCGGTCGTATTCCATGCCGAAACGCCAATGGGGATAGCGTGTGGGGAAGCCGCCGTATGAGGCCACTTCATTGATCCCATCGAAGTCGAGAATGTTGAAGATCACATCGTAGAAGTCGAGGCCGAATTCTTCTGCATAATCTCGGATCTCTGCCTTGATCCCGGCCAGTTCCGGTGGCAACATTACCGTCCCTTTCCCAGAAAATCCTTGATGGATTGAAGAATATCATCCTTGCTGTTGATTTCGGACGAGACCAGAGTCTCCTCTTCCGCAAGGTTTTTCTGAAGATCCTTGATAAACTGTCCGCTCCCGTAATGACTCTTGACCTGCCCGTAAGAGAACTGGTTGGATTGAGGTAGAAGTTCCTCTTTAAGGAGTTTCATACAGCGGGCCGTATCCCCTCCGCTCCAATTGTCTCCGTCAGAAAAATGGAAGGGATAGATGTTCCAGTCCTCGGGGTTATATTCTTCCTTGATGATCTTGTTGCAGAGAACGTAGGCGGAGGAGATCACCGTACCGCCGCTTTCACGGGTGTGATAAAAGGTCTCCTGGTCCACCTCTCGGGCCGTGGCATCGTGGATAATGTACCGGATCGAGAGACCTTCGTACTGGGAACGGAGCCAGGTCTCTATCCAGAAGCTTTCAATACGGACCAGGTCTTTCTGTTCCTGCCCCATGGATCCTGAGACATCCATCATATAAATAATGACGGCACTGCTCTCGGGCTGGAGTTTCTCCTTTCTCGCACGATACCGTTTGTCTTCACGAATGGGGATAATCACCGGACGGTCGGGCTGATAGGTCCCCGAAATCACCTGACGTTTGAGGGCTTCGCGGTAGGTCCGCTTGAAGTGCCGGAGGGATTCGGGACCCACCCTGCGGATCCCTGTATACCGGCCGCTTGCTGAAACAATATTCTTCTTTCCACGGGGCTCGATCTTGGGAAGCTCCAACTCCTCACCCAGGATCTCGGCGAGCTCTTCAATCGTAATATCGACTTCCAGAAGATGTTCGCCGGGCTGATCACCGGCCTCACCGGCTCCGCCCTGCTCCTCCCCTGCACCCAGCGGAGTCCCGGCTTCGCCTTCGCCCTGGCCCACACCGCCGACGTCCTCATGTCCGTATTTGAAATGGGGAAGATCAATCTGAGGGATGGGAATACTGACAAAATCCTTGCCTTTCCTCCCGATCATCTCTTTATGACTGACATATTTTTTCAGGTTCTTCCGTATCGTCCCTTTCACGATCTGGCGAAACCTGCTGTGATCTCTTTCGATCTTGATGACCATCTATTCACTCAATCCAGGCTTATCTATCCTTGGGACAGATCTTAGTTCTGGACATCGCCGCGGGCAAAGATGCTGGCCACGAAATGAAGAACATCGCTCGCGCAAACTTCACAATAACCGTAATTGCGGATCAATCTGCTCTTGACCACATCGATCTTTTCCTGGGTCTTGTCATCCACGACGGCCGTAGAAACCAGGCTGGTTAATTTAATGCTGTCTTTCTGATCCTCAAAGAGTTTCAACTCCAGGGCCTTTTGAAGACGTTCGTTGGTCCTGTAATCAAACTTTTTCCCTTCCACAGCAAGGGCACCGATATAGTTCATGATTTCACTTCTGAAATCGTCCTTCCTGTTATCAGGGATATCGATTTTCTCTTCAATGGAACGCATCAGCCGCTCGTCCGGCTCTTCATCTTCACCGGTATATTTGTTCCTCACCTTCTCTTTCTGAGTATAGGCCTTCACATTATCGATATAATTGGCGCAAAGCTTGGAGATCGACTCCTCGTCTGCGGAGATCGCCCGCTGTACATCATTTTTCACAATGTTTTCGTACTCCTCGCGAACCGTGGCCAGAAGTTCCTTGTACCGTTTCCTCATCTCATCACTGCTGATCAGAGAGTGATGAGCAATCCCCCCCTCCAGCTCCTTCATGACCATAAAGGGATTGATACACCCTTCATGCTTGTCGCTAACCAGGGCATTGGAGATCTTGTCCTGGATGTACCGGGGCGAGATCCCTTCCATCCCCTCCTTTTTACCCTCCCTGCGGAGTTCGAGGACGTTGTCTTCAGTGAAGCCGGGGAGAGACTGCCCGTTGTAGAGTTTCAGCTTTTGCATCAGTGTCAGCTGGGCCTTTTTGGGTTCTTCAAGGCGCGTCAGGATCGCCCACATGCCGGCTATCTTAACTGAATGGGGGGCAATATGGATATGGGGAATCTTATCCGCATTAAAATCTTTTTCATAAATTTTAATCTCGTCGTCCTGTCTGGTAATATAGGGAATGTCGATCTTAACGGTCCGGTCGCGCAGAGCCTCCATGAACTCATTGTTCTGCAGTTTCTTGTATTCGGGAGCATTGGTGTGCCCGATAATCACCTCATCAATATCCGTCTGCGGGAACTTCTTGGGTTTGATCTTGTGTTCCTGGGAGGCGCCCAGAAGATCGTATAGAAAGGCCACATCCAGTTTCAGGACCTCGATGAACTCCACCAGACCCCGGTTCGCCACGTTGAACTCTCCGTCAAAATTGAAGGCCCGGGGATCTGAATCCGAACCGTATTCAGCAATCTTGCGATAGTTAATATCTCCCGTCAATTCTGTGGAATCCTGGTTCTTCTCATCCTTGGGCTGAAACGTTCCGATCCCGATCCGGTCTTTTTCAGAAAGGACCACTCTCCTGACCTTGACATGTTTCAGGACCTGGGTCCAATCTCCATGGTATCTCGCGTTCAGTTCACTGTACATCTGACGGCAGCTCGGACAGAGCTCCCCTTCGATATAGATCTTCTCCTGGGATTTGAGGCCGGCATTCAGTTCTTCCAGGACTGCATTTCGCCATTCGACTGGAAATAGGTGGAGGGGTTCTTCGTGCATGGGACAGAACATCGCGTCCCCGACACGATTATGGCCATTGTCCTCATCACTTGAAGTTCTGCTCCAGGCGATGGTATAGAGCGCACCCTCGTCAGTTCTGGAATAGACCTCGAGACCCCGCTTGAGAAGACGCACAATCGTACTCTTGGCACACCCCACGGGCCCGTGGAGAAGAAGGACTCTTTTTTCTGTGCCGTAACGGCGCGCCGCGGATTTAAAAACGTTGACCATTTTCATGAGCGGACGTTCCAGTCCAAACACAGCATCCTGACCGCCGTTAAAGGGGTCATCAAAAAACTTGTAACGGATGAGCTGCTGTTTATTGTCCTCGAACTCCTCGGTCCCGTAGGAGAGGATCATGTCATAGATCCTCTCAAAGGCACTTCGCGCGACATGGGGATTTTCTTTTACGATACTCAGATAATCTTGAAAATTTCCTTCCCAGTGAAGGTTTATATACTTGTCCGTGTCCTGGAGCTGCTGTATCATCTCGATGATATTTTTGTCTCCCACGACCGTCCCTCCCGATATGATTGGCCCTGATACATTACAATCAAGACATAATATTTCATAATTGAAATGTATCATATTGAGATATCAAAGTCAAATTATCATATTGTATTAATTGACTTTTTTTAACTTCTTTTCCTTGACGATTCATCACTAGATTGATATTATTCTAGCTTTACGGGAGTTAACGTTGATTACGGTCGTCCAGAGGGTCTCTCAGGCATCAGTGGCCATTGATTCAAGGTGCTGCTCAGAAATAGGAGAAGGCCTGCTCATTCTTGCGGGCGTGGGCAAAGGGGATAGGGAAACCGATGCTGAAGAACTTGCGGGGAAGATCACTCACCTGAGGATCTTTGGGGACGAGAAGGGACGGATGAACCGATCCCTGATGGACATCCAGGGATCTGCTCTGGTGGTCTCCCAGTTTACCCTGCTTGCGGACACCTCCCGCGGACGCAGACCGGGGTTCGACGACGCCGCACCTCCAGATCAGGCCGAAGCCTTATACAAGCATTTCGTGGATAGAGTGCGCGCCCAGGGGATAAACACACAGACAGGTGTTTTCGGTGCCCTTATGCAGGTACAGCTTATCAACAACGGGCCGGTCACACTGATACTCCAGAGTAAAAGGAACGTATCCAAAGAAAGATAAAAGTATAGAAGGACACCGCACATGATCATGGAAACCCTTATCGTAGGCCCCCTGGAAGTGAACTGTTACCTTGTCGCGGAGGGCCCCGGCCAGGAGGCCCTGGTCATCGACCCCGGGGATGATGGGGAAAGAATACTGGACAGGATTCGTGAGCAGAATCTGACTCTTAAATATATTCTCAACACCCATGGACATTTCGATCACGTGGGAGCGAACCGGTTCCTGAAAGATGCAACAGGTGCCGAACTGCTCATCCATGAAAAAGATGCCCCCCTTCTCCCTCTTGCCGGGAACCATGCCACCTCTTTTGGGCTTGTCTGTGAACCCTCCCCGCCGGCTGACAGGACCTTTATTCATGAGGAACGGATCGAGATGGGAGCCCTGTCTCTTAAGGTCCTTTCTACTCCGGGCCACACAGAGGGGGGGGTCTGCCTGTTTATGGACAACCTTCTTTTTACTGGCGATACGCTTTTCGCCGGCTCCATAGGGAGGACCGACCTTCCCGGAGGGTCCTTTCGGGAGATCATGCTCTCCATCCAGAATCAAATCCTCCCCTTGGGCGACCATATCACCATCCATCCCGGTCATGGACCTTCCTCAACCATCGCCAAAGAGAAACGAACCAATCCCTTTATCACTGATCTGGGAAAAGGATATTTCTGAACAGAACGTAACGGGAATGGGCAAGGACGTGAATCAAATTAAATCTGTTAGCGGGGGCCATGATCATGGGGTTAGAGCCTATACATGAAAAACACCTTCAAATCATTTAACCCGGATATTGCATGAGTAATCGTGATGAGAGGCCGTAGAAGCGCCACAGGCAAGGCGCAGAAAATTTTCTGGCTGAAGACATATTGAAATATGTCGAAGTCAGAAAGTTTTCTGCAACGCCGCATGTGGCAGCTTATCCGGCCTCGTAATAGATCATTCATGCAATATCCGGGTTAAATATCCTTAAATTTCTGGTTCTAGACAGTTTTGTGTTGGTAAATAAAAACATTATTCATTGACCTAAGCTTTCAAATGGTTCCCACAAAAGCAAAACCTTTTTCAGACAGGATAACAGGATTAACAGGATCTTTAAAAAAAGAGTTTCTTGTGATATCCTGTTCATCCTGTAAATCCTGTCTAAAGGTTTTTTGTTTCTTATGTTTACCCATACGATCCTGTCAAGAACTAAATTTCTAATCTTTTTTCTTGACATCTCTTCACAAATTTTCTATATATACTTACTTAAATGTTTTACAATATTTGAGGATTGTTAATGAAAACCCCTATGGTAAAAAAAGAAGAGCTGACACGCAGATGGCTTGTGGTGGATGCCAATGATGCGGTTCTGGGACGTCTTTCAGCACGGATTGCTATGATTTTAAGCGGGAAGAGCAAACCCAATTACACCCCCCATGTGGATACCGGTGATTTTGTGATCGTGGTCAATGCCGATGCCGTCCGCTTAACCGGTCGGAAAAAGGAGAATAAAATCTATTACCGATATTCGGGATATCCGGGCGGCTTGAAACGAGTCACCGCCGGCAAACTGCTGGCCACCCACCCCGAACGCCTCATTCAATATGCTGTAAAGGGGATGCTCCCTAAGACCCGGCTCGGACGGGCCATGTACAAAAAACTCAAAGTCTATAGCGGGCCCGAACATCCTCATGCAGCACAGAAGCCTGAAAAGATTTCACTGACGTAATTTTGGGAGGTTTTGGTTCATGGATCAGGAACGTACCTATGCAACGGGGAGAAGAAAAAATGCTTCTGCCAGGATTTATATGTCTGAAGGGTCAGGTAAAATCACCATCAATCGTAAAGAGATGAAAGAGTTTCTTGGCGGAAGAGAAACCCTGACTATGATGATCCAGCAGCCCTTTGAACTGACCGAAACCCTCGGTAAATTTGATATCCTGGCCAATGTCGCCGGAGGGGGCGTGTCCGGACAGGCCGGAGCCATTCGCCATGGAATCTCCAAGGCCCTATCCCTCTTCAATAGTGATTTCAGGGCCGTGCTGAAAAAAGCAGGACTTCTGTCCCGTGATCCCAGGAAGAAAGAGCGTAAAAAACCTGGCCAGCCCAAGGCAAGAAAGAAGTTCCAATTCTCCAAACGTTAAGGAGTTCAAGGAGGCCGACCGGCCTCCTTTTTTTGGCTTCCATTAATGACGTTCACTCTTTTTCTGTTTTCATATGACAGGCATATGTTTAGAGGACAGCCACGATGATAAAGATTGCGATAGCCGGAGCAACAGGATATACCGGTTCGGAGCTTCTGCGAATTCTCTATCATCATCCTGATGCCGAAGTGGTCCGAATCACATCAGAACAGTGTGCCGGCCAGTCCCTCTCCTCAGTGTTCCCTCAATTTCAGGGGCTGATCGATCTCACATACGAACCTCTGGATCCGGAAAATCTGATCAAAGGTGCGGACCTGGTTTTTCTGGCGCTCCCCCATACCCTCTCCATGAAGACCGTATCGGCCATCTTTTCATTTGGAACCAAGATGATTGACTTGAGCGGAGACTTCAGACTCAAAAAACCCGAACTCTACAAGAACTGGTATAAAACAGAACATCAAGCTCCCGGTCTCCTCAAAGACGCAGCATATGGTCTGACCGAACTCCACCGGGATGCGATTAAAGGGACGCAGCTCACTGCCAATCCGGGCTGTTATCCCACAGCCGCCCTCTTGGGCGTGGCCCCGCTTCTGAAGGAGGGGACCATTGCACTGGATTCCCTGGTCATGGACGCCAAATCCGGTATCAGCGGCGCAGGCAAGACCCCCCTGCCCCATTTGCACTTCACCGAAGCCAATGAAGCATTGATGGCCTACCGGGTCGGGGAACACCAGCATACCCCTGAAATCGAACAGGAGGTTGCACGCCTCTCGAATCAGGACGTTCCGATCAGCTTTACCCCCCATCTCATCCCGATGAATCGCGGTTTGTTATGCACGACCTATGCCTTCCTGAAACAGGAGATCTCTACCGGGGATTTGGTGAAAAGGTTTCAGTCCTACTACAGCGCTGAACCTTTTATCCGTGTCCTCTCATCCGGTTCTTACCCGAATACCCGGGATGTGCGCGGCACAAACCGTTGTGACATCGGACTCAAGGTAGATGAACGGACCGGCAGGGTCATCGTCGTTTCGGTGATTGACAACCTTGTCAAAGGGGCGTCGGGACAGGCCGTGCAGAACATGAACATCATGATGGGGATCGAGGAAACCACAGGACTGGATCTTCCTCCCCTGGTCCCCTGAGGAGAGATTTTGTCGTCCAGATCTCATTCTGCATCCATTAAGAGATACAAAACCATACGGGGCGGCATCGCTGCCCCTCAAGGATTTCTCTGCTCCGGGATCTCCAGCGGGATTAAAAAACAGGGGCTGCTGGACCTTTGCCTGATTCATTCCAGGGCACCGGCTTCATCGGCCGCGGTCTTCACCCGTAACCGGGCTGTGGCCGCCCCCATTGTCTGGACCCGTAAGGCCCTCCGAAACCCTGTGCTTCATGCCGTCATTGCAAACAGCGGTAATGCCAATGCCTGCACCGGAGAGCAGGGGTACCGGGATACTGCTGCCCTGGCTGCAGCCACAGCCAGGGAACTCTCCCTTGATAAACAGGAGGTGGCCGTGGCCTCCACCGGTGTCATCGGCCTGCCCCTTCCCCTGGGCCGGATCCTTAAAGCCATTCCCGGCCTCGCTAAAGGACTCTCCAGGAACGGCGGGACCCGAGCTGCCCGGGCGATCATGACCACCGACAGAAAACCAAAAACCGCCTCCCTGGAATGGAAGGTCATGGGGAAAAAGGTTCGGATCGGCGGGATCGCCAAAGGGTCGGGGATGATCCATCCGGATATGGCAACCATGCTCACTTTTTTGAGCACCGATGCGGCCATGGATCCGCTACTCCTGAAAGCCGCTCTTCAGAAGGCTGTGGATGAATCTTTTCACCGGATCACTGTGGACGGTGACACCAGCACAAACGATATGGTGTTGATCATGGCCAATGGCCTATCCAATGCCACGATCCATAAGAAGAACCTCCTCTCATCGGGATTTCAGGAAGCACTGAACAGGATCTGCATGGATCTGGCACGATCCATTGTCCTCGATGGAGAAGGAGCAACCAAATTCGCGACCATACGCGTGATGAATGGGAAAACCCCGGAAAAGTCTCTTGCCATAGCCAGAAAGATCGCCTGCTCCAGCCTGGTGAAGACCGCATTCTTCGGTGAAGATCCCAACTGGGGTCGGATCATGGCCGCGGCAGGGGCATCGGGTGTGGCGGTCCGGCCGGACAGGATCGATATCTACTTTGACACGGTGAAGGTCGTGAGACAGGGAGTGGGCCTGGGAAGTGCTCAGGAAAAACTGGCGGGCAGAGTGTTACAAAAGAAAAAGTTCGTGGTCACCGTAGACCTCCATCAAGGGTCCTCTTCAGCAGAGGTTTACACCTCGGATCTCTCCTTTGATTACGTCAAGATCAACGCCGAGTACCGATCGTAAATCTAATCGTAATCGTATCTACAACTGCCTTACTGAATTCCGGCTTATGGTAAGCTAAAATCGAATACGATTAGGATTAGGAAAGGAATGAAGATCGGATGCTCATCTTTCCTGCAATCAGATAATCGTACCGGTCCACTCTATAGACCTGTGATGGCTTCAGGAGGCAGGGCATGAGGCGTTCCTGGAGATCTGAAAAGACTTTCATATCCTTCCTGGGCACAGGAGATGCCGATGGAAACTTAACGGTTAGGGGGTTCACAAATTTTCCATACTTATAGAAACGGTAACAGAGATGCGGACCCGTGGCCAGGCCTGTCTTTCCAACATACCCGATCACCTGCCCCTGCTTCACTCTTTTCCCTGAACGGATCCCCCTGGCAATCCGGGAGAGATGGAGATAACCGGTCATATAGATCTGATTATGACGGATCTTGACAAAGTTTCCATTCCCACCTTTACGTCCTGCAAAGATGATCTTTCCATCCCCGGCCGCATGGACCGGTGTCCCTCTGGGGGCTACATAATCCACTCCCAGATGAGGACGGTACCGCTTGAGGACCGGATGAAACCGCTTATACGTAAATTTGGAACTGATTCGTTTAAACTTCAAGGGAGACCGGAGAAACTGCTTCTGGAGGGACTTTCCTTCGGGAGTAAAATATCCTCTCTTGCCGTCACTCCCTTCATAATATACGGCATGAAGCTTATCCCCCTGATTAATGAATTCTGCTGCCAGGATCCGTCCGTAAGCAAAGAATTCTCCGTTCTGCCATTTCTCTTCAAAAAGGACTGTAAAACGGTCACCTTCTCGGATATCAAAATGAAAATCAATATCCCAGGCAAAGATCTCCGAAAGCATGAACGCAAGTTCAGGGCCCTCCCCTATCTCCTGAACCGCCTCAAAGAGTGAACTCTTGATCACCCCATCCACCCGTCTGGTAAAGATATCAAAGGGCTTCTTTTCCATATAGGCATTGTAGCAGTCCGGTGCAGTCTGAATCACAAAAGTATTTTCAGGGTCCACATTGTATTTGACGAGACACAGCTTGTCATCATTGTCCAGAGTGAGTTCATACGATCTTCCCGGCATCAGCTTTCCGAGATTGAAGACCCCCTTTGCCGCCGATGCCATCTGATGAATCTCCTGGGGTGTGGACCCGTATTGGAGCATCAAGTCATAGAAAGTCTGGTCTCTTTTAATCTTCCCGTTAACCGTCCTCAGATTGGAAATATCCTGCACCGGAGATCTATCATCAAGATCCCGTTGACGCTCCGTCAAAGCCGGTTCTATCTCTTCTGAAGAAGGTGATGAAAAAGGTGATGAAAAAAGAAACGTAGACGCCAGAACCATGATCAGGAATAAGGAGGTAAATAGGAAGATCGGTACCTTACTGCTCTTCTTTTCTACTTTCTGGTTTTCCAAAAGCCTTTGCAACGCCATTCTCCATTTCTGAAGGCACTTACAATATAAACGGATTTCAGATTCTTTTGAAGATTATCAATTTTTTCTTGTAATGTCAAGAGGTTATTTTAAAACCCTTAAGGTGTCTTCAAAAGAGGTTATGATATGTTATTTTATCTGAAGCGTAAGGCATTTGGCACTTCCCCCGGCCTTGATATATTCCGAAAGATCTGTTTCATGAACCTTAAAACCCCGATCCGCAAGCAGGGTGCCTGTTCCCGGACAGCCTGCATGGATGACCACATTCCGGCCAATTACCACAGCATTACAGACAAACCGGAGAGCCTCTCTGGATGGGATGCGGATCGGGTCAGGAATATTCTCCTCGATCACTTTCTGTGCGTACCGGTCAAAAGCGCCCGGAAAGTAGAGTGCGGACTCTCTGTTCAGCGGCGCAAAGCATGTGTCAAGGTGATAGAACCGTTTGTCCACAAGTTCCAGGGAGAGAACCTGAATCCCTAATGTTTCTGCGATAAAGTTATGTGCCCGAATGTCGGATCAGTAACGGTAGCCTGCAAAGAGGGTCTTCCCGAGGAACAAGGCATCCCCCGCTCCTTCAAAAAATATCCCCTGTGGAAGTTCCACCACCTGGAATTTCCTCTCTTTGAACCACTTTCTAAAATGTTCTGCCTCGGAACTCCGCTGCCTGTACCGGAACCGTGAAAGGAAGAAGCGCCTCTTTACAGGAAGCCCTGCATTGGCCGTAAAGACCATGTCCGGCAATCCCGAGACGGGCTTCATCAGATGGATCTTGTGGACAAAGCCGTTAAGAATCTCATAAAGGCTGTTCCACTGATGATCTGCCTTCTCCGGATCAATCTGGCGGGAGATCTTCATCCAGGGGTTAATTTCGTAGCGGATTGAATAGTGTTCCGGAGAACACATCAGAAGTTCCGGGCCCTTTTTTTTCATGACGTCCTTCTCTTTGTCCCGGGGCCGGTCAGCATGGCTGAGAGTCCCCTCAGAAAGAGTTCCGCATCGGTGACCACACCTGCAGCCTGAGAACTTCCCCGGTCGATCAGCTTGGTCACCACCGATGGGTTGATGTCTACACAAACGGTTTTCACTGAAGCGGGGAGGAGATTGCCCACAGCAATGGAGTGGAGGGTCGTGGCCACCATCAGAGCAAAACCGACCCCTTTGAGGTGGCGCCTCATGGACCGTTGGGCCTCAATGACATCCGTTATGACCTCGGGGAGGGGTCCGTCATCCCGGATGGAGCCGGCAAGGACAAAAGGGATTTTCTGCTTCACACAGGTATACATAACACCCTTTTTTAAGACCCCGCTGGTTACAGCCTTGCGGATACCTCCGGCCCGCCGTATCCTGTTAATGGCCCTGACGTGGTGACCATGACCTCCTTCAGCAGACTGACCGCGGTCCAGGTAAACACCGAGGGACGTCTCAAAGAGGGCATATTCAATATCGTGTACGGCCAGCGCATTCCCGGCAAAAAGGAGATGGACAAATCCTTTTCGCATCAGTTTCTCCAAATAAACCCCGGCACCGGTATGTACGATAGCCGGCCCTCCCACCAGAAGGATCTTCTCGCCTTTTCGCTTGACCGCCCTCATCTGGTCAGCAATCTCCTGAATCACGATCTCTTTGGGTTTCTCCGAAGAGACCCGGCTCCGCATAAAACGGAATAATTCCTTCTCTTCTATCTGCTTCTGCAGAATGACCCGAATTCCCAACTCACCGATCACGACACGGTCCCCTTTCCTGACATCCACCATAGGCACCGTTCTGGCTGTTTTTTTCGCGGGATCGACCACGATGGCACAGTCCATCTCCGGATTCTTTACAGGGATCCATCGATGCCCCATCTGAACATGGGTCTCAAGGTTTGTGGTGGAATAGAAGCCCTGGGGGAGAATCCCATTACGGCTCACCCTGGCAAGCTGAATTTCTCCAGGTTCATCGGATACAGCACCCTGTCTCCTGATCCGCATCAGGATACGCTTCAGAATTTCCCGTGTAGGAGCCCCCACCTCAATGTGCGCTCGGGAAGGATCTTTCCGGGTCTTTCCAACCGTAACCTCCTCTATGGAAAATGTGCCGCCCAGTTCCATGATCTCGTCAAGAACCTTTGGAAGAATCAGCGAATCGATAATATGACCGGACAAAAGAACCTTCTCTGAGTACATAAACACCTCCTGATGTCATCGTATCCGGACTGCGTTTTGCTTGAAATCCATTTGAGTCTATCCATCCTCATTAAAGTTGTCAACAAGCATTCCTGTGCCTGGCAAAGTCTTCCTTGATCAGAGGATTCGCCCCGACATGGCATCATCAAAGATGGTGAAACCCGGGAAAGTACTTTAAATTTAAAGTGTTATACATAGGCTGAAAGAGATCAAAGCGCGGCACCCGTCTCACCTCACATCCACACCGCAATGCAGACTTAACCCATCAAGTCATTCACATCTTAACGGCCCCTCACTGGAGAACGAGTGATGAACATACATCCCTTGTTCTCATTTGGCAGATGTCGGGTGCAAGGGCTCTGCCTGGTCAATAGGGGGGTTAGAATTTTACTTCAAACCTGAAGCCTGTTATGGTATGTTCTGTCCAGTCATTGCATGATTCGGAGATCATTATGGAACCGCGCTGTGTGTCGATCATACCCGCTGCAGGACAGGGTGTCAGGATGGAGTCCTCCGCCAAGAAACAGTTTCTGTCCCTGGGCAATCTACCGGTCCTGGCGCATACGCTTCGCGTGTTTCAGGACTGTGACGAGATTGATGCCATCATCCTCGTTGTCCCCGATGAAGACAAGTCCTTCTGTGAGGAAGAGATCATCGGAAAGTACCGTATCCATAAGGTCGCTTCTGTGGTGCCGGGCGGGAAGGAGAGACAGGACTCGGTCTATGCCGGACTCCAGGCCATTCATAACGAACCTGAACTGGTGTTGGTCCACGACGGAGTTCGACCTTTTCTAACCATGGAGATGGTGCGGCAGACCTTAAAGCTCGCTGCACAAGGGATCTCGGCAGTCGTGGGGGTACCGGTTACAGACACCATCAAGTCTGTTGATGCCAATCAGACCGTGACAGGGACCGTTGATCGGAAGCCTCTCTGGTCCATTCAGACACCGCAGGCCTTTCCCTATCCAGTCCTCTTAAAGGCCCATGAAAGTGCCCATGAGGATGGATTCTACGGGACAGACGATGCCTCCCTGGTTGAGCGACTGGGACGGCCTGTCCGTGTCTTGATGGGAAGTCACAATAACATCAAGATCACTTCACCGCAAGATCTGGTCCACGGTGAAGCCATACTCAAAGATCGGAACAAAACAAAAAGTGATTTTCTTTCAAATGCTGCAGATGCAAGGCGTTAGATTTATGAGAAATCAGTGCGCAGCCAAACCAACGCTGCCATGACGAAAGGGTCGAAGTCATGCCGCAGAGGGAGTCTTTGCGGCAACGTCACCAAAGGGATGGACAATGCGAATCGGGAACGGGTATGATGCCCACCGTCTGGCACAAAACAGAAAACTTATCCTGGGCGGCGTGGATATTCATTTTGATAAGGGCCTTCTGGGTCATTCGGATGCAGATGTCCTGACCCATGCCGTGTGTGATGCCCTGCTTGGTGCAGCCGCCCTCGGGGATGTGGGCAGGCACTTCCCGGATACGGATGAAACATTCAGGGGGATCTCCAGCCTGAAACTCCTCGCCCGCGTCAAAGAGATGATTCATGCTCAGGGATACTGTGTCGGCAACATCGACGCCACGGTCATTGCTGAGAAGCCGAGGTTAATGGAACATATCCCTGCCATGGTTCATAATCTTTCAAGTACACTGAAGATCGATGGGACACAGATAAACATCAAGGCCACAACCACTGAAGGGATGGGGTTTACCGGAACAGGCCAGGGCATCGCTGCCTGTGCCACGGCCCTGATCCTGAAACGGAGCGATTATGAAGAATACATGGCAAATGATTAAATCCGACTATCAAGCGGTCTTTGAGATGGATCCCGCTGCAACGAGTAAACTGGAGGTGATGCTTACCTATTCGGGCTTCCATGCCATCCTGGCCTATCGTTTCGCCCACTGGCTGCACAACCACAAGGTGCCTTTCTTCCCCCGATTTATCTCACAGTTTGCCAAATTCCTCACCGGCGTAGAGATCCATCCCGCAGCCCTTATCGGCAAAAGGTTCTTCATCGATCATGGCATGGGTGTGGTCATCGGAGAGACTACGGAGATCGGTGACAATGTGACCCTCTACCAGGGCGTCACCCTCGGGGGCACCGGCAAAGAACACAAGAAACGCCATCCCACTCTGGGGAATAACGTTGTCGTGGGAACCGGCGCCAAGATTCTGGGAAGCATGACAATCGGTGACAATGTCAAAATCGGTGCCAATGCCGTGGTCTTGACCCCTGTTCCGCCCAACTCGACTGTTGTCGGTGTCCCCGGAAGGATCGTAAAGATAGAAGGCGAAAAGGTGCGAATCAACCTGGACCATATCCATCTCCCTGACCCGGTCATGGAGCGTTTCACCAGGATGGAAGAAGAGATCCAGGAGCTGAAAGATAAACTCAAGGATAAAGAGTCCTGATTCGGTTGCATTGAATTCTTCCGCCGCAGAGAACACCGGGTGCACAGAGAAGATCATAGGACAGGATATAGATAATCAGGGACCGGAACAATCCGGCCCATCCTTCCGGCCTTCCAGAATGATTCGTTCTGCAATTCGTGCATAGGAGCAGAAGATCTGAAACACACTCACAACAGAATTCCTGAACTGCTTGTCCCGGCAGGGAACCTGGAGAAACTCCGCTTCGCCATTCACTATGGAGCGGATTCAGTCTATATCGGCGGAAAATCTTTCAGTCTCCGGAGCCGGGCAGATAATTTCACTCTTGAAGAGATGCACCAGGGGGCCTCTCTGGCCCATGAACATGGGAAAAAGGTTTACCTGGCTCTCAACATTTTCCCCCATAATCGGGACCTTCTGGAGATGCAGAGACTGCTGCCGCAGCTCCCGGATACGGGCATGGATGCACTCATCGTTTCCGACCCCGGCACCTTCACACTGGTCCGGGAAGTGCTCCCGGGATTCCCGGTCCACATCAGTACACAGGCCAACCTTCTGAACAGCCGGACCGTCAAATTCTGGGAGACCATGGGCGCCCGCCGCGTTGTTCTGGCCCGCGAGCTCTCCCTCAGGGAGATCACAGAGATCCGCACATCCACGTCCCTTGAACTGGAAACCTTTGTTCATGGTGCCATGTGCATGTCCTATTCGGGCAGATGCCTTCTGAGTTCTGTCCTGACCGGTAGAAGCGCCAATCTCGGTGATTGCGCCCAGCCCTGCCGGTGGGAATATACTCTGAGTGAAGAGAAACGGCCCGAGGAATCCTTCCCCATCATCGAGGATCTGGGACAAAGCTATATCATGAACTCAAAAGACCTGAACCTGATCCGATACCTTCCCGAACTCATTGAAGCGGGCGTGGACAGCCTGAAAATTGAAGGACGGATGAAGAGCATTTACTATACGGCTTCCGTAACAAGGATCTACCGGGATGCACTGGACACGTATCGGAAGAATCCTGAGGGATACAGGTTCAATGAAAACTGGTGGGAAGAACTTAAAACAACCAGCCACCGTGACTACACCACCGGATTTCTCCTTGGCCCCGAGGGCCCTGACCTGCAACGTCCGGAAAGCTCTAAATATATTCAGGATTATGACTTTGTGGGAATCGTTGTCGCTATGGGGAATGAAAACAATGTCAGGGTTCAGGCCCGCAACAAAATCTGTCTGGGTGATGAGATCGAGTGGATCGGTCCGGATATGGCCTTCTTCAGATCCATGGTTCAAGAACTTCGTGACGAAAACGGCCGTGCCTTAAATTCTGTCAACCCGGAGCAGACCTTCCTGACACCCATGGATCATCCCGTTGATGTTGATTTTCTGCTGAGAAGAAGGATAAATTCATAACACGTAATAAAATTGCCCGCAGTAAAGTAAAAAAACCTGCGGGCAATATCTCTTGTATCTATTCTCTTCTACTGGGACCTATATTTTCCTGGTCACCGTGACGCCGAACAGATGGAAATTGGATTCATAAGAGGCATTAAAATCCTGGTAATTGGTCCGGGTGCTTCGGTTCTCAAAGTTTGACCAAATGTAGGCCGTATCAATCGTCCAGTCCCCCTTGGTGTATCCGCAGCCCAGAGAGAAGTTGTGCCGGTCCGAACCAGGAAGAACGGCGCCCAGGGTCCGGTCCGGGATCGGGGTCTTGTCGTAAAAATAACCCGCCCTCACGGCAAAATTATCGGTGTATTGGTATTCTGTGCCGAAATGGAACCCGAATACATTCTCCCAGTCCTCTTCGAGAACAAGCTCATCCGACGTGGTCGGTCCGAGAGGGGTCATCACGCCCAGGCCCGGATTCAATTCGATCACCACATCATCAAAATGGTTCCAGGTCGTGTACTGGAGATCGAATTCTATATTCCAACGATCAAACATGGTTGTTGAAATGCCGGCAAGAAAGATGCCCGGAAGGTTGATCCGGGTCTTTCCCCGTGTGTGTGTTCTCAGGACGGGATTGAAATTCAAGATTGGGGAGAAGAGAACATTGCCGCTGGGCCATGCATCCACTGTATTTTCGGAATGAGCAACTTCAATTTTCGTGTCACTTCGATAGGAAAACCCCACCTTCCAGAATTCATTAATTTTGTAATGAAGCGCCGCGTTATACGACCAACCGCCGCCCCGTGCGTCTATCTTAAGACGTCCGAGCTGGGCCGCGCCCAGTCTCTCAAAGCTCGACACCGGGGTCTCAGACACTCCGATAAGCTGTAAAATTGAGTTGAATGATTCGGCGCCTATCTGACGAATGATCTGAACCTTTGTGCGGGTATAATGAAAACCGAGGGCCAGGGAAAGTTTGGGGTTCAGCTTAAATGCAATGTTGGGATTGAAGTCGTAGGTTTTGAGGTGGGCCTCATCGGCCACGGAGTTCCCCACGGAATGGTCCGACCAGTTCGTGCCGATGCCAAAGGGTGAACTGTACCCGAACCCGAACGTAAGCGTGTCGCTTATCTCCTGGGTGATATAGAGATGGGGCAGGTAGAAGGTTCTCGAATGCATTTCTTCATGATAGGTCCGGGCAGGCGTTACCGTTTCACTGGGCACGTCATATTTCTGGTCATTCCGGATAAATGTGTTCCCCATACTGATGCGTGTCCCATCAAGCTGAGTGATCCCGGCGGGATTGTTGAAAATCGCTGAAGGGTCGTCAGCAGTCGCTGTAAAGGCCCCGGCCATCCCCATGGCCTTGGTCCCCTGCTCAAAAATCAGGAAACCTGCTCCCCATACCAGCGGACTTGAAGTGATCCAGATGACTGAACAGAACAATAGGATAGCGCAAAACCGTCCCATGCCGTCCTCCTCTCTGAAGTTTTCCACTTTATATAAGCTGTGTCTGTATTTGTCAAGAAGATAAGCGGTGAATCAGGGGGGATTGCGGATCAGGGGAGAGATCAGTATTCTTTTTCGTACAGTCCGTCAAGGAGATCAAAATATTTGCGTGTAATAATCTTTCTGCGTACCTTGAGGGTGGGGGTCAGTTCGTCCTCCTCCTGGCTGAATTCATGATCCAGGAGGGCGATCTTCTTGATCTGTTCATAACGTGCCAGATCCTTGAGCTTGTCCTGGATCCGGGACATCATAAAATCGTATACCTTCGGATCCCGTGCAAGCTCATTGGGTGAAGACGATACACCTTCTCTGGCCTTCCAGTCGATTTCAAGGGCATCGAAATCGGGCACGACCAGGGCGGTGAGATATTTTCTCTGGTCACCGTAAACCATGACCTGACTGATGTATTTGTCCGCAATGAGCCGGTTCTCGATATATTGGGGAGCCACGTTCTTTCCCCCGGATGTGACGATCAGATCCTTTTTCCGGTCGGTAATCGTGATATAGCCGTCCTCATCCATCACCCCAATATCTCCGGTGTGGAGCCAGCCTTCTTCATCAATGGCCTCACGGGTCGCCTCCTCATTCTTGAAGTACCCTTTCATGACGGACGGGCTCCTGGTCAGAATCTCTCCGTCTTCGGCGATTTTAACCTCGACCCCATCCAGCGGCGGGCCGATGGTTCCGAACTTGATCTTGAAATATCGATTCGCAGAGATGACGGGCGCACTTTCAGTAAGTCCGTATCCCTCTACGATGGTTACTCCCGCCGCAAAGAAAAACTCGGCAATATCCCTGTTAAGCGGAGCGCCACCTGATACGAAATAACGTAACTGCCCGCCCAGCCTCTGTTGGACCTTGTGAAAGACCAGACGTTCTGCCAGGGCATACTGGAGACGAAGGGACAGGGGGCCTTTCTCACCTTTCAGACGGTAGGGCGTCAGTTTCTTACCGACACCAATCCCCCAGAAGAAGATCTTTTGTCGTATTTTTGGACTCTGATTCACCTTTTCCAATACCCGGGCATACATCTTCTCAAAGAGTCTGGGGACTGAGATCATGAGCGTGGGTTGAACTTCTCCCATATTTTCGGCAACAGATTCGATGCCCTCGGCATAGGCGATGGTCACACCATTAAAGAGCATGTGGAACTGTCCCACAGTCCGTTCAAAAACATGGCTGAGCGGAAGAAAAGAGAGGCATAAATCCGTATCTGAAATCGGGACCACCGATTTAGCCGCGTCGCTGTTGAAAGCAATATTTTCATGGGTCAGCATCACCCCTTTGGGTTCACCGGTAGTCCCGGAGGTATAGATAATCGTCGCCAGGTCAGAGGAAGCCGTTCGTTCCGCATGTTTATGATAGAGATCAGGTTCCCCGATCAAAAGTTCCTTTCCCATCTCCAGAACCTGTTCAAAAGTCAGGACATCCGGATCCTCTACAGGTTCCATGACCACGACCTTCTCCAGAGATTCGATCTGCTCCATGACGGCTTTGACTTTCTGGTACTGTTCTTCTGTTGAGACGATCACAACGGTTGCTTCAGAGTCGTTGAGGACATAGGCGGTCTGCTGTGATGTATTGGTTTGATAGATGGGTACTGTAATCGCCCCTTCAGAAAGGATCGCAAGATCTGAGATGGCCCATTCCGGCCTCCCTTCTGAGAGAAGGGCCACACGATCTCCCTGTTTCACCCCCAGTGCAGAAAGACCCAGCGCGAAATGGCGCACCTTCTCACCGAACGCTTTCCATGAGATCTCCTGGTACCGGCCTTGATGTTTAAAGAGGAGGGCCGGTTTATCCCCATAGCGCTCAACACACTCTTGAAAACGGGTATGCAGGTTCTTTGCCATCTGCCCTCATTGTGCATCAGGGTTAAAGCCCATTCCGGGAACGGGCCTCATCACCGATCTCTTAATTCCATTTACTTGTCCATGACTTTTTTCAATTCTTCCGTCAAAAGAGGGACCACGGTAAAGAGGTCTCCCACGATTCCGTAGTCGGCCTTCTGAAAGATCGTCGCCTCCGGATCGGTGTTAATCGCCACGATTGTACGGGAGGTGCCCATACCCGCCAGGTGCTGTACCGACCCGGAGATACCGCAGGCAATATAGAGTTTCGGATTGACCACCTTCCCGGTCTGGCCGACCTGATCCGAGTGTGACCGCCATCCCGAATCCACCACCGCACGGGAAGCGCCCACGGTTCCGCCCAGCAGGTCCGCCAGTTCTTCAAGGATCTTGAAATTCTCGCCACTCTTCATGGCCCTGCCGCCGGACACAACCACTTCCGCCTCGGTGAGATCCATCTTGCCCTGCTCTTCCTGGAGGACTTCTTTGACCACGCTCCGGATCTCCCCTGTATCGGGGGTCACTTTCTCCACGGCGGCACTCTTTGGCGGGTTGACATCCTGCATGGAGATCACATTGGGACGGATCGTTGCAAACTGAATGGAATCATTTGATGCCTGGACTTTTGCAATCGCCTTTCCGCCATAGACGGGACGAAGGGCCGTGAGTACACCGTTCTCAAGTGTCAGTTCAATACAATCGGCGATCAATCCGGTATCCAGTTTTGCAGCAAGGCGGGGAGCGAGATCCCGGGCAAGGATCGAATTCACCATCAAAAGCACTTTCGGTTTCTTGTCCTGAACCAGACCGGTCAGGGCCGTGGAATAACCTTCTGTGGAGTAGACGGCCAGTTTCGGATCCTGGATGACAAAAACACGGTCTGCACCATATGTGCCAAAGTCCCCGGCCAGCGACTCCACACCGTCTCCGATGATGACCACAGAAAGTTCTTCACCCATCTGGACGCTAAACTCTCTTCCGGCTGTCACGGCCTCAAAACTTCCCTTCTTCACTTTGCCGTCTTTGACCTCGGCGATCACCATTACACCACTCATAGTGCCTCCTAAAATAGGGCTCTGCAATCAGCTGTCAGCTTACAGAAAGAATTGATGTGTCTTCACTTAAAGATCCACCAATTCAGGATCGTTTCATTATGGGTCAGCTCGGCGTAGGTCCCGATTCCGAGAAGGATCACGTAAAGAATCAGGACGCCCAGCAGGATGTTCGGGCCGTACCGTTTCCAGAAAGTATCCTCCTTTTCAGGCTCACTCTTTTGCATTTCCATCTTATTCACTTCATCCATCTCCATTCCCCTCTCTTTTAACTTATCCGATCTTTAACTATTTATCCATCACTGCCCATTTGGGGATCATGCTCGTAATAGATTCACTCATGCAATATCCGGGCTAGAGCGCCTTGGCTTCCTCCTTAAGAAGCTTGACCAGCTCCTTGACCGCTTCAGCAGGTTCTCCGGGGATGACTTTTCCGGCCTGCCGTTCCGGAGGCAGAGTGAGTGCAAGGATCTTCTCCCTGGCTCCCTTCTCCCCAACCTCATCCGGAGAGATCCCCAGGGCTGCAGCATCCACAACCTTGATCTCTTTCTTCTTTGCCTTCATAATACCCGGAAGTGAGGCATATCGAGGTTCATTCAACCCCTTCTGCGCTGTAACCAGGGCGGGCAGCGGCACTTCAAGGACTTCTTTCCCCCCTTCCGTTTCCCGTTCAACAGTTATTTTTTTCTGATCTTCAGCCAGTTCAAGGTTGGTGATCACCGTGGCCTGGGGGATTCCCAATCGTTCGGCCAGAGCCGGCCCCACAAAGGAGGCGTTATCATCCACGGCCTGCTTGCCGCAGAGGATCAGATCATACTCCATACCCGAGATCGCCTTGGCCAGAAGTTTTGCCGTGACATAAGGATCGGAGCCTTCAAAGGCCTCATCCTTGAAATGGATCCCCCGGTCCGCACCCATGGCCAGACAGGTCCGGATCGCCTCGGTGGCACGTTCCGGCCCCATGCATAAAACCACGACTTCACCGCCCACCTTCTCCTTGATCCGGATCGCCTCTTCCACGGCGTATTCGTCATAGGGGTTGACCACATAGGAGAGATCCGAACGATCGATGTCCCTGCCGTCTGACCCGATCTTGATTCTGGCCGCTGTGTCCGGCACCTGCTTCATGCATACGATAATATTCATAATTCTCCCTCACAAAAAGCTTTCACCGTTCAGCACAGATCAATACTTTCCTTTTTTCAACACATCACGGGCTATGACAACATGCTGGATCTCGTTGGTCCCCTCGAAGATACGGTTGATCCTGGAGTCCCGGTAGAACCGTTCAATCGGCATGTGGGTCATGTATCCCATTCCGCCATGGATCTGCATGGTCCGGTCCACAATCCAGTCCTGCCAGTCCGTGCAGAGGGCCTTCACCATGGCCGACTCCCTTGAGAAACGCTCACCCCCGTCGGCCATGGCTGCCGTTCGATAGACCATGCTCTCCATGGCATAGATCTTGACCGCCATCTCTGCAAGATAAAACTGGATGATCTGCTGGTTCGCAATGGGTTGGCCGAACTGCTGGCGTTCATTGGCATGTGTGATAGAGAGTTCCAGCATCTCCTTGGAGCCCCCTAAAGCCGAGGCACCCAGACCCAACCGGCCATAGTCCAGTGTCTTCATGGCGTTCTTGAAGCCTTCCCCCACGTTGCCCAGAACCTGGGTCCGGGGTATTCGCATCTCTTCAAAGATCAGCTCAGCCGTGCTGGACCCCCGGATCCCCATCTTCTCTTCCACGGTCCCGATGGAAAATCCAGGTGTCTCCGTGGGGACGATAAAGGCGGTGATCCCTCCCTTGACACCTTTCTCGGGATCGGTTGAGGCGTAGAGGATCACGATGTCGGCGATACTGCCATTGGTGATCCAGATCTTACTGCCGTTGATCACGAAATCTTCACCATCTTCAACCGCAGTCGTGCGTATATTTCCTGCATCCGAACCTGCTTCCGGTTCGGTCAGGGCAAAACATCCGATCTTCTCGCCCAAAGCCATGGGAACCAGAAACTGCTGCTTCTGCTCCTCTGTCCCATCCAGAAGGATCGGCATGGACCCGATGCTCTGGTGTGCTGCAATGGTAATGGAAAAACTGGCGCATCCGTGGGCCAGTTCCTCCATCATAATACAGTAGCCGATCTCGCCAAAACCGCTCCCCCCGTATGCTTCAGGGACCACAATCCCCATGAGTCCGTTCTCTGCGGCCTTTCGCAGCAGTTCGGACGGGATCTCTTTTTTCTTATCAATTTCTGCGGCAAGAGGCCGGACCTCCTGGTCCGTGAACTTCTTCACCATCTCCCGGATCATGCGATGATCTTCTGTAAACTTAAAATCCATTCTTGACCTCGAGTCATTCCAATAGGGCCTGTGCCTTCGGATTATTAAAACAGACCCTGTTTCTAATCACACTGGATAAGCCCCTTTTTCAATCGTCGCTTCAGCTACCGCCGTAAGGATCTTATCGTCGTTTCGGTCGATCATCCGGCTGTTTTTCCTTATCCTTCGCCAGGCAAAGTTGCAGAAGGTCTTGCAGATATTGATCTCATCCTCGGCTTTTTCCGCGCCTTTCGTCTGAATGGCAGAAGTCACCCTGGCGATCACACAGGACATGGCATAGAGATCGATCACCATATCGGCGATCCGTTCCAGGACAAACTCTTTTCCTATAATCTTTTTCTTGTACCGCCGGATCACCTTCTCGGCAACATCAGCAAGACTTCGGGTATACGCCTCAACACGGCTGTACTCATCTTCAAGAAGCGGATCTGCCAGGGTAATCCGGTCTCCGGCCAGGGAGGTAATCTTCTTCACAGCATAGTCTGCCAGCTGTCCGAAGTTGTGCAGGGGGTCTTTGATGGCACGGGCCACCTCCTTGAGAGACTCGCCCGGCTGCTGAAGCCCGGTCAGAGCAATAAAAAGGCGGAGGATCTCATTCGTTCCTTCAAAGATCATATTGATCCGCGCGTCCCGGAGAAAGCGCTCATGGGGAAATTCTTCCATATATCCGTTCCCGCCCATGATCTGGAGGGCATCGTTGATCACCTCCCAGAGGCGTTCCGTGGAGAAGACTTTGGAGATGGCCGATTCCAGAGAAAAATCAACATCCCCCCGGTCTGCAAGACCGGCGGTCATGTAGGTGGTGCTCTCCATGGCATAGGTGTTCACCACCATGCGGGCGATCTTCTCCTGGATCATCTCAAATTCTGCGATTGCCTTTCCGAACTGCTCCCTCTCCTTGGCGTGGGCGACCGAGGTCTGAATCATGGTCTGGGCCGCACCCACAGAGCCCGATGCCAGTCCCAGCCGTCCCGAGTTCAATACCTCCATGGCCACCTTGAAACCTTTACCTTCCTCTCCCAGGAGATTCTCCACAGGGACCTTGACGTTCTCAAGGATCAGCGGTGTGGTGGAGGAACCTCGTATCCCCATCTTCTTCTCTTCCGGTCCGATGGTGATCCCTTCCATATCTTTGATTACGGCAAAGGCAGAGACCTTGTTGGTCTTCTTTCCCTTGACCTCCACTTCGGTCTGGGCAAAGACCGTAAAGAAGTGGGCGATCCCTCCATTGGTGACCCACTGTTTAGAGCCGTTCAGGAGGTAATGATCCCCCTTACGAACAGCCGTGGTTTTCTGGCTCTGGGCATCTGATCCGGCTCCCGGCTCGGTCAAGCAGAATGCAGCGATCCATTCCCCGGTGGCCAGTTTGGGAAGATACTTCTTCTTCAGCTCTTCACTGCCGAAGAGGAGGAGCCCTTTGAGTCCGATGGACTGATGCCCGCCCACCGTTACGGCGATGGAGGCATCGAATCTGGAGATCTCTTCAATCACCCGGCAGTACGACCGCTGGGAGAGGGAGAAACCATCGTACTCCTCGGGAATCACCATACCCATGAGTCCCAGCTCAGACAACCCTTGCATCACCTCTTCGGGAATCTTCTTCTCCTTATCTATGCGTTCAGATTTGACCTTATCCCTGAAAAACTTACCGACTGAATCGATGACCATGTTGAGATTTTCCAGTTCCTCTCCTTCAAGGTGGGGATAGGGGAAGAGGAGTTCCTCCTCGATCTTTCCCTCAAACAGGGCCTTGCAGAAACTTTTCTTTTCGACCTTGGCCATGGCACTCTCCAAATTTAGTTGATTCTCATGAATAGAAGTTTCTTCCCTCTCTTGCCATCTCAACGATCAAATCCGCCGGTTTAAAACGCTCACCGAATCGTTCTGTATAGTCTTCAAGATCCATCCTGATCGCCTCAAGGCCCAGCGAGTCTGCATAACGCAACAGCCCCCCTCGAAACGGCGGAAATCCGGTTCCGAATATCATCCCCGTATCCACGACCGAGGCACGGTCCGCGATCCCTTCAGAAAGGATCATCGCCGCCTCATTGATCATGGAAAGAATAAGCCTGCCGGCGATCTCTTTCTCCAGGATTCCCGACTGGTCCTTGCGAACCTCAGCAATCAGCTTTTTTGTCTCATCGGCCACGGACCTCTCCTTGCCTTTGTAGGCGTAAAATCCCTTGCCGTTCTTCTTGCCGAGCCGCCCGGCTTCCACCATTTTCGAAAGGACCACAGAAGGACGCATCCTCTCCCCAAAGGCCTCGAACAAAATATCGGCCACTTTCATGGACACATCCAGGCCTATCTCATCAAGGAGGATAAAGACTCCCATGGGCATCCCGAAATTGAGCATGAGCCGATCCACGGTTTCGATCCCCACTCCTTCTTCGGCAAGGAGCGCACCCTCGTTCAGATAGGGCATGAGGATCCGGTTGACCAGGAACCCCTCTTTATCTTTGACCACAATGGGTGTCTTCCCTAACCTTTTTGAGAGGGCCACAATGGTGGCCACACTCTCATCTGAGGTCTGTGTTCCCCGGATCACCTCCACAAGAGGCATCTTGTCCACGGGATTGAAAAAATGCATGCCCACTACTTTTTCCGGTCGGCTTGAAGCCTCTGCAAGTTCCGTGACCGAAAGTGAGGAGGTGTTGGTGGCGAATATGGCATCCGTTGGGATCTTCTCTTCCGCCTCACGGAGGACCATTTTCTTGATATCCATCTTTTCCAGAACCGCCTCAACCACCAGATCTGTTCTGCCGAAACCGCTGTAATCTGTGGTGCCACTGACCATCCCGAACTTTCGATCCATATCTTTTCTATCGATGATCCGTTTTTTCTTCTTCTTGGAGAGGACCTTGTAGGCCGCGGCCAGACCACTGGCCACAGCCGCGGTGTTGATATCCTTCATCCGGACAGGGATCTCCTTCTCAGCAAAGAGCTCGGCGATCCCGCCTCCCATGATCCCTGCTCCGAGAACACAGGCCTTTTTGATTGCAAGAGGTTTCACCTCGGTATCGGCCACACCGGTATCTTTCTTGAACTCCTCCTGGAGGTAAAAGACCTGGACCAGGTTTTTTGAAACCGGGGTCACTGCCATCTCGCCCAGGAATCGGGCCTCAATGGCAAGGCCCTCCTGCATTCCCTGGAGCAATCCCTGTTCTACAGCCTCCAGGGCCTTGAGCGGAGCCGGGTAATGACCCTTGCTCTGTTTTTCGGTCTGTTCGGTTGCCTTCTTGAAGATCAATTTTTTCCCAAAGGGTGTGGTTTCAAGAAGGTTCTCCATGAGATTCCGTTTCCGGTGCATCCCTTCGGGCCGTTTCCAGGCCGGCCCCATCTTCTTCTTCGCAAACGTGACCGCAGCATCCATGAGGATCTCAGAAGGGACCATATCATCAGCAAGACCGATCTTTTTGGCCTTTCTGGGATAGATGTTCTTGCCGGTCAGAATCATCTGAAGAGACTGCTGTATCCCCACGAGTCTCGGAAGCCTCTGGGTCCCGCCGAATCCCGGTATGATGCCCAGTTTGACCTCCGGCAGTCCCAGCACGGTCTTGGGGTGATCGGTTATGATGCGGTAGTGACAGGCCAGTGCAAGTTCCATCCCACCTCCGAGACAGGCTCCCTCAATCGCGGCAATCACCGGAATAGGAAGAGATTCCAGCCTGTCCAGGATGGCCTGTCCCTTTCTGGAGAGTTCCTCTCCTGCTCTGGGATCTTCGATCCCCTGGATCTCACGGATGTCTGCCCCGGCAATAAAGATCCCTTTCTTGGCGCTGTTGATGAGGATGGCCTGGACATCCTGATTACCGGAGACCTCGTTGATGACCTCTGAGAATCTTTCCATAACCTGTGTGGTGAGCTTGTTGACCTTCTCATCAGGATGATCAAAGGTGATCACTGCAATACCGTCATCCCGGATTTGATACTGGATAGGAGATTCCATAAAGCCTCCTGAGGATACTTAAAGTTTCATATTATAAATATAATTAATCAACTTGATTTCGTTCAAGAATTACAGCGCCACCCTGTCCTCCTCCGATACAGAGCGTGGCCAGGCCCAGAGAGAGTGAACGCCGCTTCATCTCTTTGAGCAGGGTAATGATGAGACGGGTCCCGCTGGATCCCACGGGGTGGCCCAGAGCAAGGGCCCCGCCGTTTACATTGAGGATCTCTCGATCGATCTCGCCCATGGCAGACCGGGCACGGAGAGATTCCCTGCAAAATTTTGTGGAGGCCATGGCCCTTTCACAGGCGAGGATCTGTGCAGCAAAGGCCTCGTTGATCTCGATGAGTTCCATATCCGACAATTTCAGCTTGGCCTGCTTGAGTGCAAGGTGTGAAGAGAAAACCGGTCCCAATCCCATGCGATGCGGATCGAGGCCGGTAAAGGCATAGGACCGGATAACCCCGAGTGGTTCATACCCCAGGGCTTCGGCCTTGGACTCTGACATGACCAGAACTGCCGCAGCACCGTCTGTAATCTGCGAAGAGTTCCCGGCAGTCACAGTCCCATGTTTTTTGTCAAAGAAAGGACGGAGTTTGGCCAGAGCCTCCATGGTCTGACCCTTTCGAATCCCGTTATCCTCGATGACCGCATCTTTAAATTTAGGAGGCACATAGGTCGGTATAATCTCATCGCCTAACGTCTTCTCCTCCATGGCTTTTTCAGCTCTCTGATGGCTGAGCAGTGAGAACTCATCCTGTGCCTCTCGGCTGATTCCGAATTCTCGAGCCAGGACCTCCGCGGTCTGCCCCATGTTCAGTCCGCAGATCGGATCGGTCAACCCTTTCAGAAGCCCCACAACCGGTTTTAAATGGAACGGCCTGACTTGTGATAAAACCTGCAGCTTCCCAGGCAGGCTCTTGGCCCTCTGCAAGGACTGGAGGATCTCCTGAAATCCCTTGGTAAAGAACATGGGGATATTACTCATGGACTCCACTCCGCCGGCGATCACAATATCGGCCTCCCCCAGCATGATTTTTTTGTAGGCATCGACCACTGACTGCATGCCTGAAGCACAGTTTCGGTGAACCGTGTAAGCAGGAACCTCTTTGGGGATGCCGGCCTTCAAGGCGATCACTCTTGCAATGTTGGCCGAATCTGCGGGCTGCCCCACGTTACCGATGATCACTTCATCCACAACAGAGGGGTCGAGTTCCAGACGTTCAATGAGTTCTCTGACGACCATACGACCAAGGTCTGATGCGGAGAGGGAATTAAAAAGGGTCCAGGATTTGATAAAGGGGGTACGAAACCCGTCGACGATGACAACTCTCTTTTTCTTCATGGGGCCTCCTCAGTCTCTGTCTGTAAACCTAATCAGCTCCCATCCGAGATTCGGGAATATCCCTTATTCCAGACTCGGCAAAGATATGATTCTACTCTTTTAAAGTATACATGACACAAGGATCATCTGTCAAGAAAACCATTTATATTACTTATAGTTGTATGATATGTCTCAAGGTTTGCATGAATAGTCTATAACTTGACATTTCAGATCAAAGGAATATATTTTAACTAGAACTCAAAAGGAGAAGAAAATGAGCATTAAATGTTTACAGATACCCTATTATCTCCTATTTATAATTCTATTTCCAATTCTCTTAACTTACCCTGCTGTTGCTGAAAGTGCCACCGGCAAGGAGTTGAAACTTGAGAACGCCTCGTACACGATCACGGACACAGAAACCCCCGGTGTTAAAAAATATGTAATGGAAGCAGACCTAAAGGCCACCCCGGACCAGGTCTGCGGCATCGTCTGCGACTATTACAACCTGAACACGTATATGCCCAAAGAGTTCAACTCAAAGGTGCTGAAACAGGAGTCCAACCAGATTACTCTGGATGTGACCCTGGACCTCCCGTGGCCCTTTGAAGACTTGAAGAGTATTCTGTTGATTGACTATAACAAAAAGGAGGGGAATGCGAAATGGAAACTCATTGAAGGAAATTTAAAAATGAACCAGGGGACCATACACGTTGAGAAGCGCGGGGAGTACTCCCATATGAAACAGATCACCTATCTCGATATCGGGAGATACTATCCTGACTGGTTCATTAAAATCTACTCCCGTTCTCTAACCTACAAAATCATGCGAGCCATTCGCGACCAGATCGAGTCCCAGACAGGAGCCTACACCAAAACCCAGATCCCTGTGCCAGGCAAATAATGCATGGAGCGCACCATGACACCTCAAACTGATTTCCTGCTGACATCCTTCTAAGAAACGTTCTGTTTTGGCTGATTATCTGACCTGGAATAGACTGAGATCATAGGCTTCGGCAGGGGTTTAGACAGACCGGGCTTGCACGAGTGACTTCCGGGATGCTTTCCGGGTTTGCGAGGGGGCCAATAACCGTTCAGGTTGAGGATGTGTTGAGCCGCTTCAATGAATAAAGACCCTCTGAGCCCTGGACTCTGACCGGAGCCCGGTCCTTTCGGGTCTTCAAACAGGGCTGGAGCCTCTTGTAGATGGCCTTGACAAAAACCCGTGAGCCGAGCACCACACTTTCCGTAAAATAACGGCTCCGATATCGAAACAGAGCAGGCCTTGTGATCCGGTAACCCGCCCTCTCCTCTTTCCCGGAAATGGTTTTGGGTATGGAGCGCT